>ERZ791830.106-NODE-106-length-113305-cov-4.063558_pt1 | contig 113305 bp, 69 predicted proteins | sample MGYA00509945_ERZ791830 | MGnify/ENA primary metagenome ERZ791830 (study PRJEB30046, sample SAMN00792021) | human gut metagenome | study: EMG produced TPA metagenomics assembly of the A metagenome-wide association study of gut microbiota in type 2...
CAAATCTATAACTAAAAGTCTTTAGGCTACGTCTTCCATTCTTGCTTACCCGACTTTTTCATCTCTATAGCTCCGGGGAAAGGATTACTTCCACGTTTGTTTCTCAAATAATCCGTATCCACCTTCCTCTTAATATACACTTCTTGTATCTAAAACATTTAGAGATTTTAGTTAAAAGTTCTATAGTGGCACCTATACCAGCACTATAGTCTCACCTATACTGACACTATAGTCTGACAGGTATTAACACTACTGTGCTACAAGGAACAAAACTATGATCGCGGTCTGTTTTACAACAAATATCTGCCAGATCTACCACTACTATCTAACAGCATGGTTTTACGAAGATTAAATAACACAGTTATAGATAAGGATGATAAATATTAAAAATAGAATTTAGATTGGATTTACTTTATTTTAAATGCGATATATATTTAAGGGGGGACTAAGTTCAGAACTAAAAAAGCATGCAGAGCTATCTTTGCAGATAAGAGCCGCATGCTTTACAATCCAATATAAATTAATTATTTGAAAACTTACTTCAGAGGATCAAAGGTGCCGCCCCATTCGTTGTTTTGTTCCAGCTTGGAGTTGCGGTCCAAGTCATTCTTCTTGATCGGATAGAACCAGTGGTTATTATCCAGATTAAAACGGTACAATGATTTATCGCCATCAACACATTCAATATAGTCGAAACGAAACTGTTTGTTCACTTCCGGATCAAACATATCTTTCGTCCAATCGAAGTCACCGTTTTTAACGATACTGTAATCATTGATAACCAACCAAAGAGATGAACGGTATTCCATGTCGTTCAGGATATCGAAGCGTTTCCAACGACGCAAATCGTTCCAACGCTTGTTTTCATAAGCAAACTCAATGTAACGTTCAGTCATATAAGCTTCACGTACATCTGCTTGAGATGTGGCGGCGATACCATATTTGCCATCTTTGTTTTCGATGCCGGCACGCTTACGAACATCATACAACACCTGCAATGCTTCGCCTGTTTTGCCCAGTTCGTTTGCACACTCACCGTAGTTCATCAACACTTCAGTAAAACGGATTTCAACCCAGTCGATCTGAGCTTCATACACCTTGGTATAATTAATGGAATAATCCAATCCTTTACGCTGATAAAAATTAGAACTAGTACCTGTTCCGCTTCCACGTTGGTCATAATGCAAAGAGACATATTCTCCATTATCATTTACCCGCCAAGCATTCCAAAACTTTTGCCCCCCTAAAAGAAGATCATCACACGGATACTCTGTTCCCGGGCAGAATATCGTAGCATGGAAACGCGGGTCACGATTGTTATAGAAATCACTTACGAATTGCTGGTTATAAGCAGCATCAGTAGCCAAACGGTTTACGTCCAACTCCAACGGCGTACCATCTGCTTTCGGGAAAGCCATCAACAAAGGCAAAATTGCTTGATTCTGTTCAGCCATATCCTTTGTTAAAGGTAATGGACGAATATTCTTCTGGTCCAGGTAATGATCAGGACCGTAGAATTGGTTCACCATGATCACCTCGCAGTTTTGTTCATCATACCAGATATCGGCGTATTTACCTTGATACAATCCCTTACCTACGCTCTGTAAGAAATCGACCGCAGCCTTGTTAGCATCATAAGCCTTTTGCCAACGATCCCGGTCGTGGTCCGGATTGAACAGCGGGCTGGCGTATGCCAACAAGATACGTCCTTTCAAAGCCATAGCACACCCCTTGTCAATACGTCCATAGTTACTATCATCCCATGTACCCGGAAGCAAGGATATAGCTTCATCCAAATCTTTCACGATTTGAGCCATACATTCGCTGGTAGAGTTACGGGAGACTAAAAGAGAATTGATATCAGACACATCCTGTCCTTCCAAGATCAGAGGCACACCACCTAATGTGAACACCTTATTCCAATAATCCCATGCCCGCCAAAACAGGGCTTGACCACACATTTGGTTATTTTCTTCCTCAGACAAGACTGTCGGATCGACCATTTCCAAGTTAGTCAGGAAGAAATTAATCCGGTCTATAAACCGATAATCCAACCCTTGCCCGCTGATATCCACAGAATATTCACCACGTGCATACTGGCTCATTTCTGTTAGATTATTCATACCTTCATCCGTATTGTTGGCTGTAATCGGCCAACCCGGCATCATGTTACCATAGATATTAGACAAAAATGCCTCGATCATTTTGGAATCTTTCCACACACCATCCGGCGTGATAGCTCCTGTATTTTCGTAATCCAGACTGCATCCATACATAAGAAAAGCACAAAGCAGACCTGCTAATAATTTGAATCGTTTCATTGTTTACTCCTGATTTAAAATTTCACATCAACACCAAAATTGAATGACCGCATGATCGGATAAGCATTACCATGCTCCAACTCCGGATCATAATATTTGAAGCTACTCCAAACAAAGAGGTTAGAGCCCGTTACAAACAGCCGTACATTATCGAACAGCTTGTTATAGAACTGTCCTTTCGGAAGATCATAACTTACTGTAAGATATTTCAAACGCATGAAATTAGTCTTCTTCAACCAGAACTGGCACTCATCGTCCTTATATGTTCTAGGCTCATTTGCACTCTTCTGCTTCGGAAGCATGGCATTCGGGTTTTCGAGTGTCCAACTATTATCATACCATTCAGCCCAAACACGATTCCACTCTACATTACCAGCCAGGTCACGGAACGAGCGGTCTCTACCTAACTCCCCGGAAAACATCATATCCACGCTAAGTCCTTTCCAACTACCCCCCAGATTCAAACCATACTGTACCGGGAAATTCTTATTGCGCAATACAACACGGTCCCAACTATCGACAATACCATCCGGCTTACCATCCGGACCGGAATGGTCTTTATAGACAAGCATCCCCAATTCAGGTTTCATACCCTTGAATGAATAATTCGGATGTTCTGCATTGAATGCATCCAATTCTTCTTGCGTACGGATAATCCGGTCAAAATCGTAACCGACCCAACGGGTTGTAGATGTTCCGATAGGTATATCAATCCATTGAGCATTTTCTGCATAATCTTTGTACTTGATTTCATTCCAACCATACGACATAGTCAGATTACCATAATAATTAAAGTCGCGGCTGCTTCCCTTATATCCTACCAGCAAGTCAATACCTTGTGCGTTCATCTTACCGTAGTTTTCTGCCGGCATGTCGCGGCTGAAAGTAGTAGGTAGCGTTGCCTGGCGGTTATCCAGGATATCGTATGATTTACGGAACCAATAATCCGCAGTCAAATTCCAATGATCCAGGAAGCTCATATCCAAACCGACATTATAGTTCAGAGCCTTTTCCCATGTCAGGTTCGGATTAACCACATTACCGTAATTCAAGCCGACATGTTTGGAAGGATTCTTGCCGAAATAAGCAGCTTTGATATCGTTGTTATCATTGAGCTTGACAGCCGTATAAGATTCCTGCCATTGCCATCCACCGACAGAGTCGTCACCAGTCAAACCGACGGAACCACGAATCTTCATATACTGAATCCACTTCTTATTAAAGAAACTTTCTTCAGACAATACCCAACCGGCAGAACCTGCAGGAAAGAATCCCCAACGTTGAGAAGGAGCAAAGTTCATGGAACCGTCTTCACGGAAAGAGAAACCTAACAAATATTTATTTGCATACGAATAGCTGAACTGTCCAACATAAGACATACGTCCATTTTTAGAAGAGGCATCACCTCCTCCGGAAGTAAACTCACGCGAACTACCTGCCGCCCAGAACTGATCGGTCATATAGGTTGGGAAAGTTTCCCTAAGACCGTATACACTGTCATTAAATCCTTCAGACCATTCTGTCAACAATACCGCAGCCACATTATGGACATCGTTAAATGTATTAGCGTAATTCAAATAGAAGTTCAATTGCTGTGTGTCTCCCCACTTAGAATCTTTACGTAAATAATCTCTACCATATTGAGCAGACTTACGTACATTAATAATATCTTCATCACGAGTAGACATGATACGTCCGTTCGCTCCCGAATGCTTGGTCACATACATATCATAGTTGCTATAATACCCATTCACTGTATTGTGTGTCCAAGTTTTGTTATATTGAATACTTGCATTCAAACCTTTCAAGAATGGTAATTTATATGTACCCTTTACGGTAAATGTCGGATTCAAACGTTTATCATGACGATATCCGTCATATCCCAATACACGAGCACCCACATTTGCAATCCAACCATAATCTATCAATTTTCCACTATCGGTAAATACCGGTTGTTCCGGTTGCCAAATACGTAATTTACCATACGTATCATATGCCCAATCCGTACCATCACTAGCAATACGTCCGATCTTGTCATTGGTTAATGAAAATCCGGTGTACAATTCAAAATCCTTAGTCACATCAGCCGTTACATTCATACGGATATTGTACTTATCATATGTAAGCGGAGCCAAGAACCCTTTTTGCTTCATATAAGAAGCCGCACCGAAGTAATGAATTCGGTCATTACCTCCCGAGATGTTGATATTATGTGTCTGTGTGGTCGGGTTCTGATATACTTCATCCAACTGATTATACCCATAGCCATTGTTGATCGTTCGCATATGATCAATTTCCTCCTGAGTCCATTTACTGGTCGATTCAGGGTTAACACGGTTGTATATCTCCGCAGTTTGTACACCATCTGTCAAATCATAACTCTTTGTACGTGTATCAACAGAGAAACCATACGAATAATTGATAGTCGGCTTGCCAATCTTACCTTTCTTGGTCGTTACGATAACAACACCACCGGACGAACGTGATCCATAAATAGCTGCCGAAGCTGCATCTTTCAATACAGAAATATCTTCAATTTCATTTGCGCTCATCGCACTGAAAGACGTAGCATCCCTAACGACACCATCAATGACATAAGTTACCGGCTGCGGATTGTATTTTTCCTCTTTCCAGGAAGAGATGGTACGGATTTGTAATTTCGGATTTGTACCCGGAAGCCCGTTTTTAGAAGAGATATTGACACCCGCCATTTTTCCTGCCAATAAATTTGCAGCTGAGGCTGTCGGAATAGTCGTCAGGTTTTCTTCCATCTTCATGTTTGACACAGCTCCTGTTAATGACGTTTTTTTCTGTGTCAGATAACCGACCACAACAACCTCATCCAGCAGTTCCGTATCATCCATCAGGACAATATTCAGGTTCATTTTTCCCTTTGTTGGTATCTCCTGAGACTTATACCCGATAAAGGAGATCTCCAATGCTGCATTATCTGCGACATTCAAAGTAAATTTACCATCCATATCCGTAATGGTACCATTCGTCTTGTCACCTTTATCTATGACATTGGCCCCGATTACCGGTTCATTGTTTTTATCGACAACGACTCCTTTTACGATACGTTTCTGCTGGTTAACAGACTGGACTACGGTTACATCAGGTTTGTAAATGGAGATTGTCTTTCCTTCAACATCATATCGCACGTCCATCCCTTTAAAAACAGAGGCTAATACCTGTTCGATCGTTTTATTGTCTGCATTTACCGAAACCTTCTTCTTCACATTTATGTCGTTATTACGCACCAAAATGGAATAACCGGTCTGTTCTTCTATATCGTCAAGCACTCTGCTTATGGGTGCATTTTGACGATTTATAGTAATTTTTACATTTTGCATTATAGTATTGGCATACACAGATGAGGTTATTGCGCTCAATACTATAAATGAACTTAATTGTTTTATCAAAGAATAATTTCTTTTCATATCTTTGTAAGAAATTTGTTAGTTAACAACTAATTGAATTAAAATCTTTTGTGAATCGGAGAGAAGTGCCAACCATCTCCGATTCTTTTTTATCCACTCTCTATCATAATAATACTTTTTAGGTTAAACATAAAAACTAATCACTCTCTTTATCTATCTTTCACTGAAATAACACCACCGCTTGCTTCGAAACGGTATTTCTTATCCACATCAATAAAATTAAACACTTCCTGAAGCGACATTTCCAGATTGATACTTCCTGAAAAGTATTCCTTTTCGACCTTTTCACTTTCTACATGAATCTTTACATTATATTTCCGTTCTATGTCTTTCAATATTTCGGCAAACGAAGTATTCACAAAGCTCATCCTTCCGGTTGTCCACAATGCAGACTTATAGGATTCAGTGCTTTCGCTGTACAATTGTCCTGTTCCACGATTATAAATAGCTTTTTCATCAGGCTTTAAGCGGATATATTTATTATTGACAGAAACATCTACCCCTCCGTTAATCAGGGAGACTTCGGCTGAAAGGTCTTCGGGATATGACCGGACATTAAAAACAGTACCCGTCACTTTGACCTTCATATCTCCGGCATGTACCTGGAATACTTTTTCTTTGTTCTTGGCCACCTCAAAATATCCCTCCCCTACCAGATAAACATTACGCTCTTTCTTTCCATAAGATAATGGATATTTCAGAATAGAACCGGAATTAAGGACTGCTGTCGAGCCATCCGGCAAAAGAATCTTTGTCTGTGAACCCAGTGGTACCGTTGTCTCGTTATACAGCATATCTCCGGAATTATCCAGTTCTTCATATGTAAATATGGAACCTAAAGAAACTGTTACCATTAATAAGATAACCGCAGCTACATTCCGGGCATAGATTACCCATTTACGTCCGATTGTCATACCGGATGATACATGTAACTTCTCTTTCAAATTTGTATATTCAGAATCTTTTCGAGCCTCAAAAGCAGGGACATGAAGAAGGGCATACAACTTGACCATCTCTTCGTATTGCTTTCTATACAAATCAGACTCTTCCACCAATGAAAACAAAACACCTTTATTTTCATCGGTTATTGAACCCGATACGTATTCGTTCATTAAATTCTCAAATAATATATCTTTATCTTGCATATGACTTTTTTCTAACCGTTCTTATATTAATACACATCCCGGTCGGAAATAATTTAGATGAAATCAAATTATTTTCAAAAAAAGTCCAAAAAGATCCGTTTTAGTGGTTCAATTCATTAGAAGCTTTACTGAAAGCGTACCTAATCATTTATTCGTTTGATATATATCAAACGAATAAAGCACATATATGTTCCTTTCATTCGATATATATGCTTTATTCATTCAATATTAATAATACAAATATTTGTACGGCTTGTCCTGTCCTGAAATAAGTAGACAAAAAACCAAAGTAAACTTATGTCAGGAGAACTTGTTTTTATCCTGAACCCGAGTTTCAAATATGTTATTCTATATATTCTATTTTTCTTTTAATAGGATATCTTCCATATTTATTGATTGTATCTATCAGACATCGCACATTTTCCGTAGGGATCAGATCGTGAATACTATGATCTGTCGCAATCATATATCCTCCATCAACAGCAGCCTCCCTGATACATTCCAATACTTCTTTACGAACATCATCCGGATTGGAGGAAGCCATCGTTACTTTGTTATTGATATTACCTATAGGCGTCAACCGTCCTTTGTATCTCTCTTTCACTTTTTTCAAATCCATCCCGGCAGCTCTTTCCACCGGATGAAGTCCATCGATGCCACAGTCGACCAGATCGTCGAGGACATCCCAGATTCTCCCGTCGTTGTGCATAATAACCGGCACTCCCAATTCTTTGATACCGGCAACCAAACGCCTGAAATAAGGGATGAAGAAAGTACGGAAGTCATCCGGAGAAATCAACAAAGCATTCGTACCACCCCAGTCATCAGATATTTGTACACAATCGACTCCCCCTTCCTTTATAGCCAAACGGATAGCCCCCAACGTCCATTCCAACACTGCTTCATTTATTTCATGTACCATTTCCGGATCCGTATACATGGTAATAGCCAATGTCTCGAAATCCATGATATACCAGGATAGCATGGTGAACGGTCCCAAAGTTCCCAACACGACTGCCAGGTCTTCCGTATTAGCAGCCTTCACATCTTTGAAAATTTTGAGACGATAAGGCGTATCGACCGGAGGCAAAGTATACGCTTCCCAATCTTCACGGCATTTTACAGGTGTATCGATTTGTGCGATGATCGGCCAGCCGTTTTTCTGATAGGTAACGCCCCATTCATCTTTGTATATCTCATTCGGTGCATGAGGGGTCTCTTCGATACCACAGAAACCGTTTATCGGCGTCCAGATGCCATCGATCCCCAGCTTGGCAGCCAGCTTTGCCTGTGTTTTACCATCATACAAAACCGTTGTATATCCCAACAGCTCCTGCATAAGTTTCAAACTGAAAAGATGTTCCATAATAGGAATTCTGTCGGGTACGCCACCCGATAATGCTGTCAAAAAACGTTCTCTTGATGTCATATCAATTAGATGTTAACTGGTTTAAAATCTCTACTAACCGCTGAGGCTCTTCTGTATAATAGTCTGCACCTATTTTCTGAGCAAAATCGCTGCTCACAGGTGCTCCGCCTATAAATGTTTTCACTTGAGGAAACTCTGTCTTTATAGCTGTATTGATCGACTCCATATTGACCATTGTGGTTGTCAACAAAGCAGACATTCCGACAAAAGCATCCGGATTTTCTCTGACAGCGTCCACAAACTTTTCTTCCGTAACATCTACCCCCAAGTCGATAATCTCATAGCCATTTCCTTCCACCATCATACATACCAGATTCTTACCAATATCATGTAAATCTCCTTTTACCGTACCGATAATCAATTTACCTTTACGTTTGACCGAACCGTCATTAAAATATCTTTTCAGATGTTGCATGCCACCGCTCATCGCTTTTGCACTCATCAGAACCTGAGGCACAAACACTTTATTTTCTTTGAACTTCACACCGATATTGTTCATACCAACAATCAATCCCTTTGTTAAAATGTCATTGGGGGAATACCCCTGCTCCAAAGCCTTCAATGTCAATTCATCAGCTCCGTCTTCCCCTTTCATTGCAGGAGGATAAGGAGTTTTTGCATTGATCTTACCCACTTCGACACAAAGTGCTATTCTTTCTAATGTGTTTTCCATACTATTCTATTTATTTAGTTAATTGTTCCCTTCTTCTTATCTCTTTTACGGCATCTACCATTGCATAGAATCCCTCTATCTGCATGTAATCAGGTATTGAATTACCGGATCCCAGACCGTATCCGTTTGCTTTTTCACGGAATCGTATACCTTCCTCCAGAACTTTGTTAAAGACCTGGTCATACGGATTCAGGATCAGATAGTTCATATCGAATCCTCCGAACAGACCGATTTTATCCGAATAGTTATCGATCCATTCATCAAAAAGGCATATCTGGTCTTCATTCGAATGTTTGGCATCTATCCCGTTCTGAAGAATATCAGGCATGATCTCTTTGATATTCCCACAGCAATGCAGTAAGAACCTCTTATTCTTATTATGTACGATATCGATCACTTTCTTATGCAGCGGTAAAATAAACTGACGGATCGTATCCGGTTCGAGCATAGTTGCCATACGATGCCCCAAATCATCTCCCATGCGATAGAAGACAAAAAGATCGTCGTACTCCTCCAACATCTTAGTCCACAATGTTTCGTAGAGTTCACCGATTTTCCGGAAGATATCGGCAAAAAGTTCCGGGTCGAGATACTGCATGACACACAGGCTTTCATAACCCACCAGATCCTGAGCTGTTTCAAAAATACCATATCCGCAACCTCCATAGGCTTTCATCCCGGCGGGCATCACTCTCCGGATAGACTCCAGCCGAGGCCTGTATGTTTCCCAGAAAATACGGGGAATATCGTCAAACGGATATCTGTCAAAATCTTCGCGGGTCTGAATAGGACCGAGCATTCCCCCTAATATAGCACCATGGCCGGGAAGGATTTCGCAAATCGCAGCTTCATAACTGAATGCATCATAGGTGTTTTCTTTCCAGAAAGAAATATATTTACTAAAATACTCATCCAAATCAGAGCGGCTTTTACGGCCATTTAACGACAATTCTTCCCCTATACATTTAGAAACAAAAGGGGCATCGATATTATGCTCATATAAAGGCAAATAATCAGGTTTCTGATTATATAATACCTTTAAAATATTTCTGTAGTCAGGCTCAAACGTATTCATATTTTCTTATTTATTTAATTACATTCCTTATTACCTTTTTAATATGATCGATACAGGCTGATAGGCATGCATCTCGACGGACAATTCATTATTCTTTATTGGAAATGAATCTCCCAACGGTTCACCGCGCAGATTACAGAATTGAGCAGACCGATATGATTTTCCGGATAATGTAACAGTACATTTGCCTTTTTTACCGGCTTGTTCCCAAAGTCTCAACAAGTCTCCCTCACCATCTGTATTCGGTCCAAAAGCAGTAACTAAAATTCCTTTTTCGGACAATGTAATCCCTTCGGAAAAGAACGGAAGTTCACCTCCATCATCCTCTGTATACGTTGCCATCAGAGGAACACGCGTTTCTTCTGTCGGTGTAATAAGAGAAGTCTCATTACTGTATTTATCGATCGACCACAGATATACTTTGGCGGAAAAACCTCCTTCTATCCATTCTGTAAAATTAGTACCCCACTGATTATTAAACAGATTGACAAAAACATTAGGCCGTTGGGGTATAAACTCTCCGGAGAAACGGAACAGACCGGGACGGTCCAGACTGACAGCCGGGGCATTCGGTGTATTTAGACCAAATCCCTTCCCTTGATTATCAATAATAGCCATACCGGTATTCAGGAAGAAATAATCATGGTTGGTGTTCTTTACAAAATCAGTGGCCGGATTAACAACACCGCCGGTTCTCCCTAACCGAAATGAAGGATTCGACAGATTAAACGGGAAAGCCAGCCAACCACCTTCCGGTTGAGATTCAGCCGGTTTATTCCGTATCCCCCAACAAATTTCCAGATAAGGGGAGCTATCTTCTAACGTATAAGTTAATGTATAGTCATCGCCAGCACCTGTCTGACAGAATGCGGTAGCACTAACTGAATGGGAGGTCTGCAAATATTTGATTTTATTTAATCTGCCCTTTATCATTTCATATTTCAGGTCAGGATTTTCCGGCCGCCCCATCTCCTGATCAGCCCAGCCATGATGTCCGGGCTTCACATAATTCGCATTATAACGGTTGATTTCCTCTTGACCAAATTTCTCGTGGATATACTCTCCGAATCCATATTCATTCTTCTCATCGACCATTTCTTTCTGTTGTTGTTTATCCCAAACAGAAAGCAATGCACCGTTTTCCTTATTTATTTCTATTTTGAAATAGTTGTTTTCCAACACAGCTTTTACTTCATCAATACGGGAACTTCGGGAATCTTCAGATATAGGAGATGTTACCAACGTATAAGTCTTATACCCCAGGGATGGAATATCTTCTGCATGAAAAGACAGGTGATTGTAGTCGTTATATACCGGCAAAATCTTACCCGTCAATTCATCCTTCAAACCATAAACCTGGTAATTTTTTTTATAAACTCCCATATGGAAACTAACCAAACCCGAACGTTTCCAGGGAAGCGGGTTATAGACAACAACTTTACGCCCTTTAACAGCTACATTCTGAGCCAGTTTCTTCAAATCCTTTCGTAAAGAAGGAATAATATATTGTTCAGCGCGGTGTGCCCTACTTCCTTTTTCATTCCAGGATGTTTCTATAAAATCATACAGCCCTTGTGCCCTGCTGACTGTAAAATCGTCCCCATATTTCCAAAAATCCTGGTGTCCATGACTCATTGCCAACCCAAAAGTATGTTCATCAAACAATAAAGATTGTTCAATAGCCTTTTCAACATAAGGTTCAACCGGTTCAGGAGTTATGCCCCACTGTTTGAGTAAGGAATTCAACGTTTCCGTATTATAAATGACACGCTGCATAGCCTTATTGATTTTTACTTCTTTAGGCATCGACATATATCCATGAATCCAGGTATCCGGCATATCCCCCTTTACTACAGGCAATGATGGGTTTTCTTTCATCAGGGCATCATAAAAATCTTCCAGCTGACCGATACGTATCCGGGCATTAGGTGCTTTTTCACGAGCTTCTTTCAATACAGCAGCAACATCTTCCGGTGTCGGAGCACCCGTATTTTCATGCGTATGTATCATTGCTAACCATGTCTTATATTTCCAGGTTGCCGGAGGAAGTACACCGGAACCGTAATATTCCGCCCAGTTAAAAGTGAGTAACCTCGAACCATCCGGTCCCTCCCACCAAAACAGGGTTGGTATATCCGGTGATACGGACCCGGGATTACAACCAATATGCAAAATCTTCACACCAGCCTGTGTCAATAATGTAGGAAGTATCCAGGAATGGCTAGGGACATCGGTAAGTTTAGCTCCACGTACCAACGGTTGGTCATATTTTCTATTTATCTGCGAAGAATAGGACATTCCACGCACCAATGTTTCAAGATCACTCGATTCAGTCTCAAATGTGAATGGAAGTGCATGCACTTTGAAACGTCCATCTTTTAATGCTTTTTCTATTCCGGATTTATAAACCTCAGAGGTATTTTCCATAATATATTTCATTGGCCAGCCAGGAAGAGTCCAAACAAATTGGTCTTCCTTAGGTAATTTACCCGTTTCCTCTACTGAACGTAATGTTTCATCCATCATAGAGGTTGTGTATTTTTGTAAAATAGATTCACTCCAGTCAGTATAACCAATATCAAAATGCATTTTGAAGACAATGATTATGTCTTCAACTTCAACCTTTTCGGCTCCTTTATCTACATCTATAGCCGCAATCTGAGCTTTTAATGAGCTTAGTGATAGTATGAAAATCCATACTGAAAGAATAAATTGCCTTTTCATATTTCATGGTATTATGTTTCTCTCCTAATTAACTTTACCGGTTAAGTAAACTAAGAAAAAAATATTATTTTGCAAACATATGTGTCTTATCAGAGATAAACAATGACATTTATTCCGATTTTCCTATACTATCTTACGATTGATATGTTTTTAATCACATACAGGCAAAACCAGTTTTACCTTTTCGTCTTCATTATCGGTAGTTTCTAATTTATCTATTAATACACGTACAGACTCACGACCAATCTCTTTTATAGGAAGATATGCTATATGCATATTAGGAGCCAAAAGTTCAAAACTCGGAGTACTATGCAGACAAGCCAAACCTATTTTACTGACATCTATATTCCGTTTATAAAAATAGCGTAGTCCTTCCATTCCTAAATAATGCGTAGTAAAATAGAATCCATCGACATCCGGAACCGTATCAAAAATAGTATCCAATACACGAATGATATCTAACTCATACTCATTGCGTGACACCTCTCCATATAAGTGAGGAGAAATAAAACAATCATGTTCGATCAAAGCGGTCTTATATCCTTCATATCTTAAACTCATGGTAAAAAGGGCCGATGCCGTAGTTATAATGGCTATTTTTTTACGGCCTTCATTTATCAGTTTATTAACCAGATTATAACTACACCCGATATTGTCTATAATAATATAATTAGTATTCAATTCCGGAAAGAAACGGTCAATTAAAACAAACGGATATTTTTCTTGCATTAAATTCTCCAATTCACCTTTGGCATAATTAGTAGGAGCAATAATTAATCCATCAATATTCTTCGATCGTAACATTTGGATTATATTATTTTCTCTTACCGGATTAGATTCGGAACTGCAAAAAGTAACGGTATATCCCAGTTGTTCTGCCACGAGTTCAACCTCCATAGCTACTTGGGCATAAAAAGTATCTCCTATGAAGGGAACAACCAATCCAATTGTTTTCGTTTTACCCGAACTAAGACTTTTAGCAAGATAATTTGGCCTATATTTTACCTGTTTAGCATAATCTATTATTTTTTTCTGGGTAGCCGAACTTATCTTTTGTTCATCACCACGCCCTGACAACACCCATGAAACTGTTGTTTTTGAGACCTTAAGAGCTTCTGCAATATCTTTAAGAGATTTTCCCATCTGTTTTTAATTCGAACAACTTAACCGATCAACTATACATGCAAATATATTATTTAATTCGATACTCTACAATAGTGATGAAAGATCCTTTTCCGGGAAGAGGAATAAAAAAGGCTGGAGTAAACAGATTTCAACAGATAAAGAAAAGAAGCAGATGTTTAAGAGTTTGCTTCAAACGATCAGTCGCATTCTTTAACTGAACTCGTACTGTACTAACGGTCAAACCCATATTATCGGCAATTACATCCACAGTTTTGCCGGCATAGAAATACTCTTCAAAAACAATCCTGCACTTTGAAGGTAATTGATTTACCGCTAAACGTATCTCTTCTTCCGTCTGGCGCATTTCTACATATTGTAATGGAACCGGAGTCGATTGGATATAATTTTCTTGAAAAGCCAACATTTGTTCTTTGTGTTCATCCAAAACATTTTGCTGACTCCTTTGTGCCCGAATGTAATTGAGACACCCGTTCTGAACAGAACGTACTAAATAATAATGAATTGGATACGATAAGGTATCTCGCTTGTTCCATATATTAATAAAAACATCATCTACAATTTCTGCACCTGCCTCTTTATCGACCAGGTAACACAAAGCGACTGCATTCAAGTAGCTATAATAGGTACTGAACAAATCAGAAAAAGCCTTTTCCGAACCTTTTCTGATTTGTTCTATTATATCTTCATTTATACGGCTTATATTCATAATACATCTCCTTGTCGCTTTTTCATCTATATTAGTTCATGAAGAACTATGGAATAGTTATTGTTCGATTTCTTTAATAATCAGGGAGGAATGTAATATGAATGATAATGTTTTAATTTTTTCGCAAAACGCGAACGTATTGATTCTTATAGATATTAAAAATTGAAAAGAAACATAGTTCTTCATGAACTATGTTTCTTTAGAGGTTTCATATCCCTTTTCTGCGACAAATATAATATTTATTCACTCACTTTGATGTGTATTTACAAAAACGGAAGGAAGTTTCCTCACGGAAACTCCCCTCCTCCTTGGTGTGTCTAATCAATTATGTTAAAAAATAGGATTTAATCTTATTGTCGATATTACTATAAAGTGATTGGTGTTCCATTATAGAAATCAAGGATCTTGGTGCGGAAGATAAAGTTGTACTTTGCCTGTGTCTGTTCTGCCAGACTCTGCGCATACTTCGTCTTTGCTTCGCTGTACTCAAATACAGTGCTTTTTCCTGCACCATACCGTTCTTCAGCATATGAGAACGCCACCTTGCTTGCATCGACTGATTTATCGGAAGAGATGTATTTCTCCTGTGCTGCCGTCGCATTATAATAAGCCTGCTGGATCTCCTTATAAAGTGATTTTTTGCTGTTCTCCATCATTAACTCACGGTTAGTTATGGAGAGACGGGCGGTACGGACGCTGTTACGTACCTGGAAACGATTGAAGATCGGAATACTCAGACTTAAACCGATTGATTTCTGCCCGTTATTCTTCAACTGATCACTGAACGGAGCGTTATTATAATCGCCGTCACCGAAATTATGATAGTAACCGGTACTGTAACCGGCACTTAAATTCAGCTTCGGATAATATCCCGCCTGGGCTATACGGAGCGCTTTCTTCTGGCTCTCCAGCAGATACTGCTGTTCCTTGATCTGCGGTTTGAATGTCACGGCATGATCATAAACCTGGTCAGGAGGAATGATACTGCTCATGTAACGTTCAATGGCATCACCGTTTTCCGGTTCCAGCACATCGAAGTTTTCACCGGCACGTTCCAGTTCCAGACTTTGTGCCAGATCCAGTAAAGCCAGTTTCACATTGTTCTGCGATTCGGTCAATGTGACTTCATCTTTTGCCAATTGGGCTTTCATATCGTATAACTGGGAAACAGGGATTTTACCGGCATTATAGAGTGCCTCGGTTTTTGTCACCTGCTCAGAGCTCAGGTCTACCTGCAATTGGGCTATCTTCAACATTTCCTTATTATAAAGAACTTGCAGATAGTAAGAAGCCACATTAATAGACAAGTCCTCCTTTGCCTTATTCAAAGTCTCGATAGATGCTTTCAGGTCTAGCTTGCGGGCAGCAATATCATTCGGTATTTTCAAACCGTCGAAGATGGGCATGCTCAATTGAATACCGGCTGTCGTATTGGCCGAGTTACGGTCTACGATCAAACCATCTTTCGATTCGGAGCGGCCGAAACCAAAGTTTTCCCCCACACTGGCATTCACACTGGGCAACCAGCTGTATTTACTGGTGTGTAAGTCCACTTCACGGCTTTTCTGTTCCAGTTCCTTTTGTTTCAGATCTATATTGTTCTCGATAGCGTACCGGATACATTCCTCCAACGACCATTGCTTTGCCGCTTCCTGTGCCCCGACGGGCAGACAGAAAAGGAATGAGGCCAGCGCTACGGATGATATGATTTGTTTCATCACTTATTCGTTTTTATTTCTATTACTTATTAGCAGCTACAATACCACCACGAATCTTGTCACCTTCAGACAAACCTTCTTTCACTTCGATCTTGATACCGTCAGACAAACCGACCGTAACAGCACGTTTCTCAAATAATTGTTCCGGCTTTTCCTGTTTTACAATCTGTACGAAGGTAGAGTCTCCGCTGAATTCAACGCAACTTTCAGGAACGGTCAGGACATCGGTCGCACGTTTCAGCACGATCTCAGCATTGGCACTGTAACCGGCACGAATAAAGGCATCTTCCGGCATCTGAACGGCCGCTTTGATCTCGAACAGGACGGCACCGTTTTCTTCCACTCCTTTCGGAGCTACATATTCCAGGGTGGCATCAAACGTACGGCTATCCAAAGCACCGACTGTCAGTTTGATAGGCATGACTTCATGGATACGTCCTACTTCTGTTTCATCCACTTTTCCCCTGAAGATCATATTGTTCATATCGGCTACGGAAGCAATTGTCGTACCGTCATTGAATGTATTCGACTGGATCACCGAGTTTCCGACTTTAATAGGAACATCCAGAATCATACCGGTAATGGTAGAACGAACCTGTGTCGTACTGGACGATGCCGATTTACGTGAAATACCTTCACGGATAATCTCCAATGCATCCTGTGCATTTTCTGCTTCTTCCTGAGCTTTCTTATAATTAGCCAGTGAGGTTTCATAGTCCTCTTTGGATATGACTCCTTGCTTATGCAGATCTTCATCCCGTTTGTAGGTAGCTTCTATCTGCTCCAGACTGATCTTCGCCACACGGACACGCGATTCGGCACTGTTCAGCTGAACCATTTCAGGGATTACCTTGATCTTTGCAATGATCTCACCTTCCTTCACCATCTGACCGGCTTCCTTCAACAATTCGGAGATGATACCGGACATCTGCGGTTTGATAAGTACCTCATCACGCGGTTCCACCTTTCCTGTCGCCACAGTCTTCGTCTCTACCGAGTCGCGTTTGGGAGTTACCACTTCATACATGGTGATGACAGGTTGTGCTTTTTTCCACAAGAAGTAGAAAGTGCCGACCACGGCGGCTCCCACCAATACTAAAAAGATGATTCGCAGGATTTTCTTAACGATACGATTCTTCATAACTATCTTAATTTTCAATTTCCAATTTATAATATTCAATTCCCCTTATTCTTCTCTGATAGCATCAATAGCCTTAATCTGCATGGCTCGCCAGGCCGGAATCAATCCAGCCATAAGTCCGCTGATAAGTAAAACAACGGTTGCGGCAACGGCGGCTCCGATATGTATTTCCGGATTACTGAAGAAAGTGCCCTGAGAATCTGCCGATCCGCTGCTTGCCAATAAATTATTAGCTACATCCAACAGAAAAACTCCGCAACTTAACCCCATCAGTCCGGCCAAAGCCGTAAGCAACAAACTCTCACTCATGATCTGGGATATAATATCGAACGGCTTAGCCCCGATTGCACGGCGTACACCAATCTCGCGGGTACGTTCTTTTACCGTCACCATCATAATGTTACTGACCCCAATGATCCCAGCCAGCAAAGTACCCATTCCAACCAACCATACCAGAATATTGATCCCGGTAAATAGTGTTTCAAAACTATCGAATTGCTTGGCAATCGTAAAACTGCTGACGGCTTGCGGGTCGGTAGGCGATATTTCATTTTGTGATTTCAAAACATCCGTTATATCTTCCACCATCCTGTCGCATGAATAACCGTCATCGGCGGTTGCACACAGGAACCAGAACTTATCCCCCTGGTTGGCCACCTGCTGTAAGGTAGTAAAAGGCAACATGATACTTTCCTCCGTACGTCCTCCGATCTGTACACGTGGCTTAGGTTTCACAACGCCCACGACCTGATAGTAAATGCCATTTACACGGATATACTCTCCGATCGGATCTTCACCGGGAGTGAACAACACTTCGCGCACAATACTACCGATCAGGCAAACCTTACGTTTTTCTTTTACGTCTACCTCATTCAGTAAACGCCCTTCCAGTACGTGCTGCGTTTCTATATTAAAATATTCGGAATGTACACCGCGCACATTATAAGTACCGGCTTTCTGTCCTCTCACCACATTATTTTGTCCGCCCCATGACATAGCCATCGGCGACAAATAACGCACACCTTTCACACGGTTACGGATTGTTTCCAGGTCACGGTTACGCATCTGCCAGTAACGTCCTTTCTTGTAGCCTTTATAAGGCTCGCCGGTACGTTCGGAAAAGAAAAAAGCTGAATTAGTAGCGAAACCATTCACATTCTTCCATACTCCGTTCTTGAAGCCGGTACCCGACCCTAACAGGATAACAAGCATCAGGATTCCCCAAAACACCCCGAACCCGGTCAAGAGGCTTCTGGTCTTGTTGCGGGTGATAGTCACCCATATCTCTACCCAACGGTCTATATCGAACATATCTATCTGTATTTATTCGTTTCTCATGGCTTCGATAGCCGTAATTTTCACTGCTTTACGAGCCGGAAAATAACCGGCCAGCACTCCTGCACCAACAATAAGCAACGTTGACATCAAAGCTACGGTCAGGTCGACCGTAGGATTCAAAAAGGTACTCATATCATCGCTGGAAGAGGCTTGTCCCATCTTGGCATTTTCCATAATGAAGTTAATGCCTTCTGTCAGTCCAACTCCGGCAATCATGCCGACATAACCGAAGACGGCCGTTATCAGGATAGACTCTACGATGATCAGTTTCAGTATGGAAAAAGGAGTTGCTCCAATCGCTTTACGGATACCAAACTCGCGGGTTCGTTCCCGAACAGTAATCAACATGATATTACTGACTCCCACAATACCTGCAGCCAAAGTTCCGATACCGATTATCCAGATAAACAGAGCTATACCATTCAACATCCCGTTAAACATGGCAAAATCTTCAATCGTGCTCCACATACCGATTGCCCGCAGATCTTCCGGATCAAACATATGCCGTTTCCCCATCTGCTGACGGAAACGTTTCTCAAATGCTTCGTATTCCTCTTTGGTATTAATACCATCCAGGGAGAAAATAATATTATCCAACCCATAACCGGAGCGGTAAAGTTGCTGTGCCGTAGAGAAAGGAATATAAGCCGGAGCATTATTATTGTTGTCCTCATCCGTATAAACTCCAACCACCTGATAAGGTACATCGCCAGCATTCACATATTTTCCTAACGGATCCTCCGAACGGAAAAGCACTTCTTTTATACGGGGACTTATAACTATCACTTTTCTTTTCTGAAGTATATCTACTTCATTAATAAAACGCCCGTTACCAACCGTCATTTTAATCTTGTCGATGATAGCTTTATCCGGATGTACCCCCTGTAAAGAATAAGAGTTATATTCTTCTTTATACGAAAGCGTATCGCTTTGGTAAAGGACACCTGATACCAGGTTCACTTCGGGATTCTGCTGTCTCAAGGCCACCAAGTCATCATCTTTATATTCGATCCGTCGGTTGGTCTGCATCCCTTTATAGGGTTTGCTGGCATAACGAGGCCATGTCTCCACACGGTTCCCCGCCCAACGGTCAAAGTTGTGCATGATACCATTCTTCAGTCCGTTGCCAGCTCCCAGCAAAACGATCAGCATGAAGATCCCCCATGCTACGGAAAAGCCGGTAAGGAACGTACGGAGCTTATTCTTTTGAATCGTACTCCATATTTCCCGGAAATTATCAAAGTCGAACATATCCTTCTCCTTTTTCGATGTTTTCTATCAGGCCATCCTTTACACGGATAATCTTTTCGGTCGCATTGGCTACGGATTGCTCGTGAGTCACGATAATCATAGTCATACCTTCTTTATTTACATTACGCAGAAGTTCCATTACTTCGACCGTCGTTTTACTGTCGAGTGCACCGGTCGGCTCATCAGCCAGAATCACCTGCGGTTTAGCAATCAGGGCACGGGCAATGGCTACACGTTGTTTCTGCCCGCCCGACATTTCGTTAGGCATATGTTCCGCCCAGTCTTTCAGTCCGACCATATCCAGATATTCCATTGCCATCGCATTCCGTTTCTTGCGGTTTATACCCTGATAATAGAGTGGCAAGGCGACATTCTCCACCGCATTCTTGAAAGAGATCAGATTAAATGACTGGAAAATGAAACCGATCATCTGGTTACGAAGTTCAGCTGCACGGCTTTCGCTGAGGTTCTGAATCAATTGTCCGTTTAAATGATAGGTACCAGTATCGTAAGTATCCAAAATCCCCAGTATGTTCAATAGCGTCGATTTCCCCGAACCGGATGCCCCCATAATGGAAACCATCTCTCCTTTTTCGATCTCCAGGTCTATGCCTTTCAAGACATGCAGCGGAGCACCATTGAAATACGTTTTGTTAATTCCTTTCAGCTGAATCATCATATTTGTCATTACTTTTCTTTATTAGACGTACACTTTGTAAAAAATGTTACACATTTAAGAAACTTTTTTACCCTCTGACGCAACAAATATATATTTATATAAGATACCTTGTATCACAAGGTACTGATTTTTACAAGATATTAACTATCGTTTTGTTATCAGATAAACACAAATAATCAAGGAATGCTTACTAAATAAACCGACAACTACGAAATATACTGCATTGCCCCATTCATTTTATTTATAAATTCATCAAATAAAATAGCAGGGAATAACCAAAAACAATATTACATTTGCAAACTATACTTACACTACCTACAAGACTAACCCACAATATGTTATCAATTTTATACAGTTATGTAAGTTATTGTCGACAGCTATCAGCAATATTACTTATAGTTATTAACAAAATTACCGATAGCTATCAACAACATTACTGACAGCTATCGACAATCAGTTTGTTCGGCAGAAAACCAAAACCAGTATCCTATATTATTTACATTCGTACGGTAACTATTATCTGTTTCATTCATCCTTTTGTATATTTGTATCGCCAAAAACAACTTAATCACACCGTATCATGTTTTATTTACATGAAAATAAAAGAATACAGTATGAGACTTACATATATTTATCACAGTGGCTTTGCGATCGAAACAGAAGGATATACTATCCTGATCGATTATTTTAAAGATACGGGGAAAACACCGGATACGGGATTTGTTCACGATGAACTGCTCCGACGCGCGGGTACATTATATATATTATCCTCCCATTTCCATCCGGATCATTTCAACCCGGACGTCCTGAAATGGAAAGAGATTAAGTCGGATATCAAATATATTTTCTCCAAAGATATTCTGAAACGCCGCCGGGCGACAGCCGAAGATGCTGTTTACCTTAAGAAAGGGGACGTTTTTGAAGATGAAAATATCCGTATCCGGGCATTCGGTTCGACTGATGTAGGCATTTCTTTCCTGATAGAAGCGGAAGGCAAACTGCTGTTTCATGCCGGCGACCTGAATAACTGGCACTGGAAAGACGAATCGACACCACAGGAAGTGGCTAAAGCCGAAGGCGATTATTTGCGGGAACTGGATATACTGGCTCAGGCAACCGGACATCTGCATCTCGCCATGTTTCCGGTCGATCCGCGTATCGGAACTGATTTTATGCGGGGAGCGGAACAGTTTGTCGACCGGATAAAGACTGACGTTTTAGTCCCTATGCACTTTTGGGAACATCCCGCCGAAGTAGTAGCATTCGGCCCTTATGCCGAATCGAAGGGATGCCGTTATATCCTGTTGTCCTATCCCGGAGAAAGCACTGATTTTTAATTTATAAAGAAAACAAGTATGGAAATCAAAAGTAGATTTGATCATTTCAACATCAACGTCCTCGACCTCGAAAGAAGCATTGCTTTCTATAACAAAGCGCTGGGTCTGAAGGAACATCACCGCAAGGAAGCAGCCGACGGCTCTTTCGTTCTCGTTTACCTGACAGACGACCAGACAGGTTTCCTGCTGGAACTGACCTGGCTGAAAGACCGTAATGAGCCGTACGAACTGGGAGATAACGAAAGCCATCTCTGTTTCCGTGTAGCCGGCGATTACGATGAAGTACGCAAATTCCACAAGGAAATGGATTGCGTATGTTACGAAAATACCGCCATGGGATTGTATTTCATTAACGACCCGGACGATTACTGGATCGAAATACTACCGGCTAAATAAAAAAGGTAATACCTTAACCAAAATTGTATCAGCTCTTCACCGGCAATACAATTTTGGTTAACCCGTCATCGAAAGGTTCCTCTTTCCGCCGGTAATAAAATTCATAGGCCGTACCTTCCGGCTCGTATCCTTTCTGCATCATCCAGAAAGTCATCTCGCCATATAAATAATCAATTTCTTCGTAATCGCCTTTAAATAAACAATGCACGACTTTGGATTGCGGTATTACGCGTGACCGGACGTTTTCGTCTCCTTCCATCAGGCAGGACACAGGGAAACAAATTTCCACATCCAGGTCATATATATCCATATTCAGATAATCGTAGTAAATGATAAAAGGCACATCCGTCATATATTCCCCTGTTTTCCGGAGAAGGGCCAGTGCATCCTGACGTTTTCGGGCAAGCGTCCACTCTAAATCCTTGTAACTGATTTTCGTACGGGTCGATAAAACAGGTTGTTCCGCCCGGACCATAAGCCGTATGTCTGAAACCTGTGGCATAGTGTTATTCATTAATGGGTTAAGAATCTACCAAATATAAAAAAAAAACCTAAAGAACGGTTGTCACCGGAAAGAAAAAAGTTGAAAATGACGTATTTTGATCCGGCTATTAAGTAAAGTTACATTTATTGTCACATTTGAAAACTGATACTATTCAGCATTTTTTTTAATAAAATCATTGCAGCTAAGCATATTCCTCTTATATTTGCTATCCAGAAAGACTCATTATTAATCATAAATATAAAATCATGGAGAAGCCTTATGTAGTAGGTATTGATATAGGTGGTACCAATACTGTTTTCGGCGTAGTAGATGCAAGAGGAACAATCTTGTACAGTGGATCAATCAAAACTGGTAAATATACTGATATAGAAGAATATGTTGCGGAACTGGGACAAGGTCTTTTATCAGTAATCGACCAGGCCGGAGGTCCGGACAAAATCAAAGGTGTCGGCGTAGGAGCTCCTAACGGTAACTTCTTCAACGGTTGTATCGAATTTGCCCCGAACCTTCCATGGAAAGGTAAAATACCTTTGGCACAGTTGATCAGCGAACAAATCGGCGGTATTCCCGTTGCATTGACTAACGACGCCAACGCTGCTGCAATCGGTGAAATGACTTACGGAGCAGCACGTGGTATGAAAGACTTTATCGTTATCACTTTGGGAACAGGTGTAGGTAGCGGTATCGTTATCGGAGGTAATCTGGTTTACGGACATGACGGTTTTGCCGGTGAGTTGGGACACGTGATTATGCGTCGTAACAATGGCCGTCCTTGCGGTTGCGGTCGTCAGGGATGCCTTGAAACATATGCATCCGCTACCGGTGTAGCACGTACAGCCCGTGAATACCTCGAAATCCGCAAAGACGAAAGTCTGTTGCGCGATCTGGATCCGGATGAAATCACTTCAAAAGATGTATTCGATGCAGCCATGAAGAATGATAAACTGGCACTTGAAATCTTCGAATTTACAGGAAATATCCTGGGTGAAGCTTTTGCTGATGCTGTTGCATTCTCCAGCCCGGAAGCCATTATTCTGTTCGGTGGTCTTACCAAGGCAGGCGATCTGATCATGAATCCGATCAAACGTTCTATGGACAAGAACATGCTGAAGGTTTACGAAGGTAAAACAAAACTTCTTTTCTCTCAATTGAAAGAAAGCGATGCTGCCGTATTGGGAGCCAGCGCTTTGGGTTGGGAAGTGAAAGAGTAATCGTATTCACTGGGGTTCTGCCCCGGATCAAGGGCGGCCTGAGGTCGCCCTTCTTTTTTATATATCACTTAATTATCAGAGACATGAACCATCCTTTGCATCAATTTATCTATTGCCCCAAATGTGGAGCCAACACCTTCATCGAACGTAATGAAAAAGCGAAACAGTGTACAACGTGCGGTTTCGTATACTATTTCAATCCTTCTTCGGCAGTAGCCTGTTTCATCCGAAATGCCACCGGAGAGATTCTACTGGTGCGCCGGGCTAAAGAACCTGCCAAAGGGACGCTCGACCTGCCGGGCGGATTCGTTGATATGTTCGAATCGGCGGAAGATGCGGCACACCGCGAAGTAAAAGAAGAAACAGGACTGGATATTACCGAATGCCGTTATCTTTTTTCCATTCCTAATTTATATATGTATTGCGGTTTCGAAGTGCACACGGTAGATATGTTCTTTGAATGCCATGTAAAGGATTTCACAGGTGTCCACGCAGAAGACGATGCAGCCGAAATCGTTATCGTGAAAAAGGAAGAGTTGAAAGCGGAAGAGTTCGGGTTGATGTCGATAAAGAAGGCCATTAGACTTTACAAAGAAAACAACTGTTAACTTCCATCGATTCATCTATCAATTGACAATTAGAGAACGGAATATTCCGTCCTTCTTATTTTCTGTGTTACAATTTTTATACTACATCCTGTTTATTAGATTTTTTTCAAAAAAAGAGGATATATAATCATAAAAAACATCATAGTTCTAAAAGAACTATGTTGAAACAAGAATAAAAAGACTATAATTATCAATAGTATCACCATGGTTAAGTAGAGTTAAAAAACTTTTTTTATAAGATTGTTTTTTCAAGTGTTCTATATGTTGCTTTTCGTCCTATTAATAAATATTGCTTAAATAATCTAGGGGGATATTACATAAAACTAACTAGTTTATGATTCTATTAAAATATACAATATGAGTGTAATCAAAGGGTGAAGTTTACGTTAAAGTATAGAGTGGTGTTTATATATACCTTGTTATTGTAAATGTTAAAAATAAAGCATAATCCTTCTTTTGTTGACGTAAAATAACAGTATGTAATAAATTATTAATACATTTGTACCGAATATTTAGTATGGAGTTCTTTTAGAACTAAGATCAAAAACATCAATAAACGTCAAATCTAAAGTAACTCCACTAACACTAGTATTATTATAAATAAACTCATTAATTATGTTGAAACACTTCAAACCTGTCAGCTTAATTCTTGTCGCAGGAGCAATAACACTTCCTACAAGTGTATATGCCAATTTAGCGCCAGAAAAGCAAGAAACCGCTATTACCCAACAAAGTGGTAAAGTAAACGGTGTTGTAGAAGATGATTTCGGACCTGTTGCCGGAGCGTCAGTAGTGATCAAAGGAACCACCCACGGTAGTATTACCGATATGGATGGTAAATTCAATTTAGAAGGAGTAAAAAACGGAGACATTATCCAGATTTCTTTTATCGGATATGCTACTCAGGAAGTCACCTACACAGGCCAGCCTTCATTAAACATTAAACTAGCAGAAGACACTCAGAAGCTGGACGAAGTAGTCGTAACAGCTTTGGGTATCAAGAAAGATGCCAAGAAATTAGGTTATGCCGTAAGTACTGTTTCTTCAGAAGAATTGACAAGAACCGGAGGTACAACTTTAGCAACCGGTCTATATGGTAAAGCTGCCGGTGTTAGTATCCAGTCTGCTCCCGGTGGCGGTACATCAGCTGTTTCTATCTCAGTACGTGGTCTTTCTTCAATTACGGGTAACACACAACCTTTAATCATCATGGACGGTGTTCCCATCCGTAACGGTAATGCTAACAAAGACGGTTATTGGACGAACCAACGTATTGAATCAAACGGTATGGTTGATATCAACCCTGAAGATATCGAAAACATCTCTATCTTAAAAGGTGCAGCCGCTTCTGCTTTGTATGGTTCGGAAGCAGCCAACGGTGTTGTGATGATCACTACGAAAAAAGCAAAGAACGGTACAGGCACTCACGTCGACTTCAGTGCAAACGTAAGTTTCGATAAAGTTGCTTATATGCCCGAAATTCAAAAAGAATATGGCCCCGGGTATGATAACTATGTACTCGGAATGAATGACCAATCGGCTTTGACCGGTTTTCGTAATCTTCGCGTAGACCGCAATGGTAATCCGATTACAACAACAAACCGTGAAACTTATTACTCTTGGGGTGCAAAATATGACGCAAACAAGTCTGTTACTTATTTCGATGGCAACGAGCGTGCATTTACACCAATTGACCATAATCAATGGAACGACATCTTCCGCACAGGTGTTAATCAGACATACAACTTGTCTATGACTAACAGTTCTGAGCGTAACAATGTCCGTTTATCTTTTACGTTCAACGATGCAAAATCCATGCAGTTGAATTCCAATAACCACAAGCATAACTTCAATTTGAGTGGAGCTTATGACATTACAAAGAATCTTAAATTAAATTATTCAGCTACTTATCAGAACCAGTTCATCAAGAACCGTGCATATCGTATCAGTCGTTTAGTGACAAACTATTCAGGTATGTTCAGTGGCTTCACTGATGTGGCTTACATCCGCGACCATACAGTAACTAGCTTAGGCTACCAGAATAGTATTTATGCTGGCAACGGTGGTACACCTAATACACTAACTCCAGACGAGCAGTTCCTTTATACTCCAATGGGGTCTACCTCCTTGATGTCTGAATATTTCTGGAATATTTTAGGTAAGGTTCAGGAAGAAGAACACCAACGTTTTATCGGATCAGTGAACCCTACTTGGGAAATTATTCCGGGCTTAACATTAAGTGGACGTTTGGCTACCGACCTCACAATTGACAAAATCGAGAATAAGAACAATACGGAGAATGCCCATGTCTTTTCTACCAACGGTCAATATAGCGATTCTTATGGTTTGAAAAACAACCGCTATTCAATCGTGTATAGTGATATCATGTTGATGTTCGACAAAACATTTGCCGATGTTCATAACATTACAGCCAACTTAGGATGGAATGCCCGTCAGGAATCTTTCTACGAATCATCCGTAAGTACTTCACAAGGTTTAACACAAGAAAACTGGTTCCATCTGAATGCATCAGTAGGTACCAAGAATGCATCTATGACAAAAAGAGATCTTCTAAAGACCGGTGCATTCTTAACTGCTAGTTACGGATATAACAACTGGGGATTTTTGGAAGGATCTATCCGCCAAGAAAAGACTTCTACTTTAAGACATGGCAACAATTCATTCTGGTATCCGTCAGTCAGTGCAAGTTTATTGTATACAGAACTGTTGGGTGACAAGAATCCGTCATGGTGGAATTATGGTAAAATACGTTTATCATACGGTATCGTTGGTAACGCTCCTGAAATTTACCGTGCTAACTTAGCCTTCGAACAAGGATCTTTGACACGCAACAATGTATATACTTATAATACAATTCCAAGTTCTATCGGTAACGAAAGTATTAAACCGGAAACAAAACATGAGATTGAAGTTGGTATTGAAAACAAATTCCTGAACAACCGTTTGGGTATGGAATTCAACTTCTATACAAATACAATCAAAGACCAGATTCTTCCGGCTACTGCTGCTACATCTATGGGAGCAAACAGTATGTTGATGAACGTAGGTGAACTTGCCAATAAGGGTATTGAATTGAATGTATACGGTACTCCGATCGAAAACAAAGACTGGAAATGGGATTTACGTGCCAACGTAGCTTGGAACAAAAATACAGTGAAGAAGCTAGTTGACGGTCTTGACGTCCTAAGCCATGTTAACATCGACGGTGGTGCAGCCACACTTGAATCTCATGTAGGAGAAGCAATGGGTGACTGGTACACTTATACTTGGAAAACAGACGAAAACGGCAACAGAATCGTAGGCGAAAACGGTTTGTATATCACAGACACATCCGAAAGACACAAGGTAGGCAATGCCATGCCTAAGGTAACCGGAGGTTTTGGTACCAGCCTGAGCTATAAGAACTTCACTCTTGACATGGCATTCGACTTCCGCTTTGGCGGTTGCTTGATCAACCAGCCTTGGCAATATATGAAGTCCGTAGGTAATATTACAGATGCCATTGGCGTTCGTGATCATGAAACAGGTGGTATATTCTATTATAGCGAAACAGACAATTTAGCCGACAAGGGTTCTATTCGCGTTGTCAATGCTGGTGAAATGGCCAACTACAAACGCGGTGAAACCATGATCAACGGCCATTATGTATGGGACAACGGTTTGATCCTTCCGGGTGTAAAAGAAGACGGTACTCCGAACGACATCATAGTGACTCAATTTGAAGCTAATGACGGTAGCTATGGCTGGGGAACAAGCGCTACAATGACATATCAGGAAGCTATCCAGAAAAATAGCTATATCAAATGTCGTGAAATCAGTTTAGGTTATACTTTACCGGTAAATTTAACTAACAAATTTGCTTGCAGCAGATTGACTGTTTCCGGCTTCGTTCGCAACCCATTCTATGTTTACCGCACATTGAAGTTGTTCGATTCTGAAACCACCGATGGTACAGACTGGATCAGCCAGTCACAAATTGGTGGCTCTACGGCAAGTGCCCGTACATTCGGTTTCTCTGTCCGTGCCAGCTTCTAATATTATAATTCATTGAAATCATATTAAAACAAAGAATCAATTTTATGAAAAAGATAATTTCATTAGCATTAACCGGGCTTACACTTATGTCGGTCACGTCATGTTCAAATGCTGACTACGACGATAAGTACACAGATCCATCTAAAACGTCCACAGTGGCTGTACCTCAGGTATTCACAGGAGTCATGCAAGCTGGGAATACATGGATGAACCCGATCTATTATCGTCATTACATACAAACAACTACCTCCGGCCTTTTCTCCGGCATCATCGGTAATGACAACTCACGTGGACGTTTCATGGGAGCAGGCGAAGGCCGTTATGACGACCGCTGGAAAGAATTTTACACCATGTTGACCCAACACCGTGTATTGGAACATACATACGAAAATCTGGAAGATGGTTTGAAACCTTCCAACATTGTATTCTATTATTTGAGCCGTACACTTGTTGAAGCGCAGCTTCATGAAATGCTGTCAGTATTCGGTGATGTCCCTTTCAATGGTGCAGGTACACTATGGAGAGATGGCGATTATAATGCAGCCAAGATAAAATGTGTGTATGATGATGACGTAACGCTTTACAAACAAATCCTTGCAGACCTAAAAGAAGTAGGCGACTATTTTGCTAATGGCAATGTGGATGCAACAGGTCTTACAGCATTATCTCGTCAAGACTATACAGTAGCAGCAGGCAATGCAACACAATGGCAAAAATATGTCAACTCCCTTCGTTTGCGTATTGCACTTCATTTGTCTACCGGCGGTGATTGTGTATCCGAGGCACATGCTGCTATTGCTGAGATCCTAAACAATCCGACTAAATATCCGCTTATCGACAATAATCAAGAAAACATGGGTGTTACAGCCGATACTCAAACAGATAAATTCAACTTTGGTAAAAGTCTGTCACAAGCACTTCATGGTAATGGCGGTGCCACTCAGAATGTTTTAAATGTCATGAATCTTCCGGCAAACGGAATTCCTGATGCAAATACCGACCCGCGTATTGCAGCCATGTATGATTGCAATCCTGACAGTGAATATATTGCTTACGATATTCGTATGACAAATGCCGAAATTACCAATTTGAATGATCAGAAAAAACAGGAATATGCCCAAAAAGGTCTTATGACTTCAAACTATTTTAATAAAATAGACTCATTAGCTGTAGCAGGTTGGGCTGAATATCAAGGCAATGAAAACCTCTTCGGTTTGTGGCTGAGTGCCGCAGAAGTAAGTTTCAGTAAAGCGGAAGCTTATCTGATGGGGTATGGTGTTGCTGCAAACGCAGATTTGGCAAAAAGCAACTTCATCACTGGTGTGGAACAATCTTGCGAATATTACTGGGATCAAAAAGAAGGTTCATCATTGGCTAAGGAAGGCAACGACAGTTATTATGGTTACCGCGAGTTGGTCCGTCCAAGCACAACAGATATTACAGCTTATGCTGAAAAGATCTGGAAACCGACACAGGAAGTTATTTGCACACAGCTTTGGTTAAACTTCGGCTATTTGGATAAATTAGGAGCATGGAATGTGGTACGTCGTACAGGTTATCCGACTATTTCATTTGCTACTGACGACCAGGTAACAAACTATCCGACTCCTCCTAACCGTTTGCCTTATCCAAACGATGAGTTGACTTACAACAGCGAAAACTGCCAGGCAGCTATCGCCAAAAACTACGAAGAGCCAAGTGGTTATTACACCAACCTCTTCTGGGCCAAGAAGACTTATTATAAGATGATTAAATAAAACAAGAACAAAAAATACTCCACATAATTATATAAAACATAATTGATGGTAAATGTGGAATCTGAAACCGCCCCGAAGTGATTCGCGGCGGTTTTGTTACATTAAACCGAACATCCACGAGGGAACGAATAAATTACACACACCAAATTCAGTTATTAACATAGAGAATCAACGAGTTTTTGTTGTTTGTACAAAATAAACATACTACATTTGCCTCTGCTATATATTTGACATCATCAATTATATCTTGAATATATAGATAAGCTGGAAAGATTACAAGAAGCCGAAAAACGATCAAGGATTCTAATAATAATTTACTATTATTTATATGAAAACAATAAACCTCATACTTCTTCTTACTATTTATCAGACAATACTTCCGATATATGCCGTAAGTAAGAGTACCGATACAACTACTATCCGTATTGTAGGCGATCGCATGTATCCTCCTTACGAATTTCTTGACAATAACAACAACCCTACCGGCTTTGTTGTAGATCTGGTTAAAGCAGTAATGGATGACATGGGACGCAAATACACACTCGAACTGTGTCATTTCACAGATGCGGTAGAGGCTATCCGAAACGGTCAGGCAGATATACTCACCGGATTGTGTTATTCAGAACTTCGTGACAAGGATTTCAGTTTTACACTGCCCCACAGCTATGTCTATCCCAGTGTCATCTGCCGGAAAAACTCAACTATACGCAATCTATCAGCCCTTGATGGACGTAATATCGTTTTACAAAAAGGAGAAATCATGGAAGAATTACTCAAAAAGCACAAGTCGACCGCCCTCATTCATACTTTCAACAATATGGAAGAGGCACTTCGCCTTGTCAACTCCGACAAATACGACGCCGCTCTCTGTGGTAACAATCCAGCCCGCCACATCATCCTAAAAAATAATCTCAAGAATCTTGAGATCCGTAACCTCGATATAGAACCGCAAAGTTACTGCTTCACGACTATCGACAACAACCAGATCATACAGGACCTCGACAGTTCTATGGCCCGTCTGAAAGAGAACGGCACTTACGATAAAATATATGACAAATGGTTCGGTATATATAAAGACAAGGATACCCTCCTCCAATATAACTATCTCATAGGCGGATTGGTAATCCTGCTCATTGTAATCTTACTTATCGTCAACCAATTGAAAAGAAGGGTACAACGTGAACACCAAAAACTCACATCCACCAGAAAACAGCAAAAAAACACACTTGAAATGTTAAGCTTGGCTGTTCAAGCCGGCAAAATGCACTTCTCTTACCTCGAACTTCCTAAAAAAGAGTTTTACATATATCAAGTCGGAGAGTTCAGAAAATCCGAACTCTCCGACCGAACAGCTGTTCGGTCATTATATACATCCAGATGACCTTGGGCGCGCTCGCCAACTCTACCACAAACTTTCAACAGGAGAAACGGACTTCTGCGTCGAAGTCTTCCGTATATTACGGACTTCAAATCAACAATACAACTATTACGATTGCTCGTTCAAAAGCATAAAAGACAAAAACGGTACAGTAATCCGTATCGTAAATGGGATATACAACATCGATAAACGCATCCACAAGGAGCAGAAGATCGAGCAAATGAATAAAGAAATACATGAACTTTACAACCGAACTCTGAAAACTGAGCAAGAGCTTAAAAAAGAGATGAAACGCACCAATTTCATCATACAGAATTCAACTCTCGTACTTTGGGAATTTGACGTAAAAACTGGAACATTCAAAGCATATAACGAACCTCTCAATCATTTCGACCCTTCTATTCTTCTGAATTTTGAAGATTACTGCCGGGCCATACATCCAACCGATCTTGACACGGAAGCCGTAAAAGCAGCCATGAATGGTATGCAGCAAGGCGAGAACCGCTCTTACTCTTTCGATGTACGTATCCGATACGACAACAATGAAAAGTGGGAATACTGTACGATTGCCGGAGGTCCTTTCAAAAACGTGAATGACGAGATAGTCAGCAAATATGTAGGTTACCGCCGTAACAACACAAAATGGGTAGAACTAAACCGAATCCTGATTGAAAAGAACCGGCAAATCAAACAAATACTCGAAATAGGTAAAATCATTCCTTTAAAATGGGATATGCAAAAGAATATATTAACAATTCCTGTCGAAAGGTTGAAACAACAATTTACAGTCTTCCGGCAAACACAAGAAGGCATGGCCCTGGATGAGGTGATAAACAATATACATCCCGACGACCGTGGAAAGATACTGGCCGATATGATGGAGCTTTTAAACGGCCGAAAAGAAGAAGCACAACAAGAGATGCGTTTCGACATCAACGGTGAATTCACTCAAACATTCGACATTAAGATCTCAATAGAAGAAAGAGATCCAGAGACAAAAAAGCCTATACAAGCCATCGGATATATGCAAAATATCACCGAAAACAAGAAAATATTGCGCGACCTAGCCGCTGCAGAACGTTCCGACCAACTAAAAAGCGTCTTCCTGGCAAATATGAGCCATGAGATACGCACGCCGCTCAACGCCATTGTCGGCTTTTCACAATTACTGAGCGAAACTGACGACCCAGAGGAAAAGAAAATGTTCACCAATATTATTACCCACAACAACGATCTGTTGCTTAAGCTGATAAACGACATACTCGACCTTTCCAAGCTTGATGCCGGGTTCGTCCAATTCAAACCCATCTGGGTAAATCTTCCCAGTCTTTTTAAAGATACCGAACTGACATACAAAGAACGTCTTCGAAATACCGATGTCGAATTTATTCTGGAAATACCGACCGATGGAAATTTCCTGGCCTACATCGACCATAGCCGGCTACTGCAAGTATTAGGTAATTTCATTACCAACGCAATTAAATATACCCCTGCCGGTTTTATACGCGTCAGCTATGAGTTGCCTTCGAAAGGTGGTCTGCTCTTGTCTGTTGCAGATAGCGGAATCGGTATTGACGACAGTAAAAAATCGCGCGTCTTCGTCCGTTTTGAAAAGCTCGACCAATTTGCTCAAGGAACCGGTCTGGGGCTCTCTATTTGCGAAACCATCGTAAAAGCCTATAAAGGAGAAATAGGATTTGAAAGTACCGTCGGTAAAGGTTCCACCTTCTGGGCCTGGTTCCCCTGCGAAGTGAAACCTTGTAATCATCTGGAAGCAGAAACAATATAATCCATATTCAGTACTCATTGTTAAACTAAAAATGTAAAATTATGGCAAAGTACAATTTTAATGCAGAACTCTACGACAATCCGTTAACAGAGAAAGAAGGCGACTATATCGCACGCCCGACAGTAAACACTACCATCCGCAACGAGCAAATAGCCGAACGGATTGTAGAGGAACGTACCGAATACCGCCCGGAAACCATTGCCAACATCCTTGATCTGGCTGACAAGAAAAAAGCCGAAGCCATAGCCCAGGGATGCAGCGTAATAGACGGAGTAGGGCAATACCTGGTCGGCATCAAAGGCGTCTTCGACGGCCCATCGGACAAATTCGACCCGGCACGCCACAGCCTGGCGGTAAGTTACAACCCCGGACAGGTAGTCCGCAAACTCTTTGCCGACACTGCCGTCAATGTGACAAAAGCCGCCACGACCGGACCGATCATCGGTAAGGTGATCGACCTAAAGACAGGCAATATGAACGACACGCTCTCGCCTGGCAAAATCGTACAGGTAAACGGTAGTAATATCAAAATAGCCGGTTCAGTCGAAAATCTGGGGCTTTTCTTCGTCTCTGAAGACGGAACGACCGTCACCCCTAGCGAACTGCTCTCGGCTAACAGTCCGACGGAAGTAACCGGCCTCATTCCCGCACTTGCCGACGGGCTCTACCGCATCCGCATCGTAACACAATACGCCAGTGGCGGAAAACTGACAAAAGAGGCACGTACGGCCGACTTTCCAATACTGCTCACCGTTGGAGACAATGGAGGTGACGACCGACCTGAAATAGAATAACAACTCCCGCTTTCTACGAAGTACAGATCGTATGGTCTGCACTTCGCAGAAAGCATTATCTCCGAGTCGCCGCCCATACGATCTACACTTTGCAGATAACACGGTTTGCGTATCGCCGAAGCTACGGACGAGACATAACAGAAAAGGTAAAATTTCACAATCAGATTAAATTCATTAAAATATGGCACTTCGACTCAAACAATATACGATAGCAGCATTGCTTGTTTTGAGCAGCTTTCCGGCCTGCCCAACCGATACCACAACGCCTCAGCAAAAAATCATTATCAAAGCAGACAAAGATTATCCGCCTTATACTTTTATTAATGACCGGGGAGAAGCAGACGGATTCAATGTAGAAATGACCAAGGCTATTATGGAAGAGCTGAACATCCCCTACGAAATAACACTCGACAATTGGGGAACAGTCATCGAAGAATTCGAACACGGAAAAATAGATATTATCCCCACCGTGATGTATACAGATGAAAGAGCAGCAAAATACAACTTCGGCATCACCCACAGCCTGGTATATATAAGCGCAGTCTGCCGTAAAGGAGATCACGAAATTACAAACCGAAGTTCGTTGGAGGGGAAAAAAATTATTGTCCAGAAAGGGGACATTTCGCAGGAACAATTAATTAAACAAGGATACAAAAAAAACCTCATTGTAGTAAACAACCTGATTGACGGACTGAAAATACTGGTTAACGGACAAGCGGATGTCGCCTTGTTTTGCCACGACGCAGCACGCGATGCCATCAACAAAAACAAAATAAATAATCTGGAGCTTATCGACATTGGCATTCCGCCTCAGGAGTTTTGTTTCGCTGGAAAAGATCCCCAGCTACTGAGCCGGATAGATGTAACAATAGGCAAACTGAAACAAAACGGCATATACGACCTGCTGTACAATAAATGGATCAGTACGGAAAGGATCAAAAGCGAACACCTGAAATGGTTATACCCCGCTATATCTATTTCAACAGGTATAATAATAATAGCCATTTTATTTATTCTTATATTGAGAAAAATAGTAAAAAGGACACAAAAGAAACTGAAATTAAGCGCAGAACGATACCTCAAATTATATCAGGAAAGCGATTCGATTTTAAATAACATCCCGATAGCAGTCGTCGTATATGACGGCGAAGGACGACAAACCTACGCCAACAACACTGCCTATTCCATGTTTGGAGTGACAGACATCGAGGCACATAAAAACAAACATATCTCTATCTTCGACGATCCCATACTCTCTGATGAAATCAAGGAAGAAATACGTCGTGGAAAAGAGGCTCAAGCAATCCTTAAATACGATCTGGAGCAAGCCGGGAAAGAGAAATATTTCGACACGGAAAATAAATCGGAGCTATTCCTGGAAGGGAAAGTCAGATACGTGAAAGACCTGAATAATAGCATAGAAAAGATTATACTTATAATAGCCGATATAACCACGAAGTATGTCTATGAAACTCTATTGAACGAAAACATACATAAAATAGAATGTGCCATCCGTACTTCCTCCCTTGCTTACTGGGAGTATGACCCTGTTAAAAAGGAATTCTCCACAATAAACGATCCGATCGCCAACTACGATTCGAACCTGAAGTTAACACTGGCCGATTATCGTTTCATGTTCCACCCCGATGATATAGAAAAAATAACTCCCATCGAAACACTAATGACCGAACAGCGCAATGAATCTTTTTCGATAAACATACAAAGCAAAGAACCGGGCAACGGAAAATGGTGTTACTATAACATATCGGGAGTCCCCTTCAAAACCGACCAGAACGAGAAAGTGGTCAAATATGTCGGATTCAGGAAAGACAATACCGACTTAGTCGAAATACGTCAGGAAAAGATAAATGCGGAAGAAGCCGACAGGCTCAAATCTGTATTCCTGGCCAATATGAGCCATGAAATACGCACACCACTCAACGCCATCGTCGGATTTTCAGAACTGTTGCAGGTAACTGACGACAAAGCCGAACAAGCTGAATATGTAAATATTATTAAACATAACAACGAATTATTACTACGTCTGATCAACGATATACTGGATATGTCGAAACTGGAAGCCGGATTCCTGCAACTGAATCCCGAAGAATTCGACCTGTCGCAAGCGTTCGAAGAAACAGCAATCACTTTACGCCTTAAATGTACTTCTTCTAAGGTGAAACTCACAGCACACAACCCTTACCGGAAATGTATGGTAAATCTGGATAAAAACAGACTAATACAGGTCCTGCTCAACTTTATGACCAATGCGATCAAATATACACCCGAAGGTGACATAACCATGGGGTATGAATATGAAAACAATGGAATAAAGATATATGTAAAAGATACAGGTATCGGCATTTCTGAAAAGAATCTGCCCCGCGTTTTCCATCGGTTTGAAAAGTTCGACACCTTTGCACAGGGTACAGGGTTAGGACTTTCCATTTGCAAAGCCATCACCGACAAAATGAATGGAAAGATCGGCGTTCAAAGCCAGAAAGGCAAAGGTTCCTTCTTTTGGGCCTGGTTTCCATGCACTGCAAAGATATCGCAAGCACCTTTTGCAACATAAGATATTTGTTTATGATTCCAAATATTAATTCTTTTTGTTAATAACTTACTTAGCTTTTGTATGTTATTCTTTATATTTGCAACTTAGAAATAACAGAGACTGTTTAATATCTGTACATTAAAGCGAAGGAGCGATGAAAAGAATACTTATTCCACTGTGCCTGGTGGTAGGAAGTCATGTGGCTAGCGGGCAACGGTCGTACCAGTTTGAGGCACCGGACCGTTTGTTCATAGAAGGTAAAGAATTGTTTAGTTTAAAGAACTATCCGGGTTGTATCGATAAGTTGGAAGCCTACAAACAGCATTCGAAAGATGCTGACCTGATTCAGGAAGCTGACTATATGATCGTATATGCAGCTTATGAACAGGGACGTCCCAATGCCGACGAACTATTGAAAGATTATCTGGAAGATTATCCGGCTTCACGCCATAGCGATGAAGTGAATTTCCTGATCGGTTCCATTCATTTCGAACGCGGGGAATACCAGAAAGCTATTTTCTGGTTCAACGAATCGGATATAGACATGCTCAGTCCGGAGCAACAGGAGGCTTACAGCTTCCGGCTAGCCTATTCATTATTGCAGACCGGCGAGATGGATAAGGCACGCGGATATTTTTCGCGGATACAGCAAATCGGTACCAAGTACCGTGAAGCGTCCACCTATTATGTGGCCTATATTGATTATGCAACCGGCAAATACAATAACGCGTTGGTAGAGTTCAGCCGCCTGAAAGAGATGCCGGATTACCGCCAGCAATCCTTGTACTATATTACACAGATCTATTTCATACAGAATAAATATGAAAAGGTAGTGAGCGAAGGGGAAGAACTTCTTTCCTCCTATCCGAACAGCAAGAATAACAGCGAAGTGTACCGTATCCTGGGTAATTCTTATTACCATTTGGGCAACCAGGACAAGGCGACCAACATGTTAAGCAAATATGTATCGTCGACCGACAGCCCGTTAAGAGGTGATTTGTACATTCTGGGTGTTTGCTATTTCAATAAAGGGAATTACAGCAGTGCCGTAAACGCCTTGTCGCAGACAGTACGCGAAAACGACGCACTCTCGCAGAATGCCTACCTCTACCTCGGGCAGTCTTACCTGAAACTGAAAGACAAGAACAATGCCCGTATGGCTTTTGAGGCTGCGGCAACCTCTTCATTCGACAAACAGATTCAGGAAGTAGCCATGTTCAACTATGCATTGCTGATCCATGAAACGGCCTTTACCGGATTCGGCGAATCTGTTACGATCTTCGAAGATTTCCTGAATGATTTCCCGAACTCTCAATATGCCGACAAAGTAAACGACTACCTGGTGGAAGTCTACCTGACAACCAAGAACTACCAGGCAGCCCTCAACTCTATCAATAAGATCAATCATCCGAGCACCAAGATACTGGAAGCCAAACAGGACATTCTGTTCCAGCTGGGAACGCAGGCTTTCACCAACATGAAGCTGGATGAAGCAGTCGACCTGTTCTCGAAGGCTATCAACCTGGGTTCTTATAATATGGAATCGCGCAATGACGCTTATTTCTGGCGCGGCGAATCCTATTACCGCAAAGGAGATTACCGCCAGGCTATTTCAGATTACCGCACTTATCTGAACAACACCCGCCAGCGGAATACGGATATGTACGCACTGGCCCATTATAACCTGGGATATTGTTATTTCAAACTCAAAGAATACGGAGAGGCACAAAACCGTTTCCGCCAGTATATCAATCTGGAAAACAACCAGCAGGCACCGGCATTGGCAGATGCCTACAACCGTATCGGCGACTGCCTGTACCAGAATCGCCAGTTCGCACAGGCTGAAGAAAACTATACACATGCCGCCCAATTGCAACCGTCTGCCGGCGACTATTCCGTTTACCAGAAAGGCTTCCTGCTGGGCTTGCAGAAAGATTACCGGGGTAAGATCAGCGCAATGGACCGCCTACTCCGCGATTATCCGGAATCACAATATGTGGACGATGCGTTGTTCGAAAAAGGACGTACCTATGTATTGCTTGAAAACAGTTCACAAGCTGCACAGGCATTCGAGACATTGATACAGCAGTTCCCGCAAAGCAGCCTTGCCCGTAAAGCCGGCATCCAGTTAGGATTGCTTTACTTCAACGACAACCAACCGGAAAAAGCAGCTACAGCCTATAAGCAAGTGATCAGCAATTATCCGGGCAGCGAAGAAGCCAGAGTGGCTTTACAAGACTTAAAGTCGGTTTACATCGACCTGAACGACATCAATTCGTATGCCAACTACGTCAACTCACTGGGTGGAAATATCCGTCTGGAAGTCGGCGAACAGGATTCGCTTACCTATATTGCCGCCGAGAAACTCTTCAACCGTGGCAACAACGAAGAAGCACGCCGCAGCCTGATCAACTATTTGCAGACCTTCCCCGAAGGCGCTTTCAGCTCGAATGCGAACTATTATCTGGGAAGCATCGCCTTTAGCAAGAAAGAATACGACGAAGCACTTCAGCGTTTCAAATCGGTTATCGAGAGCGGAGATACCAAATTCCTTGAAGAATCGGTGGCCCGCACGGCAGAAATGCAATACCTTACTCAGGACTTCCCTGCTGCGCTGGAAAGCTTCAAGCGCTTACAGATCATAGCCGAAAATCCGGAGAACAAGCAAGCTGCCCGTTTAGGCATCATGCGTTGTGCTTTACAGACCGGACAACAGGAGGAAGCTCAACTGGCAGCCAACGAATTGCTGAAAGACCCGAAACTGTCACCCGAAGTGGAAGCCGAAGCCCGCTATATCCGTGCTAAAGCCTACATCGACCACAAACAGCCGGCTAAAGCCGTCGAAGACCTGAAAGTGCTCAGCAAAGACACCCGTACGGTACACGGTGCCGAAGCTAAATACCTGCTGGCCCAGTACTTCTACGATACCAACGACGATAAGAATGCGGAAAAGATCCTGGAAGACTTCGCCAAGAACGGCACGCCTCACCAGTACTGGCTGGCACGCGGTTTCATCCTTTGGGCCGATATTTATATCCGCCAGGGAGACGACCTTCAGGCACGTGCTTATCTGAACAACCTGAAGAACAACTATAAGGGTGATGACGAAATCGCTGCTATGATTGAGGACAGATTAGGTAAACTAAAGCAATAATAGAATACAATGAAGACTATATATAATGTAAAAGCGCTGTGTGTCGTAGCTTTGCTTGGGACTACCGCCACAATAAGTGCACAGGAAGATACTTCGAAGAAACAGAATCTGGAACGGGAGATGACGCTCGAACGCGAGTACGACCCGACCGTACAGGATGCAAGCAAAGTAAACACCCTTCCGGTCATCAAGGAACCGGAAGTAAAGAAAATGCCGATCGACTATGCCAATTTCACAATTGCAGCCGACCCGGCAAAAGAGATCAGCCTGCTTCCTTCAGGTAATATCATGACAGATATTCAGTACAACAAGCGTCGCGGTTATTTCAACTTCGGCGGCGGTACCTATCTGAATCTGAACGGTGACCTGGGATATCATATCCTCAGCACGGACAAGGATCAACTAAATATTTGGTTTTCGCATCGCTCTACCAATGGTAAAGTGAAATATCTGCAAATGGACGAAAAGGTAAAAGCGAAGCTCAACGACAACCTGGGCGGACTGAACTTCAAGCATAACTTCGATAAACTATCGCTGAAAATGGGTGTCAAATATGGCTATTCGGCATTCAATTATTATGGATTGCCAATGAACGAATCGATAAGTAGCGTTTATAAGGAGGCAGACCGCGAAACCAACCAGGTAGCCCAAACTATCAAAGCAAACGTTGGAGTCGAATCGAAAGAGGATGCACCTGTCGGTTATCTGTTAGATCTGGGATATACTAATTTTTCATACAAATATGATATCGGTAAAGCTTATGATGGTCCGACAGAGGGAACGTTTAATGCAGATTTTGGATTAAGCGCTGCTTTCGGTGGTAATCAGAGGGTCGGTCTGGATGGTAACTTTAAATATTTCAACTATAGTCTGCCACAGGAGGCAAAACTTAGAGACGATCAGGAGGCAGGTCCTAATTCTTATGTCAACAATTTTGCGGCTGCAAGACTAAGTCCATATTATAAGGTTGAAGGCGACAACTGGCATGTTAAGTTAGGTGTAAATGCTATGTTCTTCACCGGAGATCAGAAAAAAGCAATGGTATCTCCCAATATCTCTGCTGATGTCGAAGTCGCAGATAAGACTGTTTTATACCTGGATGCAAACGGAAAACTACAATCCAACAGCATGTATGAATTGCACCAGATAAATCGTTACGTTTATCCGATGTCGAGAATAACCCCCTCCCGCAACTGGCTGGACGGTATTCTGGGACTCAAAAGCGGAGTCGCTCCGGGCTTTTGGTTCGACGTATTCGGAGGATATAAGATTACCAGCAACAATTATTTCTTCGTTCCGACAGTCGGTTACACTGAAAATGAATTCGGAAACTTCAGCGGTCCATTAAATGAGATAGATACCAAACAGCTATTCTTCGGAGCAAACCTGAAATATAGCTATCAGCAATTATTCGAAATCTCACTAAAAGGTGTTTACAATAACTGGGATGCTGAATTCAGTCAAAAAGAGTCAGACGAAACATCCAGTGCCGGAGGAAAAGTGTATGCTTACGGAATGCCGAAAATGGAAATCACAGCAGGCGTAACCGTTCGCCCCATCAAAAACCTTTCGGCATCTTTGGATTATTATCTGGGAACAGGACGCGAAACACTCCTGTATGGATATGACAAAGTAAAGATGGACAATATCAACGAGCTAAACCTGACCGGGGCATACAACGTCAACGATACTTTCGGCTTGTATCTGAAGCTGAACAACGTATTATTCCAGAAGTACGAGCTTTACTACGGCTACCCGCTGCAGAAGTTCAGTGCGATGATCGGAGTGAATATCAATTTCTAACTACCGAAATTTAATAAAGATAAACCTTCTATCCTTCATAATAAGGGGCTGTAAAAAAACAGCCCCTTTTTCATTTTAAGCCCCTCACTTCAGTGTAACAACCACATAACAAAGATGTAATCTTCCTTTAACCTTTCCGACATTTCCTGAATCTATTTTTGCACCATCAAAAATGATTAAAAATGGAAAACAAAGATTACACTCTTTTAAAGAAAGTATCGTTAAAAAGCATCCCCCTATTGCTTCTATGCGCAGGAAGTCTTTCTGCATCACCCGTAGAAAAGGACGGTATGGAAATGGGTATTACAAATGAGGCACAGCAAAACGGCAAAACCATCCGGGGTGTTGTGCGAGACGCATTAGGCCCCATCCCCGGAGCGAATATTGTAATAAAAGGAACAACAAATGGTATAATTACCGATACAGATGGTAACTATACGTTGGAAGATGTTCCAACCAATGCCATACTCCAGGTATCTTTCATGGGCTATCTTTCACAAGAAATCAAAGTCGGAGACCAATCCGTCATCGACATCTTACTGAAAGAAAACACACAACTTCTGGACGAGGTGGTAGTGGTAGGATATGGTACACAGAAAAAAGTAAACCTGACAGGAGCAGTCACCCAGGTTACATCCAAAGACATGGAAAACCGCCCGGTAGGCAAGGTTACTCAGATGCTTCAGGGAGTAATGCCCAACGTCAACATTTCATTCTCTACCGCACAGCCCGGAGCAGGCGGGTCGATCAATGTCCGCGGACGCGGTTCTGTAAACGGAGGAGATCCTCTGGTATTGATAGACGGCGTACCGGGAGATATCAACCGTATCAACCCGAATGACGTGGAATCTATTTCTGTATTGAAAGATGCTGCCGCCTCAGCCATATATGGTGCACGCGGGGCATTCGGGGTTATTCTTGTGACAACCAAAAACGCTAAAACAGGCAAGATGAGTATCACCTACAACGGTTTTGCCGCCATATCTTCTCCGACTGTCAGTACCGATTTTATCACAAGCGGATATGAATCGGTGATGTTAAACGATGAAGCGTTCCGACGTACAACAGGTAACACCTACACCCGTTACTCGGATGAAGACTATGCAGAGCTCGAAGCCCGTCGTTATGACAAGGTAGAAAATCCGGAACGTCCCTGGGTAGTCGTTAAGAATGTAAACGGCAAGGATATATATAATTACTACGGAAACTATGACTGGTGGGATTTCCTTTACAAAGACAACCAATTCTCACAATCCCACAACGTCAGCCTGTCGGGAGGAGACGACAAACTTAATTTCCTAATATCCGGTAACTACTACAGCCAGGATGGTCTGATGAAGATCAATACAGACAAATTCCAGTCATATACCTTCCACACTAAAATAAACGCACAGATATTCCCATTCCTGAAAATATTTAATAACACGCAATATTACGATCAGACATATCGCTATACCGGTAGGGAAGGCGGAGCAAATATAAACTTCCTGAACACAACCGTACATGCACTGCCTTGCTACGCTCCCATAAATCCAGACGGGACGTTTACCTACAACACACTAAAAAACAACTACTCCATTGGCGACGGTATGAATGCCATGCTACTCGACGGAATGAACGGTGGTGCAAAAGGAGTACATGAGTTCAGAACAACCGTAGGAGGAGTACTCGACCTGGGGCAACACATAAAACTGAATGCGGATTATACCTATCAATTCTATATGGCCGACGACTGGTATCGTGCGGCAGTCGTTCAATACTCAGTCCAGCCCGGCATTCTGCAGGATGTGCCTAACTACAATACAGACCAATACAAAAAGACGAACTGGTTCGATCCGATGCATGTATTCAATGCGTATTTGAATTATGACCAGACATTCGGCGTACATTCGGTAAGCGCAACAGCGGGAGTCAACTATGAGACAAAAAAACACGCACGCCTCTATGCATCCCGTAAAAACCTGATATCCGATTCACTGAACGACCTGAACCTGGGCACCGGGGATATGGAAGTCGGGGGCGGCCAATACCAATACGTATTGTTTGGAGCCTTCTTCCGGGCGAACTATAATTATGCCGAACGTTATCTGGTTGAATTTAACGGGCGTTATGACGGCACCTCCCGGTACAAAAAGAATATGCGCTACGGCTTCTTCCCATCCGGCTCTGCTGCCTGGAGGGTTAGTGAAGAAGCATTCTTCGACAGCTGGAAAGAGGAGATCAACAACATGAAGGTTCGGTTTTCATACGGCACACTGGGAAACCAGCTGATGGGAAACTCGTCTACCTCAGCCAATTATTATCCATACGTGGAAATGATGCCAATGAACCTTTCCAGTTGGTTGATCAACGGCCAGAAGACACAGAATGTGAGTTCGCCAAACCCAATCATCGACAACCTGACCTGGGAGAAAGCAACCACCACCAATATCGGTCTCGACCTATCCTTCCTCAACAACCGGCTTAGTTTCAGCGGCGACTATTATATCCGTAATACGACCGATATGCTGATCCCCGGAGAAACACTACCCGGTGTATTCGGAGCCACCTCGCCCAAACAGAATGCCGGAGATATGAAAACGAAAGGATATGAAATCAGCCTCGCATGGAACGACCAGTTCACGCTGGCAGGCAAGCCATTCAAGTATGGCATCTCCTTCGGGTTGGGTGATGCCGTATCGGATATAACCAAGTTTGAGTCGGAAAGCAGCAAGGCTAACTCCCAGAATAACCGTGACAACTTCAAGATCACCGACAACTACGAAGGAAAGAGATACGGAGAAATATGGGGTTACAAAATCGACGGTTACTTCAAATCCGATGAAGAAGCCGCCAACTGGAAAGTAGATCAGACACAGGTAAACTCACAGATACAGAAATCCCCGGGAGAATGGGGGCACCTGCGTGCCGGTGATTTAAAGTTCGTCGATGTAAACGACGACGGTAAAATCACTCCGGGAACAAGCACCGTGGGTGATCACGGCGACCTGGTTGTGATTGGCAACTCTGAGCCACGCTACAACTACAACTTCAACCTCAATGCAAGCTGGAGCGGCATCGATGTCTCCGCCCTATTCCAGGGAATAGGACGCCGTGACTGGTACCCGGCAAGCAACGCCGATAAGTTCTGGGGGCCATTCTCACGTCCCTACTACTCCTTCGTCCCGTCTGATTTTACAGAGAAACTGTGGAGTGAGGACAATCCCAACTCTTACTTCCCTGTCCTACGCGGATATACAGCACTGAACGGTGGCGGTAGCCTGAATACAGCCAACGACAAATATATCCAGAACATCGGCTACCTGCGACTGAAGAACCTTGTAATCGGTTATACCCTCCCCGATAAACTGACACAAAAAGCCGGCATACAGAACCTGCGCATTTATGTCAGTGGTGAGAACCTGATTACCTGGACACCTTTCGAAACAGATTATATCGACCCTGAACAGCCGATTGCCGATAGCAACGGACGTAGTTATCCTCTTAATAAAACACTCTCTATCGGACTTGACATTACATTTTAATCACCAGGCATTCAATAAAATAGAACAACAATGAAACGAATAAACATATACAAATGTATCGCCTTTACGCTGGCAAGCACAGCCCTGACCGGTTGTATCGATATGGAACAGTATCCACTGGACGCTATCTCCCCCAACACCTATTTTAATACGGGCAACGACCTTATGCTCTACACCAATTCATTCTACGACATGTTGCCCAGTGCCGAAGGGGTTTACAACGAAGCAATCGACAACATCGTAAAACAAGACCTGGCAGACGAGTTGCAGGGAGGTTCACGACGCCTTGTTCCCGCCAGCGGAGGCGGTTGGTCATGGGGGAATCTGCGTAACATCAACTTCTACCTCCAGAACTCCCCCAAATGCGCGGATGAAAAAGCACGCAACCGATATGACGCCGTTGCCCACTTCTTTCGCGCTTATTTCTACTTCGATAAGGTAAAACGTTTCGGGGATGTCCCCTGGTATTCGGTGACGCTGTCCGATCAGGACTGGGATAAAATGCGTGAACCGCGTACCCCCCGCATCCAGGTAGTCGACTCCATCCTAAAAGAGATAGACAAGGCCATCGAATACCTGCCGGAAACAAAAACGGTCAATGAGGTTAGCAAATGGACAGCACTGGCATTAAAATCAAGGATCTGCCTGTTCGAAGGCACCTTCCGTAAATATCATACGGAGTTGAACCTTCCCGACTACGAAATGTTCCTGGATGAAGCCGCCAACGCTGCACTGGAAGTGATGAACAGTAGCGGGTATAAGATTTATAACACAGGAAATCCGGAGTCTGATTACCTGAACTTATTCGCTTCGGTAGATGCTATTGCCGACGAAGTAATCCTCGCCCGTTCGTTCAGCGACGCGCTACAGGTGTACCATAATCTGAATTACTATACGATGACAGCCTCATACGGTCGTCCCGGACTGGAGAAACGCCTGGTCAACAGTTACCTGATGAAAGACGGAAGTCGTTTTACCGATATAGCCGGATACGACAGAATGGAGTTCCACGATGAGATGCAGGACAGGGATCCCCGCCTCTCACAGACTATTCGCACTCCCGGATATACACGTATCGGAAGTTCAGTCAGACTGGTACCGGAGTTCGGTTCTACGGTAACAGGATATCAGATGATCAAGTTCGTAGCGAGCCCGGATTATGATACATACAACAAATCAGTTACCGATATGCCGCTCTTCCGCTACGCCGAAGTTCTACTGAACTATGCAGAGGCAAAAGCGGAACGGGGAACGTTAACACAGGATGACCTCGACAAAAGCATCCAACTGCTCCGTAACCGTGCAGGCATAGACCTAAACCTGAATATGGCACAGGCAAACGCTGACCCTGACCCTTATCAGGCAAAACTATATAAGCAGGTAAACGGAGCAAACAAGGGAGTTATCCTGGAAATCCGCCGCGAACGCCGTGTCGAGTTAGTCATGGAAAGCTACCGTTGGGACGACATTATCCGTTGGAAAGAGGGTCAAACCCTGACCGAACAATTCAAGGGAATGTATTTCCCGGGACCGGGCACTTACGATCTTGATAAAGACGGCACCATCGATATCTGCCTTTACACCGGTAACAAACCGGATGCAGGAAAGAATATACAGTATTTAAAACTGGGTAGCGATATCACCCTGGAGCACGGAGAAAGCGGAAACATCGTTGTCAACCCGCATCTTTCCAAACAATGGAATGAAAATAGAGACTACTTCTACCCCATTCCAATCAACGAACGTAGTTTGAATCACAATCTGGCACAGAACCCGGGGTGGGACGACGGCCTCGATTTCTAGCAGACATCTATACAGGATCACACCATATCTTCATGTAACCTATGCCGGGGACTATCCGTTAGGACCCCGGCTTTTTCTATTAAAAGCCTCACTTATTTTATTTCAGCACAATTTATTTCTACTTTTGCAGCAAATAAGACGAACATGCAAGGAATAAAAAACCTGACACAAGGCCCTATCCGGCGGCAGCTATTCAATCTGGCTTTACCGATTATGGGGACTTCTTTTATCCAGATGGCTTACAGCATCACCGATATGGCCTGGGTAGGACGCCTGGGCAGCGAGGCAGTTGCCGCCATCGGTGCCGTTGGTATCCTGACCTGGATGACCAACTCGATCTCTTTATTGAACAAAGTCGGTTCGGAGGTGAGTGTCGGGCAAAGTATCGGAGCGCGAAATGAGGAAGATGCCCGGAGCTATGCTTCGCACAACCTGACGATTGCCCTGATCCTTTCCTTCTGCTGGGGATTACTTCTTTTTATCTTTGCCAATCCCGTCATCGGGGTCTATAAACTGGAAGCTCCCATCGCCGCACAGGCTGTCGAGTATCTGCGGATCGTATCTACCGCCTTCCCTTTTATATTCTTATCGGCGGCATTTACCGGAATACATAATGCTGCCGGATTAAGCAAAATTCCATTCTATATCAGCGGAACAGGACTTATCATTAATATGATACTCGACCCGGTATTCATCTTCGTATTCGATCTCGGAACGGCAGGAGCCGCCTGGGCAACCTGGTTGTCGCAGGCTACGGTATGCGCCATCTTTGTTTATCAACTGAAATGGAGAAGCAAACTGCTGGGAGGTTTCTCTTTCTTTGTCAAACTAAGGAAGAATTATTCGCAAAGAATCCTGCAACTGGGTTTACCGGTTGCCATGCTGAACACCTTGTTTGCCATCATCAATGTCTTTATGGCGCGCACGGCATCTACCTACGGCGGACATATCGGTCTGATGACGCTTACCGCCGGAGGGCAGATCGAAGCCATTGCCTGGAACACATCGCAAGGTTTCAGCACGGCATTAAGCGCTTTTGTCGCTCAAAACTATGCCGCTTCCGAAAAGGGACGAGTAGTAGAGGCTTACCATACGACATTGAAGATGACTACTATATTCGGTATTCTCTGTACACTCCTGTTCGTCTTCTACGGCAGCGAGGTGTTCTCCCTGATCGTTCCGCAGCGGGAGGCCTACGAAGCCGGAGGTATTTTCCTGCGAATAGACGGATATTCGATGTTGTTCATGATGCTGGAAATCACTATGCAGGGCTTGTTCTACGGAACAGGACGGACGGTTCCTCCTGCAATCATCAGCATTACTTTCAACTCGCTGCGTATACCGATGGCTATTGTATTATCCGCCATGGGATTGGGAATCGTCGGTGTATGGTGGGCAATCAGTATCTCCAGCATGCTGAAAGGAATCGTTTCCTTTATCTGGTTCAGGGCTTTACAAAAGAAGATATTGAAGTGAGAAGTTCTATTATTTATCTGTGAACTATCCTGTTATCAAAGTGTCTTGATTGTTACAGACAAACTCGATGGGTAAGATTGAATTCCAACCCGTCCTTGCACAATCAAATAAATGATTTACCTTTGTAAACAAATAGAAGTACCATCCATATGAATATCAAAAAGTCTTACTATTGCACAAATATTTTCTTTTTCCTTTTCTGTTTATTACTATGTTTAGCTAGTTGTAAGGAAGAAGAAGAGTTTCTGACAATCTCTGTTTCTGAATTGAACATACCGGCTAAAGGAGAAGAAAAGTCCATTGACATCCATACAAACTCAGTATGGATTGCGGAAGTAATGCCGGCCGGCAATTCCTCATGGGTAACCTTAAATACAATGTCGGGAGATGCAAACACCTCTTCGGTACATATTATGTTTGCCGAAAATAATACGGATCAAGAACGTACAGCCGAAATCCTGTTTCGTGCAGGTAAGACCGCTCAGAGTTTAAAGATCACTCAAAAGGAAAAGACAACACTTGTTGTGTCCGACAGAGGGTGGTATATAGGGCAACCAGGTGGTAGATGGCCCTTTCCGATAGACCGGAATGTAGACTATACAGTCAGCATATCTCCGGAAGCCCGGAGTTGGCTCCAACTTTCCGAAACGAAAGCAATAACGACAGACACATTATACTTAACGGTCAGAGAGAATCTTGAACCTGAAATGCGAGAAGGAGCTATCTATATTAAGGCAACAGATGTTTCTGCTGCCGATACGATTTTTGTTTCACAGGAAGCTCTCCAGATCACCGTATCCACTGAACAACTAGATTTTGCCTCAGAGGGCGGCAGTGGGGTAATTTCCATCAATTCAACGCATACCGATCACAATTACAATCCCGAATATACGTACGTCATTGAACCGGAAACGGCGTCCTGATGCCAGATAAAAAAAAGTGAAGATTCAAAACTCTTGTTTGTCTCAGTCTCCACTAATGAAGCAAAAGTCAGGCGTGAAGCAAATATCAATATCAAATCCTCCGCTCTAACCAAAACAGTCCGTGTCATACAACAAGAAGACGGACTAACTTATTACGCAGATGGTGAATATGTACGTTTGCAGACGGCATCAGCTGGCAAAGGTGTAAATATTGCTATTATGGGAGATGGGTTCACCAAAGCAGATCTGGTGAAAGACGGACGATATGAGAATCTGGCAAACCAAGCGATGGAGCATTTTTTCAGTATAGAACCTTATAAGTCAAACCGGAAATATTTTAATGTTTATATAATATTTGCTCAATCGGAAGAAGCGGGCGTAAACGGGGAGATACCGGGTATTACGATCGATAACCGCTTCGGATCGATATACGGAGAAGGCACTAATATTAATTGGAACGATAGCATTTGCGATGTCTATCTGAATTTGGTCCCGGAATTAAAAGGTGTCGTAGAAATGACCACGATCCTCTTCCTGAACAGCAGTAAATATGCCGGAACGGCCCATCTCTATTCAAACGGATTTTGTATTGCAGCCTGCCCTATCAGCAAAGAAGCACCTCCTTTTGATTTCAAAGGATTGGTACATCACGAAGCAGGAGGACATGCTTTCGGGCTTTTAGCAGATGAATATATTATTTATGAAGAAAAGGCTTCAGAAGGCGTAAAGGCAGAAATACGCCTCTGGCAAAAATTCGGTTGCTATCGAAATGTCTCTTCGACAAATGATTTGTCCCAGGTCCCATGGAGTGTTTTCACTGGAAAAGAAAAGTATGCTTATGTAGGAGCCTACGAAGGTGCTTATCTTTATCAATCAGGGGTTTGGCGCCCCGAAGAAATCAGTTGCATGGATATTAATATTCCTTATTATAATGCCCCCAGTCGTTGGGCGATTGTTGACAGAATCAGAAGGCTTGCAGGAGAACCATGTACGTTTGACGACTTTATGCAATCCGATCATGTTACCCCCTGGTCTGCTACGAAAACAAAACCTCAGAAATCATATCCTCCGTTAGGGAAACCGGTATTGATAAAGAGCAAAACCTCCGGAAGATTATGAAACATAAAACGATTTCCTGGGATTTTATGCTTCAACCCAATGCCGATGAGCGGATAATCTTGAATTTACAGAACTATAGACCTGGCTATACCAACACAATAGTGCTACTATGGCTAACACGGTGTGCTATCTGTCATGACACTACTGTCCTACATTTGAATCTGTAATATGCCGAATCGAAGTAACAGATACAACTTCAATCTATAGGTTTCAGCCTTCAGACGCTTCAACAGATTAGTAATCAAACTGCCGCCCTGAAGGGATGAAATGATAAAAAATGTATACGAAAATCCGGACCAAGACAACCTCCTGCAAAACATAGGACCTTTGACTTCAAAACATATATGTTTTGTAATCAAAAGTCCCTTATTTACAAATCAAAACACCTATACCTTGTAAAACGGATAACTACCCGTTGGACAACGGGTAACTACTGGCCGGGACATGGATGCCTATCGATCGGAATACAAATCAGCAATGCGCACCCTTCAGCCAAAGGTTTTGAAATATGGTGGATCACACCGAATGAAACCTGAAAGAGATCAATCGTTTTCTACTACGCGGATCATATCGAAGTAGAATTCGCCAGCCACTTCCGCACCTTTTTCTACAGTACCAGTCTTGGTGTCGTAGATGTAGATGATGGCATTGGCATCAGCTTCGGTATTCACGCCAAAATAGGCTTTCTCGTTGAAAAGAACAGAACGCTGAGAAAAACGGCCACCGCTGTAAGCCAACTCCTTACCATTGTAGCTCAAGCGCGTCTTTTCGCCTGTAGCAAGGTCGATGATGGAATAATAGTGGCTATAGCTATCAATCTGTGTACCGGCAGCATCGTTGCGTGCATATGCAAGCGCCTTACCATTACCCAGATATTGAATGGTAAGCAGTTTGCCGTCTGCATCCGGATATCCCTCATAAGTGGAGTCGAAATCTGTCTCACCATTCTTGATACGCAACAAGTGTCCTTGCTCCATCTCTCCCGTATCGGTAAGTGCAGCCAGGTAGAGGTTTCCATTCTCGTCATACATTACGCAATTCTGCATCAGTTCCCCGTAGGCGCTTCCTGCCATTTCCTGGGCAAGAGAGTTACGCTTGTTGCTTTCTACTGCCAGTGTAGAAGGATCGAGAACAGCAGTATAGAAAGCTGTTGTCGTCTTACCACTCTTGCCGGAAAGACCGTTCTTTCCATAATAGAAATAGAAAAGCTTTTGGGACTTTTCATTATAGGTTAGAATACCCGATGTAGTAAACTTCTTTGTCTCTTCCCCTTCCACCTCGGATTTCGGCAATGGGATATCCAATGTACCTTCTCCAAGAATCGACATGTTATCAGCATTCAACTTGCTCCAGTTAATTTTACTTGCGTCACCGTTAGCAGACATGATGACAAGCGTGTTATCGTCAATCCAAGCATGGGTATAAGAACGTACCTTATACGTATTTGTCTTGAACGGGCGTTCTGCTACCACCACAACTTTGTTATCCTTAATTTGATACTTTACAAAACTATTCTCGTTTGAAGATATCTGGTAGTAATATTTACCCTTCGAGATAGATTCCATAGAGTACTCGCCAAGCTCTGCTCCTTCCCTTTTGACAGTGATGGTTCCCATATCGGCAGTCAACTTATTGATGCTGTTCACAACAGTTGTGTTCTTGCTACTCATGCCGCCATGCTTCCCTACCGTCAGGAACAAGTCGAAATGATACTTGCTCTCGTCGAAAGCAGGAGCATCGCTGGACACCGTGACAGCGCAAGTGGCAGTAAAAGCACCATCATCCGTTTTTACGGTGATCGTCGCCGTACCTTCGGCAACAGCAGTGACAACACCTTTATCCACTGTTGCGATCTTGTCGTCCGAACTAGTCCATGAAACAGTTGTTACGGTTGCATTTTCCGGGGCGACGGTAGCCGTCAATGTTCCTGTAGTTCCCGTCTTCAAAGCTAATGTAGTCGGGGAAACTGTGACTGCGGTAACAGGCACGTCTTTTACATCATCGTCATCAGAGCAAGCCGTGAATGCAAATGAGATCAGGGCTGTCATGAAGGCTAACAAGGCAAATTTGAACTTCTTCATTTTCTTTTGTTTTTAATATGAATGTTAATTAATAAAGACTCTGAATTTCGCAAAGAAAGCACGTCCGGGCTTTTGCAGTTTATAATTGTCGTAGGCCGTTTCATCGAGGAAGTTGGTACACTCCAATGCGATATTGTAGCGATCATGCTTCCATGAGTAAGTAGCATTGGCATTGCAAATGTGTTGCGAGGGAATACGCGCCTTTGTATCGCGGTTGCCATAGGCTTCCCAGGTCAGAAAATACCAATGTACCCACTGGAACGTACAACCTAACCGTAACTTGCCGCCTTGTTGCCAAAGATTGCGGAACGTATAACTCGCCTCCGCACTGCCGAACAGCCAGGGACGGTTAGGTACATGGTTGTTGTATGTGGCCGAGGGTTTACCGTCCTCTTTGAACTCTTGCTGGTCGCGGGCATCCTGATAGCTGACATTAGCCATGAGTTGCAACCGTCCGTCCCAGTCGTAGCTGACTTCACCTTCCACACCTTTGATATGGACAGCGGGATCGTTGACATACTGCAACATACCTTCTTTTTCGATGACGGAAGTTTGTATATAGTTGTCCACATAACGCAGAAAACCGTTTGCCTCGTAATAGACGGTATGACGGGCGGCCGGACGCCATGTACCGAACAAGGCGAGATTGACATTGTTACTCTTCTCCGGCTCTAACGCCACATTGGCATAGACGGTCGTTCCGTTGCCTAACAGTTCCCGGGCAATAGGCAAACGTACACTATGCTCGTATGAAATCTTTACAGCCAACGGGTTGAAGAACGTATAACGCAGTCCGGCTCCGTATCCTAAATAGTTTTTCGTAGTCGAACCTTGTACTTTGTCCGAGCCGGTTACGGTGGATTGATCGGTTTGCCGGATATTAGGATGGTTCACGTAGTCTTTGGCAAAGAATACGTTCTGCATCTTGCCGTCGAAAAGCGATTGGCTGTAAGTCAGTCCGACGATATGTTTGGTTACCGCATCGTTAGACGGCTCGAAACTCTGGTCTAAATCGTCATAGCGGTCGTTGCCTGTCCGGCTCAGATTATAGTTCAGGTTAAAGCCGTGATGCTCATTCAGCTGATAATCCAAATTGGCACGCACGATAGTCAACGGACGCTTATAGTGGCGCATGGTAGGTTCGCCGCCCCTGATTTCGTTACGTTGGCTCACGATATAGCCACCGTCCCAATAATATTTACGGTAGGCGGTATCAACGGTGATGGAATGATCCCATGTGTGTGATAAGGTCGCCTTCAATGTCATATTTTCTGTGAGAAAGTTGCGTTTATTGTACCGCGCCGACACATTCCACGCATCTGAATTACGCTCCGCCATGCCATACACTTTGGTCTGTACGGAGCCTGTCTGCAATTCCTTGTCTGTTTTGGAGTAGGAAGCCGACACAAATAATTCGTCCACCCAAAATTTACCTACTATTCCTGCTTCTATCTGTGCTAAAAGCGAGAAATAACCGTCATGGAAACGTTTGGGATTGCCATTGATAAACCGATCGCCTGTCTCGTTACGCATCTGCACATCTTTCATCCGGTAATCGTTTTTCGAATAGTTGATGCCAACGGTAGGACGCACAATCAAACCTGTGCGCTGTTCCACAAACTGCGCATTCAGGTCGGCGCTGTGTGTATGAAAGGAACCAATACTGTAAGATGCATCCAGGAAGTTCTCCTTCTCCGCCTTGGTTATAATGTTGACAGCACCGCCCAATGCATCCGTTCCCAACAAGGCAGGCACCACCCCTTTATAAATCTCCACCCGGTCGATCAGGTTGACAGGTAGATTGGCAAGCGTCACATTGCTACCTTTACTGTCTAATGGCACACCATCAATGAAATAACGGACAGAATTACCCGATAACCCGTTGATGGAAAGATCAAAATCAGAACCGACTCCTCCTTCTTCCCGGACCTTTATTCCGGTCGTCCGGTTCACTATATCAGTAAGATTCTTCAACGAGTTGATCTGCGATTTTACATCAAGGGCATTTACCGAGAAAGCACCTTCCTTGATCTTCTGTGTTTTCGATTTACCGTACACTTCTACAGAATTCAGGGTTACGGAATTTTCTTCCATAACGAAATCAAGCGTTTTGTTCCTGCGGATATCGAGAGTTGTTTTTATTGTATTATAACCCAACAAGGTAATTATAAGAGTATGCTTTCCGGGTTTCAGACTTAGTGAATAGCGTCCCCGGTCGTCGGTGTATGTCCCTGCCGTCGTATTTTCGATGGCAACAGTAACCATAGGAAGCGGAGCACCATCTTCTCCCCTCACCTCTCCCGACAACGTGACCCTGTCTTGCGCCGCCAGCCTTACAGGAAACAAACAAATAAACAACAAAAATACATGTATGAAACCTCTCATCCCATCAAAAACATTATATATTAACGACAGGCTTTCGATAAAACAGAATGGACCACATGAACAGCCGGAACTCCCTACCAAATACAGTCAAGTCCTTACTTACATGTTTTTCAGCCTTATTCCTCGAAAGCTTAAAACTACTGATTCTGGCAGGTCTTCTGACTTACTCCGTCATTGAACGTCCTTCCCATTCATTGCGAACAGTGGATTGAGTTGTGTTCAACGACTTTGGCGGAGCTTACAGCAGCGGGTCTGTTCAGGATTTTCACCTGATTCCCTTTTCATCACTTTTCCGTAGAACTGGATTTGTGACACCAAAACCGGAGGCAAAGGTAAAGATTATTTTTAAACAGTACCCTATTTTTTATAAATGATCGTAGATTTGTATTAATGGAACGAACTATTCTTTACTTTTGTCAGCAGAATATAATTACATAGCAAACATTTAATAATATGAGCAATTCATTCAAGCCGGCAACTTTGTGTGTGCAGGGTGGTTGGCAGCCTAAAAAAGGAGAACCTCGCGTTCTGCCTATCTATCAGAGTACTACCTTCAAGTATGAGACCAGCGAACAGATGGCGAAACTGTTCGATCTGGAAGAGAGTGGTTATTTCTATACCCGTCTGCAAAACCCGACCAACGATGCCGTAGCATCCAAGATCGCCGCTTTGGAAGGTGGTGTGGCAGCAATGCTGACTTCATCGGGACAGGCAGCCAACTTCTTTGCCTGTTTCAATATTTGCGAAGCCGGCGACCATATCGTAAGCGCAACCGGTATTTATGGCGGAACATACAATCTGCTGTCTGTTACCCTGAAAAAGCTGGGCATCGAATGTACATTCATCGACCAGGATGCCAGCGAAGAGGAAATCAGCAAGGCATTCCGCCCGAATACGAAGTTATTGTTCGGTGAAACGATCTCCAACCCGGGAGTGATGGTACTGGATATTGAAAAGTTTGCCCGTATCGCTCACAAACATGGCGTACCGTTGATCGTTGACAACACATTTGCCACACCGATCAACTGCCGCCCGTTCGAATGGGGTGCCGATATCGTTACGCATTCTACGACCAAATATATGGACGGACATGCGACTGCCGTAGGAGGTTGTATCGTCGACAGCGGTAACTTCGATTGGGAAGCGCATGCAGACAAATACCCGGGCCTCTGCCAGCCGGATGACTCCTATCATGGCCTGACTTACACAAAGACATTCGGGAAACTGGCATATATCACCAAGGCTACCAGCCAGTTGATGCGTGACCTGGGTTCTATCCAGTCTCCGCAAAATGCTTTCCTGCTGAACCTCGGACTGGAAACATTGCATCTGCGTATGCCGCAGCATTGTAAAAATGCACTGGCCGTAGCTAAATGGCTTCAGAATTGCGACAAGGTAGCCTGGGTAAACTATCCGGATCTGGAAGGAAATAAATATTACGAACTGACAAAGAAATATCTTCCAAACGGTTCATGCGGTGTCCTGTCATTCGGACTGAAAGGCGGACGCGAGGTAGCTATCAAGTTTATGGACAGCTTGAAGCTGGCTGCTATCGTTACTCATGTGGCCGATGCCCGTACTTGTGTGCTTCATCCGGCAAGCCATACGCATCGCCAGTTGACCGACGAACAATTGAAGGAAGCCGGTATCGCTCCGGACCTGATCCGCTTCTCTGTCGGCATCGAAAGTGCGGATGATATCATAGCGGATATCGAGCAGGCTTTAAATCAGTAATCAATAGTTATTCAACAGGAAATCGTATTGTATAGAATACGGTTTCCTATTAAACATAATGAACTTCGTTTCCAGGAGCTCCTTAAAAACAAAACCCCGATGGTATTAAATACCGCCGGGGTTGTTTTTTTGTCCATTTCCTCCCTTCACAGGGATACTCATGGATGAACTTTATTTTATTTTTATTACTAAAATTACGCTTCCAATCTGTTCGCCTTCACAGGCTACTTGCCCTTCCCCATAGGGGAAAGGCAGAGAAGCTTTATATTGTTTAATTATTCTTTAATTCTTATTTTACGATTGCTTTAACAGCAGCTTCGCCTTCAACAGCTACAACTACGATACCTGCAGGAGCAGAGATAGTTGCTTCGTCAGAAGAAAGAACTGTGCTAGCAATTGTCTGACCAAGAACGTTGCTGATAGTAACAGTCTTATTAGCAGCACCCTTGATTGTGATGTCACCGTTACCAGCGATTACAGTTACAGCAGAAGTAGAAATTGCTTCGTTTTCTGTAGCTATATCTTCTTTATTACCCTGTTCAACATTGAAGATCAAAGCATCATCAGCACCAGTAATCTGATCGAATGAAGATTCTGAACCATCCAAAGAACCTGACAATACGATACAACCGTTCTGCATCTTCAACCATTGTCCCTTAGTCGGAGCAATATCTTTATCGCCTTCAGCTTTCTGAGATTCCATCAAGAATGCACGATCTTCTTCATTTTCCTTAGCAGCCTTTTCAGGATCTACAAAACGCATTGACCATGTTACTGCTTTGTGATTGTCTTTCTGTAAGTTTACGATATACTTTTCTGCATATTTCTTATCTTTTACTGCTTGTTTGATAACAGCAGTATCGAATGTAGCTAATGTTACATCTGCAAAACGGCCTGTCAAAATGAATAAGCTATCACCCATATGAGCAGCTTTCACGAAACCAGCACGAGTGTAACCTTTCCAAGCATAATCAGCTTTGTTAGCTGCATTATTTACAGAGTCTGCGAAGTTAACCAGATATTCACCCATGTGGAACGGAGCCTTACCTGCTTTATCGTGAGGACAGTTTACAGGACGAGTACCACCATTTGCTACAATTTCTTTACATACAGGACACATTTCACCCGGTTCGAATGCTTGATCCATACGGTTAATAGAGATCAAATATTGCGGTTTGATAGCACCATTCCAACGATTTACGAATGCTGTATCAACGATAAATGATTTACCATCTTTTGTAAAGTCAGGAGTATAGATTCCTAAGAACTTGATACCATCAACCTTGAAGTTTTCGTTTGCTTCTACCTGTAAATATTCTTTACGGTATTTTTCTACAAAACGTAATGTATCGGGAGCATCAGGAGTTTCTTCATTGCCTTCCAAAACCTTAGAGTTGAAACGACGATACAAAGGAGCGCCATAAGGAGCAACCAAGAAAGAAGAAGTTCTTACTTCGCTGATAACCTGTTGTTTCAATGTTGCATCTAATGTTTCGTCTGCAACACCAGCTTTACCATTGATATCATCTGCAGTTGAAGCATTTACATCAAATGTAACCAAAGCATAGAAACTGTTCTTTGCGTCATCGCTTGCACGCTTAGCATAGTTATTTTCTTTGAAGTAGAAAGGAGTAGCAGTAATATCGTTTTCTTTAGAAATTACATATTTATGTTCTACATTCTGACCGAACTTCAAGTTACCCTTAGCAGAAGGAGAAATCATTGTATAAGACTGTCTCTTCAACTGTTTCAAATCTGCAATACGGTTTCCTTTAGCAGGAACTGTATAACCATAAGCTTCTTCATCACCAGCTGTCAATTCAAACGGAATAATACCATCCATTACAACTAACAGAGAGTCTGTTGCCTTACCAATATATTTATCGCTTACATACGGATTAAAGTAATTGAATGTATAACGATTAACCTTCAACTCATTTGGTGTAAGTTTTTTATAACCAAGATTTTCATTACCTAACACAGCTTTATCTGTAATCTGTTCGAATACCAAAGAGTCAGTAGCTACCAGATCATCAAAAGCAGTAGCTGTATAATAGTAGGTAGCACCTTCGTTCTTATACAATTGAATAGCATTTGCATTCAATCCTTCAAATTCACGGTTGATAATTTCTACAGATGATTTGTCTGCAAAATAAGAAAGAGTATTATTTTTCAATACAACCCACTGATAAGCAGGCATATTAGCAACGCTCTGTTCGTTAGCATCAACAGTTACCCATTTTGCATCATCACCGTTATTGTAGATCGGAGATGCCAAGTACTGACCTTTAGAGTTCTTAATATAATACAAACCGTCAGCAACAGATGTTTTATAGTCGCTAGCTGTTGCAGGATCAGAAACTGCGAAAAGCAAGTTTTCCTCTACCAATGTAGCAGAAGTAGGAACTGCCGGTTTGTAGAATGTCATTACTTCTGTAGTCGGAGTTAATAAGATACTTGACAAAGTACAATAATCAGCTGCTGCATGAGGAGTTCCTGTCAAAACCATAGCTGTAGCCCACTGTGAACCAGTTGCATTACCTGCTTCATCATACGTAAATCTTGAACCATCTTGTTTGATTGAAACAAAAACGCTGTCTTTAAACAAATCTTTTACAATCTTAAAATGGTTAGGAACAGAAGCTGCAGTAGTTTCACCAGTTTTCAGTTCTTTACGAGCCAATTGATAAAGATTATCTTTATTCAAACCGGTAGCAGCATGAACAGCTGTATCTACACGCAGATACTTTTTAGTACCAAGTTCTTTCAAAGCAACATAACCTCCAGTGATATCTTCAGCCTGGAATTTAACGCCACTGATCATATCAACTTTCAGATCCTTTTTCTTTGGAGTTAAAGTGAAATACAGACCATTAGTACCACCGTCCAAAACATTCAGATCATCTTTTGTCATTGCTACTGTTGTCGGTTTAGTAGCCTGAATAGTCAAGGCTGTAACACCTGTTGCCGGTTTTGCATTAGCATACTTATAAGCAAAAACAGTACCGTCTGTAGCAGTAGCCAAAGCCATTGTTGAGTCAACAGACAATGCATAAGTTAATGCTTTAGGTTCTTTCAACTCATCCGAGTAAGAGTTTGCAACCCATCCCCAAGCCATACTCTGACCTGTCAATAACTGACCTGTTGCAGGTGTCGTTACTGCACCATTTTTATCTGCAACAACAGCAGTCTTCGGATCAAATGTAATAGCCAAACCTGTAGCTTTATTCACCAAAGTAAAGTGATTTGAATTTGTTGCACTGGCAGTAATTGTCCACAAAGCATTGTTATAATCTGAAGTCAGATTATCCGCAACTTTTAATCTACCATCTACAACCTGAAGATTTTTACCTACAGCAGTAGAACCATTTGTCGTTGTAACCGCTGTTCCGGAAGCATTCAAAGCATAAAATCCCTTTTCAAGCTTTGATACCTGATCCGCATTAACCTGCGCATTAGCAGAAACGGATCCAACCAGCAAAACGCTGGCTAAAAGCGTAGAAAACTTTTTGTTCATAATCAAAAATTTAATATTAATACTAAGTAATTTAAAGTTCTATCTAATAATACCGGCCTTATCTACCGGCTTTTCATACGATCGTCAAATACTTCAGCAAAAGTAAACAATAGTTTTTTATCCACAATTATTTTTATTGATTTTTTTATCAGGTCATATCCTTTCTTATCAATTGAATACGATAGTTTGTACAAAATCGGGGATAAAAATGACAAACCTTATTTTCCCTTCCCATTTCTGGATTATGAACAGGAACATGAAAAGGGAAACCAGATAAGTAAAGCTATAAGCAAGCATTATATAATGTACACGTACATTATATTATATATAAACTAACCGGAATAAATAATGGCGAAGAGCCATTACCGCTTTAACACAATAAAAACTTATCACAAAAATGCGATACCGGTTAAATCGAAAATGTCTTCGCCACCCTATACACCCAATGCATAGACAAGCGATGCCAAACAGATGACGGCATCTCCTCCATCAGCAAATCTTCACGGAATTCACGCAAGATTAACCAATCCGCCTGCTGTACCCAATGGCGGAATACAGGATTTGGCTGGTGGGTTTCTGACAAATGCAGCAAAGCATCCAAATCGAAGTGCTCGGCCACCGCACCCGCTCCCGACAAAGATGCATCATGAGCATTACAAGCCTGTTCAATATGAGTTGGAACCATCAGGACAGGCTTATCCAGATACATTGCTTCGCAAACAGATTCGAAACCAGCTGTCGTTGCATACGCTTTGGCATTTGCCATATATTTGACAAAACGGATATCGTTCAACTGATGAAAAGAAAGTGTATCGTCAATCTTTGTGGTTTCTTTGGCTCCCCGCTTATCCCAAAAGAAATGCATCGGAACCTCCGGATGAGCAGTATGCCACTCTTTCACCTCTTCACTGAATCCGCTATTCAACAAATAGCCATGCAGATAGTTACCTTTTCGGGGAGTCTTATTTATTATTTCCTTACGCAATAAAGGAGGTACTACCACCATCTTATCTGCCGGAACTTCGCGCATTTTCCGAAATGACAGGGCGAGCTTTTTCGTAGCACCGATAGCCGTTACACGGGTGAAAAATTTCAACAAAGATAAAGAGACTGCATTCAGCTTGGGAAAAGAGAAATCAGGATGCAGAAAAAGATACTGGTGAGCAATGCAAACCATCATCGCTTTCGGACGGCAAAACAAGTAAGTCAGCCCCGTCAACAACTCATAAAAATTGACTACCACATCTGCACCTGTTTCCTTTATCATCCGGTTAATATAGTGTATACTAGCCGTATATTTATGCAGTCTCAATACATTATATCCTATACTTTTCAGCAAATTAACCTGTTTATTCTTTGCCGTAGGCAGAAAGTTCGGACTTTCAAAAGAATAGACCGGTGCATTGATTTTCTCCATAAAGAAATCAGGGATACGACGAGCCGGACTTTTCCCGACAAGCACACCGACAACCTGATGACCTTCGTCTGCCAGCTTCCGCCGGAGAGACAAGGCTTGTGTCAGATGGCCTCTACCCTCCCCTTGTATGATAAACAGCATTTTCATATCACTTCAGCATATAATACAGGTTTTGAAACAGATTCTTCCTCCATATCATACTCTGCCTTATTGTAAGTCAGAATATTCCATTCTCCTTGTTCATTTTCAACCAAAGCGGTCATACTTTCTACCCAATCTCCGGAATTCAGGTAATGAACATTGCCGTACCGGACATTTGCCGCCTGATGAATATGACCGCAGATAATTCCGTCAAGCCGTTTGACTTGTGCCAGTTTTACCAGTTCCTTTTCAAAATCGGAGATGTAAGAGACGGCACTCTTCACCCGGTGTTTCACATGCTGCGAGAGGGAAAAATAAGGTTTACCATGCTTTTCCCGATTCTTGTTATAAATCTTGTTCAGCCACAACAGGAAGGTATAACCGATATCGCCCAGCATCGCCAGCCAACGCATATTCGTTGTTATCGTATCAAAGATATCGCCATGGGTCACCAGGTAACGCTTCCCGTGGCTGTTCAGCAAATAGTCTTTTACGATAGAGATATTGGAGAACCGGAAAGGAACCAGTTTATCGAGGAAATCATCGTGATTACCACGGATATAAATGATTTGCGTCCCTTTCTTCTCCATCATTTTCATCAGAACTTTAAAGAAATCGGTTTGTGCCTGTTTCCATCGCTTGCCGGATTTCTGAAGTTGCCAGCCATCAATGATGTCACCGTTCAAGATCAGACGGTCGCAGTCAATATGTTTAAGGAAATTGGTTACTTCTTTCGTCCTGGAGTGTTCAGAACCCAGGTGAATGTCAGAAAGCACAACGGTCGGATAATATTTTCTTAGTTTCATACGTAAGATATTTACACTACACAAAGAAACACAGTCGCTGTTACAGCATTACAACAACCGTATGAAGATGCTTTTTCTTTTTCCACCGTAAATGCTTACATTTGCCCTTTCAAATTAAAACATAATCATTTTATGGATATTAACTCCCTCCCTGAGAGAGCTAAAAAAGTAGAAAAGGAAACAAAGACTTTTTTCAAATCTATCAAGAAAAACCGTCACCGGGAACTGGACGACACGATACATGCCATCCACCAGGAGGTATTCGATTCAATCAATTGCCTGGACTGCGGGAATTGCTGCCGGACATTGGGACCGCGCATCACGGACCGTGATATCGAACGTATTGCACAGGCATTGCGTATCAAACCACATGAAGTTGTTCAACGACATTTGCATATCGATGAAGATAAGGAGTATGTATTCCGTTCAATGCCTTGTCCCTTCCTGGGAAGCGACAATTATTGCAGTATTTATGAGGACCGTCCGAAAGCCTGCCGGGAATATCCGCATACGGACCGGAAAAAGTTCTACCAGATACATGCACTGACAATTAAGAATGCAGAAACCTGCCCGGCAGTATTCCAAACGTTAGAGCAGCTAAAACAAGAGTTTTAAGGAAAAAGCGACTTGCGATACCAGCTTAAAGAAACAAAAAAGGCATCCCCCAAAGAGGATGCCTTATAGTTAGATACTAATTTATTAATCAATCTTCTGACTGAGTAGCTTCGTAAGCCTTCAACAGCTTATCCTGTACATCTGACGGTACAAGTTCGTAAGCAGAGAACTTCATTGTGAATGAAGCACGGCCACCGGTAATAGAACTCAAAGAAGTTGAATAGTTGGACATTTCTTTCAAAGGAACTTTAGCCAACAACTTTTCAAAGCCTTTTTCACTGTTCATACCCATAATGATGGCACGGCGTCCTTGCAAGTCGCTCATTACATCACCCAGATAATCACCCGGAACAGAAACTTCTACATCATAAACAGGTTCGAGAATCTTTGGACCAGCTTCTTTAAAGGCAGTACTGAAGGCATTACGACCGGCCAACATGAAAGAAATTTCATTACTGTCTACCGGATGCATCTTGCCATCATAGACAATGATGCGCACATCACGGGCGTACGAACCGGTTAACGGTCCCTGTTCCATACGTGCCATAATACCTTTCAGAATAGCCGGTAAGAAACGGGCATCGATGGCTCCACCAACGATACTGTTAATAAATACCAGCTTACCACCCCAGTCCAAATCAATAGTTTGCGTATCACGTACGCTAATTTTATATTCCTGTCCGCCGAAACGATACATATCCGGAGCCGGCATACCTTCGTAATAAGGTTCCACAATCAGGTGAACTTCACCGAACTGGCCTGCACCACCGGACTGTTTCTTATGACGATAGTCAGCACGGGCAGCCTTTGTAATGGTTTCACGATACGGAATCTTCGGTTCAAGATACTCAATCGGCAGCTTATCATTATTTTCAATTCTCCATTTCAACGTACGCAAGTGGAATTCTCCCTGTCCGGAAACGATTGTCTGTTTCAATTCCTTAGACTGTTCGATAACCCATGTCGGGTCTTCTTCACGCATACGGTTCAGGATTTCCATCATCTTTTCCGCATCCGACTCATTAACCGGCTTAACGGCACGGCGGTATTTCGGGTCCGGATATTTGATAAAGTCGAATTTATAATCGCATCCCTTACCATTCAGGGTATTACCGCGACGCACATCTTTCAACTTCACTGTTGCACCGATATCGCCTGCCACCATTTCAGACACTTCGTTACGAGTCTGTCCGGCAACGGAGAATAACTGTGCGATACGTTCTTTCGAACCACGATCGGCATTCAGCAAATCGTCTCCTGCTTTTACTTTTCCTGATATCACTTTAAAATAGGAAACCTGGCCGATATGCGGTTCTATAGTAGTCTTGAAGAAGAACAGACTCGTCGGGCCATCGGCTACAGGAGTAACCTCCACGCCTTCGGTTGTTACCGGACGAGGCATCTTGTCGGTACAAGGAACCACATTTCCAAGGAATTCCAACGTACGGCGAACGCACATATCACGTCCTGCACAAACGCAGAATACCGGGAACATACCGCGGATAACCAAACCGGCACGGATACCGGCACGCATATCGTCCTCGCTCAAAGTGCCTTCTTCGAAGAACTTTTCCATCAGCATATCGTCATTTTCGGCTGCTGCCTCAACGAGCGCTTTGTGAAGTTCCATGGCTTTGTCCATCTCTTCTGCCGGAATTTCCAGTACGTCAGGTACACCGCCTTCGGGTTTCCAGCGATACATCTTCATTTTCAACACATCGACAACGGCATTGAAAGAGGCTCCTGTATTAACCGGATACTGGATAGGAACAATCTTGCTGCCAAACTGATCTCTCAGCTGGGCAATTGTTCCGTCGTAGTCCGCTTTATCGTTATCCAACTGATTGACAACGAAGATAACGGGTTTATGAAATTGTTCTGTATACCGGAACTGGTTCATTGTTCCCACTTCCACACCATACTGGGCATTCAAAACCATCAGTGCCGTATCGGTAACGTTCAGGGCTGAAACAGCTCCACCGATAAAGTCGTCCGAACCCGGACAATCGATAAAGTTCAGCTTCCTGTCTTGCCACTCAACACTGAAAACGGTTGAGAACACTGAGTATCCATACTCTTTCTCAACCGGGAAATAGTCGCTCACTGTATTTCCTCCGTCTACAGAGCCACGACGTTTTATAACTCCACCCTCGTAAAGCATTGCTTCAGCGAGAGTGGTTTTCCCAGAGCCCGAACTTCCCAAGATAGAGATGTTCTTAATTTCGTTTGTTTGGTATACTTTCATGATATCAGGTATTTTGAGTTTAACAATAAATATCATTACGTGAATTACTCACGAGGCCGCAAATTAGAGAATGTACAGGAAAAAAACAATTATCTGCCCCGTGTTTGAGAACTATGTTATGTAACAGGCCTATGAAATCAGAGATAGATTCACTACTTTTGCCATTAAATATATGTATAGTATGGCAGGCCTTTATATCCATATTCCCTTTTGTGCAAAACGTTGTTTGTACTGCGATTTTTTCTCTAATACGGAGATGAAGTACAAAGAACCGTACCTTGCCGCCGTGGTCCGTGAACTGGAATTACGCAAGGAGTATACGGATGGCGAACCTGTCGAAACCATTTATTTCGGTGGCGGGACCCCCTCCCAACTGGAGGCGAAAGATTTCGACCGTATATTCAATGCCATCCACCGTCTTTTCGATGTAAGCCATTGTCAGGAAATCACCCTGGAAGCCAATCCGGACGATATGACACCCGAATATGTGGCCTCCCTGCGCTCACTCCCCTTTAACCGTGTCAGTATGGGAGTACAAAGTTTCAAGGAAGAGGACCTCCGCTTCCTGAACCGTCGCCATAACCGGGAACAGGCCTTGCGAGCAGTCGACTTATGTAAGGAGAACGGTTTATCGAATATCAGCATCGACCTGATATACGGCCTGCCCGGACAGACTGTAAAAGAATGGGAAGCCAATCTCGACACCACTATCCGGCTCGACATTCCACATATCTCCGCTTACCATTTAATATATGAAGAAGGTACGGCTTTATATAAACTAAAGGAAGCCGGAAAGATTTCACCCGTAGAAGAAGAGATCAGCGTGGCCCTTTTCACCTCACTGATAGAACGGCTGACGGCAAACGGATATCAGCAGTATGAAATATCCAACTTTGCACGTCCCGGAATGCTCTCCCGCCATAACAGCTCGTACTGGACCGGCAGGAAATACCTGGGGATAGGTCCGTCCGCCCATTCCTATAACGGAATAAGCCGCCAATGGAATATATCCTCACTCCCGGCCTATCTCCGGGGAATCGATAGCGGTTCACCCGACATAGAAGTAGAGGAACTGGATTTAAACACCCGCTACAACGACTTCATTATCACCGGACTTCGTACCATGTGGGGAGTCAGTTTAGTTGAAATTCAAAGACAGTTCGGAAAAGAGAAACTTGCCTACTGTCAAAAGCAGGCAGCCCCTTACCTTAAACAGGGCCTGCTTATTCAAAAGGGCGAAACTTTACTCCTTTCCAGGGAAGGGATTTTTATCTCCGATGGTATCATGAGCGACCTTTTATGGGTCTAATTTTAACAAAACAGCCCTCCGAAACAACGAAATGCGGGGTTATTCGTACAAATTCTGCACATTTTCACGATTTTTGAGAAATAAATTGTACAACATATAAAACTATTATCTATATTTGCCCTGTCAAAAGCAGCAAATAGTGCCATATTTATATATAATATCAGGTTGCAACGGAGCAGGGAAAACAACGGCTTCCTTTACAATACTTCCAGAAATGTTGAAGTGTAAGGAGTTCGTGAATTCCGACGAGATAGCCAAGGGGCTTTCCCCTTTTAATGCAGATAGTATCGCCGTAGCTGTAGAAGCAAGTCGTATTATGTATAAGCGCATCAAAGAACTCATCGCAGCCGGTGAGACTTTTGCAATGGAAACTACGCTCGCCACCCGATCAGTCGCAAACCTGATCAGGGAAGCACAAAGGGAAGGATATTATGTGACATTGTTATATTTCTGGTTGAATACGCCGGATTTGGCAGTGGAACGGGTAAAAATGAGAGTGGCTGCCGGTGGTCATAACATACCGGAAAGTACTATCCGTCGCAGATACGAGGCGGGTATTCACAATCTTTTTGAACTATATATCCCCATTAGTGATTATTGGATGGTAACAGACAATTCTATGTCTCCGATGGAAGTAATCGCCAAAGGATTCAAGAATGAAAAAAAAGAGATATATAATTCGGATATTTACACTAAACTTGAACATCATGAGTGAACAAGAAGTAAGAGAATTTGAAGAGAATATAGTTAAAGGAGCCAATATAGCTTTTCAACGCTTAGTTAACCAGAAAAAGAAAGAAGACGGAGAATTAGTATTCTCACGTAACGGATATATTTTCCGCGTAAAAGCAGCTGAACTTGAAAAAGGCATGTTTTAATTATATCAGAATATAAAAAAAGCGAGTGATTGTATCAATCATTCGCTTTTTTTATGGCTTTAATCCCATCCCGGATAGCCAGACGTTCACATCCAGCTATCTGGAATTCAGATTTCTTTCCTATTATTCTACCAAATCCATCTCCTCCAGCAGATAGCCGGCTCCGGCATATTTGTCGATCAGGAATAAGACATAACGGATATCGACGATGATACTGCGCTGATAGTCCGGTAAGTACTGGATATCGCCGCCTACACCTTCCCAGTTACGGTCGAAGTTGATACCGATCAGTTCGCCGTTCGCATTCAGGACAGGACTGCCGGAATTACCTCCGGTAGTATGGGTCGTTGCACTGAAGGCTACCGGCATTCGTCCGTCGGGCATCTGATAGCGGCCGAAGTCTTTGGCTTCATAAAGCGCTTTCAGGCGGGACGGTACAACAAACTCCCAATTCGTTGAATCTTCCTTTTCCATCACACCGTCCAGAGTGGTCTGGCAGTTATAATAAACGGCATCCTTCGGACGATAGCCTTTCACCTGTCCATAGGTCAGGCGCAGAGAGAAATTGGCATCGGGGAAATTGGCTTTATCCTGATACATTGCCAGCAATCCTTTTACATATTCTTTATGAGCCAACGCATATCCGGAGTCGAAATCGGCCAGGGCGGCATTCAGATTCGCTTTTTCCTCCTGCACGGATTTGGCAAACAAGATCATCGGGTCCTGCTCCAGAGCTTTCACGGAAGGACGCGTTTTAAACTTGTCGAAGTTCTCTTCGCTTCCGTAGATAGATTTATCAAACAGGTAATCGACAAAACGGTCTACATCACCCTTGAATTTCTTGTCAATCAAAGAGAAATAAGCAGGCTGGGACTTTGCGGGAACCAGGCGGCGGTATTCCTTCAGCATGACCTTTGCAATCTTCTTGTCTACCTCCGGGGCATAATCCTTATCGGCGAAACGATGGTAAGCCATATCCAGCAGACGGATTTGTTTCTGTTGCTCGTTGCGGTCTTTTCCCTTCAAGGCATCACTGACGGACTGTACCTCTGTCGGTACTTTTGTAAATTCAATCCCACGCAGGATAGCTTCATCCAGCATCCAGCTACGGAAACGGAGGTCTTTCCGGTCGGAAACTATCTGTTCGAGGGTCGACAAGGCTTCCGGGTAGCTTGATTCGTTATTCTTTTGTGCCCAGGCAATCAGACGGTCTTGTTCTTCTTTCTTTACCTGCTCGAAGTTACGTTTCTTTATCGCCCAGTTGCTTCCGATAGCATTCTTATAGGCATTGGTCGAACCGGCATATTTGCTGGCGTACTGGATACGGACAGAAGGGTCTTTCAGCATCTCGTCCAACATGACTTCCTGGCGAAGGTTACGGATATTGATACGGACAGTATTGTCTATGTCGCGACGTTCGGCCACCTCCCAGGAGGTATAGTACTTGTTTGTGCGGCCGGGAAATCCCATCATCATGGCATAATCGTCTTCTTCAACACCTTTGACGGAGATTTTAAACCAACGCTTCGGACGTAGCGGGACATTCGATTCGGAATATTCCGCCGGATTACCGTTCGCATCGGCATAGACACGGAAGACGGAGAAGTCGCCGGTATGACGCGGCCACATCCAGTTGTCGGTATCCGCACCGAACTTACCGACAGATGAAGGAGGAGCACCGACCAGGCGGATGTCGGAATAGATTTTCTTCGTGAACATATAATATACGTTACCTCCGTAGAAAGCCTTAATCTCTACTTCCGTACCGGGATTATCCTGCAGGAACTTTTCTCCGACTTTGGCTTTCGCCAACCCGTTCAGGTATTTCGGGGAAAGGAAGTTCATGCTTTGCGGGTCTGTATCTTTCTCCAGTTCTTTCTTTACATAATCGGTTACATCTTCTATCTTGTCGATGAAGGTGACGGTCAGTCCGGGGTTCGGTAATTCCTGCTCACGGGTTGTCGCCCAAAAGCCATCGGTCAGATAATCATGCTCCAGCGTACTGTGTTGTTGTATCTGGCCGTATCCGCAATGATGGTTTGTCAGCAACAGGCCGTCCGGCGAAACGATTTCACCTGTACAGCCTCCGCCGAAGATAACGACTGCATCTTTCAGGGATGCGGAATCAGGACTGTAGATATCGTAATCCTGCAATTTAAGTCCCAGCGCCTGCATTTCCGGAAACTTCTGCTGCTGGAGCAACGGAAGTAACCACATGCCTTCGTCCGCAACAGCGGGCAATGACAGGGCGGCGGCCAGAACGGATAATAAGATTTTCTTCATGGTGTTTTATTGTTTAAATTATTATTATTTCTTTGTCCATTGGGAATAGGGTTCCTTAGTCAGCATCGAGTTGTAATATCTACGGTCGCCACTGACCTCTTCCCCTATCCAGTCGGGTTTCTCAAACGGTTCATCTTCGGAGGCCAGTTCTATTTCGGCCATAACCAGGCCTTCGTTGGCTCCGTGGAAGACATCGACCTCCCAGGTATGTTTGCCGGCGCGGACCAGATGGCGCACTTTGTCGATAGCTCCCGGTTCACAGAGGGTCAGAAGCTGTTCGGCATCCGGCAAAGGAATCTCCTGCTCGAACTCGTAACGGCTCAGGCCTTTATCATCGGAAGGGCCTTTAATGGTAAGAAAACCTTTCTCACCTCTTATACGGATACGCACCGTACGACCGGGCCGCGAACAGATGTAGCCCTGCACGATACGCTGGGAATTGCAGACTTCTTTAGAGAAGTCTCCCTTTACAATGAATTTCCTTTCTATTTCGGTTGCCATAGCTTGTTGCTGTTATAAACCGGAGCTAATACCTTTTTCTTCAGCAGGGAAGTTGTTGCCGACGACGTCGGCAATATTGTCGACACTGTCAGCAAAATTGTCGACGCTGTCGGCAAAGCTTTCGACACTGTCGGCAACAGATATCCTGCAAGGGTAAATAAAATTTACCCGGTTGTTATCGCCTGTTTATCAGGAGGTAATTCTTATTTGATAGTCACCATAGTGGCACCAAAACCGTATTCACGGAAAGAAGCATCCTGGTAATAGTATTGTTTGTATCTTGTTTTCAGTTCCTTTTCTATCGCTTTACGCAGAACGCCATCCCCTTTGCCATGGATAAAGACAATCTTTTGTCCTTTATGATTTGCGTACTTACCCAGTATTTCATGAAATTTATCCAACTGGTAGGTCAGCATATCCGCGTTGCTCAATCCGTTTGTATTGTCCAGCAGTTCTGTGATATGCAAATCGACTTCCAATACGGCGCTGTCCGATTTCTTCTTCACGATAGTCTGGGGAGCACGGCGGTCTTCCTGTACTTTCTGATACATCGCCTCTTTCAGGTCAGCCGCAGAAACAAGCAATTCCCTTTCCGGCACGTCGTTACGAACGATGGGATATACCATTGCGTCTTCCTCAAAGAAATCGTTTTCCATAAAACAATGCTGCTTATAGAACTTGACCGTATCGAGATGCAACTCTACGGAGATGGAGTTCTTCAGGGAATAAGGTTTGTCCTTTTTGAAAGCAATCAGCTGCACGCATATCCGTTCGAGGTCGTTCAGGTCTTCCTTGCCGAATTCTTCCAGGAAGATTTTTGTATTCGGTTCTATCAGGCCATTGTAACGGCTGACCCAGCTGTTGTTATGGCGGTTCATATAGTTGAAGAACAGATAGTAGTTACTGTCGTTGATGAAATAGGCTTCATAACCGCTTTGCTGCATGACCTTTGTCGGTTCGAGCGGAAGATAAGCCAGATAGATATTCATCCGTTCCCCCTCGGCTGTTTCTTCAATTTTCACTTCCTCCTGTTTCGGCTGCGGTTTAGGGGCCGACTGTTGCACCTGCGATTGCGGCTGTACTTTCGGACGGTTCGAACTATGCACCTGCATCTCATTCTCTCCGCCAACCACAACGCATTCACGAATCAGCGCCGGAATGTCGAATCCGTCTTCATCTTCCACCAGTACCTGGTCTTTTCCTTTAAAACCACGCACGATACCGCCTCCCGTTGTATTCAGGAAGCGGACTTTATCACCTACCTTTATATTACTCATAGCTTTTGTCGTTTATATTTCGTATCGACAAAGATACTTCATTATACCATAATATCATACAAATTTGTACTTTTGCACCCGGGTTCAACAAGAATGTGCCTGATAAACAGAGATAGCAATGGTTACAAAAACTCAACAGATAAGTATTGAAGATTATAATTATTCGTTGCCTGATGAACGAATCGCCAAGTTTCCCCTTCCCAAGCGGGACGAGTCCAAATTGTTACTTTACCGTGACGGAAAGGTCAGCGAAAGCGTCTTCAAGCATATTACGGATTATCTGCCGGAAGGCTCACTGATGGTATTCAACAATACCCGCGTAATCCAGGCACGGTTGTTATTCCAACGTGCAACAGGGGCACAAATCGAAGTGTTCTGCCTCGACCCTGCCGCCCCGCACGATTATGAACTTATCTTTCAGCAGACAGAAGCATGTAACTGGATTTGCCTGATAGGGAATGCGAAAAAATGGAAAGAGCCGGTTCTTTTCCGGGAAATTACTGTCGCTGGCCAGACGGTCAGACTATCTGCCGAAAAAGTGCAGAGTTACGGAGAGACGTATCAGATACGTTTCAGTTGGGATGGCGGTTTCAGCTTTGCCGAAGTACTGGATGCTGCGGGAGAACTTCCGATACCTCCGTATCTTCACCGGAAAACGGAAGAAAGTGATCTAAAGACTTATCAGACTGTTTACTCCAAAATAAAAGGTTCGGTTGCCGCACCAACAGCCGGACTTCATTTCACACCGGAAGTTCTGGCCGACCTGGATGCCAAAGGTTTCGGTCGTGAAGAGCTGACGCTGCATGTCGGGGCCGGGACATTCAAACCGGTCAAGAGCGAGACGATAGAAGGGCACGAGATGCATACCGAATATATCTCCGTACGCCGCAGCACCATCGAACGGGTGATGCAGAATTTCGGCAAGATCATTGCAGTCGGCACAACTTCCGTCCGCACGCTCGAAAGCCTGTATTATATCGGCGTCACGCTTGCCACCCATCCGGATGCGACTTCCGAAGAGCTGGTTGTCAGACAATGGATGCCGTATGAAGACGCCAATAACCGCCTGACACCGACCGAGGCTTTGCAAAACATACTCGATTATCTGGACAAACACCAGCTGAATACGCTGATTACAGCCACGCAGATTATCATTGCCCCGGGATATGAATTCAAAGTTGTAAAGGGAATCGTCACCAACTTCCACCAGCCGAAAAGCACTTTGCTGCTGTTAATCTCAGCATTCGTAAAAGGCGATTGGAAGAACATCTATGATTATGCCCTGGGACATGATTTCCGCTTTTTGAGTTATGGGGATAGTTCGCTGCTATTATAATAATGAATCCCGGTCCGGGCAATATCCTATCAATCCGTTCGTTATTACATAATATAAAGATTATCCGGTGATGAATAAGAAGATTACTCCCTATATACTACTGTTTTTAACCGCATTACTGCTGTTTTCCTGCAAATCGGCGAAGCTGAGCGATGCAGAAGAGAAGCAGCGGATTGGTGAATACTTTGAGGCGGCGGCTATTTACCGGAAAGTGTATACGAAAACGTCTCCGCAGAAACGGGATCTACGCGGGTATATCGCCTACCGGATGGCTGAATGTAACCGGCTTATCAATAACACTCCGAGGGCGACCAGTGCCTATATGAATGCGCTGCGCTATGATTATCCCGACAGTATCGTGAGCCTGCGCCTGGGACAGATGTACCAGAAAAGCGGGAAATATATGGACGCCATACGCCATTACAACGACTTCCTGTTATTAAACCCGGAAAGCCAACTGGCCCTCAACGGTATCAAAGGAAGCGAACTGGCCTCGCAATGGAAACAAAACCCGAGCCGTTATATCGTTAAGCGGATGGAGAAATTCAACTCCCGCCGAGGCGAATTCAGCCCGATGCTTTACGGTGAGAAATACGACCAGCTCTACTTCACCTCTTCCCGTACACCGAAAGGAGCCAACAAAGACAAAGACGAAACAATCAGTGCCATCACCGGCCAACGAAATAACGACTTCTTCCTGGTCAAACAGGATGAACAGGGCAACTGGCTCGCCCCCGTCGAACTGGAAGATGAAGTAAATACCGAATTTGATGAAGGAACCCCTTCTTTCTCGAAAGACGGCAACACCATGTATTACACCTATTGCGCACAGGACCCGGAAGGACCGCGGACGTCAGAAATATATGTATCCACCCGCAGCAGCGCCAAATGGGGAAAAGGGACACGTGCCAGCATCGTGAAAGACTCGGTTACCGCCCTGGGACACCCGGCAGTCTCGCCCGACGGAAAATACCTGTATTATGTATCGGACGCTGTCGGCGGTTTCGGAGGAAAAGATATTTTCCGCTCCCGGCTCGTAGGTAATGATTTCGGCCCCATGGAAAACCTAGGGCCGGACATCAATACACCCGGCGACGAAATGTTTCCGTACGTACGCGACTCCGTCACACTCTATTTCGCCTCCAACGGCCATCCGGGCATGGGCGGACTGGACCTGTTCAAAGCAACCCAGGACAGCACCGGCAAATGGCATGTCGAGAATCTGAAAGCACCCATCAACTCGATGGGTGACGATTTCGGCATCACCTTCGAAGGAGATAAGGAGAAAGGCTTTTTCAGCTCCAACCGCAATGACGCCCGCGGCTACGACCACCTGTACTCATTCGAGCTTCCTGTCATAACCATCTTTATCGAAGGTATCGTGTCTGATGTGGACGAGAATCCGATTGAAGACGCAACAGTCCGCATCGTCGGAAAAGACGGGCTGAACGAAAAAGTACTGGCAAAAAAAGACGGTACCTACCGCGTAGAACTGGAACGTGATATCCGTTACGTAATGATGGCAAGCGCCCGCGGTTACCTCAACCAGAATTTCGAACTGAAAACCGGACCGGAAGAAAAGAACGAGACGTATATCGTAGACTTCTACCTCTCCCCGATAAGCAAACCGGTAGTTATCGAAAACATCTTCTATGACTTCGACAAAGCAACCCTGCGCCCCGAATCACAGAAGGCACTGGATGAAATGATTAAGATGCTGAACGACAACCCGAACGTAACAATCGAATTGGGAGCGCATACCGACCGTAAAGGAAGCGACCAGTATAACGAACGCCTGGCACAACGCCGTGCCCAATCAGTAGTGGATTACCTGATAGCAGGAGGTATCGAAAAAGAACGCCTGGAGGCCAAAGGCTATGGCGAAAGCGTACCGAAAGTTATCAATAAGAAGATGGCAAAGAACTACGATTTCCTGAATGAAGGAGATGTATTGACGGAAGAGTTTATCCTGACGCTGACTCCCGAACAACAGGAAATAGCAGACCAGATAAACCGCCGCACAGAATTTAAAGTACTAAGAACAAACTATAACCTGTTCTAAAAGTCGTTATTCCGTTTTACTCTTCGCCAGCACTTCGGAAAAAGAGATGGGCCAGTCAATCGCGCTCATCAATGTTTCGAAAACCAGGCGGTAATTAAGCGGAATAACCATATACTCTGAATACAGGTCACATACGGTCAGTGCCAGCATCATCTTGATGTTGTAATGCGCCCCTTTCAGGACTACCAGGCTTTCCAGGACCGAAGTATCCCGTGCCTTCTCAAAATCCTGCTCCGTCAAAAGGATTTTATTCTGCAACTGTTGATAATGGGGACAATCAGATACGGAGGCATAGCCATCCGTTCCTTCGGCGATATCCAGTAAAACACGGCAAACAGCAATCCGTTCTCTTTCTTTTGGGTTCATACGTCAATCAAGCCGCCCCGTTTCCCTCGTTTGGCATTTTTATATCATAAAGAAGCGTGGAAACTGTTAATCCATTATTCGGAACTGAGGTATCGCCAAACACCCATCGAACAAATAATAAGACAACAGCCCACGCTCTATTCTACATACAGGAGTATATATAACAAGCGTGAGCGTTCAGTTGTCTATCATCTTTGTCCGACTAGAAACTTGGCGATTTTCAGTTCCAAAGATAATATCTTAAACGCTTACATATCGTTCCCAAGGAGAACAACCGAAACTCAAAGGACGGCTTCCCCATTGAACGAAGCAAAGATAGCTAAAAGCAAGAATATATATTCTTTGCAAAGAATTATTAACAAGAAAAAAAGATATACCAAAAGGATATTACCGGACGCAGACAACGCAAAAAGCGCAGAATAACGCAGACTTATTAATTAAAATATTATCTGCGTTATTCTGCGCTCCGTCTGCGTCGTCCGCATTCCTTACTACAAACTGGAACGACTTACTCCACCGTAAACTTATAGATACATTCACTGAGGTACTTTTCTCCCGGATTAAGCACTACACTCGGGAAATCCGGATGGTTGGGTGAATCCGGATAATGCTGTGTTTCAAGACACAAAGCACCACGATGCGGATATAAGACACCATGTTTTCCGGTATCTTTTCCATCCATGAAGTTTCCGGTATAGAACTGGATACCCGGTTCATTGGTATATACTTCCAGAGCGATACCGCTGGTCGGAGAATACGCCTTGGCTGCCAAAACATTCTTATCGCCGTTTGTATTCAGCACCCAGTTCAGGTCATATCCACGCCCGAACTGCAATTGCTGGAACGGGTCGTTAATCTGTTTGCCGATAGCTACCGGAGTACGCAAATCCAACGGAGTACCATCAACAGGACTTATGCCTACGGGAATCAGGGTGCTGTCTACCGGAGTATAGTTGTCCGCATTAATCATAACCAACTGGTCCAACACATCGGAACCGGGAACACCGGAGAGATTGAAGTAACTATGGTTTGTCAGGTTCACAACCGTCTTCTTGTCGGTTGTTGCTTCATATTTGATACCGACAGCATTGTCATCCGTCAGCGTATAAGTAACCTTGATATCCAGATTTCCGGGGAAACCGGCTTCACCGTCTTTTGAAAGATAAGTCAACTCCAGCGCCTGGTCGTTCAGCTGCTTAGCATCCCACATGCGGGCATGATACCCCTGCGGACCACCATGCAGGCAATGCGCACCGTTATTTTGAGGAAGCGTATATTCAACATCATCCAAAGTAAACTTACCCTGATTGATACGGTTTCCGTAACGTCCGATCAAAGCACCGTAGTTTCCGTCCGACTGCACATACTGCCCGATATTGTCATAACCCAGCACGACATCGGTCATTTTGCCATTCTTATCCGGAACCATTACAGAAACCAGGCGTCCACCATAGTTTGTAATACAAGCCTCTGCCCCATTTTTATTCTTCAACACATACAAGGCGGTCGGCTTACCTTCCACTTCCGATACAAAATCAGACTTCATTAATCCGGAGAGTGTAGCCTCTTCTCTTTTTTCGCCGCATGACAGCAATAAACACATTGCCATAACAGCCATACATAGTCTTTTCATTTCAAATTGATAAATTAAAGTGTTTGTTGGATATAGGGCAAATATACGCCATTCTAGTCAGAATCTCCTTCATCCTCCGAATAATAATATCTTTTAACGAACCCGGAACTTCATCGTCTGTACGCCTTGTTCTCCTTCGACTCTCAAGGAATAAATTCCAGCAGGAAGGGAGGACAGGGAAACGGTTTCTCCCGGACGGGCAGAATAGTAGACCTGTTTTCCACTCATTGCATAGACTGTCAGGTTTTTGTAATTACCATTCAGATACAGGATATTGTCAACGACGGAAATCAAATCGGATGGCAATTGTACTTTTTCTGTTGAAACCGGGTCTTTATAGATCAGTTCCACACTTTGCACCGATAAGGTATTATTCTCCTTTATCAGGCTGCGATTACGGTAATCGGCACCGGATATGGTTATATTCATCTTCTCCGGGGCTTCTTCCGACAGGTAGTCGACAGGTACCGAGATACGCGTCCAGTCGGATAACTCGCCTTTTATTTCAAATTCAGCTTTACCGATCAGGGTAACAGAACCATTCTCCGCCAGCACGTCTTTCTCATTATCGATCAACTCTTTGCCATCCGGACTTTGGGAAACGACTGTTCCTTTCCAGAGATAAAGGACCATCCAGGCAGTTTCTTCCGCAACGACTTTACGTTTGAATACGCCGACAATAGAATCCGGACGATGGGTAAATTCTATTCCTCCGGTTGTTCCTCCGTCACTCTTGGATATATCCGAAATATTGGCATATACCCAGGGAGTTCCCAGAGAGATATAAGCCGGTGCATTCGACCCGATTCCAAACAAACCGACAAACTGGTTAGTCAACTGCACGGAGCCATCCGAATTGCGGGTTACCAACTCTTTCTTTACACCCATCTGACTGACATTCGATGCCTTCCAGAAAGCCGGTTGCTTGCCGACTCCATTATAGCCGGTCTCCCATTCAGCAGAGAAATCGCCATTGGGAACAGACTGGGCACTCACATAACTAAAAAAAGCCGCTCCGTTAATAATCAGGACACAGCACAAAATCCTTAGTAGAAATTTACTCATAATACATTATTTTATAGTAGTTTACATGACAAATATACAAAAGCCCCCCGGAATAATATCCGAGGGGCTCCGATTTTTTATCCACTTCCCGAAAGGGAGACAGGAAATATTACTTCTTAACAATCTTCACAGTCTTCGCTTCACCATTCGTCAGGACGATCCGTACCAGATAGTAACCGCTACGCAACTGACTCAGGTCGATAACCTGCTCAGGATTCCTGAACAATTTCTGAAGTTTACCGGATGCGTCAATCACATAGATTGCTTCTACCGGCATTTCGGAAACGACTGTCGCATTGTATTCTACGATTGTAGGATACAAACCGACACCTTGTAAAGTGATCGACTCATTGCCTACTGCGCCCATCTTCACATTGAAAGTCACAGAATCACGATGTGACAAGTGGTTTGTAGATTCCGGTATAGTGATATATACCTTGGTTACACCTTCGGATTTACCGATAACGTGTACGCCTTCTACATGGTTACGTAGGCCGGCAACATCGATACGTTCGGCGGCGAAAGATATCTTTGCCGGAGATTCGCAGTTCGCATACAGCAGAACGGAATCACCAACTGTAATCGTTGTCGATTCGACTGAGTACTGTAATCCTGCTGCTGCTTTCGCTATATTCAACTTGCCAGGAACCAGTGTCACGGCGTAGTTGTCTTCATCTGAACTCAGACAGTCGATAACCAGATCGTAAGTGCCGGCATTGACCGGTTTCACATTCGTTTTCACCGTGTAAAGGAAGTTCAGGGCATCCGGATTATCGTTACCGACGAAGCCTTCATATACAGGTTTGAATTCCGGTATTTCATCACCGTAAACGATGTTGACGGTTCCGGCACTGATCTTCAATAAAGCCTTCGATACAGAAAGTGTTCCCGTACCTCCTACGATTGTATAGTTCGCACCCGGATCGCCACCTTCTACATACAATGTATAACTACCGGCACCGGTTATGTCGCCGGAAACTTTTACAGAAGGAGCAGAAGCCGCCTTGAAGTCATCGCTACCGATAAAGCCGGAATAAGTATATTCGAATGTAGACGGCAAAGCCTCGCCATAAGCAATCAGTGCATCCTTCGGTTTCACATATACTTCACGCGGATTGATCTGCATCTTTTCCTTGCGGACAAGCAGTTCGGAACCGTTATGTTTCACAAAGATGGAGATGTTATAGATTCCCGCATCGACCGGCAGATCGTAATCACCGTTATAAGTGACAATCGGAGTGTATTCGGTAATACCCTTCAGATCGGTCAGTTTTACATCGGCAGCTTTACCTTTACCATCGTAATCAAAGACCATATTACCCAATACAACATTATAATCTGCTTCGTTTTTCAGGCGTACTACTTTAAATACTTCCGACTTCAACGCTTCTTCCTGTCCGGATTCAGCATTGTAGCGGGCGGTAATGGTAACACCGTCGTTTTCTGTCAGCGCTTTTGCACGCAGATACCAGATGCTTTCCACCTTCTCTACCTGGATCAGAGCCGGATCGGATGATTCGTAAATAATCTGTGAACCTTCGGCAATCACGGTCGATCCTTGTTTTACAACGGCATTCAGACGAACCAGGTCACCCACGATCAATTCATTCTGTATCGGAGTCCAAACCATGACATAACTGTTATCCGGATACACCTGATAGCGCGCCTTTCCTACAATTGTAATTTCGTAGTTCGGATTTTCCTTGTTGATATCGGTGATACCGGTCAGTTCATAGGTGCCTACCGGTAAGATACCCGCCGGACGGTTATTTAGAACCAGATTCTTGATTCGGTTTCCGACAGCTACGGTAGCAGTCGAATCCAGGCTGTTAGCCGATTCGTCGAGCTTGAAGCCTTCGTAAGAGATAAACTCTTTCTGAACTTCCGCCTTATTAAATTCAGGATCGGCTGAACCGTATGCTCTCTTGATTGTATCCAGACGGATGATCAACGGAGCTTTCGCCACTTCCAAGCGGACACTGTCGTTGGTCATTGTTCCGGGAACCAGCGTGTTCATAATCAACTTATAGTTACGGTCCTTTGCCTGGAACGGAGGCTGGATGGACTTATCTTCAGTAACCACCTTGATATGCAGTGTGTCGTTGTAAGAACCTGCATGCAACGTATTATCGGCAGCAACCGGCTTAACGACAACTTTCGGCATGAAGTCGATGATATCGTCAGGAGTTGTTGTTGTCTGATATTTCGCATCGAAGATGGCTAAGCCACGCTTTTTGTCAGCGTCATTCGGTTCGAACGTCCAGGTCGTATCCTTATCGGCTTCACCATATACACGGTCAACAATTACTTTCCATATAGCCAGCGGACGCTGGTTGATAAGGAACGAACCGTCAACGGTTTTGAATGCGTAGTTCAATGAAGATACTTTGTCGATGTTATCCACTTTGGCAGCATACAGGCTGTCTTCTTTCTGATTCGGTTTCTCACGCTTCAGGTTTACTTCAGTCTTTTCAGTTGCTTTCTTGCCTTCATAATCGAAGTATCCGGCAAGCGGAGCTACTTTGAAGCCTTTGTCGCCTTCGGCTGTCGCAGAAATATAATTTACTGCCTCAGCTGTTTTCGAGAATGCATAAGAAGGAGCTACAGCAGCAGGCTTTTCCGCTCTCTTCTTCAACCAGAAGTATCCGTCGGGATTCGGTTCACCATAAATTTTCTGCATAACTTTTACATTCTTATCATCGATAGGAACTTCCTGGTAAGCATCAAACACAGTGATTGTAATCGTATCTTTCTTCACTTCGTATTTACCCGCAGCGATAGCTTGGATATCGTAGTTTGACAATCGATAGGCAACCTGAGTTACTGAAGCCTCATTCAGTTCATAACTGTATGTTCCGACATCACTCTTCGGTTTATTCACTGCAGCAGAAATAGCCGTATGAGTTACAGCCAGGTTATCTCCCTGGAATAAACCTTCCAGCGTCTGTTCGTTTTTCAGTACCCCTTCGGTAATAACGAGTTTACTACCGGGAACTGTTGCGATATTTGCATCGTCATACAAACGTGCACTGTCGGGAACAGCCAATGTCAAAGGAGACTTCTTTACAGTCAATAAACCTCTATCGGGCCAGCTATTCGACCATACCTGCAAATCCAGATTATAGTTAGCAGCCTGTCCACCGGCCAACTCGATTACATAGGTACCGGAAACGGAGTTTTTATCTGCTCCCGAATAAGATACCGTAGGCAATACATTCACTTGTGAATTCGTGAAAATAGCCTCCGTATCATCATTCACGAACCCGCTGAACACAAAGTCTTTGGCAGACCAGGGAGTCGCCGGGTTTTCGTCTCCGTAGAAACGGCTGGTGTCTTTGGCTGCAATGCTCAATGTAGCCTTATTCACTGTCAATGTTCGAGTTATAGTAGCATCACTCCGATTACTGGTAAAGAAAACTACATTCTCACCATTTGCCGTATAGCTAAAATAATCCGAAAGATTATCGGCTACAAACCCAAGAGCCTGTCCGCCCCCGACTGTCGGCGTCGCAGAAAATTTCAATACACTGGCTACGGTAGCACCGTCCTTGAAAGATACGGTTCCATTCAAACCGCTGGCCGTACCGTCCTCTGCTTTCACATACAGATAACTAAAACTACTACCTGTCAAGCCGGCATCGAAAACAACCGTATTCATGTCCTGTCCATATGTCATCGTTACCGGATCTGCGGCATTGAAACTTACATATATGGTATCGGGAACAGCCGTTTGCGCCTGCATGATACCGCCTGAAACAAGCATCAGGGGAAGCAGCATAAGCTGCTTCCTCGATGTTAATATTGATTTAATATATTTCTTCATACTAAATTAGTTTTACAGGTTACTTCTTAATGATCTTCACTGATTTGAAGGTTCCGTCTTCCAATGTTACATTGAGCAGATAGATACCTGATCCAAACGATGACAGATCAATAACAGATCCCGGTTTGCGAATTACTTTCTGTAACGTACCGTTCATCAACAGCAATTCAACTTGCTTGATTTCAGAAGGAGCGGCCACTGTTACAGAATGGGTAAACAGTCTCGGATATACTTCGATGTAGTCTGTTACTGTGATCTTTTCGTTATCGACAGACAGATATTCGTCGTCTACAAGGAATGTTACCACTACAGGTTCAGCTGCGTTATAGTTCTTGTTACCATACTGCATAGCTGTAACCGTTACGGTTCCGGAAGTAACCGGAGTCAGAATCCATGCATCTCCAATCTGGTTCACATAGGCTACTGCATCGTTAGACGAATTGAATGTTACAGGAAGTTTACTTGAAGCAGAAGCGGTCAGAATAACATCTCCACCTTCTACGTCGATCACGCTTTCCGGATTCCATGTAATCTTCTGCGAAGCGGCGATAACAGAATATTTACCGTCCACGTAAGAAACTTCGTAGTTGTCTGAAGTATAGTTATCAGAGAATGTGATCGGATAAACTCCTGCATCTGATGTTCTTGTAACAGTCGAGCTGATACGCGGAGCGAAACCAATATCTTTCAACGTCTCACCTTTCACGAAACCTGTAGCTGTATAAGTCAGTTCTTCCAGCTCCTTGCCGTAAACCGATTCCTTATTATCTGCCAGGATCGTCAAAGCAGCTTTGCTGACTTTCAGGAATCCGGAAACATAAGTAACCACATAATTACGACCGAAGTCCTGTGCCGAATACGGAGTCAGTTTATAAGAACCGGCCTTGCCGTTGTATGCTTCAATACGTACAACCGGAGCCTGTCCCACCTTGAAGTCTTCGCCATTCAGGAAGTCATTCTTATTGTAATCGTAAGCATTCGCATAAGAAGGCAATTCATTGCCGTACTTAATGTCGAAACTGCGGGCAGTTACGGTAACAGCTTTCGGAGCAATCACCATCTTATTCTTAGCTGTGTAAGCATAAGTGACAGAACCAAGTGTAGCCTTCACCGTTACAGTATATACGCCGGCATCTGTCGGAGCATCCTGTGATAACGGATAAGTTGTCGGTACCGAACCCAGCTGGTCACCTTCATAATAGATACTGAAGTCTTTCACTTCTTCACCTGTTTCTACGTCGGTCACCTTCACGCTGACAGTTCTCGGATTGCCATCGTAAATACTTGTTACGTTGGAAACGATCACGTTTACTTTAGCTGCGTCACCTTCCGGAGCGATCACTTTGATCGTACCTGTTACAGGAGTTGCATCTTCGTATGTATCGTCACCGTCTGCATATACCGTGATGGTTACATAATCGTCGCCTTCCGTACGTACATGACCTGTTACAGCATACTTGCCTCTGGCAACTTCAGACAGGATAACACGTTCGCGATCGTTGCCCGACAGTTCATAACGGATATCATTGATAGACGGCTTGCCGTCAGCTTCCGATTTCAGGTAAGCGGACAACTCAACAGTTTCACCAACCGGTATAACCAGATTACGCTGATCTTCCGGCCAGATGATCGTACGGCGGATCTTGTCGATAGACAATGTTCCGTTTTCATGCGTTACCGTATAGTTGCGTGCTACACCTTCTGTCGTGAAATAGATATCATAAGAACCACGTGAATCAGATTTTGCATCCGTAGCGATCTTCGGCATTACCGAGAATACGTCTGCCAGATTTTCATATTCATTATTCTTCAAACCGATATATTCGATTTCAAGATCCGGGTTACCACCGCCATACGGACGGCTATAACTCTTCGCACGTACTGTCATCGGAGCCTTCGTAACCGTCAGACCTGCATTAACAATAGTAGCACCTGTGATATCGAAGTTCGGAAGCAATGCTGCAATCTGTGCGGCAGCCGAAGAAGTCAGACGTAATTCATACGTACCAACGTCTGTTTTCTTATTGACACCCGACAAATCCAGCCAGCTTGTACGGTTCACATTTTCTGCATTCAGCAATTTGCTGATCTCTGCCTGGAATGCGTCAGATAATTCACCTGTCACAGCGGCATAAACGTCGGCATCTGTTGCATCTTCCCCATATTCACGGGTTACAGAAAGAGTGATAGTCAAATCTGCTGCTGTCAACGGAGCCGGAGTCACAGTTACTTTTGCCTGCGTTTCACTGGCGGTGAACTTAACACCGATAACCGGAGTAAGCATCTCTTTCACCATTGCATCGACTGCACGGATCTGATAGTCTCCTACCGGAGCATCAGCTGCGTAGACACTAACCTCACTCGGCAGAAGCGTTTCGAACAAGTCAATTACATTCTTGTCTGCCAGCAATTTTGCAGCAGTCAGCTTCGGTTCTGTTGCAAATACAAGTTTTGCATTCAGGTCGGAGTCTTTTGTTACCTCTGTACCATATACTTTTGTATACGTATCCTTTGCAGTTTTCACTTCTACGGTTGCCGGAGTCACTTTGAGGTTAGCCAGATCGGTATCCAGCTGGATTTCAAAGTTACCGATAGCAGCCTTCAAAGTAGAAGCGTCTATGATACGGAGTTTGAATGTTCCCTGAGTTACATTATTTTTGATTGAGTCAACCAATACACTGTTCAACGTATTGCCGTGGAACTGAAGTTTATCGTTGCGGTACAATGCCCAGTGCAGTTTATTCGTACTGAACAGCTTATCCCAACGGGCTTTCGTCATTGCAGCGGTCGGGATTTCCGGATCTTCCACCAGGGAAACCAGGCTAAAACCGTAATCATCAGCCGCCAGCGTCAGGTTAGTCAGATCATAAACAGGGGCACCGCTCATAATCGTCCAGATACCCTTAAGCTCTTTCTCGTTGAATGTCACCACAACCCCCGGAGCAACGACTTTCACAGCCTTAACGGCAGTAATAACCTCGGTATCAGGTTCTGTTGTAACTTCCACACCTTCAATTGCATAAACGAAGGTATAGTCGGCAGATGTCAGATCTACCGTATAGTCATATTCGCCGATTACCGGATTCTGTTTATCCAGTTGAGCTTTGGCAGTCACCAGGTCGACAACCAATGTATAGTCACTCTTGATCTTACTTCCGTTCAGAGCCACGATATCATCATAGATCTGCTGAACGATCTGGGCTTTTGTCGCCTTACCGAAGGTGAACACAGCTTTCGCTGCAGTTTCTTCTTCAGCTGTTGCAGCCAGATAAGTAGGCAAAGTAATAGTCAGTTTACGTTGACCGATCTGCACAGAATTCTGTACGTTATGGAAGTTGCTTCCGAATTGATTGTCAAGCAGGAAGTTTGACAACAATGCCGGGTCGAGCACATCCACCCTGTAACCGTAATCACCGTTCTTCGGCATCGTTTCCGTTGCCTCAGCCTGACAATCAGCTGTTGTCAGCATTACCTTGAAGAGGTCGGCCGGATTTTCAAAACAAGCATAACTACTCAACAAACCTTCGTTGGTAGCCAGGAACTGACTGAGGATGTCTGCTTCGATAGCAACCTTGCGTTTTCCGTAACGATAAGAGATATCCGTCGGGAAAGTGAATACAACCGGAGCTGCATTTACAACCAATGTCTTCGCACCGGTTTCTCTTATTTCGATATTATCAGTTACCTTCTGAACGAATGCAACCGAATAAGTATATGTCTTAACAGCGGTTGTTCCTTCTTCTATATTATTAATAGTAACGGTGAAACTCTTCAGAGGCTTAACACCCGTCTTTGTTACCAGTTCAAAGAACTCTTCGTTTGCCGGGTCTTCCAATACAGCCTTCTTTACAGAGTCAAGTAAAGCGACTTTTGTATTGATATCCCTATAAGTCACATTTACTTCCGGCAAAGTGAGCGTACGTTTCGCTTTCACGATGCGGAGAGCCAGTTTCGCAATTACATCATTACCGTCTTTAGTCAGATGGATACTGCTTGGTGCTGTATAATTTAATGTATAGTATTCCGAGAACTGAGTATTTGAACTTGTCACCACTTCGTAACCATACAAGTCGGAAACCTGCGGATAGCTTTCACCGGCAATACGCACCGGGACATCGCCTGTAGAAGTTTCGTTGTTGATCAGATAGGTCTTCACGCCCCAGTTATTCAGGTCGGGAACCGTTACACGGTCAGCACCCGGAGTCAGTCTGAAGTCACTCAGCAGAGCCAGTGCATACTCATCGGCCGTCTGTCCGAACGGACGTTCCCACAATGGCAGTTGCACATTGATCGGAAGCGGATATTCAGCCAGCGACTGGCCGTTATCGGTCAACCGTACGGAACGGAGATAAGTAGCTGTTGTATAACCGAACAATTCTATCGGGATGATAAGACCTCCATCTTCATTCGTTACTTCAATCTTCTGAATATTATCATTCGGATTGAATACTACCGTATAAGAGTAAAGATCTCTACCGATTGCCGGCACCAATGTTACGCTGGAAATATAAGCCCCCTTCATATCCGGGTTCTTCAAAAGCAGGTCAGCCATGATCGCTTTTTCGATCATTTCATTGGAAGCGCCTTCTTTCTTGAACTCATATTTGTAAAGTTTCACTTTTGCGATCGGACGCGGCGTGATATTTACTGTACCTTCAAACGTTGTCGGGCTATGCGGCTGTCCGTTCACTGTTACTTCAGAGAACAGGGCATCCAGGTCTCCACTTAACGTTACCCGGTAAGTAGCCGTACCCATATTTTCCCTGATACGGGAGTTCGTGATCTGTACATTTTCTATGTACTCAATATTGTACGGATTTGCCATATAGATATATTCGCGAACCTTATCCGCAACCTGTTCCCGGGTCATATCCTTCACATACTGAACGGTATATTCACCGAATGTAAAATTGATCGCCGGACGGGGAACGATAGCAATGCTTTTAGAATAAGTGATCTCGATTGTCGTACCTTTATCAACGATATTGATCCGCTGATTAGTCGGAGTTTCTATTTCCTGCAAGGTTGCGCTCTTCGTGATGATGATCTTATAACCGAACGAATCGTCTGTTTCCGCTATCGCATTTTTATTGCTCAGGTCATTATTGATCAGGCGAACAACGAACGTTTCATTTCCTAAAACGCCGGCATTACGAACCAACAGATCGCTCTTGATACGGCGGATGACCGCATTCGGCAGCATATCTTTTTCGTAGTCGATCTGATAGTTACCCGGATAAATCAATGAATGGGTGGTTGGCAATGTTGTTACGAATAACAGAGAGTTACTAAACGTACAAACATTTCCATTTACAACCAGATTAGCAGATGAGACATTCCCATTTGTTACAAAATTCAAATTTGTCTGAACAAGATCACCCTGGACTGTCACTTTATAACCCAAATAGGTGTTATCTGCCATACCGGAAGATACCGTACCACCAGTTACCTCAACCAGAGGAACCAGGTTCTGGTCCACCATCTCCGGATTAATATCCTGAATCAGACGTTTCAGCATCGTAGCCGTAGCAGTGTTATCAGCATAGTCGCCAATACGGATCGGGCTTGAAACAAAATCGGGTAACTTCACCTGTAACGTGTTTTTCCCAATCGCAATCGCGCTTACAATATCATAGCTCCATTCAGTAGTATTTAAAGAAACGCTTGCTCCACCTACGCCGGCAGAGACATTGCTGCCTGCACCATAATTCGGTAGAAGCACCACGCGATAACTATATACATTACCCGGAACTAACCGCCCCGTAGTTATTTCACTGGTGAAACCATTACCTGAATATATTTTTATCTCGGAAATAAAATCATCGGATGAAGTTATATTATTCCTGATCAGATTCTTTATCCGGTTCAAATTAAGATTGGATGCCGGATCCAGTTCGCCTAAGCCTCCAACCTTTTCCGCAAACACAGGGAATACCGTATTATCGATCGGCTTTTCCTTTACAATCAGTTGCTTGGTTGAAATATAAGAACCTGTCGCCTGCTTGGTACAATTGGTCAAACCGGGTTCATAAGCAAACTGATCTGTCGGAGGAAATGTAATAACCACATCATACTTTCCGGCTTCCAACATATTATTTCCGGTATATTGAGCGGAAACGCCGTCTTTAACCAGAAAAACCGAAGCATCATTAAATGAAACTCCGGGCATATCGAGCACCTGTATTTTAGAATGTAAATCACTAACAGATGTTCCATACACATAATTACCCCAGTTAGCCGGGAATTTCAAATCACCGACTGCCTGGCGGGCTTTGATCTCGATAGCATTTGATACAACTACCTGATCATGATCCAGTTCGCCGAACAGAGTTGCAGGATTTATATTCCCTGTACCGATCGTCCGTTCAAAATTTAACGTAATGGAACTGGTGGAAGTCACTTTAAAAGTGTAGTTATAACTTCCTGCCACCAAATCACCGGTCTGATCCCCACCGTTACCTCTGATAGTAACATCGGATATAATCGCTGCCTGATCACTCTGATCGACAACTCCCTGCAATAAACTTTGGATATGGGATTTTAACTGCTCCGCATTAGCGTCACTGGTTCCTTCATAATATGACAGGACATCTTTTACGGGGACATAAATGTCTGCTGCAGCCGCTTGTGTAATATACCCTCCCAATAGTAGCACGAATATAAGTAGTCGCCTACTCACATCGATCAAGTATACTTTTTTCATACGCTATTATTTTTATTAGTTTATACTTCAATCAATAGATAGTAAGTGCTTATAATCAAGTTATATAACATAATATAAACCCTGACAAAAGAAACTCCGCCAGGGTTTATATCCGCTTTCATTCTTCACAGAGCTAGGGCGGAAGAATTTATATTTCATTACTTTAGTATTAATACCCGCTTTTTCGTCCTCACGGATTAGTTGGTGCCAGATAGAGGCATTGCAAGCAACGCCTCTACTGCCGCCGCGCGGTTATCTATTTTAAATTATTGATTATAAACTTCTTTATATCAATAGTTATTCATTGTCTTACTTAACGACAGCCTTCACTGTTGTTCCATCAACTACTACAACTACGATTCCTGCCGGAGCATTGAATGTAACATTGTCGGAATTGATTGTCGTGTTAGCAATTGTCTGACCCAATACGTTGCTGATGACAACATTCTTGTTAGCAGCATTCAGGATCGTTACCTTACCCTGGCCACCCAGAACTGTTACGTCAGTTGTATTGATAGATTCGTTGGATACCGGATCATGTTCGTCAGCTTCATCGAAGTAGATGTCACCTGTAGAGGTAGCAGTCTTAGATGTAGCGAAGTCATAATAATCTTCCGACGGAATCATTTCTTCACCACCTACACATTCGTTGAATGCACGTACACGTGCCGTGTAAGCAGTTTGCGGGATCAGGTTATGAACAGCTATTGAAGTGGATGTTGCAGAAACCTTGAACGATTCTTCACCGTCGAAGTTGATATCATCCTGCCATTCGTAATATGCTGTAGGCAATGAACCTACTTCTGTTCTCCAGTCACCTGTATTGAACTCACCACCGTTGATAGGCATACCCGGAACAGGTTTTCTAACCATCCATGTTGCAGGAGTATCGAACAGATAGATATCGATCTGATGTGCATCTGTCTGGAATCCTTCCATCAGGCGGATCGTATATTTAACCGGTTTCGTGATATCGGTAGTCAGTTCCATGTTGTCCATCTGGTGGGCAATCGGAGCATAACCCCAGTTTCTGTCGATCGGCTGCGTATTACCCTGCAATTCGAAGTTGTCTACACTTACCTTAGTTACTTCTTTCTGCGGTTTACCTGCTGCATCTGTATATTCTTTAGTTACTTCCAACCAGTAGTTAACTTTGTTATCACGGTGGATAACATCACCTGTTGCGTTGAACAATTCAACCCAAATAGTCTTGCTTGCATCGTCAGCACGTACTTCAGACATAAATACATCTTCAGAAGTGTACTTCGGAGTGAAGCGACCTACAGCAACCTGATAGTACTGAGCACCCGGAGTGGCTGTCCACTTGATACGAGCATCGCTACCACCTACGTCACCTGGTTCCATATCTTTAATATACGGCATTTCAAGACCGGCAGTGAATGCCAGCGGCAGATCCTTCTGTACATCACATACAGCCGACAGAGACAATGCGTTTTCTACATCGCAAAGGTCTTCTACATTCGGAGTTGCACGAACATCGATCTTAGCAGCAACGTCACCACGAAGAACATTGTTCACCAGGTCGTTTTCACCACCCTTGAATGTATAAGGATTTTCTTCTGCTGTTGCAGCCAGTTCCATAGATTTCTCACGGATGAACAGTTTCACTTCTTTTGCTTTGTTTGTTCCGAATGTGAACAAGTCAGAAGCACTCAACAAGTTGATTTCCTGTTCTATCTTAGATTCTTCACCACTTACAGTAGTACCGTAATGAGGCAGGTCACGACCCTGGATATAGAATACAGAATCTTTAGAAGCACCACCATTTACAACACCGAACTGGAAGGCATCAATCTTATTCTTACCGGCAGCGTCAGAACTGAACCATACTTCAGGAACTTTCACGTCACCCTTGATACCGGCTGTCAATGTATCGTTCACATTGATTCCGTAAGGAGCCCAAACACCCAGATCAGCCCATCTTTGGTCGTTAACTGTCAGATTATGTTTGTAATCATCCAGGTCGAAGAAGTATACGCGGTTGTATTTTTCCACGTCAGCACCATGCTGCTGCGGAGCCAGACGGATAGAGTCTTTCGCATAGTAGCGAGCCCACATACCCTTTTCAGAACCACTTGTGATTGTATCGATAGTCATTTCGAGGCCATTGCGATCTTTCGGATCGAACTTAGCAGAAACGAGAGCCAATACTTCACCGTATTTGTTCGGAGAAATCTGAACCATAGTACCTACTGTATCTACTCTACCATAAGCTTCACCGTTCAGGTCGCCCAGAACTGTTACTTCATATTCGAATGCGCCTTTCTTGTTAGAGAATACTTCCATGTCAACCGGATCAACGATGTTCAAACCAGCAATGATGAATTGACCGTCGCGTACCGGATAGCAAGTATTTACATAACGGGTCTTGTAATCCTTACGGAACATTTCGTTATAGATGAAGTTAGGAGCAGGAACCCAGTTTTCACTTGAGCTACCACCATCCGATACATAAACATTAGGAATATTGCCGCCACCACAAGTGTTGCAAGAACCGAACTGCTGAGTCAGGAATGAATAGAAGCTGGTATAAGAACCGATCACTTTATCTGCATTCATTGTGGTTACCAAACCTCTGTCGGTAGTACCGAATGTATAGAATTCGTTCCATCCCTTATTGTTAGCTGTAGTTGCACCGAACTGAGCTACATGGTGGAAGATATTAGGAGTACCTTCGAAACAAGAGTTCCAGCTTTCAGCAACGATCGGAACCAGGTTCACGTCATTGTAAGGTACATACTTAACAGTCATGTCAAGACCTGTTTCTTCTACATACTGTACTGCATAGTCGTCATCCAGGTCAACCTTGTAAACCAGAGTATCGCCAACGCTCATACCGATAAACTTACCGAATACGGCACCGTTATATTCTTCGATCGGTTTTTCCTGAGAACCTTTCTTCACATATACTTTTGCAAAATCAAGGCTTTCTGCAGAGAACATGAATGCATTTGTATGATAAACTGCATCGTCAATGCCTTCAGTCTTAGAGAATTGTTCTTTGAAGATCTTGATAGAAGCAACTGTACCACCTTCTACATCAGGTTTCAAACCTGTAGCAAATACCTTCACAGTGTGAGGTCTTGACTCATATTTGTAACCATCCCACTCATCATACGGAGCGAAGAAGAAGTCCTTACGGTCGATCTTTTCAAAATATTTCAATAATTCAGAGCTCATTACGCCCATAGCGTGGCTTAACAGAGACTGGTCGGTATCCTGGAACCATACGAATGTATTGTTACCGAAGATCTTGATCGGGCCTGAGTAAACTGCATCTGATTTTCCATCCATCAAATCCTGACCGCTATAAGTATAAGTCGTACCTTTCAAAACATTTTTATTTTCAAAATATCTTGCGATAGAAGCATCGTAAGTCAGAGCCGGGTTGATAGTATATGTTTCATTTACATACTTAGACTCGTCGTCACCGATGTTCACATCACCACGGTGATATTTGAAGATAGCGTTAACGCTAACGATATTCGGATAGATATTACCTGAACAGTCGATAACTTTCACTGTTGCGTCAGTACCTACAACTTCAGGATAATCTTCTATGCAACAATCCGGACAACCATGTTCTTCCAACCATGCAGCATAGTCGGTGTAGCTATGTCCCTGAACTGTCATCGGCAGATAACGTCCCGGTACATAAGTTGAATCTTTTTTACCTTCTTTTGTGAAGACGATCTTCCAACCCTTAATATTTACATCGTCATCGTAACGGCCAGTTGAATGCTTCGGAGCTTTTGTCTGGTTAACCAGCAGCAATTCACCATAATGCATTTCATCCATATCGCGTCCGTTGTTGAACGAGTTGAAATAAGGCAAGTTCTTGAAGCTAACTTTTGCAGTCTTATAATCCAGATATTCGTCGAAGAACAGATCGTTCAATTCGTTATATTCAGGAATAGAAGTACCCTGAAGTGCATAACGAGCTGTATCCGAAGCTTCTGCTGTGATTGTAGACCAGATATAATCATCTTTGTCAAATGCTTTTACTTCTTGCGGAGCAAAGTAGTAAGTGAAACGAGCGCTTGATTTGCAATCGCGATCGTCTGTAGCATCTGTCTGAATGAAATATTCACGAGGGATCAGATAAGTTACTTTTTTATCTACACCCGGTGTACCTTTTCTACCGATCTTATCAGCTTCAAACATAGCATCCAAAGAAACCCAACCGTCGACTTCCGCCAAATTGCTTTCTTTAGAAACTTCCATCTTATCTGCGATAAACGGATATTCAACGTTCAGTTCGTAATATGCCAGTTCTTCCTGCGGAGCAGCATCCTGATCTGCTTCGTAAAGACCGTCACGGAATGCAGCACTGAATTTATCGGTATATACGTTGTTAGTTTTGCTATAGTTATTCTTATATAACGTATTCCAGAACTCAACGTTTGTTACCAATGTATCAGGAGCGCAAGAAGTATTACGTCCGGCACCTGCTTCAAATACTTTTGTATTAGCTGCACCGAAAGCAACATCCGGGCGAGTAAACGCCAATCTTGCATTCGTAAATACAGTTAACGGTTCAGTGTCTGAAGAACCAGTGATATCCACTTCAGGATCTTCAACAGATTTAGCACCTCTCAACATCACGATAATAACCTTGTTGTCAAGAGATCCCTGCTGCCATGAATTCGGATTCTGATTGTCAGCATCCGATACACTGGCTTTCACATGTGTAGTATGTCTTTCACCGATCGTGTGGTTCTTTGCAGTAAAGATAGCGCGATCGCTAACCATCTGCCCTACATATGAGCCATCCAGGTTATAAACATAGACATCATAAGTCCAGTCGATCTTACGGTTAACCAGTTCCGTGTTACCAAAAGCACGAACATCCAGTTCAACGCTTTCAACACCAGTCAGCCCTTTTGTGCTATACACAAAGTCTACACGTGCACTGGCGTTCTGATTCTGATAAATACCTAAGCCTGTATTGTTGGCAGCATCCGTAAACTTCATATATTCGGCTGTATTCATAATCTCATGATTCTGAATCTGCGAATAATCCATTTCCAGATATTTGCCGGTAAACGGCTTCTGGTAATTACTGCTTGTAGGATCCAGGTTGAAGAATGTAGTAAAAACGCCATTCATTACACCAGCTCCCATTTTAGTGAAATCGATCAACGACTCATAGTTTCCATAAGAAGTTGAATTTGCAGCCCAATGATCATGAACATTTACCCGTTCAGTAAGCTTCATCATGCCCTCTGTAACAAGTCCACCTTCGTCTTCCCACTGGGCAACATTGTTCACGTTCTTATACCACGGCGCCTTAATATTAGCATAGTCCGCATCTGCTGCATTCAGCATCGGAGACAAGCCATAAAAAGCCATAGCACATAAAAGAGCGGCCGACCCGCCTTTTACCAAAGTACTTTTTCTCATACGTAAAACATTTAATTAATAAAATTATGATCTATACTCAAATTGACTATTTTTCGTCCATTTAGCTCATTTCAACCGCCTAAACCCGTAGGACACAAGAAAAAGCATTTCAGGGGAACTGTTAAATGCCTGTATATAGGCATCTTTTTTACTCATCGATTACCGATTTGGCGAGTTTAAACGTTCCTTTTTTCTCGCCACGCGTTTAAGATTCTTTTACTTTTGTAACAGGAATAGGGTATTTTGTCCTTGTTTTCGTATCGTACTGATAAGAAAGCAGATAGAAAAGTGAAAAAAGTTCTGAAAAGAATTGCAGGTTCAAAAGGAATGCGTATTTTTGCTGCAAGAAAAAAAGGAACGTTTTTTTTAGTCATTCGAAATTCGACCTCCGCCCTTGATTTATATCTCACACAAAGGATTCAGCCTATTTGTTAAAGCATCTTTTTTTACTCAACCAAAATGGTTTGTAAGCACATAAAACTAACGTACCTGTACTTTAATATTAATAAATATATATCCAAAATTATCCATACTTCCAAGCAGTATAATAAAAAATTATTTGCATTTATATAAATGTAATATGCACACTATGACTACATCTCCCGATTATCATTCTGTCACCTCCCATCAAATAAATCAGTTCAACATGCTAACGGAGATACGGGTTGGTTCAAGATTTGTCAGTAACCAAACGATCAAGGGAAAAGTAGGTTCAACGATTTCTATACTCGGAAAACAACTATTCCCGGAATCAAATACAAGAGTCTATAATATAAGTATGTTTGTTATCCGATTCGCCCTCCTTATGAATTGCAGACTATTGCCTTCAGCTTTCAGATATTCCGGGCAGAATGTTTTTCAATACGTCCGACTGAAGGGAGGAAACTGCTAAAAAATATATACGAGAATTCAAGGTTAAATAGCTGCCGGCAAAATAGAAGACTTTTGTCTTCAAATATATACACTTGTCATCCCAAAAGCAGTCTTGACAATTCGGAACATCTATGCTTTTGGGACGGATAACTTCCCGCCGGCCAACGGATAACTATTCGTTGGCGAACGGATACCTACTTATCGGAATCTACTTCCTGTGTAAAGCATCCTTCAGGCGGATCCGCTATTTTTCAATCAGTTATCTATCCTGAAATCTGAAAGGTGAAGTTTGAAAACTTTATTGGAGGGCAGTTTACAGAACGATGGACTCGCTCAATGGAGGTTAAAAATGAATCTCTTTCCGTTCCGGCAATGCCGGCATCAGTTATCGTTACCTGTCATCCGGCAATGTGACTTTTTAAATTAGTTCTTTCATCTCTTATAAATAGACAAAGGAGGTACTGTTACATACCTCCTTACCTATTGTCTCTTAAGTGCTTACCCTGTAAAGTTACCCTGTACACCCTAGTCGGTTAGGGTGTACACCTCATCCCGCTACCCTGTACACCGTAGTTGGTTACCCTGTACACCGTATTCAATTCCTCCGTACAGGCCAGTAACACTAACTAACTACTAATAAACTAGGTGATAGTAGCTTTTAATATAATAGCCAGTAACCTATGAGAGAACATTCGATGACAATTTCACCACGCTGACACAACTGTTATGCACAACTGTTGGCAAACATACGAGCTATGAATGGTTCATTTATTATCAAATGTGAGCTATATTTTCTTACTAAAGAACCAGGAGAAAAGAACATAAAAAAAATTACCTGTTGTTTTATACAAATCACTTTCGTACTTTTGTAAGCTACTATAGAGATAAAAATGAAACAATATTTAGAATTGCTGAATCGCGTATTAGCCGAGGGAGTGAGGAAGGAAGACCGTACAGGTACCGGTACACAAAGTATTTTCGGCCATCAAATGCGATTCAATCTGGAAGAGGGATTTCCTCTGCTTACGACGAAGAAGCTGCATCTGAAGTCTATCATTTATGAATTACTCTGGTTCCTTCAAGGGGATACCAATGCAAAATATTTGCAGGAACATGGAGTGCGTATCTGGAATGAATGGGCAGACCCCGACGGGAACCTGGGACATATCTACGGTTTCCAGTGGCGCTCGTGGCCGGACTATAAAGGTGGTTCTATCGACCAGATCAGCGAAGCTGTCGAAACGATCAAACATAATCCGGATTCCCGACGGATCATTGTCAGTGCCTGGAATGTGGGTGACCTGGATAATATGAACCTCCCGCCTTGTCATGCGTTCTTCCAGTTTTATGTGGCGAACGGACGCCTGAGTTTACAGATGTATCAGCGCAGTGCGGATATATTCCTGGGCGTACCTTTCAATATTGCTTCTTACGCATTATTATTACAAATGATGGCACAAGCGACAGGACTTATAGCCGGAGATTTCGTTCATACGCTGGGGGATGCTCATATCTATAGCAATCACCTCGAACAGGTAAAGCTTCAGCTTACCCGCGAACCGCGTCCTCTTCCCCGGATGGAAATAAATCCGGACGTAAAAAACATCTTCGATTTCAAATACGAAGATTTCAACCTGACCGGTTATGACCCTCATCCCCATATCAAAGGAGAAGTGGCGGTATAGGGAATTGAAAATTGAGAATTGAAAATTAAAGAGAGAGTATACACATTACTAATAAATCGATAAGTTTATGAGTACTATTTCAATCATTGCCGCTATTGCAGAGAACAATGCGATTGGTAAAAACAACAAGTTGTTATGGCGTCTGCCTGCCGATATGCGACGTTTTAAAGATTTGACAACCGGCCACGCCGTAATCATGGGACGTAAAACGTTCGAATCTCTGCCCAAAGGACCGCTTCCCAATCGGAAGAATGTAGTCCTGACCACTTTGCCGGAAGCAGGTTTTGTAAACTGCTTCGCCTGCGAATCAATGGGTTCGGCACTGGATATCTGTGAAAAAGAAGATGAAATATTCATCCTCGGCGGTGCATTGGTGTATCGTCAGGCTTTACGCATCGCAGACAAAATGTACATCACCCGTGTACATGGTGAGTTTAAAGATGCCGATACTTTCTTCCCGGTCGTAAACTGGGATTTATGGGAAGAAGTGGAACGCCAGGAATTCCCGGCTGATGCAAAACATGCTTATCCGTACACATTCCTGACTTACGTTCGCAAGAAATAAAAGAAAGTACAGATAGTTTCCTGTTCACGAGGGCCTCATAAATATTTTTGACGCCCTCGTGAATGTTTATGAGGACGTCGAAAACAATAACCTTCCTATAGAAATCCTGAACCTTACACCTCCTCATTACTTATTACCACGCCAATTCATTATTACACCTTATTAACAAACAGTTTACATCTTTTTACCCTTTCTTTGTATCTATATAGCAAAGAACGTTGTTTAACATGTAAACCCATATAGATATGAAGATAAAAGCTATTATTGTTTCCGCCCTGATACTATGCTGTATTTCAGCGGTTATCATGTATACAAATGCGGCACAACCTAAAAATGAAAGCAAAATGATTACCGAGGCTATTCAAGGTAAAAATACACCGCAACTCATCAAAGCGCTGATCAGCCGGATGAAAGAACAACTGGATGTGAATGACGATGACTTCCCCAAACTTATCAAGGAAGTGGAAAACTATGCGGCCGAATGTAAAGAACCGGCTTCTACAGCCGTACTCCATTCGATGGTTGCCGAAATGTACAATCAGTATTATACGATGAACCGCTGGAAGATTAATCAACGGACCGACCTGGCCGGATACGTTCCCGAAGATATCCGCGAATGGACTTCAAACCTTTTCACGAATAAGATAAAGGAAGAATTGACTGCATCCCTGCAACCGGCGAAGCTGTTGCAGGAAACACCGGTATCCGATTTCAAAGCCATACTGGAGACTGGAAAAGACACGCCAGCCCTACGCCCTACATTATATGACTTTCTGGCGTTCCGTGCTCTTGATATCGCTCCTTCCACAGAGATATATGAAGAACTTATTGCCTATCTGAACACGCAACCGGACAAAAAAGCAGCCATGCTTGCCAACCTGGACTATCTGAGATTCAAATATACCACCCGCTATTCCGAACAGGCAAGAGAAAATTATACATCCGCATTGGATAGCCTGTTAGCTATCTACGGTAATAAAGACTATTCTGTGGAAATTATTGCCGCTAAACTGAATAACGGATTTTACGGATATGGAACAGAAGCCAATATGGATTCTCTGAAAGCTGCCGAGTACGAACTTTGCAAAGAAACAATTGCCCGCTTTCCGAACTATGAACGGATCGGCCTGATAAAAAACAGGCTGGCCAATATGCAAAACCCGTTCCTGCAAGTCAACACAGACAATACTGTATATCCGGGGAAAAAACTGACTCTAAAACTCACATATCAAAATATCCGGCAAATCACAGCCCGCATATACAAGAGTTTGAAAACTCCGCAACAGACACTTAATTATAATGCCCAGGATACTGCAAACAATTTGGGAACCCTGGTCAAAGAAGTTACTTTTTCATTAAAAGTACCGAATACCTATACCGAGCTGGATACGAGCCTCGTCATCCCGATGGACCAGACAGGATTGTATGAATGTGTTATTACTGCTCCCGGAACGGCGCTGAAAACGAACAATCTATTCGAGGTAAGCCGCCTGGCTGCCGTTTCGCGCAGTATGCAAAATGGAAATACGGAAGTATTAGTGACCGATTATTTAAGTGGCAAACCAATCACTGATGCTTCAGTAACTTATTATTCGGGAAAACGCCGTGAGATGCAACCACAGGGAACCGTAAAAACAGATAAAGACGGCATCGCTGTCTTTCCACATAAACGCGATATGATGGCTTATCAAGTGGCCCGTCCGGGAGATTCACAAACAATGCTGACAGCCGTTTATCCGAACGGACGACGGGAAATCAGCCAGACAAAACGTCCGGAACTGGCCTTGTTTACAGACCGCGGACTTTACCGCCCGGGACAAAATATGTATTTCAAAGGAATCGCTTATACAAATACAACCGACAAGCCTCATGCCATCGAAGGCGAAACGTTCAAAGTAACTCTCAGGGATGCCAACTGGAAAGAAGTGGCCACCAAAGAGTTCAAGACGAATAAATTCGGTTCTTTCAACGGTGAATTCACTTTGCCTCAGCAAACCCTTGGAGGAATGTTCACGCTGTCTACCGAATATCAAAGTGTAAATGTCCGTGTAGAGGAATACAAACGTCCCACTTTCTTCATTGATTTACTTCCCGTAAAAGGTGAAATTACGTTCGGCGACCTGGTGACAATCCAGGGAAAGGCACAGACTTTTTCCGGTATCTCCCTGCAAAGCGGAGAGATTACTTACCGTATCAACAAACGTCCCTTCTGGTTACGTAGCTACATCAGTAGTTTTTCTAATGAACAAGTAGCAGAAGGACAGGTTACTGTGAACAGCGACGGGACATTCTCTTTCAGTTTCCGTCCGGAAAAATCTAGTAGCAATCTCCCTGCCTATCAAAGTTATCTGGTCACAGCCACATTAACCGACAGCAATGGTGAAACCCAGGAAGCGACTTCCGTATTCTCTGTCGGGACATCTAGTATTGTCCTGAATACCGACCTTTCCGGACAACTCGACAAAGATTCTGTAAAAGCTTCCGTATCGGCACAAACACTGAACGGTGAAAAAATAACAGTGAATGGAACTTATACGATAAACAGATTGGGCGACACCGAAAAACCGTCCAAATACGGAATCATTGAATACGAAGTAAAAGAACAGGTGGCAACCGGTAATTTTACATCCGGTAAAACGATTGATAAAAATGTATTCGCCAAACTAGCTTCCGGCCGTTATCAGATCAAGCTGGATGCAAATGATTCACAAGGACGCCCGGTTACTACAAAGCAGGATTTCATCCTATATAGTTTACGCGACAAAAGACCGCCGGTATTCATGCATACCTGGATGTTAGATGAAAAAGTCTGGTGTCTTCCCGGTGAAGAGGCGAAGATATTGTTTGGCACATCCGACAAAGACGCACATATTTTATATGAACTTTACCAGGACAACCAATGTATTTCACGCAAACGCATCGTACTGAGTAATGAGAACCATCTCTTCCGTATCCCATTCATGGAAAGCTACGGAGAAGGAGTCGTGGCACAATTTACCTTTGTAAAAGACGGCAAATTATATACATCACGAACTGATATTAAACGTCAACAACCGAATCTCTCATTGGCAATCAAACCGATTACTTTCCGTGACCATCTGCTACCCGGCAATAAGGAAACATGGAAATTCAGGATTTTAGATGCAGACTCCATGCCTGTTATGGCAGAAATGCTGGCCAGCATGTACGACGCGTCATTAGATAAAATATTACCGTCCGGTTCCTTCAGATGGAATTTCGACCTGAGAAGATATTTCTACTTGTCTGCCCCCTCTTTCAACAGAGGTATCGGCATGGATGACAGGACAGCCTATAAATCAGAAGAGTCGAAAAATGTCAATGTTCCGGATTATCAATATGACCGTTTGAACTGGCAAGGAATCATGAATTTCAGAAACCGGGGAATGTATGCCGGAGGTATCATGATGAAGTCGGCAGCCCCTATGGCCGCTGCTGAAGCACAGGTTATCGGTTACAGAACGAATGACGCTGCAACCGCTACCGGAAATGTAGAAATGGTTGCAGACGATGAAGTAGAGGAATCAGGCATGACCGTCTTCTCTCTGGCAGACGGTGCTCCGGCTGAAAAGGGAATGTCAGAGCAGCAAGTTGTCCAGATACGCGAAAACTTCAACGAAACCGCTTTCTTCTATCCGTCATTACTGACGAATGAGGAGGGAGACGTCATGGTACAGTTCACGTTACCGGAAAGCAATACGACCTGGAAGTTCCAGGCACTGGCCAATACGGAAGACATGAAATACGGCATGCTGACCAAAGAAGTCATCAGCAGCAAACCGTTGATGGTATTGCCGAACCTGCCACGCTTCATGCGCCAGGGTGACGAAGTATCCGTCAGCACACAGGTTATCAACAATTCAAAAGTGACTATCAATGGACGTGTCAGCCTTGAATTGTTCGACCCGGCAACCGACCAACCGGTTATCTGTCTGACAAAATCACAAAAGCCGTTTACCTTGTCTGCCGACAGCATCACCACCGCTTCATGGACCTTCCGCGTACCGGAGACCACCAATCTGATTGGTTGCCGCATCGTAGCAGATTCCGAATCCGGCAGTGACGGTGAACAACATTTAATTCCGGTTCTCTCCAACCAAATACTGGTAACGGAAAGCACACCTTTCTACCTGATGGAGAACGGAGAAAAACAAATCCGGTTGTCAGGAAAGAATGGAACGGACAGCCGTAATCCGTTCAGAATGACATTGGAACTGACAGGCAATCCTATCTGGTACGCCGTACAGGCTTTGCCTACGCTTACCCAACCGACAAATGACAATGTCATTTCCTGGTTCGCCTCTTATTATAGCAATACGCTGGCTAATTATATCGCAACAGCCAATCCGCGCATCCAAAAAGTAATCAGCCAGTGGAAGGCACAGGGCGGAACCGCTTCTACCCTTTATTCAAATCTCCAGAAGAATCAGGAGCTGAAGAATATCCTGCTGGAAGAAACTCCCTGGGTGCTGGCAGCCGAGAATGAAACGGAACAAAAGCAGCGTTTATCCCTGTTGTTTGATATGAACCGGGCAGCACAACAACGCGAAGTAGCCATGCAACAAATAGTAAAGCTACAGAACGAAGATGGCGGATGGAGCTGGTTCAAAGGTTTCCCGGCAAGCCGTGAAATAACGCTGTCTATCCTGAAAGGCATGTCACAGTTGGTTGAAATGAGCGCCGTACAATACGGACAACAGGAAAAGGAAATGCAGATGAAAGCGCTCAAATACCTGGACAAACAAATGCAGTCCGATTATGAAAGCCTGCAAAAGAACAACAAGAAATGGCAGAGCAGCGTTCCGAACGCATTGCAACTCGAATTTCTCTATGTCCGCAGTGCTTACCGCGACATTCCGGAACTGGGTGATACCCGCGAAGCAATCCGTTTCTATACAACGCAGGCAGAAAAGACCTGGAGCGAACAATCCCTTTACGGAAAAGGCGAAATCGCCCTGCTGATGTACCGCAACGGCAAAAAAGAAGTTGCCAATACGATATTGGCCTGGTTGCGCAAAACAGCCACCACGACCGCCGAAAAGGGTATGTATTGGGCCAACAACCGGAGAGGCAACAGTTATTTCACTTCGCCGATCGACACTCATTGCCTGCTGATGAAAGTGTTCAATACCTTATCGCAAGACAAGAAAGACACTGACCGTATGAAACAATGGCTGTTGAACCAGAAACGTACGCAGAACTGGGAATCTGTTCCTGCAACGCAGAATGCCATCTACGCATTAATCCTGACCGGAAACGATTGGCTGAATGAAAATAATACCTGCACCGTAACATGGGGCGGCAAAACATACAGCACTGCCGAAGGTGAAACAGCCACCGGTTATCTGAAAGTGGTACTGGATGAAAAAGAAATTTCTTCCGGTAGTAATTCCATTTCCATTCGGAAGGAAGGAAATACACCTGCCTGGGGAGCCGTTTACGAACAGTATTTCGAAAACATCAACAAAGTAGAAAAACAGAAAGGTGTACTCAATGTTGAAAAGAAATTATTCATCGAAAACAACAGCGGCAGCGGTTTACAAATTGTACCGGTAGAAAACGGAAAACTCCGCGTCGGAGACAAAGTAATCATACGCCTGACTATCCGGACAGACCGCGAAATGGATTACGTATTCCTGAAAGACCTGCGCGCCGGCTGTTTCGAACCTGCCAACCAGCTATCAGGGACACAGTTCAGAGACGGAGTCGCCTATTACCAGTCGCCTACGGATGTTTCCGAAAACTTCTTCTTCAGCCGCCTGCCGGAAGGAACTTTCGTGATCGAATATCCGGTTTACGTGTCCCGCACCGGTGAATATGCCGGAGGAATAAGTACCATCCAATGCCTGTACGCACCTGAATTTGTGTCACATACGGAAGGGAATAATCTCACGGTTAATTGAAAATTAAAAATTGGAAATTGAAAATCAGGGATTGAATATGAAGAGTAGCAGAATGTTCTTATATCCGTCCAAAGGTAATTTTCAATTTTCAATTCTCAATTTTCAATTCAATTGTCTATCTTTGTAGAATAAACAATAGCTAAATAAAAAGTAAAATGAAACAGATTATTTTTATTTTTATGGCAATCCTGCTTGCTACAGGAATGGCCTCAGCTCAGAAAAAAGCTGTTATCGCAGCAGACGAAACCTCTCATGACTTTGGACAGATAAAAGAAGCTGACGGAAAAGTTTCCGCGACATTTGTCGTAAAAAACACTGGGGATGCGCCGTTGGCGATTACCCGCGTCATCGCTTCCTGCGGATGTACCACCCCGGAATGGACAAAAGAACCGATCGCTCCGGGAGCAAGCGGAAACATCAAGATAACATACGATCCGAAAGGACGTCCCGGCCCGTTCTCAAAAACAATTTCAGTTTACAGCAACGGAAAAACCGGAAGTTTTATCCTGACGATACGGGGAGAGGTAATTTGATTTCCAACAAGCAAAACTAAAAACAAAGAATGCTGAATATGAAAAGACTGAGCTTTATCCTTTGCGGCATATTATTCTTTGCTGTGCATATGGCAGCACAGAACGGAGCTCAGATAAGTGCAGACGAACTGACGTACAACTTCGGTACAATCGCTGAAGCTGACGGATTGGCCAGTCATACTTTTGAAATAAAAAATACGGGAGACGGCCCACTCGTCATCACCCGTGTTACAGCGTCTTGCGGTTGTACGCAACCGGAATGGACAAAAGAGCCGGTCGCTCCGGGAAAAACGGGCAATGTAAAAGTAACTTACAACCCCAAAGGTCGTCCCGGCCCTTTTTATAAAACTATTTCCATATTCAGCAATGGTAAGAAAGGCAGTTATACACTGGCAATCAAAGGGAATGTGACACCGAAACCGCTTACACCGGTTCTAATTTACCCGTATTCGATAGGCGACCTGAAGATGCAGACCAAGACGGTCCTGTACAGCAGTATCCGCCCCGACGAAACACTGGGTGAAAAGATCAGCGTAAAGAATGAAGGAAAGACGACCCTGACAATCCATCCGGGAAAAGTGCCTCATTTCCTGACTGTCGAAGTACGTCCAACCCAACTGGCACCGGATGAAGTCGGTGAAATAACTTTACTTCTCGATGCCAAAGCAACCAAAAGAAAAGGTCGGGTTACAACAGAAATACCTTTAACGATCGAAAGTATCGGTCAGAAAGAAGTTTCCGGCGGAGTACACGTCGCAGCCAATATCATCGACAACTTCGGTAAACTTTCGGCTGCGGAAAAGGCACAGGCACCGGTTGCACAGTTGTCCGGCACATTACTTGACTTCGGTAAATTACCGGAAAAAGGAGGTTTCATTCCTCTGATCGGTGGAAAAGTGACCGGTACTGTCGAAGTGACCAACACCGGGAAATCTCCGCTTATCATCCATAGCTTTACTTGCGACGATGAACGGGTTGATATTTCAGGAGGAAAGAGAGAAGTAAAACCGGGAACAACGGCGACATTTAAAATATCAGTCCGTCCGCGAGAGATCAAGACGAAACTGGAAGCACTAGTAAATATTGTATGTAACGACCCGAACGGTCCTGTTCGCCTGATAAAGGTAACAGCAGAGAAATAATAAGCCAATTAAAACAATGTGCCAATATGCCAATGTCTTTTTCGATTGGCATATTGGCACATTAGCACATTAAATAATTATTCATCATGGAACATCCCGAAAACGACGATCTTTACAGAGGATTAAAGGTAAACAAGGGAGTAGCCGACGTACCGACTGTAAACCCATACCTCAAAAAAAAATTACGCAGAGAATATACCCCTTCCGAGTTCGTCGAAGGGATACTGAAAGGTAATATAACCATCCTCAGCCAGGCTGTCACGCTGGTTGAAAGTGCAAAATATGAACATCAGCAAATAGCCCAGGAAATCATTGAAAAATGTCTTCCACATGCAGGTAAATCAGTCCGTATCGGTATTACGGGTGTTCCCGGAGCCGGGAAAAGTACGTCTATCGATGCTTTCGGCATGCACCTGATCAAAGAGGGACGCAAACTGGCTGTATTGGCTATCGACCCGAGTAGCGAACGATCCAAAGGTAGTATTCTCGGTGACAAAACCCGTATGGAAGCCCTGTCACGTGAGAAAAATGCGTTTATCCGCCCTTCCCCCTCGGCAGGATCATTGGGAGGTGTCGCCCGCAAAACACGCGAAACGATCGTTTTGTGCGAAGCTGCCGGCTTCGATACCGTATTCGTTGAAACGGTAGGTGTCGGACAGAGTGAGACGGCTGTTCACTCGATGGTCGACTTCTTCCTGCTCATCCAGTTAGCCGGCACAGGTGACGAATTGCAGGGCATCAAGCGTGGTATTATGGAAATGGCAGACGGGATCATCATCAACAAAGCGGATGGCGACAATATCGATAAGGCAAAGCTGGCTGCTGCCCAGTTCAAGAATGCTTTGCACCTTTTTCCACCTGCTGATTCCGGATGGTTTCCTAAGGTGCTGACTTACTCCGGATATTATAATTTAGGTATCAAGGAAATCTGGGATATGGTCGGCGAATATATGGAATTTACTAAAAAGAACGGTTATTTCGACTATAAGCGGAACGAACAAGCCAAATATTGGATGTACGAAAGCATCAATGATACATTACGGGAAACATTCTATCACAATCCGGCTGTGGAAAGCATGCTATCTTCCACCGAACAACAGGTGCTGAAAAATGAGATCAGTTCATTCGTAGCTGCCAAAAGAATGATGGACCTGTTTCTGGAAAACCTGTCAAAGAAATAAACTTAATTGATATATAAAAAGAAAGCCCGTCGGATCAAATGATTCAACGGACTTTCTTTTTATATTCTCTTTTTCAATGCGGATCAGATAGAAGACACACGCAGTGTATTCAGCAGATCACGGTTGATCGGTTTGTCATTTTTGATCGCTTTTGAGAACGGAACATATACGATCTGGTCATTCTGGATACCCATCATGACATTACGCTGATCATCCAGCAAAGCATCAACGGCTGCAACTCCCATGCGGGTAGCCAGAATACGGTCCTGGGCAGTCGGAGATCCTCCACGCTGCAAGTGTCCGAGGATAGATACACGGACATCAAATTGCGGATATTCAGTTTTCACACGTTCGGCAACTCCCATGGCACCGCCGGTTACTTCACTTTCTGCAACCAATACGATACTACTGTTCTTCGATTTACGGAAACCGTTTTCGATCATTTCTGCCAACTGGTCTTTTTCCATGGAGATTTCCGGGATAATAGCCGCTTCGGCACCTGAAGCAATCGCACCGTTCAAAGCCAGGAAACCGGCATCACGTCCCATCACTTCGATAAAGAACAGACGGTCGTGGGAAGTGGCTGTATCACGTATCTTATCCACACATTCCATGATCGTGTTCAATGCCGTATCATAACCGATCGTTACATCCGTACCATATAAGTCATTATCGATCGTACCGGGAACACCGACTATCGGATAATTGAACTCCTGTGCAAAGATGCGCGCACCGGTCAACGTTCCGTCACCACCGATAGCGATCAGGGCGTCGATTCCCTCTTCCATTAACTTGTCGTATGCCTGCTTACGGCCTTCGGGAGTCTTGAACTCCAAACAACGAGCTGTCTTCAATATTGTTCCACCACGCTGGATGATGTTACTTACATTTTGTGTCTTGAACTCTTCAATCTCACCTGTAATCAATCCTCTGTATCCTCGGAAAATACCTTTAACTCTCATCCCGTTATAGATAGCGGAACGCGTCACTGCACGGATGGCAGCGTTCATTCCGGGAGCATCACCTCCGGACGTTAAAATGCCAATACATTTAATTGTAGACATAGCGTCTTTATTTTAAATTATTCGCGGCAAAAATAGTAATTATTTACCAACATTCTTTCATTTTCTCTTAAACTTCATGAAATCTTAACCGTTTTATCACCGGCTTGCATTCAACTCCCGGATACGCACGGCAACCTCTTCCATCAGCCATTTAGGGGTTGATGTGGCACCGCAGACTCCTACGCGGCGGACACCGGCAGGCAGCGGTTCGGTTATCTCTTTTACCTCAGAAATAAAGAGAGTATTCGGATTTGCTTTCCGACATTCTTCCAGCAACATCTTACCGTTCGAACTTTTCTTTCCCGCTACAAAATAAACCCAGTCATGGCTGGAAGCAAAGGCCTTTATATTCGGAAGGCGGTTTGCCACCTGACGGCAAATCGTATCGTGGTATTCAAAACGGGCATCCTCCGTTTTCCGTTTATATATTTCTTCCACGATCTTACGGAACCCGTCCAAAGACTTTGTCGTCTGGGAGAAAAGACAAATATCACGGCTGAAATCCAAACGGTCCAGGTCTTCTATCTTTTCAACCACAATGGCCGTACCATCAGTCTGGCCGACAAGGCCGTTTACTTCGGCATGCCCTTTTTTACCATAAATCACCAGCTGTGTATTATTTTCACGCGTCTCTTGATAACATTTATGTATCTTCCGTTGCAACTGGAGCACGACCGGACACGTTGCATCGACGATCGTTATCTCATTCTGCTTTGCAATCTCGTAGGTAGAAGGAGGTTCTCCATGTGCACGAAGCAAGACTTTTTTCCCTTTCAGCCTGGAAAATCCATGGTGATCGATAGTGCGTAATCCCTGTGCCTGAAGACGTTCTACCTCCAGGCTGTTATGTACAATGTCACCCAGGCAATACAGGATATCTGTGTTGTCCAGTTCACGTTCAGCGCTTTCAATAGCTGTAACAACTCCAAAACAGAATCCGGAACCTTTATCTATTTCGACTTCAATCATGATTATTTATTCCACCGCAGCTTTATTATATTGAACAAGAAGCCACGCTTTTTGTTCAGCGATAGTCATATGCGAATTATCCAGCACCACAGCATCATCGGCCTGGCGCAGCGGACTTTCTTTACGGGTAGAATCGATACGATCCCGCGTCTTCACGTTTTCAAGTACTTCTTCGAAAGAAGCGGCCTCACCTTTTGCTTTCAGTTCATCCAAACGGCGCTGTGCACGTACTTCCGAGCTGGCTGTCACATAAATTTTCAACTCTGCCTCCGGGAATACAACCGTACCTATATCTCTTCCGTCCATGATTATACCTTTCTCCTTGCCCATTTCCTGCTGCATAGCAACCAGTGCACGGCGAACGAAACCCAAAGTCGCTACCGGACTGACCCATCTGGCTACTTCCATTCCACGGATTTCCTTTTCAACCTTCACGCCATTCAGATAAGTATCCGGACGACCGGTTTCCGGATTAAACCGGAGAGATATATGGATATCATTCATCGATTCCTGCAGTTTTTCTTCATCGATCTGATCCCCTTTAAACAAATTATGCTGTATACAATATAATGTAACAGCACGATACATGGCACCGGTATCAATATATGTATAACCAATTTCCTTTGCCAAATCTTTTGCCATAGTACTTTTCCCCGTAGAGGAAACACCGTCTATAGCGATTACTATCTTTTTCATTCTTACATTTATTTATATTTCCTAAGGTTAAAAATCGGCCAGCGTAGTCGAAACACTCATCATCATCGACATAGCCGACGGATGATATTTAGCAAAAGAGACACCGACATCAAACATCTTTATCTTCACGCCGGCCCCGGCAGAAAAGCCAGCCAACCCGTTTCCGCCTCCCTGCAGTTTCATATCCATTTTAGTCTTCGGATTGAATCCCACCCCAATCCAGAAGTTTTCGCTGGGTATATAATCGATACCGATTACCAGGTGCTTAAATAATGCTTTGGCAAAATTATCACCTTTATACTCTTTATCCGCATTATCTATATAATCAAATTTCCAACGATTCAGATACATAGCCGTTAGTGACAAACGCAAAGGGGCATGGTTCATCTTTTTAGAAATCCCCATCTGGATATCCCACGGCATTTTTTGGCGGTCTTCATAATAAGGCTTCAACTGTGCCCCGATATTTTTCAGTACGACACCGAATGAAAACTCCTTTTCCGAATTGTAATAACTCAGCCCGGCATCGAAACATACCCCCAACGAGGTGTAAATATCATAATTGGAATAAAGGAACTTCATGGAGACACCGCCCCGCCAGCGTTCGGACAGATCATACGAAAAGAAACCGTTCACAGCGATATCACTGGCTGTGAAGTCACCTGTCGACTGATTATTCTCATCCATTCCCTTGAATTTTCCGTTATGGAAATAATGGACTCCTGCTCCCCAGGCTCCACGTTCACGAAATGCTTTAGTAAACAGGGCACTCCCCACGTTCACATCTGCAATATAGTTCATGTAATCCAGATTGATCATCCCGTCCATTTCACCTCCAAGCAGCGCCGGGTTGTGAAAGATAAGGGACGGATCACGTTCTACCAATGACACGGTATGCCCCCCCAAAGCATTAGCCCTGGCAGATGAAGGTAAAGTCAGAAATTCAAACACCTGATCTCCGGATTGTGCCGCGACCGATTGTAAAACGAAAGAAAAGAACAATATAATTAATGTATGTCTCATATTTTCTTAACAAAATGCGTACAAAGATAAAATGCAGTTATAACATATTCCATAAAGAGAAACGGAAAAAACAAGAAAAAGGTATATAAACACCATTATTTTTATTTTGGTTCAAAAATAAAGTGAAAATATTGAAGTATTTCTCCCTTTTTATATTTGGATATAAAATAATTTGTATTTTTGCAGTACAGGAAAACACATCTTTAAACATTATAAGAGTATGGAAGTTAAGAAATCACCGAAAGCGGACTTGGAAAGAGGCAAAACACTCGGTATCCTGATGGGTATGGTTGTGGGTTTGGCTGTTCTGTTCGTTGGGTTCGAATGGGGAACCCGTGATATCGAAATCGTCAAAAGTGAAGGCGTAGCTGATATCATCGCTGAAGAAGAAATTGAAATTACAAGACCGGAGGACACTCCTCCGCCTCCACCGCCACCCCCTGCACCGGCTGCCGTAGAACAGCTGAACATCGTGGATGACGACGTGGAACTGGACCAAGTGGATATCATCTCATCTGAGGACGACCAAAGTTCTGCACAGGTAGAAGCCTATGTAGCTCCGGCAGTTGTTGAAGAAGAAGAAGAATCCGCTCAACAGATCTTTACCGTTGTAGAAACAATGCCGGAATTCCCGGGTGGACAGGGAGCACTGCTTCAGTTCCTCGCTAAATCCATCAAATATCCGGTTATTGCACAGGAAAACGGTATTCAAGGTCGTGTTACTTGTTCATTCGTGGTTAATAAGGACGGTTCAATCGTTGACGCAGAAGTTATCCGCGGTGTAGACCCTTCTTTGGATAAAGAAGCTATCCGTGTGATCAACACCATGCCGAAATGGTCTCCTGGTAAGCAGAGAGGTAAACCAGTACGTGTTAAATATACAGTACCTGTTACCTTCAGATTGCAATAATATTTTTTTAAACATACTAAAAAAGGCTGCTGTGAACTTGCAGCCTTTTTTATTTCGTCTTATCCGTAATTTTAATCTATATGTTGTCTTTCAATGAGATCCTGGAAAAAGTAGAACATGAAATTTCCCAACTGAGTTTTGAATACCCCCCCAAAAGTTTATATGATCCAATAGAGTATATCCTGTCGCTTGGAGGAAAAAGGATCCGTCCGGCACTGGCTTTAATGGCCTGTAATTTATATAAAGAAAATATTGATAACGTCATCAACCCGGCATTGGGCGTTGAAGTATTCCACAACTTCACCCTACTTCATGATGACCTGATGGATAAGGCTGATAAAAGAAGAAATAAACCGACCGTCCATAAAGTATGGAACGACAATACGGCCATCCTTTCGGGAGATGCCATGCTGATTGCAGCTTACCAACTGATCGGAAAAACAGAACCGGACTATTTAAAAGAAGTATTCGACCTGTTCACAGAAACAGCACTCGAAATATGCGGAGGACAGCAATATGATATGGAATTTGAATCCCGCATGGATGTTACCGAGCCTGAATATATAGAAATGATCCGGTTAAAAACAGCGGTTTTACTTGCTTGCAGTTTAAAAATCGGAGCAATTACAGGCGGTGCATCCAAAGAAGATGCTGCCAACCTGTATGACTTCGGCATAAACATCGGACTGGCTTTTCAGCTACAGGATGATTTGCTGGACGTCTATGGAGACACTGCCACTTTCGGGAAAAATATCGGGGGCGACATCACCTGCAATAAAAAGACATTCCTGCTGATACATGCGTTTGAACTGGCTTCACCCGAACAAAAAGCGGTCCTGAATGACTGGATCGGCAAAACGACATTTGTAGCGGCAGAAAAGATCGAAGCTGTCACAGCTATATATAATGAATTGCATCTGAAAGATATTACCATTGCTAAAATGCAGGGATATTACGATAAGGCAATGGAGCATTTATCCCGATTGAACGTTGCCCCGGAGAAATTAAACATATTAAAAGAGGTCAGTAACCGTTTAATGTACCGCCAGTCTTAAAAAAATGAAACTAATAGATACGCACAACCATTTGTATCTGGAAGATTTCGATCCGGAACAAGAGGTACTGGTAAACGCTGCCCGTGAATCGGGCATCGATACGCTCCTGCTCCCCAATGTAGATGTCGAAACTATCGGCCGAATGCATGACCTATGTGATCGTTTTCCTGATTTTGCCTATCCAATGATGGGGTTACATCCGACCAGTGTGGACGGAAACTATGCCGGAAATCTAAAAACAACAGAATCCTATCTGGGGAAACGGGCTTACTGTGGAATCGGGGAAATCGGGATCGACCTCTACTGGGATAAAACCTATCTGAAAGAACAAAAAATAGTCTTTGAAGAACAGTTGCGATGGAGTATAGACCTGGACTTGCCGGTTGCCATCCACACCCGTGAAGCCTATTCCGAGGTATTGGACAGTATCCATAAAGTCGGTGCGGACAAATTAAAGGGTGTTTTTCATAGCTTTACCGGTACAACAGACGAATTGGAGGAGATCGGAAAGCTAAAAAACTTCAAACTGGGAATCAATGGTGTCATAACTTTCAAAAATTCGAAACTGTCGGAAACTATTCAATGCACCGACATGAATCATATAGTACTGGAAACCGACGCTCCCTACCTGGCTCCGGTGCCCTACAGAGGGAGAAGAAATGAGCCTGTATATATATGGAAGACGGCAGAGAAGGTAGCGGACACATTCGGTCTTACGCTTGATGAAACCGTACAAATAACAAGAAAAAACGCCTTGGATTTATTCAAAATTCCAAATAAAAAGGCTTAGTTTCAAATTTTAAGGTCAGATGCAAAATTTATTCCCTCAGATATTGTGTATATGTCAAGCAAAAACTTTAGATTTGTGCACTGAAACGTTTGCATATGGGAATTTTTTCGTATTTTGCGCTCGTTTTAGAGGAGACGAAGGCTGAAAATTGGAGAGATGCTCGAGTGGTTGAAGAGGCACGCCTGGAAAGCGTGTATACGCCTAAAGTGTATCGCGGGTTCGAATCCCGCTCTCTCCGCTTAAATACCATGAGGATATTATTAACAACAAAAATAAAAACAAATAAGAGAATTATTAATCTTAAAAATTAAACACACAATGAAA
>ERZ791830.113-NODE-113-length-109521-cov-6.130378_pt1 | contig 109521 bp, 100 predicted proteins | sample MGYA00509945_ERZ791830 | MGnify/ENA primary metagenome ERZ791830 (study PRJEB30046, sample SAMN00792021) | human gut metagenome | study: EMG produced TPA metagenomics assembly of the A metagenome-wide association study of gut microbiota in type 2...
AACTCCCTTGAATAGAATAATGCCGCCTAGCTGTTAACTAAGCGGCATTGCCCTGCCGGGGGCTCCTCTTGCTTTTTTGCGGGATTTGCGGTAAGATACCCCCAAAGGAGGTGGAGCCATGTATCGCATTCTGATCGTGGAGGATGAGCAAGCCATTGCCCGGGCTGTGGCAGAGGAGCTGAGCCACTGGGGGCTGGAAAGCCGCTGTGTGGAAAATTTCCGGGACGTCATGGCGGAATTTCAGGCATTTCAGCCTCAGCTGGTGCTGCTGGACATTATGCTGCCCTTTTTCAATGGCTATCACTGGTGCAACGAGATAAGAAAATGCTCCAATGCGCCCATCATTTTCCTGTCCTCCGCCTCGGACAATATGAACATCGTCGTGGCGATGAATATGGGCGGCGACGATTTCATTGCCAAGCCCTTTGACAGGACGGTGCTGGTGGCCAAGGTCCAGGCATTGCTCCGGCGGTGCTATGATTTTCATCCCACTGCCCCCATTTTGGAGCACCGGGGCGCGGAGCTGAACACCGGGGACAACAGCCTTCGCTTCCGCGGAGAGAAAATCGAACTGACGAAAAACGAATACAGAATCCTCCTGTGCCTGATGGAGAATAAGGGGCAGGTGGTCAGCCGGGAGAAGCTCATGGAGCGGCTCTGGGCTTCGGACAGCTTTGTGGACGAGAATACCCTGACGGTCAATGTAAACCGCCTGCGCCGAAAGCTGGACGGTGCAGGGCTCACCGGCTTTATCACAACGAAATTCGGAGTGGGGTATTTGCTTGGAGACTGAAAAAGGGCTTTTCTTTGTGTATCTGCGGGAGCGGGGCAAGGCAATTGCCTGCCTGTGCCTTTTCACAGGCATTTTTGCGGGGACCTTTCTCCTGTACCGTGTGCCCTGGCAGGCGGCGGCCTACCCGGCGGCGCTGTGCCTGGGATTGGGCGTGCTGCTCCTGCTGCGGGATTACCGCCGGTTCCGCCGGGTTCACGAAGCCTATCGGCGTTTGACACAGCTTCCGGAGCTGACCCGGGAGCAGCTGCCCCAGGGGAAAAGCCAGACGGAGCGGGACTGCGCGGCACTGCTGGAAAAGCAGCTGGAGGATATGGCCCGGCTGCAAACCGCCAGCGCGGACCGCTTCACCACCCAGACGGATTATTTTTCCGCCTGGGCCCACCAGATCAAGACCCCTATTGCCGCCATGGGGCTGAAGCTGCAAAACGAGGATTCTCCTCTGGCCCGGGGACTCCGGGGGGACCTGAATCGCATTGCCCAATATGTGGAAATGGCCATGACCTATCTGCGCCTGGATGCCGAGACAGGGGACTATGTATTGAAGACCCAGGAGCTGGACCCCATTATCCGGGGAGCGGTCCGGCGGTTCGCCGGGGAATTCATCGACCGGAAACTGCGGCTGCGGCTGCAGGAGACCGGACAGATGGTGCTGACGGATGAAAAGTGGCTGAGCTTCGTGCTGGAGCAGCTGCTGTCCAATGCACTGAAATACACCCCCGGCGGGGAGATTTCCATATTCTGGCAGGAGCCGGACACACTGGTGATTCGGGACACGGGCATTGGTATCGCCCCGGAGGATCTGCCCCGGATCTTTGAAAAGGGCTTCACAGGCTACAACGGCCGCTCGGACAAAAAGGCCAGCGGCATTGGGCTGTATCTGTGCAAGCGGGTGTGCGACCGACTGGGCCATGGCATTTCCATAGCATCTGCCCCGGGAGAGGGGACAACCGTCTTTTTGAAGCTGGGCAGAGACAAAAATGGTATTGAATAGGAGAAAGATTATGAAACTTCTGATTGCATCCGATATCCACGGCAGCGCCTATTGGTGCGGCAGACTTTGCGAGGAAATCGAAAAAGAAAACCCGGATCGGGTGATTTTGCTGGGAGACCTGCTGTATCATGGCCCCCGGAACGACCTGCCCCGGGACTATGCCCCGAAAAAAGTGATCCCCATGCTCGGCGCTCTGGCGGAGAAGATCATTGCCGTTCGAGGGAACTGCGAGGCGGAGGTGGACCAGATGGTGCTGCCCTTTCCCTGCCTTGCGGATTTTTCCCAGCTGCTGGTGGACGGAAAGACCTTCTATCTGACCCACGGGCACCATGCCAATCCCCAGAATCTTCCGCCCCTGCCGAAGGGCAGTGTGTTCCTCTTCGGCCACACCCATGTGAAGCTGGACGAAGAGGCGGCGGGGATCCGTTGCCTGAACCCGGGCAGTGTATCCATCCCCAAGGATGGGAGCCACAGCTATCTTATTTATGAAGACGGAAACTTTTCTTTCCGGATCATGGAGGAAGCGTAATGGATTCGACCCAATGCGACAGCTGCTGGTATTATGATTATGATGAAGAGTTCGATGAATACTACTGCATGATGGACTTGGATGAGGACGAAGTGTACCGCATTCTCTCTTCCCAGTCCCAGCAGTGCCCCTATTATCGCCAGGGGGACGACTACACCCTGGCCAGGAGACAGTGACTATGAAATTTCTTGCCCTGCTGCTCGCGCTGCTGCTTGCCGGATGCGCCGCACAGCCGACCCCAACCACGGAGACCACTGCGGCCGATGCGCTCTACACCCCGGGTCACCGCCTGGAGACCCAGACCAGCGGCATGATGCAGGTCTTTCCCACAGAGACCTCCGGCTTCTGCCGCATATGGGCCATGGGGGAGGACGTGCTCCTTTCCGGAGACGGGAAACTGACGTGCCTGTCCGGCGCAAGCCTGACTCCCGGGAGTACGCGGCAGGCTGACACGGTGCTGCAAACGGGAAGCGACGGCGTGTGGCTCTTTGACGGCAGTGCGGTGCAGATCTTGGACGGAAGCTTTGCTCTGCTGCAAACGGTCTCCATTCCGGACGTAGTTCTGGGCGTGCCCGGGCTGGAAGGGAGTCAGCTGTATTACCTCAGCGAAGGCTGCCTGAAGGTGCTGGACCTGTCTACGGGGCTTTCCTCCCTGCTGCGGGACAATATGGCCTTTACCGATGGCACCGTTCAGTGCCTGGGAGATTTGCTGCTGCTACACTTGACGGATGAGGACGGCATCGGGAAAACGCTGCTGGTTTCCGCAGCCGACGGCAGCACCCAGTACCCGAGCCTTGCAGTCACGGATGCCTGCCGGTTCGAGACAGGGCTTGGCATTCTGCTGGAGGACGGCCAGGTCCTGCTCCTGCCGGACAGCGACGGCGCTCAGAAGCTGACGCTGGAAGAGGGAGAACAGATGGTGGGATTCCTGCCGGAAATCGGGGGCCTCATTACCTGCCGGAATGACACAGCAGGGCTGACGCTGCGGCTCTATGCCCTCTCTCGGGGGATTCTGCGCTGCAGCGTACTGCTGCCGGAAGTGGACCTGGTGGGAACGGGCTGCGTCAGCGCGGACGGAACGCTCTATATTTCGGTACACAGCACCCAGGAGACGGCCTGGTGGATTCTGCGCTGGAATTACGAGGCGTTTTCTCCGGTGTCCGAGGACAGCTGTCTGGAGCCCTATTATACCCGGGATTTCCCGGATGTGCAGGGGCAGGCATCCTGTGAGACCCTGGCCCGGGAGCTGGGGGAGCAGTACGGCATTTCGGTGCTGCTTTTTGACGAGGCTGCTGCCTGCGCACCCTGGGACTATGCTTTCACGGCGGAATACCGGGTGGACAAGACAAACTGGGCCCTGGAAGACCTGAAGGCCACGCTGGAAGCCTTCCCGGAGGGGTTTCTGACAAAGCTCCGGCAGGACTGGGAGGATTTGACGGTCTGCATTGTGGACACCATCCAGGGCACGGCGGAATCCGGCAGCCTGGACTCTGCCGAGGGGCTGCAATTCCAGAACGGCAGCCATTTTTACATCGCTTTGGCGCCAAAGGAAGAGGACAGCCTGAAGCACACCCTTTTTCATGAATTCAGCCACCTGATCGACAACCGGGTGCTGACCAAGACCGGAGCTTATGACAACTGGAATGACCTGAATCCCCAGGACTTTGCCTACAGTCTGGACCTGAACGCGGACATGACTCCCTATAAGGCGCTGCTGACCGGTCCGGACCGGGTGTTTATCGACAACTACGCCATGACGTTCCCGGCCGAGGATAGGGCCCGGATCTTTGAGTGCGCCTGCACCTCCGGCAATGAGGAGGACTTCGTGTCGCCCATCCTCCAGGCCAAGCTGCAGCGAATCTGCACCGGCATTCGGCAGGCCTTCGACCTGGAGAATACCCCGGAGCGCTTCCTGTGGGAGCAGTACCTGACATCGGCACAATAGCTTTTGCGGCCCAAATCGCCAGACATGGGATTCGGGCCGCTTTTTGTGCTGCGCTTTGCAAAAAATGTGCTTGTATATGGGGAAAAACTGTGATAAAATAAGTTGATTTATTATGAGCAAACCTATGGAGGCCATTATGCATTTTCGGATTCCCCATTAGTCCTCTGCGGTTTTGAAGAATACGAAATTTTACGTGGAGGAAAAGCTATGTCAACTTTACAAGAAGAAATCAGCCGCCGCCGGACCTTTGCCATCATTTCCCATCCCGACGCCGGTAAAACCACTTTGACGGAAAAATTCCTGCTCTACGGCGGGGCCATTGCCCAGGCCGGCGTGGTCAAGGGAAAGAAGAACTCCCGTGCCGCCACTTCCGACTGGATGGAGATCGAGAAGCAGCGCGGTATTTCCGTTACGTCCTCTGTGATGCAGTTCCAGTATGAGGGCTTCTGCATCAATATCCTGGATACCCCGGGTCACCAGGACTTTTCTGAGGACACCTACCGTACCCTGATGGCGGCAGACTCTGCCGTCATGGTCATCGACGGCGCTAAGGGTGTAGAGCCCCAGACCCGGAAGCTTTTCAAGGTCTGCGCCATGCGGCACATTCCTATTTTCACCTTCATCAACAAAATGGACCGGGAGGCCCGGGATCCCTTCGACCTGCTGGACGAGCTGGAGCGGGAGCTGGGCATTGAGACCTACGCTATGAACTGGCCCATCGGCTCCGGCAAGGACTTTCAGGGCGTTTACGACCGGGAGAAGAGTGAGCTTTTGTTCTTTTCCGGCGTTTCCGGCAAGAACAAGGCGGGCAAGCACGCCATAGACCTGTACGATCCCCAGGTTGCCCAGCTTCTGGATTCCGAAGAGAAGCACCGCCAGCTCATTGACGATGTGGAGCTGCTGTCCGCCGGACGGGAAATGGATATGGAAGAGGTCCGCCGGGGCCAGCTGAGTCCGGTGTTCTTCGGCTCTGCGCTGACCAACTTCGGCATTGAGCCCTTCCTGGAGTCCTTCCTGAAGCTGACTCCGCCCCCTCTGGCGCGGGTGGCGGACTGCGGCACCATTGATCCCTTCAGCCCGGATTTCTCCGCCTTTGTCTTTAAGATCCAGGCCAACATGAACAAGGCCCACCGGGACCGGCTGGCCTTTATGCGCATCTGCTCCGGAAAATTCCAGCGGGACGCGGAGTATTTCCATGTCCAGGGCAACCGGAAAATGCGCCTGAGCCAGCCCCAGCAGATGATGGCTGCCGAGCGGGAAATTGTGGACGAGGCTTACGCCGGGGACGTCATCGGCGTCTTTGACCCGGGCATCTTCTCCATTGGCGATACCATTACCGTTCCGGGCAAGAAGTTCTCCTATTCCGGAATTCCTACCTTCGCTCCGGAGCATTTTGCCAGAGTTTCCGCCAAGGACTCCATGAAGCGCAAGCAGTTTGTCAAGGGTACGGAGCAGATTGCTCAGGAAGGCGCCATCCAGATTTTCAAGGTGCCCAATTCCGGTATGGAAGAGGTCATTGTGGGTGTTGTTGGTACGCTGCAATTTGACGTGTTCCAGTACCGCATGAAAAATGAGTACGGTGTGGAACTGCGCATGGAGGGCCTGCCCTATGAGGAAATCCGCCTGATCGACAGCTATCCCGGAGACCTGACGGATATGAACCTGGGCAGCGACGCCGAGCTGCTGGAGGACTACAAGGGTAGAAACCTGCTGGTATTCACAAGTTACTGGGCCATCGATTTCACCTGCCGGAGAAATCCGGGCCTGCAGGTGTCTGAGATCGTGGTATCGGAAGGATAAGGGCATGAACTTCTGGGGGCATTTGAAAACCGTATCCCATCATCGCTGGCTGGTCTGCAAAGGCTGCTTTCGGGTGGGGCTATACCGCCAGGGACTGACCCATGATCTGAGCAAGTTTTCCCCGACGGAATTCCGGCAGGGCATCAAATACTACCAGGGCTACCGCAGTCCCAATGCCGCCGAACGGGAGCAAAAGGGCTACAGCGAGGCATGGATGCACCACAAGGGCCGCAACCGGCATCACTATGAATACTGGACGGACCTGAGCCCTACAACCAAGCGCTATGAGCCGGTGCCCATGCCCAGAAAATACCTGGTGGAGATGGTTATGGACCGCCGGGCCGCCTGCATGACCTACGAGGGGAAGAACTACACGTCGGCTTCTCCTTACAATTACTTTGTCAAAAGCCGGGAGCGGCTGCTGATGCACCCGGATACGGAGCGGGCGCTTGCGTATCTTCTGGAAATGCTCCGGGACCGGGGCGAAGCGGAGACCTTCCGCTACATACGTTCCTCTGTGCTGAAAGGAAAGCCCTTCCCCTGGGAATGCGAGAAAAAAGGAGCGACAAAATGAAAAAATCCAACCGTATTCCCTGGAAATCAGTCTTGGTTGTCTGCCTTTGGGCCTGCGTGATGTTTGCCGAAGAGCTGGTGCGGCTGGCGCTTTCCCGCGGCGCAGCACCGGAGGACGGCATTTTTCGACATATCGTTTATACGCTGCTCTATGGTGGCAAACGGGCAAAACTCCTGCTTTTTGTGTATTCCCTGGCAATGCTTGCCCTCGCGGCGGTGCAGCTGCGGGGCCTCCGGGGGGCAAAGAAAAAATTCCGGGCTCCGGCACTGATACTTGCCCTGTTTTTTACGCAGAATACGCTCATTTACCTGTCACCGACCCAAAAGCTGGTAAACCTTGTGGCGGTGCCCCAGATTGGGCTCCTGGAAAATCTGCTGTTCTGGATATCCATGACTGCCAGCTTTTACAGCCTGATTCTGCTGTTTTGCAGCTGGATGTCCGTACCCATGGGGGAGCGGACGTCCTTCCAGCCTAAGTGGCAGCTGCTGTGGGCAGGAATCATCCTGCTGTGCTGGCTGCCGCTGCTGATTCTGCGGTCTCCCGGGTCTATTTATTTGGATACCGCGGTGCAGATTTTGCAGTACCAGGGTTATCAGCCGATCCAGGCCTCCTCGCCCGTGCTGTTGACCTTTGTCTATGGGTTCCTCATGACCTTGGGACAGCGTCTGGGCGGAAACAATCTGGGGCTGTTTTTCTGCGTCCTGTTCCAGGTTATCCTGGGGCTATACGCGCTGAGCTTTGGCTGTGAAGAGGCTGCGTCCCGTTCCGGCAAAAAGTACATTGGCTTTTTGCTCAGCCTGTTTTTTGGCCTCGCCATGATGTATGTCTCCATGGCCCAGGGGGCTTTGAAGGATTCTGTTTACAGTCCGCTGTTTTTGCTGCTGATTATCTTTTACTGCCGGACTTTGGAGGATGGCTCTAAAAGAAACACGGTCCCGCTGCTTATTCTGGCGCTTCTGTGCGGGGCTGCCAGAAAGGGCGGAATGTACCTTTCCGCGCTGATTTTGCTGTGCCTGGTGGGGAAAAAAGAGCTGCGCCGGTTTGCGGTGGCTGCCTGCCTGGCATTGGTGGCGCTGCACTGTCTGGTGAACTGGGCGCTTTATCCGGCAGTCGGCATCGAAAGCCCGGAGGAAAAGGAAAACTACAGCTTTTTCTATCAATTAACGGGCTATTATTGCAGCAACCACCCCGATTGGGTCACGGAAGAGGAAAAGGAAATCATCTCCCAGGTTCTGGACTATGACACGGTGGTGACGCAGTACGACCCCAAAATTGTGGATGCGATCAAGGCTACCTATCATGCGGATACTCCAATGCAGGTGCAGCGCTATTTGCTGCTGCATGGCAAGCTGGCGCTGAAGCACCCGCTGACTATGCTGGAAGCGGTGGTATATTCGAGAAACTGGTATTTCTGTCCCTTTGCATGGGATGTGGAGAAGACCATCGGCGAGGTGTTGATTGGCTTTGATTATGTAGAACCGCAGCTGAGCGGCTTCTCCAGATGGCTGGAAAGCGACGCCAGGCGTGCTGCGGAGTCAAAGCTTTGGGACTTTGAGCATAGTTATCCTGTGCGGATTTTTGTGGTTTCCGGCATTTACAATTGGCTGGGGCTGCTGCTTGGACTTGCCGCCTGGTATGCGGGCAGCAGAGAAAAAAAGCAAATGGCCTTGCCGGTACTGCTGGCCATCGCTGGGCTGCTGCTGACCCATATCAACGGAGCTGTTCGCTATGCAGGGCCAGTGGTCTATTCTGCGCCGGTGCTGCTGGTGCTGATGAAGGCGAAGAAGACCAAGCCTGCTCAGATATCCTGAAAATAGCTGCTTTTGGGATTTGCCATGATATATTGGAGGAATTTGTGTGAATTACCAGACGATTGAGCAGGAGCTTGCCGAGCTGCCCCTGTACATCTATGCCTGGGTGGACCCGCAGAGCCTGGAATTTTCAGACCGGGTGCGACATATCTGCCAGACGGAGTGTGCCATGTACGGCAAAAGCTGGGCCTGCCCGCCTGGGGTGGGGACGGTGGCGGACTGCAGAGCCAAGTGCCTGAGCTACAATAAGGCCCTGCTGATTTCCAGCCTGACGGAGGTGGCGGACATTGCGGATCTGGAGGCAACCCTTGCCACCCGCCGGGACCATGAGCGCCTGACGGATCAGGTGGGGGATATTCTCCGGGCCCATGGACTGGATCCCTATATTCTCTCTACCGAGGCCTGTGCCATCTGCGGCCGCTGCGCCATCCTGGATGGCAAGCCCTGCCGCCATCCGGAAAAAATGCATCCCTGTGTGGAAAGCCAGGGCATCAACATCATTCCTACGCTGGAGGAGAACGGACTGGAGTTCCAGTACGGGCAGAATGTGGTCACCTGGGTGTCGCTGCTGCTGTTTGAAACGAAAACGGCGGAATGAGTGTAAAACAAAGAATATTCCTGCCGAATTTTGTGGGAAATCAAGTGGGGAGGGAAAATACGGGTGAAACGTCCGGGTGACTTTTTCCAAAAAGGAATTGATTATTTGTCAGCGGCTCTGCTGGGGACGGTCATTATTTTGGTCGTTTTTTTCTCAAATGTGCCGCGTTACATTTCGAAAAGTTTTCTTCTGCCAAACGGCACTCTGGTGCTCATTGCGGTTGGCGGATGGCTGCTTTTTGTGGGAGCTTGCCGGTTTATTTCTGAAAAAAGGCACTTGCGCCTGCCTTCCGACGAAGAGGGCGGGGAAAAACAACATATGGTGGACCGGGCAGTAGTGGGGCTCTGTGTCTGCCTTTTTTTCGTGCAGCTCTATATCTGCTTCAACATCTTCTTTGTCACCGGCTGGGATCCGGGAACGATCTGGGCGACTGCTCTGGCCCGTGTGGAGGGGGAAGTCTGGAATGAAATGTATTTTTCCAGATATCCCAACAATCTGCTTCTGCTGCTTCTGGAGACGGCTCTGATCAAGATACACAACATGGTGGGGATCCTGCCGAAGGAATATGCACCTATGGCCTGCATTGCCTTGGACTGTGCGGCAATCACATTGGCCTGCTATTTCACCTACCGGGAGCTGTGTCTGGTGACGAAGAAACGCTATGCCGTTGTTGGGTTCCTGCTTTGCACGGTTCTGGCGGGATTGTCTCCCTGGATGTGCGTTCCCTATTCGGATTCCTTCGGGATCTTGTTCCCCATTTTGTCACTGTACCTTTATTCCAAGCCCCGTAAAACAAAATGGGGGGCTTACTGGGGGAAATCGGCGGCGGTTTGCGTCGGGTGTATCGGCTATTATATGGAGCCGCAATGCGTGATCCCCGTCATCGCTATTTTCTGTGTAGAGCTTGTTCGAGCGCTTCAGCAGAAGAGCCTCCGAATGGGTGGAAATTTGCTGCCTCTGCTGGCCGTGGCCTTACTGACTATGAACCTTACGGGGAGCCTGCTTACCTGGAAATACGAGTCAAACGGAGCGGTGCTGGATCCGGAAAAAAAGTTCGGCGCCGCGCATTTCCTGATGATGGGGCTTGACGAGAAGACAAACGGTGTCTTTGACGCAAAGGATGTGGGTTTCTCGGAAAGCTTTGTGCTGGCAAATGAGCGAAACCGCGCGGACCTGACCGCAGCGCTGGATAGGATCCGGCAAATGGGGCCCGGCAGATATTGTATACAGCTCGTGAAAAAGCTGCTGATCGGCTATAGCGATGGGACCTTTAGCTGGGGGGTGGAAGGCACTTTTTACAAGGACATGCGGGAAGAAGTGAACGGCTGGATGAGCCTGCGTCTTCGCGCTCTGTTCTATTCCACCGGCTCCAAATATCCGCTCCTTGCCCTTGCGGAACAGGCGGCATGGAGCTGTGTACTCCTGTTTGCAGGGATTTTTGAACTGATTTCTGCCGGGAAGAAGAATAACCCGGGAACAGATGTTATGAAGCTTACCGTTCTGGGAGCAGTTTTGTTCATGATGCTGTTTGAGACCCGTGCCAGGTATACATTCCTGAATGTACCGATTTTCTGCGCATTGGCGGTCCAGGGAATGGCAGCGCTGGAGGATTTGTTCCTCAAAAGAAGAAAAAAACTTTGAAAACATAGCAATGTGCGTCTGAGCCCTTTCCAATTACGGAAAGGGCTGAAATTTTTGCATAAAAACCGTCGGTTTTGACAAAATAATTTATCAAATTTGTACAAACCGTGAAATCTACCAGGAATTGGGAAATCCTATTGAAAAATGGATGCCATCGTGATATACTGTTTTGGCACTTAGAGAATTCAAATGTGTAAATATCGGGCAAAAAATATCGATTCGCGGTATTCGCCCGTGTATTTGAAAGGGGTATTGTATGTCTCACAAGTATGTTTATTTGTTCACCGAAGGTGACGGTTCCATGCGAGAGCTTCTGGGCGGCAAGGGCGCCAACCTGGCAGAGATGACCAGGATCGGCCTTCCGGTTCCCCAGGGCTTTACTATTTCTACCGAAGCCTGCACCAAGTACTACGAGGACGGCCAGAAGATCAATGACGAGATCATGGCCCAGATCATGGAGTACGTGGACAAGATGGAGCAGATCAACGGCAAGAAGTTCGGCGATCTGAATAACCCTCTGCTGGTCTCCGTCCGCTCCGGCGCCCGGGCCTCCATGCCCGGTATGATGGACACCATCCTGAACCTGGGCCTGAACGACGATGTTGTGGATGCCATGATCAAGGGCAATCCCGATCCCGCCTTCGCCCGGTTTGTCTACGATTCCTACCGCCGGTTCATCCAGATGTTCTCCGACGTGGTTATGGAAGTGGGCAAGAAGTATTTCGAGCAGCTCATCGATGAGATGAAGCAGCGCAAGGGCGTCACCTATGACGTGGAGCTCACCGCAGAGGACCTGAAGGAGCTGGCTTCCCAGTTCAAGGCTGAGTACAAGGCCAAGCTGGGCGTGGACTTCCCCTCCGATCCCAAGGTGCAGCTGTACGAGGCCATCCGTGCCGTCTTCCGCTCCTGGGATAACCCCAGAGCCAATGTCTATCGCCGCGACAACGACATCCCCTATTCCTGGGGCACTGCCGTCAATGTCATGCCCATGGTATTTGGCAACCTGAACGACAATTCCGGCACCGGCGTAGCCTTTACCCGTGACCCCGCCACCGGCGAGAAGAAGCTCATGGGCGAATTCCTGACCAACGCCCAGGGCGAGGACGTGGTGGCCGGTGTCCGTACCCCCATGCCCATTGCCCAGATGGCCGACAAGTTCCCCGAAGCATATGAGCAGTTCGTCAAGGTCTGCGCCCTGCTCGAGGACCACTACCGGGATATGCAGGATATGGAGTTCACCGTGGAGAACGGCAAGCTCTACATGCTCCAGACCCGTAACGGCAAGCGTACCGCCAAGGCCGCTCTGAAGATCGCCTGTGACCTCTTGGACGAGGGCATGATCGATGAGAAGAAGGCCGTTGCTATGATCGACCCCCGGAATCTGGATACCCTGCTGCACCCCCAGTTCGATGCCAAGGCTCTGAAGGAGGCTACCCCCATCGGCCGTGGTCTGGGCGCTTCTCCCGGAGCTGCCTGCGGCAAGGTCGTGTTCTCTGCTGAGGATGCGGAAAAGTGGGCCGCCAGAGGCGAGAAGGTTGTTCTGGTTCGTCTGGAGACTTCTCCTGAGGATATCACCGGCATGAAGGTTGCCCAGGGCATCCTGACTGTTCGCGGCGGCATGACCTCTCACGCTGCCGTTGTGGCCCGGGGTATGGGTTCCTGCTGCGTCTCCGGCTGCGGCGAGATCAATATGGACGAAGAGCACAAGCAGTTTACGCTGGGCGGCAAGACCTACCACGAGGGCGACTTCATCTCCATCGATGGTTCAACCGGTAATATTTATGAAGGCGTTATCCCCACTGTGGATGCCGAAATCGCCGGTGAATTCGGCCGCATTATGGCTCTGGCCGACAAGTACCGCACCATGAAGGTCCGCACCAATGCCGATACCCCCACCGATGCCAAGAAGGCAAAGGAGCTGGGCGCAGAGGGCATTGGCCTGTGCCGTACCGAGCATATGTTCTTTGACCCCGAGCGGATTGCTGCTTTCCGGGAGATGATCTGCTCCGATACCGTTGCAGAGCGGGAGACCGCTCTGGACAAGATCCTGCCCTATCAGCAGGGTGACTTTGAGAAGCTCTATGAGGCCCTGGAGGGAAGCCCTGTGTGCATCCGCTTCCTGGACCCCCCTCTGCATGAGTTCGTTCCCACCACCCAGGCTGAGATCGAGCAGCTGGCTGCGGCCCAGGGCAAGAGCGTAGAGGCCATCAAGGCCATCATCGCCTCCCTGCATGAGTTCAACCCCATGATGGGTCACCGCGGCTGCCGCCTGACCGTCACCTATCCGGAGATTGCCAAAATGCAGACCAAGGCCATCATCCGGGCCGCCATCAATGTCAAAAAGGCCCATCCCGATTGGGAAATCAAGCCCGAGATCATGATCCCCCTGGTTGGCGAGACCAAGGAGCTGGCCTTCGTGAAGAAGGTAGTCGTGGAGACGGCCGATGCGGAAATCGCTGCTGCCGGTGTGGAGCTGACCTACGAGGTTGGTACCATGATCGAGATCCCTCGCGCAGCTCTGACTGCTGACGAGATCGCCAAGGAAGCCGAGTTCTTCTGCTTCGGCACCAACGATCTGACCCAGATGACCTTCGGCTTCTCCCGCGACGATGCAGGCAAGTTCCTGAACGCCTACTATGAGGCCAAGATCTATGAGAACGATCCCTTTGCCAAGCTTGACCAGAACGGCGTTGGCAAGCTGATGAAGGTTGCCATGGAGCTGGGCAAGAAGACCCGGCCCAACCTGCACTGCGGCATCTGCGGCGAGCATGGCGGCGACCCCGCTTCCGTGGAGTTCTGCAATGCTCTGGGCCTGGACTATGTGTCCTGCAGCCCCTTCCGCGTGCCCATCGCCCGTCTGGCCGCTGCCCAGGCTGCCATTAAGCAGGAGGCTGAAAAGGCCGATGCGGAGAAGGCTGCCGAGGAAGCCAAGGCTGCCGACCGCGAGAAGGCCAAGGAAGCTGCTAAGGAGGCTGCCAAGGAGTTCGCCGAGAACGCCAGGGAGGCTGCCGCAGTTGTGGCTGCTGACGTAGCCGATGCCGCCAAGGCAGGCTTCGCCGGAGCCAAGGCCGGTTTGGCTGCCGCCAAGAAGGCCTACCTGGAGAACAGAAACAAGTAAAAACCGATCCCTTTTCAGGCAGTTCCTTCCGGGGCTGCCTGATTTGTCCTTGTATGGCGGACGTTCTTCCAATGAAGAAAAATTCTTGACAAAGTGCTGTTTTGTCTGTACAATGAGGACAAGTGAATAGAAAAAGCTATGACGAAGACGGATTTGGTTGCGCACCATATAGAGAGCCGGGGACGGTGGAAGCCTGGCAGGCAGCAGTCATAATATCCCATCCCTTCCGAGCTGAGGTTCCCCAAAGCGCTGCAAGTAGGGGCTTCCGCGCAGGCTGCGTAAGTGCCTAGGGCTTGTTGGAGCCTGAAAGCGGCGTGCGTTTCTGCACGCAATTTGAGTGGTACCGCGGGTAATTTAGACTCGTCTCAAAGAAATTTGAGACGGGTCTTTTTTATTTTGGGAAACTGTGAATGGACTGGCATTTTGACACCGGACTGCGTGCCAATCTGTTTGGAGTTTTCCGGGAAAGAGAGGAAAATGTTATGAAACTGGGAAAAAAGAATCTTTTGGTGGTAAGCGTCATGCTTTTTGCGCTGTTCTTTGGGGCGGGGAATCTGATTTTTCCGCCCTTTTTGGGGCAGAATGCGGGAGCCAATACCCCCCCGGCCATGGTTGGTTTTCTGGTGACGGCGGTGATATTGCCGGTGCTGGGCGTGGTGGTCGTGGCCCGGTTCGATGGGCTGGAAAAGCTGGGCCGTCAGGTGGGCAAGCGGTTCGCGCTGGTTTTCGCGGTGCTGATCTATCTGTCCATCGGTCCGGGACTGGGCATTCCCAGAGCGGCCTCCGTGCCCTTTGAGATGGCTGTGGCCCCCTATCTGCCGGAGGACAGCAATGCGGCGCTGTGGATGGCGGCGTATTCCCTGGTGTTTTTCCTGGTGGCGCTCTGGCTGTGCCTGAACCCCGGCAAGCTGGTAGACCGCATCGGTCGGGGCCTTACGCCGGTGCTGCTGGTGCTGCTGACGCTGCTGTTTGTCTGCTTCCTGTTCCGGGGCGAAACCCAGGTTGCGCCGCCTCAGGAGAGCTACGCCCACGCGCCGCTGCTCAAGGGCTTTACCGAGGGCTATAACACCATGGATACCATTGCCGCACTGAATTTCGGCCTGGTGATCTCCACGACCCTGGGGACCTTTGGCCTGGAGCAGAAGCGGGACAAAATGCGCTATACAGTTCTGGCAGGCCTGCTGGCCGGTACCATCCTGGCCCTGGTGTATGCCATGCTGTCCTATATGGGAATGTGCAGCTCCGGGGTCTATGAAATTCAAGAAAACGGTGCCTGGACGCTGCGCTGCATCGTCTACCAGGTGTTCGGCAGCGTCGGTGCCGTGCTGCTGGCTGCCATCTTCACCCTGGCCTGTCTGACCACCTGTGTGGGCCTGATTAACTCCATTTCTCAGTATTTTTCCATGCTTTTCCAGAAGGTTTCCTACCGCGCCTGGGCCTATATCATTACATTTTTCTCCTTCCTGGTGTGCAATCTGGGCCTGAGCATGATCCTCAGTATCTCCATCCCGGTGCTGAACGCAATTTACCCCGTGGCAATCGTTCTGATCCTGCTGGGGTTGAGCCACGACCTGTGGAAGAACAACCGCTTTGCCTATCCCATGACCGTAGCGGGCACAGCGGCGGTCAGCGTGCTGTTCGCCTTGGGCGAAGCGGGAGTGCCCCTTGGCGGTGTGAATACGCTGCTGCATGGGCTGCCCATGTACAAGCTGGGCTTTGGCTGGGTCAGCGTGGCGGCGGCAATGCTGCTGCTCAGTCTGGCAGTCCATGCTCTGTGCCGGGGCGGCAAAAGAAGCTGAGGGACGGAAGCAGGGGAAAAATAAAAAGATATACAAAAGAAAGCTTTGTGTCTTTCCTTTTTCGGAAGAATCATGTATAATGGTGGCAAGGATTCATCCCGGCTTTGCCGGATATTTTGATTGGGAGGTTTTTCGTATGTCTTTACAGACGCTGCATCTTGCAAAGGCACAGCAAGAAATTCTGGACAGGGGGTTTGCTTCGGCTTTCGGCGGAAAGCCGGAACGCTATTTCTCCGCGCCCGGCCGCACGGAGATCGGCGGCAACCATACGGATCATCAGCGGGGCCGGGTCCTGGCGGCTGCCGTAAATCTGGATACCCAGGCTGCGGTCTGGGTCAATGGGACTCAGACCGTGCGCATTCTCTCCAAGGGCTATCCTCTGTGCACCGTGTCGCTGGACAGTCTGGTGCCCCAGAAGGAGGAAATCAATTCTACCCCCGCTTTGGTGCGGGGCGTCTGCGCCCGCTTTGCAGAGTTGGGCTGCCGGGTGGCGGGCTTTGATGCCTACTGCGAGAGCACGGTGCTGCCCGGGTCCGGCCTGAGCTCCTCCGCCGCTTTTGAGGTGCTCATCGGAACCATTGTCAACGGCCTGTTTTTTGAGGGGAAGGTCAGCCAGCCGGAAATTGCTCAAATTGGCCAGTATGCCGAGAATGTCTTCTTCGGCAAGCCCTGCGGCCTTATGGATCAGACGGCCTCTGCTGTGGGCAATCTGGTGACCATTGACTTCTTCGACAAGGAGCATCCCGTCATCGAGCCGGTGGATTTTGATTTCTCTGCCTGCGGCCATGCCCTGTGCATCATCGACAGCCAGGCCAGCCATGCGGACCTGACGGATGAATACGCCGCCATTCCCGGGGAGCTGAAGCAGGTCTGCGCCTATTTCGGCAAGGAGGTCCTGACCCAGATCGACGAGCAGGAATTCTTTGCCGCCATTCCTGCACTGCGGAAGGTCTGCCCGGACCGGGCGGTTCTGCGGGCCATTCACTTCTATCAGGAGAACGCTCGGGTGCCCCAGCAGGTGGCAGCGCTGCGGGAGGGCAATTTCCGGCGCTTTCTGGAGCTGGTCAAGCAGAGCGGCTACTCCTCCTATATGTATTTGCAGAATGTCATCCCCGCCGGTTACACCGAGCATCAGGACGTTGCCTTGAGCCTTGCCCTGTGCGAGCACTATTTGCAGGGCAAGGGCGCTTACCGGGTCCATGGCGGCGGCTTTGCCGGAACCGTCCAGGCCTTTGTGCCCTTTGAGATCCTGGAAAGTTTCCGGGCCGGCATCGATGCCGTTCTGGGCCAGGGAGCCTGCCACGTACTGTCCATCCGCCCCCAGGGCGGTGTGGAGATGGAAGTGGAGGCATAAGCCATGCAGATTGAAACCTACATTGATTCCCTGGTTTCCTATGCCATGAACCGGGGGCTTGCCGAGCCTGTGGACCATCAGGTGCTGGTAAACCGCATCCTGGACATCCTGCATAAGGAGGACTATGCGCCCTCCGACGAGCCCCAGAGCGAGGACCTGGAGGAGATTCTGAAGGGCATTCTGGACTATGCCTGTGAAAAGGGCCTGTGCGAGGACAATGTTACGGCTCGGGACATTTTCGATACCCGTATTATGGGGGCTGTGACCCCCATGCCGCGAGAGATCATTCGCACTTTCCGGGAGAAATATGCCGTGTCCCCCCAGGTGGCTACGGACTGGTATTACCGCCTGAGCTGCGATACGGATTACATTCGCCGTTACCGCATTGCCAAGGACATGCGCTGGAAATATGCCAGTGAATACGGTGAGATGGACATCACCATCAACCTGTCCAAGCCTGAAAAGGACCCCAAGGCCATTGCTGCCGCCAAGAATGCCCCCCAGTCCGGCTACCCCAAGTGCCAGCTGTGCCGGGAAAACGAGGGCTATGCCGGCCGAATGAACCATCCCGCCCGGGCAAACCACCGCATCATCCCCATTACCATCGCCGGGGCGGACTGGTACCTGCAATATTCTCCCTATGTCTATTACAATGAGCACTGCATCGTCTTCAACGGCCGGCACGTGCCTATGAAAATTGATCGGTCCGCCTTCGATAAGCTGCTGGATTTTGTAACGCTGTTCCCCCACTATTTTGTGGGCTCCAATGCGGACCTGCCCATTGTGGGCGGCTCCATCCTGAGCCATGAGCATTTCCAGGGCGGCCACTATACCTTCGCCATGGAGACGGCTCCTGTGGAGACTCCGGTTGCTTTCCGGGGCTTCGAGGACATTCAGGCAGGAATTGTGAAGTGGCCTATGAGCGTCATTCGCCTGGATGGCAGCGATCCCCGTCGCCTGTCTGAACTGGCCGAGAAGATCCTGAATGCCTGGCGGGGCTATTCCGATGAGGGGCGGGGGATTCTCGCCTTCTCCGATGGGGAGCCTCACAATACCATTACGCCCATTGCCCGCCGCAGAGGGGAACTGTTTGAGCTGGACCTGGTGCTACGCTGCAATGTCACCACGGAGGAGCACCCGCTGGGTGTGTTCCATCCCCATGCGGACAAGCACCATATCAAGAAGGAAAACATCGGCCTCATTGAGGTCATGGGTCTGGCCGTGCTGCCCAGCCGCCTGAAAGGGGAGCTCAGCGACTTGGCCGAGAAGGTCGTCGCCGGGGCGGATCTGCGGGCCGACCCGGTCCAGGCCAAGCACGCGGACTGGGTGGACGGGCTCAAAAAGCAGTACACCTTTACGGCGGACAATGCGCTGGACATTCTGCTCCAGGAGACCGGGAAGGTCTTTGCCCAGGTGCTGGAGGATGCAGGCGTGTACAAGCGGACGGAAGACGGAAGAAAAGGCTTCCTGAAATTCGTGGATACCGTCAATCAGTGAGAATAAGGCAGTGCCCGGGGACCGATGGATTTCCCGGGCCTGCATTTTTTAAGGAGTTACCAGATGGATCGTCTGTGCCAGTCTACAGCCTTTTTTCACCTTCCGGGGCTGTTCGAGTTTTATGAGCTGTACCGCCGTTTCCTGCCCCTGTTTCGGGAGCACAGGGAATATTTCTTTGACCGGTGTGAGATCGGCTCCATTTATGGTGCCCCGGCGGACTGCATCTGGGGTGGGGGAAGGGTCGGCTTCGGAGACAATGACCCCCGGGAGGTGTTGGCGCTGGTGGAGGAATACGGAATTTCTGCCCGGCTGACCTTCAGCAATTCCCTGCTGCGGCAGGAGCACCTGTCGGACAGAAGGTGCAATTTCCTGTGCCGTCTGTTCAGCGCCAGACCCGGAAACGGGGTCATCGTCCATTCTGAGCTGCTGCTGGACTATTTGAAGCGGGAATATCCTGCGTTTTATTTTGTGTCCTCGACGACAAAGGTCCTGACAGACCGGCAGGCTCTTGCAGCAGAGTTGAACCGGACGGATTTCCGCTTCGTTGTGCCGGATTTTCGACTGAATCGGGATTTTGATTTTTGGCGGACATTGAGCGCTGCGCAGAGAAGCAAAGTGGAATTCCTGTGCAATGAATGCTGCTGGTTTGGCTGCCGGGACCGGAAGCAATGCTATGAAAACGTCAGCCGCAAAAATCTTGGGGAGCCCTGCGCAGACCATATCTGCGCCGCGCCGGATGGCGGGGCAGGCTACCGGTTTTCCAAAGCTATGGAAAACCCGGGATTTCTTGGGCCGGAGGATATTCGGAACATTTATTTGCCCATGGGTTTTTCCAACTTCAAGCTGGAGGGCCGGGGACTGGGCAGCGCTATGGTGCTGGAATTTTTGCTGCACTATCTGGTGAAGCCGGAGTACCATATCCATGTCCGGGAGGCAGTTTATCTGGACAGTATGCTGGACTTGTTTTGAAGAAAGGAGTATGTCATGAAAATTGTAATTCTGGACGGCTATGCCCTGAACCCGGGGGATCTGAGCTATGATGTTCTGAAGCAATTTGGCGATTTGGCAATTTACGACCGCACGGATTCCGAGGCGGAAGCCATTGCCAGGATCGGGGACGGCGAGATCGTTCTGACCAATAAGGTGCCCATTACCGAATCGCTTCTGGCAGCCTGCCCGGGGATTCGGCTGGTCTGCGTCATGGCGACGGGCTACAATGTTGTGGACTGTGCTGCCTGTGCCCGCCGGGGGATCCCGGTGACCAATGTGCCCGGCTACGGCACGGCGGCGGTGGCACAGTTTACCATGGCCCTGCTGCTGGAGCTGTGCCACCGTGTGGGCCTTCATGACCGGGATGTGCACAGTGGCGGCTGGGCCAAGGCGGACTGCTTCACTTATTGGCGGACGCCCCAGATGGAGCTTGTGGGAAAGACCATGGGCATCATTGGCTTTGGGGCCATTGGCAAGGCTGTGGGCAGACTGGCCCGGGCCTTCGGTATGCATGTTTTGGCCTACAATCGCAGCCAGAGTGAGGAGGGCCGCAGCATCGCAGCCTATGTGGACCTGGATACCCTGCTTGCACAGTCGGATGTGGTCTCGCTCCACTGCCCGCTGTTTCCGGAGACGGAGCACATCATCGATGCCGCAGCCATTTCCAAAATGAAGAACGGGGCGATTCTGCTCAATACAGCCCGGGGGCCGCTGGTGGAGGAACAGGCCCTTGCCCAGGCACTGGGGGCCGGGAAACTCCGGGGCGCGGCGCTGGATGTGGTCAGTACGGAACCCATTGCAGAAGAGAATCCGCTGCTGCACTGCCCAAACTGCATCATCACGCCCCACATGGCCTGGGCCCCGGTGGAGAGCCGCCAGCGGCTGCTGAATACGGTAGTGGAGAATATCCGGTCCTATCTGGAGGGAACTCCCCAGAACGCGGTCAACTTGTAGTCGAACCAATGCAAAAGGGCCGCCAAACCGGCGGCCTTTGGCCAAAGACGGATACCCAAAAGACAAGCCCCCTGATCTGTCGGCTAGCCGATTCGAAGATCAGGGGGCTTGTTGCATGCTGCTTGGGGCACTGACATCAGATTTGCTTCAGGACACTTCCGATATCTCCATCGATGCAGATGGCTTTTGCTCCAATTTCTCTGGGTGCATAGGCTTCCCCCAGATTGATGCAGGCGTAGGAAGTGTTTTCCCAGGTGGCGGTCATACGCCAGAAGGGATATTTGATGATGCCGGGGGTGCTTATACCGGTGCCCAGGTCCAGGAACAGTATTTTGGCGCCCTCGTGCCTGCGCAGGAAGTCCGCATAGCGCTCCGATGCGCGATACCAGCCCTCGTCCAGTACAAAGGTGTCGTCACAGCGCAGATTCATGGTCATGGGCCTTCCGCACACGGGGCAGCGGAGGACCAGCTCTCTGGAAAAGCGCCTGACCGGCATATAGCTGCCGAAAGGCTGCAAAGGGATACCGGATAAATGACTGGATGGAGCAGCTGCCAAGGGCTTTCTCTGCCCGGAACATCCGGATATTCCCGTCTGCGAGGAGCACCCGGATATCTTCCCATGCAAAACCGGAAGCTGTACCCTCCGGCGGCGCTGCGGGGACCCGCCGCTTCAGCTCCAGGAAAAGACGGTATTCCTCTTCCGAGCCCAGCAGAAGCTCCGGGATGAATTCTGCGTTTTCCAGCAGAAACAGATTGGTGAAGGCCCGGACAAATCCGGCCTCCCGGGGACGGATGGGCGTGGGAAGGGGCAGCCATTGGCAAATCTGATAACGGTAATACGGCGCGTCCGGGCTGCCGTGGGTTTGTGGAACCTCCAGAATGCTTCCGCGTTCGACCAGGGCACTGCGCTGAACTGCGCCGTACCAGAAAATACCGGCGTGGCCTGGGAAAACACGGGGCGTCTGGAACAGGGCCACATAGTGAATGGGCTTGTCTTCCTCGGTGACCAGGGCAGCAGGGATGTAATAGAACCGGCCATCCAGGCAGGCTTTGAGCTGCGCAGCGTTTCGCAGAGTTCCCACCAGAACATCCCGCCGGTCCCAGTTCACCGCTGCCAACTGCGCCTCCACATCGGAAGGAAGCACGGCCTTCTCAAGGGGGATTGCGGGAAAACCCGGGGCCTCTGCTTCGCAGAGGGCCGGTGTGCGTTTGACGGAGCTGCTGATGGCCCGGGGCTGCTTTGGGGCAGAGGTACCGCGAAATCTGGTGAGGAGTGTGCCTGCTGCGGATAAAAGGTGCGTATAGATTTTTCGAATGACGGCGAAAAAACCCAACACAGCCGCCCCCTTTTTGCCTTTAAAATGGAAGAATACCGTTTTTATGATAAGCGAAAAGAGAATAGATGTCAAGCTGCAATGGCATCGAATGCCGGGAGCTGTCCTGCTCCCGGTGGGGCCTCAGTCCCGTTTGAAAATGTCCCGGGTGAAGACCTTGTCCTGAACATCGTCCAGGCAGGGATCATATCGGTTGGCGATGATGCAGTGGGAGAGAGCTTTGAATTGTGCCAGGTTATTGACGACCCTGCTGCCAAAGAAGGTTTGGCCATCGGCCAGTGTGGGCTCGTAGATGATGACGGTAGCGCCTTTGGCTTTGATGCGCTTCATGACACCTTGAATGGCGGACTGACGGAAGTTATCAGAGTTGGATTTCATTGTGAGACGGTAAATCCCGATGACGACCTCTTTTTCATGAGACGGATCATACTGTCCGTCTTCGTAGGAGTAGCCGCCTGCCATTTGCAGCACCTGGTCGGCAATGAAGTCCTTTCGGGTGCGGTTGGATTCCACAATGGCGGTCATCATATTTTGCGGCACATCCTCAAAGTTCGCAAGCAGCTGCTTGGTGTCCTTGGGCAGGCAGTAGCCGCCGTAGCCGAAGGAGGGGTTATTGTAGTGGGTGCCGATCCGGGGATCCAGGCAGACACCGTTGATGATGTCGCGGGTAGACAGCCCCTTGGTTTCGGCGTAGGTGTCCAGCTCATTGAAATAGCTGACCCGCAGGGCCAGATAGGTATTGGCGAAGAGTTTCACGGCCTCGGCCTCGGTGAAGCCCATGAACAGTGTGGGGATATCCTCTTTAATGGCCCCCTGCTGCAGAAGGGCGGCGAAGATCTCCGCCTTTTCCCGGGTCCCTTCGTCGCAGGAGACGATGATCCGGGAGGGATACAGATTGTCGTACAGCGCCTTGGATTCCCGCAGAAATTCCGGGCTGAAAAGAATGCTGTCCGTGCCGTATTTTTTTCGAACGGAAGCGGTATACCCCACGGGAATGGTGGATTTGATGACCATGGTGGCCTGTGGGTTTGCCTTCAGCACCAGCTCAATCACGGCTTCTACGGCGGAGGTATCGAAATAGTTTTTCTTGCTGTCATAATTGGTGGGGGCGGCGATGACGACAAAGTCCGCATTCCGGTAGGCATTTTCGCCGTCCAGCGTGGCAGTCAGGTCCAGTTCCTTTTCAGCCAGATACTTTTCAATATATTCGTCCTGAATGGGGGATTTGCGCTGGTTGATCAGCTCCACCTTTTCCGGGATAATATCCACGGCAGTCACGTGGTTGTGCTGGCTCAGCAGCGTGGCAATGGAGAGGCCCACATAGCCTGTACCGGCTACGGCAATATTGTATTGCTTTTTTGGAGCGTTTTTGGGTTCGGACTTTGCTTCGTCAACGAACAGCGCTGTGATGTCGAAGTCCAGCGCCTCTGCCAGGGCTTCCAGCTGCGCGATGGATGGTTTAAAGGTTCTGTTCTCCAGCTGACCGATCATGGAGCGGTTGATACCCGTCAGGTTTGCAAGCTCGATCTGCGTCAGGCCCTTTTCCTTTCGACTGGATTTTACGGTTTCGGCCAAACGGTCGAAGGAAAGCTTCTTCATAGAAAATGTCCTCTCAAATGATAGAATCAATAGCATTTTGCGGAGCGCGGGAAATGCAATTGCATATCCTTTTCGAAAATCTTATCACAGAGATTGGATAAAATCAAGAGATATCCGGAGAAAAAATAGAAAATGAATGGGAAATGCCTGCGGAAAATGATAGTATTAATATCATTACAAAAGGAGATAGATAAGGGGACCATCGAAGCAGAGAAAAAATCATCGGTCTCTTTTCTTTATTTTAGGGGGCGACAAATGGAAAGGGATGTGTTATAATAAGAAAAAATGACCGAAAGAGGTTTTTTAGAATGAAAAAAGCATTGATCACCGGCATTACCGGCCAGGATGGCTCTTATCTTGCCGAATTCCTTTTGGAGAAAGGCTACGAGGTCCATGGCATTACCCGCCGGGCATCTATTTCCAATACGGCCCGCATCGATCACCTGATGGGAAAGCTTCGTCTCCATGATGGCGATCTCACCGATTCCACCAGCCTGATCCGTATCATCGGCCAGGTGCAGCCCGATGAAATCTACAATCTGGCCGCCCAGTCCCATGTGCAGGTCAGTTTTGATGTACCCGAGTATTCCGGCGATGTGGATGCTCTGGGTGTCCTGCGTATTCTGGAAGCGGTCCGCATCTGCGGCCTTGCAAAGACCTGCCGCATTTATCAGGCCTCTACCTCCGAGCTCTTCGGCAAGGTGGAGGAGGTTCCCCAGCGAGAGACCACGCCCTTCCACCCCTATTCGCCCTATGCCGTTGCCAAGCAGTACGGCTTCTGGATGATCAAGGAGTACCGGGAGGCCTATGGGATGTTTGCCGTCAACGGCATTCTGTTCAACCATGAATCCGAGCGCCGTGGGGAAAACTTCGTTACCAGAAAAATCACCCTGGCTGCCGGCCGCATTGCAGAGGGTCTGCAGGACCATCTGGAACTGGGCAATATGGATTCCCTCCGGGACTGGGGCTATGCCAAGGACTATGTGGAGTGCATGTGGCTGATCATGCAGCAGGAGACCCCCGAGGATTACGTCATCGCCACAGGCGAGCAGCACACGGTCCGGGACTTTACGGAAAAGGCCTTTGCCGCCAATGGCTGCCGCATTCGCTGGGAGGGTACCGGCGTTGACGAGAAGGGCTATGATGCCGAGACCGGAAAGCTGCTGGTTTCCGTCAATCCCCAATGGTTCCGCCCCACCGATGTGGACAACCTGTGGGGTGACCCCACCAAGGCGAAGACCAAGCTGGGCTGGAATCCCCAGAAAACCAGCTATGCAGAGCTGGTAAGGATCATGGCCACCCATGACCGGGCACTGGCCAAACGGGAAAAGGCTATGCAGGAGGCAGCAAAATGATGGAGAAAAATGCGAAGATCTATGTGGCGGGCCACCGGGGCATGGTGGGCTCTGCCATTGTCCGGGAACTGCAGCGCCAGGGCTATACCAATATTATCACCCGTACCCACAAGGAGCTGGACCTGACAAGGCAGGATGCAGTCGAAGAATTCTTTGCAGCGGAGAAGCCGGAGTATGTATTCCTGGCTGCTGCGAAGGTGGGCGGCATTGTGGCAAACCAGAATGCACTGGCGGACTTTATGTACGATAACATGGTCCTGGAGATGAACGTCATCCATTCCGCCTGGAAGAACGGCTGCAAGAAGCTGGAGTTTCTTGGCTCCTCCTGCATCTATCCCCGCATGGCGCCACAGCCTATGAAGGAGAACTGCCTGCTGACCAGCGAACTGGAAAAGACCAACGAGGCCTATGCCTTGGCGAAAATTTCCGGCCTCAAATACTGCGAGTTTCTGAACCGTCAGTACGGCACGGATTACATCTCGGTCATGCCCACCAACCTGTATGGCCCCAATGATAACTATCACCCCACCCACAGCCATGTGCTGCCTGCCCTGATCCGCCGCTTCCATGAGGCCAAGGCCAGCGGGGCAGAAAGCGTCACTTGCTGGGGCGACGGAAGTCCCCTGCGGGAATTCCTGTACGTGGATGACCTTGCCAACCTGTGTGTGTTCCTGATGAACAACTACTCCGGCAACGAAACCGTCAACGCAGGCACCGGCAAGGAGCTGACCATCAAGGAGCTGACCGAGCTGGTTGCCAAGGTGGTTGGCTATACCGGCGAGATCAAGTGGGACCCCAGCAAGCCCAACGGTACGCCTCGGAAGCTGCTGGATGTCTCCAAGGCTACGGCTCTTGGCTGGACCTGCAAGACGGAACTGGAAGACGGCATCCGGCTTGCCTATGAGGATTTTCTGAACAACCCCATGCGGGCCGAACGCTGAGGGAAAGCTTATGAATATTATTCTGCTCTCCGGCGGATCCGGAAAACGTCTTTGGCCCCTGTCCAACGACATCCGTTCCAAACAGTTTATTAAGTTCTTCAAAAAAGAGGACGGCAGCTATGAGTCCATGGTCCAGCGGGTCTACCGGCAGATCAAAAAGGTGGATACGGATGCCACGGTGACCATTGCTACCAGCAAGACCCAGGTCTCCGCCATCCACAATCAGCTGGGGGAGAATGTGGGCATCAGCGTGGAGCCCTGTCGCCGGGACACCTTCCCGGCCATTGCACTGGCCACGGCTTATCTGGTGGATGTGCTGCACGTTTCGCCAGAGGAGTCTGTGGTGGTTTGCCCCGTAGACCCTTACGTGGAGGATGGCTATTTTGAGGCTCTGAAGGAGTTGTCCGCCCAGGCGGATCGGGGAGAGGCCAATCTGGTGCTTATGGGCATTGAGCCCACCTATCCCAGCGAGAAGTACGGCTATATCATCCCGGAAAGCGGGGACCATGTGGCCGGTGTCAAGACCTTCAAAGAAAAGCCCACGGCAGACGTGGCTGCAAGCTACATTGCCCAGGGGGCCCTGTGGAACGGCGGCGTGTTTGCCTATAAGCTGGGGTATGTGATGAACAAGGCCCATGAACTCATGGATTTTACCGATTATCAGGACTTGTTCGATAAATACGATACCCTGAAAAAGATTTCTTTCGACTATGCGGTGGTGGAGCACGAGCCCAAAATTCAGGTGGTGCGCTATGCCGGTATGTGGAAGGACCTGGGCACCTGGAATACCCTTACCGAGTCTATGGATGAGAACATCATCGGCAAGGGAGAACTGAATGACAAGTGCACGGGCGTGCATATCATCAATGAGATGGATGTGCCGGTGCTGGCCATGGGGCTGCACGATGTGATCATTTCCGCGTCTCCCGAGGGCATCCTGGTTTCCGACAAGGAACAGAGCTCCTATATCAAGCCCTTTGTGGACAAATTCGAGCAGCAGATCATGTTTGCGGAGAAGAGCTGGGGCAGCTTTAAGGTCATTGATGTGGAAGCTGCTTCCATGACCATCAAGGTGACGCTGAATCCGGGCCACAGCATGAATTACCACAGCCACAAGCACCGGGATGAGGTGTGGGTGGTCATTGCCGGCGAGGGCAGGACCGTTGTAGACGGCATGGAGCAGAAGGTCCATGCCGGGGATGTCATTACGATGTCGGCCGGATGCCGCCATACGGTGCTGGCTGACACGGAGCTGAAGCTCATCGAGGTGCAGCTGGGTGAGGAGATCAGCGCCCAGGACAAGCAGAAATTTGAATTGGAGTATTGATAGGATGGGAAGTCCTATGCCGGAAAAGAACAGACCCTTGCTGCTTCGGCCTGTGGGAAAGGATTACCTCTGGGGCGGAAGTCGGCTGAATGACGATTTTGAAAAAAATATTCCCCTGGCCCCCCTGGCAGAGACCTGGGAGTGCTCCACCCATCCCGACGGGCAGAGTTCTGTGTCAGGCGGCGACTTTGATGGGAAAACCCTGGCGGAGGTGCTGAAGATCCATCCGGAGTACCTGGGCCTTCGCCACAGAGGGGAGAAGGAGCTGCCGCTTCTCATTAAGTTCATCGATGCAAAGCAGGATCTGTCCGTTCAGGTGCATCCCACCGACGACTATGCCAGACTCCATGAGAATGGACAGCTGGGAAAAACAGAGATGTGGTACGTTCTGGATGCCAAGCCGGGAACGAGCCTCATCTATGGCCTCCGGCAGGACTGCACCGGAGAAGTGCTGCGCCGGGCAATCGAAGCGGGAGACGTCATGAAATACCTGCAAAAGGTCCCAATTCACAGGGATGACCTGTTTTTCATCCCGCCCGGGACCATTCATGCCATCGGGGCCGGGGCCTTGGTGGCGGAGATCCAAGAGAGCTCCAATCTGACCTACCGCCTGTATGACTATGACCGGGTGGACCGGAACGGCCGGAAAAGACCGCTGCATATTGAAAAGGCGCTGGACGTTGCCAATCTTCACGGTAGCGCAGAGCCCAGACAGCCACTGCGAGTGCTGAAATACCGGCAGGGCGTGGCTTCGGAGCTGCTGTCCCGGTGTAAATACTTTGAAGTGTACCGGATGCTGGTCAATACGGAGCGGCGGCAGAAGGTGGAGTATAGGGCTGACGAGTTGGCCTTCCGTGTGCTGCTCTGTGTGGGCGGCTGCGGGACCATCTCCTATGACAGCGGTTCCATTCCCTTTTATAAGGGAGACTGCATTTTTATCCCGGCAGATTCCGTGACGTTGACCATTCATGGGCAGGCACAATTTCTGGATGTGAAAGGATGAAAGACTGTGCATATTGAGCAGGAATATGATCGTTGGCTGGAAAAGGCTGTGGCAGACCCGGAGTTGGGGGAAGAGCTGCGGCGGATGGACGATGCAAAAAAAGAGGATGCCTTTTACCGGGACCTGGCTTTTGGCACAGGCGGTTTGCGTGGCGTGATCGGTGCAGGCACCAACCGCATCAATGTTTATACGGTGACAAAAGCGACCCAGGGCCTGGCCGATTACCTGAAAACCCATTTTTCGAACCCGTCCGTGGCCATTGGCTATGACAGCCGCATCAAGAGCGACCTGTTTGCCCGGGTCGCTGCCGGTGTATTTGCGGCAAACGGAGTGCAGGTGCACATCTGGCCCACGCTGATGCCTGTTCCCACGGTTTCCTTCGCGGTAAGGTACCTGAAAGCGTCTGCGGGCGTTATGATCACGGCCTCCCACAACCCCAGCAAGTATAACGGCTACAAGGTCTACGGCGCTGACGGTTGCCAGATCACGACCCAGGCCGCAGCGGAGATCTTGGCAGAGATCGAAAAGCTGGACATCTTTGCGGATGTTAAGCACAGTGCCTTTGAAACGGATATTGCAAACGGAACGGTCAGGTATGTTCCGGATGATGTTTATACGGCCTTTGTGCAGGAAGTGAAGAGTCAGTCGGTGCTGTTCGGCGAAGAGGTCAACCGAAATGTTGCCATTGTGTATAGCCCGCTGAACGGTACCGGACTGAAGCCCGTGACCCGCACGCTGAAGGAAATGGGCTATACCAATATTACAGTGGTGCCTGAGCAGGAAAAGCCCGATGGCCATTTTCCCACCTGCCCCTATCCCAATCCCGAAATTCGGGAGGCCATGGCCCTGGGCATGGAGTATGCGAAAAAGACCAATGCGGACCTGCTCCTGGCCACAGACCCGGACTGCGACCGGGTGGGCATTGCCGTGCGGACTCTGGAAGGGGACTACCGGCTGCTCAGCGGCAACGAGGTTGGCCTGCTGCTGCTGGACTATATCTGCGCCCAGCGTGTGAAGCACGGGAAGATGCCCGAAAACCCCGTTATGGTCAAGACCATTGTCACCATGGATCTGGCCGAACGCATTGCGGCACACTACGGCGTGAAAACCGTCAATGTGCTTACGGGCTTCAAGTTCATCGGGGAACAGATCGGCCTATTGGAAAAGACGGGAAGGGCAGACAGTTTTATTTTCGGCTTTGAGGAGAGCTATGGCTACCTGACCGGCTCCTACGTCCGGGACAAGGACGGCGTGGACGGGGCCTATATGATCTGCGAGATGTTCAGTTATTATAAGACCCGGGGTGTGAGCCTGCTGGAGAAGCTGGAGGAACTCTATGGAACCTATGGCTATTGCCTGAATACGCTCCACAGCTATGAATTCGACGGCAGTGCCGGGTTCGCGAAAATGCAGAGCATTATGGCCTCCTTCCGGGAGAAAATTCCGGAATTCGGCGGGAAAAGGGTGAAGGCGCTGCTGGATTACAGCATGGGCCTGAACGGCCTGCCCAGGTCCGATGTGCTGAAATTCCTGTTGGAAGACGGCTGCTCTCTGGTGGTCCGCCCCTCCGGCACAGAGCCGAAGCTGAAGCTCTATGCCTCTGTATGCGCGGAGAATGCCGAAAAGGCCCGGGAGACGGAAAAAGGAATCATTGCTGGCGCGGAAAAATGGCTGGCATAACCGAAGCATAAAAAACGAAAACACGCCGCCCGCGGGAAGTCCCCCCTGGGCGGCGTGCTTTGTACAGGAAAAAGAAATCAATCCAGGCTGATCAGCTCATAGTCCTGGGTGCCGAAGCCCAGCGCTGCGGCAGCATCGATGGTGTGGGTGCCGTGGCGGGAGTTGATGCGCTCCAGCAGGTGATCCCGGCCGGGGTCATTGGAGGCCTTGACCAGGTCAATGCAGGCCTGATCCAGAGCCACAGGGTCCAGGCTGGACAGAATGCCGATGTCCTTCATGCAGGGATCCTCGGCAACGGCGCAGCAGTCGCAGTCCACGCTCATGTTGCACATGATGCTGACGTAGGCCATGTTGCCGCCGAAGTGCTTGACCACGCTGCTGGCGGCATCGGCCATACTCTCCAGGAAAGCGTCCTGGGGGGCGACGTTCTGCCACAGAATATCCTGATCCGTTACTTTACCGGCGGAGTGGATGTAGGACTTACCGGCAGAGGAGGCACAGCCGATGGACAGCTGCTTCAGTGCGCCGCCAAAGCCGCCCATGGGGTGTCCCTTGAAGTGGGAGAGCACCAGCATGGAGTCGTAATTGCTGAGGTGCTTGCCTACATAATTCTTTTTGATCTGCTTACCGTTGGGGATTTCCAGCTCCAGATCGGGGCCTTCTGCATCCATGATGTCCACATCGAAATAGTGGCTCCAGCCATGGTACTCCATGAGCTTCACGTGCTTGTCGGTGGTATTCCGCTCGCCGCCGTAGGCGGTGTTGCACTCTACGACGGTGCCGTTGACGGCCTCGATCATGGGCTTCATGAATTCGGGCCGAAGGAAGTTCTGGTTGCCCTTCTCACCGGAGTGGACCTTTACGGCCACTTTGCCGGGCAGTGCCTTGCCCAGAGCCTCATACATCCGGATGACGTTTTCCGGCGTAATGGTCTTGGTGAAATAAACCTTTGCTTTTTCCATAAATGGATACCCTCCTGATAGATTTCCTATATTATACCATCGGTATGTGTTCCGTGGCAAGTCATAAATTTCCAATGGCTGGACAAACTGGGGGTGGAATCAAGATTTCTTTATTTTTGTACCTTTGGTTTGCGCTTCCGGAGAAGCTATGCTATAATTTTTTAAAAAAGAATAGAAGGGTGATTGCAATGCGGGCAATGAAATGTGCGGTTCTGCTGGCCGTTCTGGTGCTGCTATGTGGCTGCGGAAAGCAGACTGTCCCGGAGACAACGGCTTCAACGACTGAGCCTGTTACCTCTGTGGAAATGGTTGTGACAGAGGATACAATCCAAAATCTGGAGACGTATTCTGTTTTGGAGCGGGCGGATCTGCGGGGGAGCAGCTGCTATGCTGCAATTTTGGATTATCAGCGCAGCCATCCCCAGGTGGAGGTCCTCTATGATGTGGCGTTCGGAAGCACTCGGGTGGACGGAAAAGCGGCTGCCCTGGAGCTGTATGCCAAAGACGCAGATTTTCAGACTCTCAAGGAAAATCTGGCTTACCTTCCGGCGCTGGAAAGCCTGACGCTGCGGGAGACATCTCTGACCCAGGAAGAGATTTTGGAGCTGCGCAGTGTATATCCGGAGCTGAAGCTGACCTATACCGTGGACCTGCTGGGACAGGAGCTGCCCTGGGATACGGAGACGCTGGACCTGTCTTCCCTACAGGAAGCGGATGCGGAGGCGGTGAGCGGAAAGCTGGCTCTGCTGCCGGCCTTGCAGAGTGTGGAGCTCATGGATGCCGATGGAAATACCGCCCTGACACCCCAGGACGTGGCGGTACTCCAGGCGGGGACAGAGGCCCATTTTCACTATGTTTTCGACCTCTTCGGCAAGCAGGTCTCCACGGATGATGAACGCATCGAGTTCCGGAACAAGCGCCTGGGGGAGAAATACGAAGAGGAGCTGCGGCAGGCCTTGGGAATTCTGCGGGACTGCGACTATTTCCTCCTGGAAAACTGCCGCTTTGACAATGAGCTGCTTGCCCAGCTGCGGGACGAATACCGGGGCAGGACCAAGATCGTCTGGCGCATTTACTTTGCCAAGCAGGGCAGCTGCCTGACGGACAGAACCATTCTGCGCTATGTCTACAATGTGACCAACAGCACCGTTTCCCAGCTCAAATACTGTGAGGATGTGGAATATATCGACTTTGGGCATAATGACACATTGTCCGACTGGAGTTGGGCGGCCTATATGCCGAACCTGAAAGCCATTATCGTCTCCGGCTCCATGATCAAGGATCTGACACCCTTTGCCAGCTGCAAAAATCTGGAGTTTCTGGAGCTTTCCAATTGCGGCTATCTGACGGACCTGACGCCCCTTTCCCAGTGCACAGCCCTGCAGAGGCTGAACATCAGCTATACCAAGATAGAGGACCTGTCTCCGCTGAATGACCTTCCGAACCTGGAATGCCTGGTAGATGTCCACCCAAAGGTATCCCAGGAGGAGCTGGACCGGTTTGCAGAGGAACACCCCAACTGCATCGTCTCCTCCGAGGGGCATGAATACGGCTATCCCTGGCGCTATGAGCAGGACGGCAGTCCCACGCCCTATTACCAAACGCTCAAGGAGGTGTTCCATTATCCGGACGCCAAGGACACCCTGTGGTAAGTGCCCCGGGGAAATGAGGGGATAAGCAAAGAAACAAATGTAATTTTCGCTCTTTTTCTTGACTTCCCATAGAGCCTGTGTCATAATGGAGCTGTAGAAAAAGAAAGGGGAGATTTCCATGAAAAAGAGAATTGCATTGGTATTGGCACTGCTTCTGGCGCTGACGCTGACGGGCTGTAAAAGCAATGACTATAAGTCTGCTGTGAATGCCATGGAGAGTGGGGATTATGCCACAGCGGCCCAACAGCTGGAAGCACTGGGGGATTATCAGGACAGCAAGCAGCTGCTGAAACAGTGCCGCTACGCCCTGGCAGTGGAGGATTTCAACGCAGGAAATTACGAAAGCGCGTTGGAAGCCTTCCAGACGCTGGGGGACTATATCGATGCAGTGAGCTATGCTTCCCGCGCACAGGATGGGCTGCTCCGCCAGAAAATTGCAGGCAGCTGGCACAGTGAGACGCTGGATGTGACGGAGCTTTTCCTGAATGGGGCAGAGTCCCAGATGGAGGGAATCGCAGAGGCGCTCAGAGGACAGGGCGTTACTTTCCAGATCGTGATGAATTGCTCTTTTGCTGAGGACGGAACCTGCTCCATGGTGGGAACGGTCGTTGATATGGACGGGTTTGTGGAAAAGGTGAATTCCTTTTTACGGGACCTTATGACGCAAATGCTGGAGCAGGAATTTGCTGCGGAAGGGTATACGCTGGAGGAGGTTTATGCGCTGCTGGGGGTCAATGATGCAGATGAGGTGTTCCAGGCTGTGACTGGGATGACGATCCAGGAGTATATAGATGAGCTCGGGCTGCAGGAGCTTCTCAATATTGCTGTTGAAGCGCTGAAATTCGACGGCAGCTATGCTGTGGAAGATGGTGTGATTCTTTGCAACGGCGACAAGATCCGCTATGATGCAGATACCGATACCCTTAAACTCCTGTTCGATGACGAAACGGAGAAGCTGATGGGTGTGGACGCGCTGTCCATGAGCCGCGGCTGATCCTGACGGTACAAAAAGCCTATGGGGCTGCTAAAAATGGTGTCATTGTGCACCGGTGACTGACATTACCGGTGCGGTGGTCCACCGGTTGAATGAAATTGGCGATTTTACGCCAAGAAGTTCTAACATCCGGGGGACTGCCACGCCGGTGTGGGTGCTGGCTTAAAATGACACTGTTTTTGGCAGCTCTCTTTTTGACACTGTACAGGCGGATCAACAATTGCAATAGTCCCGAAAAAGTCCTTGCAAAAGGGGAAAAGACTGGTATAATAGGGAAGTAAAATGCGTTCCTGCGGGCAAAAGGAGAAAAATGCGATGCGTCTGCGAAATAGATTCCTGCTTTGGTACAGAAAGCGGCAGGGAAAACCAATGAGCCCTATGAAAATCATAGCCTCTGCCTTTGCAATTATTATCCTTTTGGGAACAGTGCTGCTGACGCTGCCCGTTGCTTCCCGCACGGGAGAGCGCTGCCCGTTCCTTCCGGCCCTCTTTACGGCAACCTCGGCCACCTGTGTGACGGGACTCACCCCCTTTGATACCTACACCCAGTGGAGCGGCTTCGGCCAGGGGGTCTTGCTGTGCCTGATTGAGCTCGGCGGCTTGGGCTTTATGTCCGTTGCAACGTTGTTTGTGTTCCTGCTGCGGCGGCGCGTGGGCCTCAAGCAGCGCATGGTTATGGCTCAGGCTCTGAGCCTGAACGATATGGAGGGCGTTGTGCACCTGCAGCGCACGGTCCTGATCGGGAGCTTCAGCATAGAGGGGATTGGTGCGGCAATTCTGACGGTGTATTTCTGGCCTCGCTTTGGATTCTCCCGGGCGCTGTGGCTGGGGGTATTTCACTCCGTCTCAGCCTTTTGCAATGCCGGTTTCGATGTCTTTGGCTTTTTGGAGCCGGGAGCAAGTTTGATTATCTTCCAGGATGACCCTGTGGTGCTGCTGACCCTTGGGGCACTGGTTATTGTGGGCGGCTTAGGCTTTCTTGTATGGGAGGAGCTGGCAGAGCGGAAACCCTTCCGGCGCATGACGGTTTATACCCGACTGGTGCTGTGTGCTACGGCAGCGCTGCTGCTGTCCGGCTGGGCGGTGACCTGCCTGGTGGAGTGGAACAACCCGGCGACACTGGGAAGCATGGGCCTGGGCGAGAAGCTCTTAAACGGCTTTTTCCAATCCGTGACCTTGCGTACGGCAGGATTTGCGGCCATCGACCAGGGAGCCCTGACCGATGGCGGCAAGGCGGCCTCCGTGCTCTTTATGCTGGTGGGCGGCTCCTCCGGCTCCACGGCAGGCGGCCTGAAAACCGTTACCTTTGTTGTGCTGCTGCTGTTCCTGTGGGCAAGACTCCGGGGGAAAAGCACCGTCTGCGCCTTCCGGCGTACCATTCCGGACAAGCAGGTCCTGGATGCCATGACCATTGCAACCGCGATGGTGCTGCTGGCGTTTTTTGGGGCCGTTTTCATCTGTGCGACATCCCCCGTAAGCTTTGTCAATGCGTTGTTCGAAGCCGTTTCGGCCTTGGCTACGGTTGGCCTTACGGCGGGAACCACGGGGAGCCTGAGCGTCCCTGCCCAGTGCTTGATTATATTGTATATGTATTTTGGACGTGTGGGCGTGCTGACCATCAGCCTGGGCTTCCTTTCGGGAGAGCAGGCCATGGAGCGGTTCCGCTATGCCCAGACGAACCTTTTGATCGGATAAGGAGAAAGCTTATGAAATCCTATGCAGTCATTGGTCTTGGCCGCTTCGGCTCGGCGCTGTCCCGGCAGCTGTGTAAGCTGGGGGCAGAGGTTCTTGCCCTGGATGTCCGGGCGGACTTTGTGCAGCAAATCTCTGGGGATGTGACCCATGCGGTCGTGGGCGATGCTCAGGATAAGGAAGTGCTGAAGGCCCTGGGCGTCCGGAATCTGGACTGTGCCGTCATCGCCATCGGTGACAATCTGGCGGCCTCAGTACTCATCGCCATGAACCTGAAGGAGCTTGGCGTTCCCTATGTTGTTTGCAAGGCCCATGACGAGACCCACCGGAAGGTGCTGGAGAAGCTGGGGGTGGACCGTGTTCTCATCCCGGAGCAGGAGTCTGCCCAGCGTCTGGCAAGATCGCTCAACAGCCACAATGTGCTGGATTACATCGAGCTTTCCGAGGACTTCGGCATTCTGGATGTACCCGCTCCCAAAAGCTGGATTGGTAAGACGCTGCGGGAGCTGAATGTCCGGGCCAAGCTTGGCGTGAATATCATCGCGGTGGAAAACGGCGGCAAGACCAATGTTTCCCCTGTAGCGGACTATGTGATCTGCCAGGGAGATACCATGGTAGTGCTGGGCGATAACATTGCCCTGGAAAAGGTGCAGAAGCTGTGACGGAAGAACGAATTACATCCCGGAAAAATCCCACGGTGCAGCAGGTGAGAAAGCTGCTGACCTCCCGGAAGGCCCGGGAGGCGGCAGGGCTTTTCGTCTCCGATGGGACCAAGCTGCTGAAAGAGGCCGCTGTGCACTGCCCAGGTTTGGAGACGGCCTTCCTCTGCGATGGTGTGGAGGTAGAGCTGCCGGAGAGCGTTCGGGTTGTCCGGGTGAGCAAAGAGGTCATGGAGGCAATTTCCCCCATGGAGACCCCCCAGGGGGCGGTGTTTCTGTGCCGTCTGCCGGAAAAGAAGTCCTTTGTCCCGGAAAAGGGAATGCTGCTGCTGGACGGGATCCAGGACCCCGGAAACGTGGGCACCATCCTGCGCACGGCGGATGCTTGGAATGTGCCGGTGGCTCTGCTGGAGGGCTGCGCGGACCCGTTCAGCCATAAGGTAGTCCGGGCCAGTATGGGTGCCGTTTTCCGCCGGGATATTACCGTGACCACCTGGGCGGAAGCCCGGGATGCCTGCCGTCAGGCGGGAATCAGCCTGGCGGTGACAGCGCTGCGGGAGACGGCCCGGGATATCCGACAGGCAGATGTGGGCGCCATGGCCGTGGTCATCGGCAGCGAGGGGCAGGGGGTCCGCCAGGAGATCCTGGAGGAGGCCGGGGATGCTCTGATCATTCCCATGAATCCTCACTGTGAATCCCTGAATGCTGCTGTGGCCGCTGCGGCCGTCATGTGGCAGATGCAGAAATTATAATGAAGAGGGTGACAAAATGCTGCTCTATTGGCTCTGGCTTGCGGGCTGTAAGGATATCGGGGATGGTACAAAGACAGCCTTGGTGCGGCATTTTGAGGACCCGGAAGATATTTTCCGTGCGGATAAGCAGACACTGCGCGCAGCTGATATTGAAGGCCTGACGGAAAAGCAGGCGGATGTTCTGCTGCGGCACGATCTCCGGGATGCAGAGCGGGTGCTGACGGACTGTATGCGCCTGGGCATCCGGGTGCTGACCTTCGGGGATGCCCAATACCCCAAGCGGCTGAAGGAACTCTACGATGCCCCGGTGGTCCTTTTCTATAAGGGGACGCTGCCGGATTTTGACGATTTGACCACGGTGGCCCTGGTGGGCACCCGGCATGCTTCCGATTACGGGCGGCAGGCCGCGGCCCGGCTGGGCGGAGAAATCGCCGCCGCGGGAGGCTTGGTGGTCTCCGGCTTGGCAGAGGGAATCGATGCGGCAGCCATGGGTGCCGCATTGGCCCAAGGGGTGCCTGCTGTGGGCGTTCTGGGCTGCGGTGCGGATATTGTTTACCCACCGAAGAACAGCGGCCTTTTCCGGAGAACGGAAGAGCTGGGCTGCATTTTATCCGAATTCGCCCCGGGGTCCCCACCGCTTGGCTGGCATTTTCCCAAGCGGAATCGGATCATCAGCGGCCTGAGCTGCGGGGTTGTGGTCGTGGAGGCGCCGGAGAAAAGCGGTGCGCTTCTGACGGCAAAGTACGCTCTGGAGCAGGGCAGGGATGTGTTCGTGGTCCCCGGAAATGTGGACAACGAGGGTTTCCGGGGCAGCAATCGGCTGCTGCGGTCCGGGGCCATTGCTGTGGCAACCGGTCAGGAGATCATGGAGGAATATGAGGGGATTTATCCTGACAAGCTTTCGCAGATCCGGGAAAATTCCACCGTAGCGACACCCGAGAAAACGGTCATTCCCAAAAAATTAAAGAAAAAAACCATTGACAACGGGGATTCCCCGCCGTATAGTGAACAAAATGACCCCCTTGCGGGCCTTTCCGAGGAGGAGCGGACGGTGATGAACGCCATCGGCTCCGGTATTCAGAGCGTGGACGATGTGATTGCACGCTCCGGCCTGCCATCCGGAAAGGTTTTGGGGCTGCTGACGATGCTGGAGATCAAAAAGAAAATCGTCCGGTACCCGGGAAAGCGCGTTTCCTGGCAGCGGTGAACCGCAAAAAATGATTGAAAAGGAAGTATTTCATGGGCAAATCCAACAATCTGGTGATCGTTGAGTCGCCTTCCAAAGCAAAGACCATCGGCAAATACCTGGGGCCCGATTATGTGGTCAAGGCCAGCATGGGCCACCTGCGGGATCTGCCGAAGAGCAAAATGGGCGTGGATCTGGAGCACGGGTTTACGCCGGAATATATTCCCGTCCGGGGCAAAGAGGCACTCATCAAGGAGTTGAAGGCCGCCGCCGCCCAGGCCGATACCGTCTATCTGGCAACGGACCCTGACCGGGAGGGAGAGGCCATTTCCTGGCACTTAAAGGAGCTCCTGAAGCTCCCTGAAGAGAAGACCCACCGGGTCACCTTCCACGAGATTACCCAGAAGGTGGTCAAGGACTCCATCCAGCACCCCCGGGATATCGACTATGACCTGGTGGATGCCCAGCAGGCCCGCCGGATTCTGGACCGGATCGTGGGCTATGAGCTTTCCCCTCTGCTGTGGAAAAAGGTTCGCAGAGGGCTTTCCGCCGGACGTGTCCAGAGCGTTGCCACCCGGATGGTGGTGGACCGGGAGGAGGAGATCCGGGCCTTCCAGCCCAAAGAATACTGGAGCCTGGATGTGACGCTGAACCGGCAGCAGAAGCCTGGCTCCTTTGTGGCCCATTATTATGGCGAGGAAAAGAAACGGGAGCTGCAGAATGAGGCCGAGACCGATGCTGTCATTGCCGATATTGCCGGCAAGCCCTTCACCGTTACCAACGTGAAGAAGGCGGAGAAGAAGCGGTCTGCCGCCCCTCCCTTTACTACCTCTACCTTGCAGCAGGAGGCTTCCCGGAAGCTGAATATGACCCCCAAGAAGACCATGATGATCGCCCAGCAGCTCTACGAAGGCGTAGACGTGGAGGGTGAGGGGACCTTGGGCCTGATCACCTATATGCGTACCGATTCCCTGCGGCTTAGCGATGAGGCGATGACTGCTGCTGCGGACTTTATTTCCAACCGCTACGGTAAGCAGTATTACTATGGGAAGTTCCACGTGTATAAGACCAAGGCAGAAGCCCAGGATGCCCACGAGGCCATCCGGCCAACCCATGTAGAGCTGGACCCTGAGCGGGTACGGGGCAGCCTGACACCGGACCAGTACCGGCTGTATAAACTTGTCTGGAGCCGGTTCCTGGCCAGCCAGATGGCAAACGCCCTGTATGACACCGTGTCCATCGATACGGCCTGCGCCGGGCATACCTTCCGCTCCACCCACCAGAGCCTGCGCTTCCCCGGCTTTATTGCCGTCTATGAGGAGGGCCGGGATGACGACGGCGAGGCCCTGGGCTCTCCGCTGCCCGATCTGAGCGAGGGGGAGCAGGCCCAGGCTGCAAGCCTGGACAAGCAGCAGCACTTTACCCAGCCTCCTGCCCGGTTTACCGAGGCAACCCTGGTCAAGGCCATGGAGGAGCAGGGGGTTGGCCGCCCCTCTACCTATGCTGCCACCATTTCCACCATTGAGGACCGGGACTACGTGGTCAAGCAGGACAAGCGCCTGGTGCCCACAGCTCTGGGCGAGGTGGTCACGGGGCTCATGAAGGAGCGTTTCCAGGACATTGTGGACGTGGGCTTTACTGCCAATATGGAAAACCGTCTGGACGCTGTGGAAGCGGGAAAGCAGAACTGGAAAGACCTGCTGGCGGACTTCTACCAGGATTTTGAAAAGGAAATGAAGGATGCGGAGGTTGCTCTGGAGGGTGTGCGGCTGAAAGTCCCCGAGGAGGAAACGGACGAGGTTTGTGAGCTCTGCGGCCGGAAGATGGTCATCAAAATGGGCCGCTTCGGCAAGTTCCTGGCCTGCCCGGGCTTCCCGGAGTGCAAGAACGCCAAGCCCTTGGTGGAGCGTATGCCCGGCCGCTGCCCCAAGTGCGGCAGCGGAATGCTCAAGCGCAAGTCCAAGAAGGGTTATGCCTTCTATGCCTGTGAGCGTGGTCAGGAATGCGGCTTTATGACCTGGGATGTGCCCACTGCCGAGGATTGCCCGGAGTGCGGTCAGACCCTGTTCAAAAAGTCCGGAAAGGGCCGCATGAAGCCCTTCTGCATCAATGAACAGTGCTCCCGGTTCCTGCCTGAGGACCAGAGAGGCTACTATAAGAAAAAGGCCGCTGAAACCGCCGAAAATGCGGAGCCAACGGCGGAAGCAGCGGAGGAAAAAACCGAGTCCAAGAAGACCGCTGCCAAGAAGGCACCGGCAAAAAAGACAACTGCCAGGAAAACGGCAGCGAAGACCACTGCGGCTAAGAAGACTGCCACCGCGAAAAGGACCGCTGCAAAGAAACCCGCTGCAAAGACCAAAAAGGAGAACGGCTGATGGAAGTGAAAGTGATCGGTGCGGGCCTTGCCGGCTGCGAGGCTGCCTGGCAGCTGGCCAAGCGGGGCATCTCCGTGGGGCTGTACGAGATGAAGCCCCAGAAGATGAGCCCAGCCCACCATAGCCAGGACTTTGCAGAGCTGGTCTGCTCCAATTCCCTGCGGGGAGATCGGCTGGAAAATGCCGTTGGGCTGCTGAAAGAAGAGCTGCGGCGGTGCGACAGCCTGATCATGCAGTGTGCCGAGGCCACCCGGGTGGAGGCAGGCGGCTGCCTGGCCGTAGACCGGAAGGGCTTTTCCCAGCTGGTAACGGAAAAGATTCGGAGCAATCCTTTGATTACGGTGGTGTCCGAAGAGGTGACCCAGGTGCCGGAAGGTCCGGTCATCATTGCAACGGGGCCGCTGACATCGGATGCCCTGTCCAAGGCCATCGGCGAATACTTTGGCACGGATTATCTGCATTTTTTCGATGCTGCAGCCCCGCTGGTAACGGCGGAATCCGTGGATATGGACCTTGCCTGGTGGCAGTCCCGGTATGACCGGGGAACACCGGACTACGTGAACTGCGCCATGGATAAGCAGCAGTACGAGGCCTTTGTGAAAGAGCTGATTTCCGCCGAGGAGGCGGAGGTCCATGGCTTCGAGGACAAGCGGGTTTTCGAGGGCTGTATGCCCGTGGAGGTCATGGCCCGCAGAGGCCTGGATACCCTGCGCTACGGCCCCATGAAGCCCGTGGGCCTGACGGACCCGAAAACCGGGGCGGAGCCCTATGCGGTGCTGCAGCTGCGGCAGGACAACGCGGCCAAGAGCGTCTACAATCTGGTGGGCTTCCAGACCCACCTGAAGTTTGGGGAGCAGAAGCGGGTATTCTCCATGATCCCGGCGCTGCGCAATGCGGAATTTGTCCGCTACGGTGTCATGCACCAGAATACCTTCCTGCAAAGCCCCAGGCTGCTGGACCAATTCTATGCAGACAGGCGCAACCCGCTGGTTGCCTTTGCCGGGCAGATGACCGGCGTGGAGGGGTATGTGGAGTCCACCGCCTCCGGCTTTTTGGCTGCCGTTGCCATGGCCGCCAAGGTCCAGGGAAAAGAGCCTGTGGCTTTCCCCAAGACCACGGCCATTGGGGCCCTGGGACTGTACATCAGCGACGGCTCTATTGAAAACTTCCAGCCTATGAACATCAATTTCAGCATTATTTCGCCACTGGAATACCGGGTGCGGAAAAAGGCGGAAAAGAATCTGGCGATTTCTCAGCGAGCTCTGGAACAGATCGATGCGTTGATCGGCCAGGGATTCTGAGGAGCGGAAAGAGAGGGATACACAATGAAGATCATTCTGGACGCCATGGGCGGCGACCTGGCCCCCGAGGCACCGGTCCTCGGTGCCATTGATGCCGCCAAGGATTTTGGTGCGGAGATCACTCTGGTGGGCCGCAGTGAAAAGATCCTGGAGGTCATGCGGAAGAACGGCTACAACGATCTGCCCAAGGGTGTGGAGATTGCCGGGGCGGATGATGTGGTGGATATGCACGACGATCCCGGCACGGTGATCCACAAGCGGAAGAATTCCTCCATGGTCATCGGCCTGCGGCTGCTGGCGGATGGGCAGGGCGATGCCTTCGTGTCTGCTGGCTCTACCGGCGCGCTGCTCACCGGCGCGACTCTGATCGTCAAGCGGGTGAAGGGCATCCGTCGGGCCGCCATGGGTCCTGCCATGCCCAATAAAAAGGGCGGCAACACGGTGATCTGCGACTGCGGTGCCAACGCCGAGTGCACGCCGGAATTCCTGCTGCAATTTGGCCTGGTGGGCTCTGCCTATGCCAAGAAGAAGTATGGCATTGAAAATCCCAGAGTGGGCCTGCTGAACATCGGCACCGAGGATTCCAAGGGGACCCAGCTCCAGCGGGATGCCTATGCGCTGCTCACCGATGCATCCCAGAAGGGCCTGCTGAACTTTGTGGGCAATGTGGAGGCTCGGGGCGTTCCACTGGGAGATGTGGATGTTGTGGTTTGCGACGGCTTCTCCGGCAACGTGCTGCTGAAGTCCATTGAGGGCACCGCCATGTTTGTGGGCAGCCTGATGAAGCGGATGTTCAAGAAGAATGTCTTCTCCAAGCTGGGCTATCTGCTGTGCAGCTCCGGCGTGAAGCAGATGATGAAGCTGCTGGATTATCATGAGATCGGCGGCACCCAACTGCTGGGCATTAAGAAGCCCGTTATCAAGGCCCATGGCGCGTCTGACCGTCTGGCCTTCCGCAATGCGGTCAAGCAGGCAATGGACGCAGCCGAAAATGACATTACGCAGGATATGGAGCAGGCATTGGCCCTGCTGGCACAATCGAAGGAGCAAACCAATGATTAAAGATTTGGAAACGGAGATCGGCTATCATTTTCATAATATCTCCCTTTTGCAGAATGCCCTGACCCATTCCTCCTATGCCAACGAGCGTTGGCACAACAGCCTGCTCAGCAATGAGCGGCTGGAATTCTTGGGAGACAGTATTCTGGGAATGCTGGTAGCGGATTACCTTTACCGGAACTTCCCGGATCGCCCCGAAGGGGAATTGACCCGAATGCGGGCGGATATGGTCTGCGAGACCACGCTGGCCGGCGTTGCCGAGAAGATCCATCTGGGTGAACACCTGCTCCTGGGCCACGGCGAGGAGCAGGGCGGCGGCCGGACCCGGGAGTCCATTCTGGCAGATGCCGTGGAATCCGTCATCGCCGCATCCTTCCTGGATGGCGGCATGGAGGCGGCACTGCACTTCGTCAGGACCTTCATCCTGGTGCAGGTGCCCGTGAAGCAGCTGCACAATGCGGACTATAAGACCCAGCTCCAGGAGCTGGTGCAGCAGAAGAAGAACCAGGTCCTTGCCTATGTTCTTCTGGACGAGACCGGCCCGGATCACGACAAGCACTTTGCCGTGGCCGTGACCCTGAACGGCGCCGAAGTGGGCCGGGGTGACGGACGCAGCAAAAAGCGCGCCGAACAGGAGGCCGCAAGACTGGCCATTGAGAAGCTATTCCCGGGTGTGAACGCATAAGATACAAGAAGCCCCTGCCGCGCGGCAGGGGCTCATCATTTATTCCGTAATGGATCGGTAAATCTCTTCCATCCGTTTGGAGATGGTGTCCAGGCTGAAGGCCTGGACTTTTTCTTTTGCGGCTTCGCCAAGCGTGCGGCGCAGCTCCGGGTCGGATTCCAGGGAGACAATGGCTTCCGCAATGGATTTTGGATGCAAGCGGGCGTAGATGCCCTCTTTCCGGTCCGTGATCAGGTCCACATTGCCTCTTATGGGGCTGACGATGCATGGCAGCCCGCTGGACATGGCTTCCATCAGGGAAAGGCTCAGGCCCTCCCGGAAGGAGATGAAGAGGAAGACATCCGCTGCGGCGTACAACTGCGGAACATCCGACCGGTAGCCCAGAAAATGGACGCGATGCATCAAATGAAGCTGGCTGCAAAGGGCAATGTTGTTTTCCAGCTCCTGCCCACGACCGGCGCACAACAGGTGAACATGGGGATTCGGAATGCGGGCCATGGCCTCCAGCATCATGCGGTGATTTTTGTTTTTTGTCATTTCCGCAACGGACAAAAGGACAAAATCATCTTTGCCCAATCCAAGGGAGACGCGGATGGCATCCCGCTCTGCGGAGTGATTCTGGAAGCGCTCCAGCTTGACGCCCACGCCCTGGACATATTCCAGACGCTTGGCATGAAGGTGCTTCCTGGAGAATTCATAGTCCTCTCGGTTGATTGTGATGAGCACGTCCGTGAAGAAGGATGCGATCCACTCCGCAGGGAAAAACACCAGCCAGTTCAGCAGCGGTGCACCCTTGTAGAAATGGTAGCCGTGGGCGGTGTAAACCACCTTGCAGCCCTTTTTCCGGGCATCCCTGGCGGCAAGACGGGTGAGAAAAGCGGCCACAGGAGTGTGGCAGTGGATCATGTCGAAGTCACCCTCATCAATGATGCTTTTCAGCTCCTTGTAGGCCCGGATATTGTCCCGGGTCAGGGGAGAACGGCCAAAGGCTACGGGATAATATTTGTCGCAATAGGGAATGTTGCATTCATTGGGATCATCGTAGTCATTTTTGGCGGCTACGGCGGTTTCCCAGCCCATTTCCTTCAGCATTTTCAGATAGGGAATGTGAAACTGTACGATGTGGGTCTTGACGACAGTCGCCACAAAGAGCACTTTTTTCTTTGCCAAAAGGATCGCCTCCTTGGGGATTCCGATACCATCGGGAAAAATCAAATCAGAGCGTTTCGTTTCCGGATGCGCAGCAGCTCCCAAATGCCAATGGCTGCGCCAAGGGCCCAGCGGATCAGCCAGAAACCGGACAGCAGATATACCAGAACGAAAACAATAAGGAATGCTGCGGCATATTTGCCCCACAGCGAGAAGCTGAAGGGATAGGTCTGTTTTCCGAGAAAATAACGGGTGGAAATATAGTGAGCCAGAAATTGCAGGGTGTGGGAAATGACGGTAGCCAGCGCCGCACCCAGCATTCCCAGAGGGGGAATGAGCAGATAGTTCAAAAGAATGTTGATCAGAGAAGAGGCGATGGTGGCAGCGGCTACGATCTTTACCTGCTTATGATACTGCTCATAGGTAATGGGGAAGGTGCACAGAAAATTCACATAGTGGCTCAGGGCAAACAGGGGAACCAGGTTGGTGGAGCCCCAGAAGTCCTGGCCTGCAAAGAGGTGATAGACCTCTGTGCTCAGCAGGATGAAGCCGGCAGAAAGAACGGTAAAGAGCTCCAGGTAGTTCTCTGCACTGCTGCGGACGGCATCGGCATTGCCCTGCTTGGTATCCTCATAGAAGAAGGGAACCCAGGTATTGTTCAGGGCAGTGAAGATGGTATAAAGGACCGTACCCAGCTGGAAGGCGGTGGAGTAAATGCCGCTGGTGCTGTCGCCTATCATCTGCCGCAGCATGATCACGTCGCTGTGTCCAAGCAGAAGGTCTGCCAGGTTGTAGAAAATATAGGGAATGGCGAGGGGAATGCAGAAGTGCCAGAATTCCCGATTGTAGAACGTCTTTCCCTTTGCCCAGATGGAGATGCACAGACCAAGGCCCAGAAGGCCATAGACCGCGGCGATGGCGGTGATCCGGCCGTAATAGCGCTGTTCCTGGGGCAGGGCCAGGACGAACACCAGGGAGAGCCCCATGGTGGCCAGGGTGGTGACCAGAGACAGGAGCATATTCCGCCCTGCCTTCATTTCATAGGTCAGCTTCCGGTTCATGAAGTTCACGCCATAGGTGCCGAAGGACTGGAAGAGCACCAGCAGAATGAAAAAGGTGGGCAGGTTCAGCGCATTGCTGATGGGCCCCAGAAACAGGAGCACCAGCGCCGCGACAACCGCAAAGCAGACAAGAGACAGACTCAGAACGCTGGACTGGTATTTGTCCTGCTCCGAAGCGGGAAATTCCACCATGGCGTTGGCCAGGGTCGCCTGGGTCTGCAATGTGGCGGCAATGGAGAGAATGCTGACCCACACATTATAATTGGAGACATTTCCGTAGCCGCCGGTGCCCAGAAGCCGGGAAAACAGCGGGGCCGTAATGATGGAAATGCCATAGAGCAGGCAGGTGGAGAGGATATTCAAAAAACCAACGCGGTTCCGTTTTTTCATGGAGCGATCCTATTCTTTGTGGGCGGCCAGGCCGGCATAGACGGCCAGAAGGGCATGAAGGTTGTTTTCCGGGGAGTGGGTCTTTTGCGCCTTTTTCCGGGCGGCTGCACCCATGGCAGCGGCCTGGGAGCCCATGGCGAAGACCTGGCAGATGTCTTGGGCCAGAACATAGGGGGCTGAGGACTGATACAGCAGCCCTTCCTCCGGCGCATGGAGCATGGAGGAAACGCCGCCTACATCCGCTGCAATGCAGGGGAGTCCCAGCAGCATAGCCTCGCCGAGGACATTGGGGGAGTTTTCCATAACGGAAGGAAGCACAAAAGCATTGGCGCTCAAAAATGCCTGCTTCATTTGCTCGGCATTCAGGCATCCCAGAAAACGGACGTGATCCGTCAGGCCGTTTTTTGCGGCATAGCGGCGCAAATACCGGTGGTAGGTCTGCTCCAATAGCTTCTGACGGCCCTGTGGACGGAAGATATCCGGCCCGGGTACCGAGATGACGGTATCGGGATATTGCGGCAAAACCAGCTTCAGCGCCTCCAGAAGATGATGGAAGCCCTTAATGGGCGTATCCGGGCCGGAGGCGAAGATGCTGTGCTTTTGGCACAGGTCATACTGCCACTGACCGGAATAAAAGCAATCCCGCAGGGTCTCGCCGCAGTAATGATATTCCGCCTGGGGGGCCAGCATCCGGGCGGCAGCCGCATCCCAGTGGGTCCGACCGAAAATGTGCCGGGTGATGGAAAGTCCGGCGCGCTCCATGTCCCCCCTGCGGAGATAATGGCTGCGCTGCATGGCGACGTTGTCCAGCCGCAGCAGGTCCCGGGGGCTGAATCCCCGGAGGGCCCCGGCGGGAAGCCCGTCGGCATAGTGCTTTCCGCAGATGCAGCATAGACCCTGAAGGCCTACGACGGTCCTGTCCAGCAGTCCCGCTTCCCGGCAGATGCGCAGCATGGCAAGGGTATGGCTGTATTCCGTTCCCCAGATGTGGATCACGTCCGGAGAGAAGGCGCGAATTTCCTGCCGGAACAGCGGCTCCAGGGAAAGCTCATAGCGGTGCATGACGGGCTCTTCGAAAACCCGGTAGCTCAATTGCCCGAGGCTTCCCTGGCAGGCTTTGGGGCCCCGGCAGAGAACGCGGACGGTCATCTCCGGATCCGCGAGCAGGTCCTCCAGGGTGTGGTCGATCCACAGCCCGTTCCCGGCGGTGCCGTCTATGGCCTGCTGCACGGTGCCGGGTATTAAATTGCAAAGCCACAAAAGCCGCATGGTATCAGTTCCTTTCGGTGGATTCCAGCATGGTCAGGATCTTCTCTGCCTGAACCACATTGTTTCGGGTCTCCAGGACGAAGCGCCTTGCCTGAAGGCCCTGCTGCATCAGTTCCTCGTCAGACCGGGAGAATACCTCCCGCAAGGCATCGGCAACGCCTTCGGGGGTCTCCTTCCGGATGAGATTGACATAGGGGAGATATTCCCTTGGCATTCCCGGCAGGTCCGTGGTCAGCACCGGCGTGCCGGAGGCCATATATTCCATGGTTTTGGAGGGAAAGGAGTATTTCACGAACTCGGCATCGGTTGGCCGCGGGTTGACCAGCAGCGTTGCCTCCATTTCCTTTTCCACGATCTCGCTGCTGAGCAGCATCCCGCCGTATCGGACCCGGGGGTCATCCAGCGCTTTCAGGTCTTCCACATAGTCCCCGGGACCGTAGATGGCCAGCTGGGTATCCGGCAGATCGGCCAGAAGGAAACCCTTCACCAGGTTTTCCAGGCCGTAGATTTTTTGAACGCTTCCTGCGTACAGGCAGATGCGGGGATGCTGTTTCCTATCGGCCGAGGGCTGCCTGCCGGCCATTGCAATGTCAGCGTGGCCCTCCAGAATGACGTGGGGCTTCCCTGTGGGATTGACTCGGGCATTCATCTGCTCCGTCAGCAATACATAGTCGGTGCATCCGGCGATGACCCGGTTGGTCAGGCTCCGGTAGAGCTTGCTGTAGCCAAGCATATCCGGCAGGTCCGTGATGATGCCTACGCACCGGCAGCCCTTTTTCCGGGCGGCCAGCTGGGCAAACAGAGCGGTGGTGCAGTTCAGGCAGTCTACAAAGACAACGCTGTCCGGCCTTGCCAGCTTGCAGACCGTGGAGTAAACCTGCCGGGCCCCGGAGAGGATCTTGCGGATCGGGTTTCGGTAGGCCACTGCGTACTGATAGCGGGCCCCGCCCTCTTCCTCCGGCGATAGGGCCAGGGAGGCGGTATCCATGAGACTGCGGTTCAGCGGCAGCGTCGCTGCCACGTCCACCGCGACATGACTGGCAAGACCTTCAATCAGCAGACGGTGGTATTTTTGACTCTGAAAGGCAGGCTTTTGGGCCGTATCGGAGAATAGCTGCCGATAGGTCTTTTCAGAGCAGGTTGTCACGGCATAAATGATGTGCATAGTACCTCCCGACCCGGAAACTTAGGCCTGCTCCGGGATGGATACGTTCTTTTTGGGCAGCCGGTCGAGCAGAAGCTCCACGCATTCGATCAGCGCCAGAATGGGGAAGATCCAGAAATAGGGATCGGAGATCAGATTCTGGGTGTTGAAGGTAATGGCCAGCGCCAGCAGGCACAGCAGCTTTGTGGCCCAGTGCCCCTTGCCCCGAAGGACCAGACAGAGCCATGCAATTACATGGAGCCAGCCACTGAAAATGCCCAGGATGGCAAACAGAATGGTGGTGGAGCTGGTGTTGTCGGGGATGATCTCCAGAACGTAGGCAACCTCTCTTCCAACCCTGGGCCGGAAGGAGAGCAGATGCAGATTGATATAGATGCTCTCGAATCGGTCGTCGAAGGAGGGATTCCCCGGCGTTACCTTCTGGACCATATACAGCAGGGTGGTATACAGCGGGGGCTTCCGGATGAAAAGCCAGGCAAGAAACGCTGCGCCCAGAATGAAGGCGACCACCGTCAGAAGTTTGCCGAGAGGGCTGCGGTAGAGCTTTTTTTCAAAGTAAACGGTCACCAGCAGCACCGCCATGGCTGCAATGGCGCCGGTGGAGAAGGTGCTCAGCAGTGCCAGGCAAAGAATGCCGCAGCAGCACCACATATGGAGTTCCTTTTCCCATGCCACGTGATAGAAGCAGAGATACAGTGCCAGGAACAGGAAGAACTGGTAAACCCCCGGCTCCCGGAAAATGCCGAAATTCCGGTCCCGGACCATGGTTTTCGGCACAAAAGCCAGAATATAATTGTAAAATTCGCCGCCGTAGGCATTGGCAAAGACAGGCGGCGTCAGGATACCCCGGTCCGCCAGAGGCCGCAGCGCAAAAGCCGCCAGGGAATACACGGCAAGAACTGTCATTACGATGCAGAAGCCTTTTCCGGCCTGGGCACAGGTGACAAAATAGGAGAAGAATACCCCCAGCAGGATGCTCAGCAGGATGCTGAAATACATCATCTGCCAGTCCCTCTTTATGCACATGGGGATGAGAACGGCAGCAGCGAACAGCAGCGCCAGCAGAACACGGTAGTTCAGGACGATCTGCAAAAGGTGCCTGCGCTGGTAAATCAGAAACACCGCCAAGGCCGCCAGGGTAATGCCCAGACTGAAAAACTGTGCCTTATAAAAGCCCAGCAGATAGTAGGATACCTGGCTGACCCGGCAGAGATAGAGGATCAGAAACAAATACAGCCCGAAAAGTACCTTATAGGCTGGTTTCTGGGGAAAGGGAAATCGATCGGTCATATTTCCTCCCGGCGCATAAGCGCCACAATGGCAGAGGCCAGATGCTCCGCGCCACGAGGGACGGCTACCCCACCGTGGGCCTCGGCTACCTCCTGGCAGGCCGTGCCCTGATAGACGATTGGGGTGGTACCGCAGCAGGCGGCCTCCAGAACGGTCATGCCGAAGGTCTCTTCCACACTGGGGCAGACATAGACGTCGGCAGCGGTGTAAATTTGCGCCAGGGTGCGGCTGTCCGGGGTCCGGGGCAGCCCCAGGACGCCGGCAGGAAGCTTTTGAATCTGTTTCTCCGGCAACCCAACGAGCACAATGCGGCAGCTATCCGGCAGCAGTGCGGCAAGGGCGAGAAAGTCCGCAAGCCCTTTTCGGGGCTCCCAGACGTTTGCAACGCCCAGTACGAGAAAGCTGCCCTCCAGTCCCATCCGCTGCCGAAAATCACTTTTTGTCGGATGAAAAACGCCGGTATCTACCTTGTTGGGCACGACCCGGATGGGATAATCCTTCAGGAAACTCTCCCGGACAAGGTTTGCCAGCCACTCGGAGGGAACCTCCAGGGAAAGGTTTTCAATACCGGTAAAGAGCGCCTTCTTCCGCAGATAGTTCTTTCGACTGGCATCCAGAAGGGCCTTGGGATATACGTTTTTCTGAGGGCAACTTCCACAGCAGGTTTTCCACTTTTCGCAGCCCACTGCGGAAAAATAGGGACAGTTCCCGGTGAAGGCCCAGCAGTCGTGCAGGGTCCAGATGATCTGCTTCCCGCAGCTGCGCAGATAATCAAACAAAAGTCCTACGTGAATATAGTACCCGTGCAGATTGTGCAGCCAGATCACATCCGGGTCATATTCCCGGACCTGCCGGAGAAAACGGGCCGTGGCTGCCCGGGAGCCGAAGCCGCCGGTGCCGAAGATGCGGTGGCAGAGGGCGTGAAACCGGTAGTCCCAGGGACTTCCGATGGCTATGGTGGGCACACCGCACTGTGCAGCCTGCCGCCCATAGGCGATGCGGCAGGTGTGGCCCTGCTGCTCCAGCCGCTCACAGGCGGACAAAATGATTCTGCCGGTGCTGCCGAAGCCGGCGACGGAATTGATAAACAGATATTTCATGTGTCCTCCTTGCCGAGAAGCTCCCGGAAGAGGCGGACATATTGGGCGGTGCAGATGTCCGGTGTATATCTGCGGAGATAGAGCTCTCTGCATTTTTGAGACATGGCGCGGCACCCCTCCGGGTCTGCCGCCATGCCGCGGATCAGATCCGCGAGGCGTTGGCATTCTCCGTTTTTCAAATGCACGCCAGCCCCGCCCTCGATATCCGCAACAATGTCGCTGTCGTCCATGATGGCAATCAGGGGAATGCCCTCCATCATATAGCTGTAGGTCTTGCTGGGAACGCACAGGCCGGTGGTGCCGCGTTCCAGGGAAATGAGTGCGGCCCCGCTGATCTGCAGGGCATCTCGGTAGTCCTTGCCATGGAGATAGTCCAGAACCCGGGCGTTTTTCAGCCCCTCCCGGGCAATTGTCTGCTTCAGCGCATCCAGCTTGTTGCCGTGACCGGCAAAAAGAAAGAAGATCCCGTCGTCATCCTTCAGCAGGCGAATGGCACCGAGAATGGTGTCCACATCCTGCACCGTTCCCATGTTGCCAAAATAGGAGACCACGAATTTATTGCCCAGCGTTTCGGCAAAACGGTTGTCCGTCAGATCCCGATTCGGTTCGCCGCCGTCGGGATACCAGTTGGGGATGACACGGATGCTGTCCGGAGAAATGGTGCGGTGCTCCGCCAAAAAGTGCTTCATTTCGGAGGAAAGGGCCACGACCCGGTCAAACCGGGGGTAGGCAACCTTGTTGATGTGCCGCATGAGCCCGGTAACGCTGCTGTCCGGGCCCAGGGCCCCGGTTTCCAAAGCCAGCTCGGGGTACAGGTCATAGGAGACAAAAACCAGCTTGCAGCCAAAAAGCGGTTTTGCCCAGGAGACGATCCAGGGCAAAATGGGCGGGTTGGAATAGACGACCAGGGTGCGGTAATCCCGCAGCTTTCCCAGGTGGGCCAGTACGGAAAGGGTGAAGGAAAAGTAATTCACAAGCCGCCCGAAGGTGTGGCTTCGGCTGGGCTGCAGATAAGAGAGCCGCTGAATGCCGATACCGGAAATCGTCTCCTTTTTGGGGACCTGGGGGCCGTTATAGTATTCCTTGGGGTAGCCGCAGAGCACGTCCACGCGGAACCCGCTATCGTGCAGTGCCTTCGCAGTGTCAAAGGGCAGCTGGGCGGAAGAGATGTACTCGGGGTGAAAGAACTGGCACAGAAAGAGAACGTCTTTTTTGGGTTTCACGTTGGATCGAGGCTCCTTTCTGTTTCAGTGTTCGGATTCCCGCACGGAGGCGGCAAAGTCCCACAGGCAGTAGTCCTGGGGGTATTGACTTAAAGCAAAATCATAGCACAGGCTGCCGAAGGCCTTGTCTACGGCAGGGATCATGTGACGCAGCAGGGATAGTGCCCAGCCGCAGCCAGGGACAAGGGCCACATGCCTGCCGTGTTCCCGGGCGATCTGGCAAACCAGCTGTGCGGTATTGACGTATTCGGAGTTTTGGGGGCAGAAGGTGCCGCCCTCGCCGCTTTGCAGCAGCAGCCGGACCAGCTCATTCAGATTGCCCACGTAGAGCATGGACCGCCGGTTGGAGACGGCGGGGAAACAGGGGAGCTTTCTTGCCATGGCCTCCAGAGTGCGGTAGTTCCCTTTGCAGCCCTTGCCATAGATCATGGGTGGCCGCAGAACGGCAACATGAAAACCGTCCTCCGCCAGAGCACGGAGCCCCTGCTCGGCCTTCCATTTGCTGGCACCGTAATTGTCTGCAGGGTGGATAGGGGTATCTGCGGTGATGGTAACGGTTTTTCCAAAGGGGGCGGTGCAGCCGTAGACGGCAGCAGTGGAGAGGAAGAGGAACTGTCCCACGCCCTCGGCCTTGGCCTTTTCGGCAATGGCGATGGGAAGCTGTGCATTTACCCGGTCGTACAGGCTTGCCTGCCGGGGGTCCTGCTTGTCCTGCTCCATATGCACCAGGGCTGCGGTATGATAGATGGCATCGTAGCCGTGAAAATCGGCTGCTTTCCAGGCGTCATCCCGGACGCTGATGGAATCCACCCGAAATTCCTCCGGCCATTGCCCGAGATAGGCTGCAAGGCTCTTCCCCAAATAGCTGTTGGCACCGGTGATCAGAATGTGCTTCATGCCTGGTGCTCCTTGTCCATGGCACCGGTGCCGCCCTCAACAACGCCCTTGTGCTTCAGCACGGCTGTGATGGAGCCGAAGAAGCAGCGGCAGTCAAAGGCAAAGCTGAGGTTCTGCGCATATTCGCCATCCAGCTTCGCTTTTACGTCAATGGGCAGCTCGTCCCGGCCGTTGATCTGGGCCCAGCCGGTGAGGCCGGGACGGATATCGTTGGCACCGTATTTGTCCCGTTCTGCAATGAGATCAAACTGGTTCCACAGGGCAGGGCGGGGACCGATGACGGACATTTTTCCGGTAAAGATCTGAAAGATCTGGGGCAGCTCATCCAGAGAGGTCTTGCGCAGGAGCTTTCCCACGCTTGTGATGTATTGCTCCGGATTTTGGAGTTGATGGGTGGGTACATCGTGGGGGGTGCACATTTTCATGGTGCGGAATTTGAGGATCTGAAAGTGGGTCTTGTGCAGTCCCACACGCTTTTGGCGAAAGAAAATGGGGCCTGGGTCATCGATTTTAATGGCAATTGCAAGAATCAGGTACAGGGGCGACAGGATGATCACGCCGCAGCCGGAGAGCAAAATATCCAGTATCCGTTTCCCAAACTTTCGATACAAGCCGATTCCTTCTTTCTCTTCGTTTCAAAACTGCGCAAAGGCAGTATTACAGCTTTCAGTAAAGATTAGTATACCACATACAGACTCTTTCATCAAGAAAAAGTTTCCTTATAAAGGAACTTTCCGCCTGCGGGCAAAACCGCAGACGGAAATGAAAATGTATCGGCTTATTTGTATTGCGCCAGACAATCCCGGATGATGTTTTCCATCTCACCCCGCCGGGCCAGCATATCCTTTGCAAGAGCGATCTGGCAGCGGGTGCGGACCAGATTGTGCTCAGGGTACAGGGTCTTGAAATAGGGGTCGCCCTCCAGGTAGTCACCCAGGAAGCGAACGGCCAGCTCTGCCGTCAGGCAGAAGCAGCTGATGGCCAGGGTGTCGGCCTCCGCCTGGGTCATGGCGTGGGCGGTTTTTTCCAGGAAGCCCTCGGCAAAGGAACGGAAGACCTCCATATCCACGCCGGCCTTGCCGGGATCCGGGCAGTCCTCCTCGCAGCGGTTGGCGGCAAACCGGATGGCATCGCCAAAATCGTGCCCCATCAGACCGGGCATGACCGTATCCAGATCGATGACGACCAGAGCGCTGTGGTCCTCCGGGCTGAAGAGCACATTGTTGATCTTGGTATCGTTGTGGGTCACCCGCAGCGGGAGCTTTCCTGCCTGGTGCAGATCGGTCAGGGTACAGGCCAGGTCCTCGTTTTCCAGCAGAAACCGGATCTCCTCCTGAGCCTCCGCTGCGCGGTGGGCCTTGTCCTGGGCTACGGCTTCCTTGAAGTGTGCATAGCGCTGGCGGGTATTGTGGAAACCGGGAATGGTCTCCTTCAGGGAGTTGATGTCGAAGTCAGACAGCTGCTCCTGGAACTCACCGAATACCAGACCGGCATTGCGCAGGACCATGGGGTCCTTTACGGTGTTGTAGGTGACAGAGGGAATGTAGTTGGTCATGCGCCAGAAGTTATCCCCGTCGATGACGTAGGTCTTCCGGTCTGCGGTGTGGTGGAAATGCAGGCAGGTTTTTCCGGGGGATTTTGCACGGATGTGCTCCGTGACCTTGTCGATATTGTCCATGAGCCCCACAGGGTCCCGGAAGGCATAGGTGTTGACATTCTGGACCAGGAAGGACTTCTTTGTGCCGTCAGACAGACGGAAGTTTACCTTATAGGTGTGGTTGACGTTGCCCATCTGGATGGTTTCATAACCGAGATAGGTATCCTCAATGCGGAAAAGCCGACAGACCTGCTCCAATTTCTCATTCAAATCCAAAATAAAACATCCTTTCGCGTTTTAGGGTACCGAAAAGGAAAACGCATGATGGCTGCCGCAGCGCGGCAACGCACACCTAATTATTCTATCGCATCATGGGAACAATGTCAATCAAAATCGCGGTAGTTGATGAATATCTACAGAAAAATTGGAAAAATGCGGAACGATGCCGTGGAAAACTGGGCACTATTGCCAAGAGCCGTCCTTGCAGCGGAAGAGAAACAAAGGAAATTGGAGAAATTCCCCGACGGCTCCCGGAAAAGCCGAAAAAGATCATTGCAATTCAAAGAAAAAGCGGATATAATAAACTGATTCATTATCCGTATCAGGAGTGCGGAAGGCGAATGCTTTTGCTGGCCGAATGATGCGAAACGAGGTTATAACGAGGTTATGCTGTGTACTTAAAATCACTGGAATTGCAGGGCTTCAAGTCCTTTCCGGACAAAACGGTGATCCGGTTCGGCGATGATATCACCGCCATCGTAGGTCCCAACGGGTCCGGAAAATCCAATATTTCCGACGCGATCCTGTGGGTCATGGGCGAACAGAGCTCCAAGACCCTCCGGGGTGCCAAAATGGAGGATGTGATCTTTGGCGGAACGGCAAAGCGCCCGCAGCTGGGCTTTGCGGAGGCAACGCTGACGCTGGACAATTCTGACCGGGCTCTGGCCTACGATGCCGATGAGGTGGTCGTCACCCGGCGCTACTACCGCTCCGGCGACGGCGAATACTATATCAACCGCCAGTCTGCCCGCCTGAAAGATATCAATGAGCTCTTGATGGACACCGGTCTGGGCCGGGAGGGCTACTCCAATATCGGTCAGGGCCGCATCGATGAGATCCTTTCCCTGAAAAGCGGGGACCGCCGGGAGATCTTTGAAGAGGCTGCCGGTATCTCCAAATACCGCCACCGGAAAGAGGAGACAGAGCGCCAGCTGGAGCGCACGGAAGACAATCTGCTGCGCATCGGCGATAAGGTCTCCGAACTGGAGCTGCAGCTGGAACCGCTGAAGCTTCAATCGGAAAAGGCCCAGAGGTATCTGGAAATGAAGGAGGAGCTGAAGGGGGTAGAGGTAGCCGTATGGCTGGATACCCTGGATAAGCTCTCCGCTGCCGCAAAAAAAGCGGAAGAGGACTATGCGTCGGCTTCCTTCGTCCTGCAGCAGGCCCACGACGATCTGGACGGACTTTACCGTCAGGCAGAGGAGCTGGGCGGGGCCCTGCGGGAAAAGGATGCCGCCCTGGAATCCGTCCGGGTCAAGACCTCCATGTTCCAGAGTACCCATCAGCAGCTGGACGGCCAGATGGCCGTGCTGCGGGGGAATGTGGAAAACAACAATGCCAACTTAATCCGCATTGAAGAGGAGCTTCGGGGCCAGCAGGATCGGTCCGGCGGTCTGGAAAGCCAGATCGCCCAGACCGAGCAGCGGGTGGAGCAGATCGATCGGGACCTTGCCGATGTGCGCTCTTCGATCGCGGCCTCCCAGCAGAAGCTGGTCGAGATGACCGCTTCCGCGCAGGGCCTGAGCAAACGATTCCTGGAGCTGCGTACCAAGCAGACAGAGCTGCAAACGGAGATTGCCGGCTGCGAGGCGGATATCCGGGCTTTGGAAGAGAATCGGGAGAGCTCCCGGCAGCGCCTTGCTCAACTGGAGGAGGATCTGTCCTCCGGCAGAGAGCGGCGGGAAGATGCGAAGAAAAATCTGGAGGACTGCCGCCGGGAGCTGAAAAACGCCCAGGACCAGGTGACGGCCTCTAAAAATGTGATCTCCGGCTTTAGCCTGCGGCAGGAGAGCCGAAAAAAGAACCGGGACGATGCTGCAGAAACGCTGCGGCAACTGTCGGCCCAACTGGATGGCATCTCCGCCAAGGTCCGGGTGTTCCGGGCCATGGAGCGGGACTATGAGAGCTATCAGAAATCCGTAAGGATGATCATGCAGGAGGCCCAGCGGGGCGGACTGCGGAATATCCATGGGCCGGTGTCCCGGTTGATTCGTACTGAAAACAGCTACACCGTTGCCATTGAGATCGCCCTGGGTGCGGCCATGCAGCAGATCGTTGTGGACAGCGAGGCCGACGGCAAAGCGGCAATTTCCTATTTGAAGCGCACCGGCGGTGGCCGGGCCACGTTTTTGCCCCTGTCGACCATCTGGGGCAAGAGCCTCCAGGAGCCCGGCGTGGAGAAGTGCCGGGGCTTCGTGGGCGTGGCGGCAGATCTGGTCAGCTTCGACCCGAAGTACCGGAATATTGTATTGAACCTGCTGGGCCGGACGGTGATTGCCGAGGATATCGATGCGGCCATTGCTATGGCGCGGCAGTTTAAAAACCGGTTCCGTATTGTGACCCTGGATGGCCAGGTCATGAATGCCGGCGGCTCTATGACCGGCGGCTCTGTGAATAAAGATGCAGGCATTCTGTCCCGGGCCAATGAGCTGGAACGGCTGACGGCCCAGGAAAAGCAGCTCCTTTCCCAGCGGGAGGCGGAGCAGGCCAGACTGCAGGAGTGCCAGCGGCTGTTTGACCAGGTGGAGTTCCAGCTGGGTACCGCCCGGGACCAGCTCCGGGAGGCGGAGGACCAGGTCCTTCGGCTCCAGGGGCAGGAAAAGCAGTATGAGGTGCTCTATAATGCCATTGCTGAGGCGGAGAGCTCTGCTGACCGGGAGCGGGAGAGTCTGCAATCCAGGGACCGCAGCGACGGGGAACGTCTATCTGCCCAGAAGGCAAAGCTGCAGATTTTTGAAAAGGATCTGACCAAGACCCGGCAGCAGGCGGAAAGCCTGGAGGGCAGCCAGTCCGAGGCGGCCCAGGCTACCGACGCCATTACGGGCCACATGACGGAGCTGCGGACCAAGGAAGCGGCTCTGGATGCCGAACGGACCACGGCCCTTTCCCATATGGAGGACCTGAAGAGCCTGATGTCTGCCATGGAGGGAGACCGGGAGAAGAAGCAGGCACTGATGGATACTATGCGGCAGGAGAATCAGCGCATTTCCCAGGAAATCGAGCAATTGGAGCAGCGGCAGCAGGCCAACGATGCGGAGGCCGCCGCCATGAACGAGACCTTGCTGCAGATGCAGCAGGCCCGGGCAGACACCGAGGCAGGAAAGACCAAAGCCGAGCACGATGCCCAGGAGAAGAACAAGGAAATCCTCAATATGGAGCGGGCCTGTGCCCTGCTGGAGCAGAAAAAGGTGACCTCATCCATGGAGGAGCGGCAGATCGTGGACAAGCTGTGGGATTCCTATGGCCTGACCCCCGGCACGGCCGGAGAGGCCCGGGGCGAGATCGAGTCCGTGTCCGCAGGCAACAAGCGCATTGCGGAGCTGAAACGGAAAATCGCCGCCTTGGGAACGCCCAACCTGGGAGCCATCGATGAATATGCCCGGGTCAACGAGCGCTACAGCTATCTTGCGGAGCAGCGGGACGACGTACTCACCTCCAAGCGGGAGCTGGAAAGCATCATCCGGGATATTACAAAGGAAATGACCTCTATTTTCGTGGAGCAGTTTGGCAGGATCGATCATTATTTCGGCCAGGTCTTTGAAGAGATGTTTGGCGGAGGCAAGGGGCAGCTGATTCTGGAGGATCCAGAAAACCCCTTGACCTGCGGCATTGAGATTCGGGTGCAGCCCCCCGGAAAGCAGGTCAAGACCATTACGCTGCTCTCCGGCGGCGAAAAGGCCTTTGTGGCCACTGCGCTGTACTTCGCCATTTTGAAGGTGCGGCCTACGCCCTTCTGTCTGCTGGACGAGATCGACGCAGCCTTGGACGACCGGAACGTGGACCGGTTTGCCGGGTACCTGCACAACCTGAAAAAAACCCAGTTCATCGTCATCACCCACAGGCGCGGCACCATGGAGGCTGCGGATGTGCTCTACGGCGTGACCATGCAGGAGCAGGGCGTGTCCAAGCTCCTGCGCCTGGACCTGAACCAGATGGAAGAATACCTGGGAATTGGAGAATAAAGGAAAAAGGAGAATACTATGGGATTTTTTGACAAGATCAAGGCAGGCCTGACCAAGACCCGGGATGCCCTTAGCGACAGCCTCAGCGGCCTGTTTTCCGGCGGTACGGAAATCGATGATGATTTCTATGATGAGCTGGAGGAGAGCCTGATCCTGGCAGACCTGGGTGTGGAGACGGCTGCCAAGGCCACGGCAGCTCTGCGGAAAACCATCCGGGAGCGCCATATCACCAAGACAGAGGAAGCCAGAAGCGCGCTGAAGGAGATCCTGACGGACATGGTCAGCGTGGGCTCTGCGGAACTGGATCTGAGCACGACGCCCAGCGTGGTGCTGGTCATCGGCGTCAACGGTGTGGGCAAGACCACCACCATTGGCAAGATTGCCAAACAGCTGTGCGATGAAGGAAAGAAGGTCCTGCTGGTGGCGGGAGACACCTTCCGGGCTGCCGCTGCGGACCAGCTGGAAATCTGGGCGGAACGCAGCGGGGCAGACATCGTCCGCCAGCACGAGGGCGCAGACCCCGCTTCCGTTGTGTATGACGGCATCCAGTCCGCCAAGACCAAGGGCGTAGATGTGATCATCATCGATACGGCAGGACGTCTGCACAACAAGACGAACCTGATGAACGAGCTGAACAAGATCAGCCGCATCGTGGAGCGGGAGCTGCCCAATGCCTCCCGGGAGGTGCTGCTGGTGCTGGACGGAACTACCGGCCAGAACGGTCTGATCCAGGCCAAGCAGTTCAAGGAAATCGCCGGGGTAACGGCTCTGGCGGTCACCAAGCTGGATGGCACGGCCAAAGGCGGTATTGTTATCGCCGTGGCGGATACCCTGGGCCTGCCGGTGAAATTCATTGGCGTTGGCGAAAAGGCAGAGGACCTGATGCGCTTCCAGGCAAAGGACTTTGTGGATGCCCTGTTTGAATGAGGAACGGTATATGAAGGTAGTATTGGCAAGCAAAAATAAGCACAAGCTGGTGGAAATCAGCCAGATCACGGAAAAATTCGATATTCAGCTGGTGCTGGAATCGGACTTGGGCGTGGATATCGACGTGGAGGAGACGGGCTCCACCTTCGAGGAGAATTCTTTCCTGAAGGCCAATGCCGTCATGCAGGCCACGGGACTGCCCGCTCTGGCGGATGATTCCGGCATTGCGGTGGACGCACTGAACGGAGAGCCGGGTATCTATTCCGCCCGCTACGGCTTTGACGAAAGCCTGGACGATGCGGGCAGAGTACAGCTGCTGCTGAAAAATATGAAGGATGTGCCGGATGACAAGCGGCAGGCCAAGTTCGTCTGCGTCATCACCCTGGTGACCCCGGACGGCAAGTCCATCCAGGCCCGGGGCGAGGTCCATGGCTTTGTGACCCATGCCCCCGCCGGAGAAGGTGGATTTGGCTACGATCCCATTTTCTATTATCCGCCATTCGGAAAGACCTTGGCCCAGGTTCCCCAGGAGGAGAAAAACCGGGTGTCCCACCGGGCAGAGGCGTTGAAGATTTTCTATACAAAACTAAAGGAGGCAGGCTATGCTGAACAGTAAGCAGCGCGCTGAGCTGCGGGCTCAGTCCAACGATTTGGATACCACCCTCATGGTGGGCAAGGGCGGCGTCACGGAAGCCGTCATTGCGGAGGCGGAAAACCAGCTCACCGCAAGAGAATTGGTCAAGGGGAAGGTCCTGGAAGGGGCCCTGATGTCCCCCCGAGAGGTCAGCGATGCCATTTGTGAGGCCACCGGTGCCGAGGGTGTTGCCTGCGTGGGCTCCAAGTTTGTGATCTACCGCTTCAGCGAGAAAAAGCAGGCTGAGCGGAACATGACCGGCCGGGCCAAGCGGAAGGAAACCCCTGTCAGCAAGTCCGACCCTGTGCGCAAAGGCATTCGTGCCCGCCGCCATGCAGCCAAGCTCCAGCGGGAGCAGCGCAATGCCTTCTTTAAGGAGAAGGCTGTGGAGCGGGCCATTGAGCGGGACCGGGAAAAGCAGCTGCGGCAGAAGGAAAGGGACTGATTTCGGCTTCCTTAGAAATATGCGGGATTCTTGGAAGGGGAGAGAGAAATGGAAAAAATCGGCATTTTTGGAGGTTCTTTCAATCCGCCCCATATCGGGCACATTCAAAGCGCCGCATATGCGGCTGACTGTCTGGGGCTGACGAGGCTGCTGCTCGTGCCAACCTGGCAGACTCCCGGAAAGACGGCCCCGGATGCAATCCCGGCGCAGCGCCTGGAGATGCTGCGCCGGGCAGTACAGGGCATTGAAAAGGCGGAGGTTTCCGATTTGGAAATTTCTGCCGGAAGAGAATGCTTCACCTATGATACAGTGCGCTTGATTCAGGGGCAGTATCCCGGTGCAGAAATCTATTTGCTGCTGGGGGCGGATATGTTCCTGAAATTCCGGCAGTGGAGGTTTGCATCGGAGCTGCTGCGCTGCGTGACCCTGGCTGCACTGCGGCGGGGAGAGAAGAAGGAAGCGGCCCTACTGGAAAGCGAGGCCCGGGAGCTGATGGCGCTGGGCGGAAAGGTCATCCTTCTGGAAAATCCCGTTGTATCCATTTCCTCCACCCAGGTCCGGCGGCTCCTGGCTTTCCGGGCCGGGGAAGAGTTCCTGCATCCGGAGGTCCTTGCGTATATCCAGCGGGAGAAGCTCTACGATACGGCGGCAGATTTCCGAAATCTGCCCATGGAGCGGCTGGAGCCGGTGGTTATCCGGCTGCTGAATCCCAACCGGGTGAAGCACGTTCTCGGCTGCCGGGATACGGCAGTAGCCCTGGCAAAGCGCTGGGGAGCAGACGAAACGGATGCCGCCCGGGCGGGGATCCTGCACGATATTACCAAGGCTTTGGATGGGCCGCTGCAATTGACATTGTGCCAGGCGTATGGTAAAATGTTAGACGATTTTTCCAGAAAATACCCCAAAACCCTCCATGCGCTCACAGGAAGCCTGGTTGCGCAGCGGATTTTTGGGGAAAATGAGGCTGTGGTTTCCGCAATCGAATCCCATACCACGGGAAAGGCCAATATGAACCTGCTGGAAACCATCATCTATGTGGCAGACTATATGGAGCCCAACCGGGATTTTCCCGGAGTGGAGCGCCTGCGGGAGCTGGCCTTCTCCGACATCCGCGCAGCGCTGAAGCTGGGCCTGGAAATGACCCTGGAGCATCTGGCGGAGCAGGGCGGGGAAGTATCCCCTGCCTCCCGGGAGGCTCTGGCGTATCTGAACACTTAGAAACAGGGCTCCCCTGAAAGGGGAGCTGTCTCGGCGTCAGCCGAGACTGAGAAGTTCGGTCTTGAAATCCCCCCACTGGCCTTTCAGGCCACCTCCTCTTTCAGGGGAGGCAAAACCATTCCCAGAAAGGAACAAATAAATGCTTACACCCAAAGAAATCGCTTATGAAGTAACCAAGGCCCTGGATTCCAAGAAGGGCATGGATATTCAGCTGCTGAAAATTGACCGCGTCAGCTCTCTGGCAGACTATTTCCTGATTTGCACCGGCACTTCCAATACCCATGTCAAGACCCTCTGCGACTACGCCGAGTACACCATGGAGCAGCTGGGCGAGCCTATGCTGGGCCGGGAGGGCCACCGGGGCAATTCCTGGGAGCTGCTGGACTTCGGTACCCTGGTTGTCCATGTGTTTACGGAAGAGGCCCGGCAGTTTTACGCCCTGGAGCGCCTGTGGGCGGATGCCGAGCGCGTAGACCTGAAAGATATCATCGTGGAAGAACCCGCGAATTAACAGGAGATGGAAAGCAATGAATTACGATTTTGCCGCCATTGAGGCCAAGTGGCACAAATATTGGGAGGAAAACGATACCTTCCATACGGATGTGTGGGATTTCTCCAAGCCCAAGTATTATGTTCTGGATATGTTCCCCTATCCTTCCGGCGTGGGCCTGCACGCAGGCCATCCCGAGGGCTACACGGCAACGGATATCATGTCCCGCATGAAGCGGATGCAGGGCTACAATGTGCTGCACCCCATGGGCTATGATTCCTTTGGCCTGCCCGCTGAGCAGTACGCCATCAGTACCGGCAACCATCCCGAGGGCTTTACCAAGAAAAATATCGAGACCTTCTCCAAGCAGCTCAAGGAGCTGGGCTTTGACTATGACTGGTCCAAGATGATCGCCACCTCTGACCCCAGCTTCTACAAGTGGACCCAGTGGATATTTAAGCAGCTCTATGAGGCGGGCTATGCCAAGCGCATTGAGATGCCGGTGAACTGGTGCGAAGAGCTGGGCACTGTGCTTTCCAACGACGAGGTCATCGACGGCAAGTCCGAGCGGGGCGGCTATCCCGTTGTGAAGAAGAACATGATGCAGTGGGTCATCGACCAGCCTGCCTTTGCCGAGAAGCTGCTGGAGGGCCTGAATGAGATCGACTGGCCTGAATCCACCAAGGAGATCCAGCGCAACTGGATCGGAAAGTCTACCGGCGTAGAGGTGGATTTCAAGCTGGTGGGCGGCGGTGATTTCTCCATCTATACTACCTGTATCGAAACCATTTACGGCATTACCTTCATGGTCCTGGCTCCCGACGGTAAGATCGTCCAGGATCTGATGGACCGGATCGAGAACAAGGAAGAGGTCCGGGCCTACATCAACGAGACCGTCAAGAAGAGCGACATGGACCGCACCGAGCTGAACAAGGGCAAGTCCGGCTGCCGCCTCCAGGGCGTATATGCCATCAACCCTGTCAATGGCAAGCAGGTGCCTGTGTTCATCGGTGACTTCGTTCTGGCCGGCTACGGCACCGGCGCCGTTATGGCTGTGCCCAGCCACGACCAGCGTGACTTTGAGTACGCCGTGGCCCATAGCATTCCCATGATCCAGGTCATTGAGGGCCGGGATGTTTCCGAGTGCGCCTTTGAGAAGCAGGACTACCTTGGCAAGGGCTGTAAGCTGATGAATTCCGAGGAGTTTACGGGGCTGACTGTGGAGGAGGCCAAGGAGGCCATTACCCAGAAGCTGGAAAAGATGGGCGTTGCCAGAAGAAAGGTCAACTACCATTTCCGGGAGTGGATTTTTGCCCGTCAGCGCTATTGGGGCGAGCCCGTACCCTGCGTCTATACCCAGGACGGCAAGATCTATTTTGTCCCCGATGAGGAGCTGCCTGTCATCCTGCCCGAGCTGGAAGACTATAAGGGCCGCAACGGTCAGGCACCTCTGGAAAATGCCACCGAGTGGAAGCAGTACAACCGCAACGGCATTCAGGGCACCCGGGAGACCTCTACCATGCCCGGCTCCGCCGGTTCTTCCTGGTACTATATGCGCTACATCGACCCCCAGAACGACAAGGAGTTCTGCAATCAGGAGCTGCTGAAGCACTGGATGCCTGTGGACCTGTATGTGGGCGGCCCGGAGCACGCTGTGGGCCACCTGATGTACTCCCGTATCTGGAATCGTTTCCTGTACGACAAGGGCCTGTCCCCTGTGAAGGAGCCCTTCAAGAAGCTGGTGCACCAGGGCATGATCCTGGGCGAGAACGGCATCAAGATGGGCAAGCGCTTCCCCAAGTACGTTGTGAACCCCAGTGATATCGTCCGGGACTACGGCGCAGATACCCTGCGGCTGTATGAGATGTTCATGGGCCCTCTGGAGGTTTCCAAGCCCTGGAGCTCCCAGGGTGTGGCCGGTGCCAAGAAGTTTATCAACCGTGTGTGGAACTTCTTCTCCGAGAGCGCCAACATCACCGATACCGACGACGGCAAGCTCACCAAGATCTACCACCAGACCGTGAAGAAGGTCTCCTCCGATTTTGAGGCCCTGGCCTTCAATACCGCCATTGCCCAGATGATGGTCTTCGTCAATGAGGTCTATAAGAACGGTACCTGCCCCAGAGAGTACGCCGAGGGCTTCATTAAGATGATCTCCTGCATCATCCCCCATGTGGGCGAAGAGCTCTGGCAGCTGCTGGGCCACGACCACACCATTGCCTTTGAATCCTGGCCCACCTACGACGAGGCCAAGTGCAAGGATCACGAGGTCACCATTGCCGTCCAGATCAACGGCAAGATGCGGGGCACCGTCCTGATGGATGCGGACCTGGACAACGACACTGTGGTGAAAAATGCCCTGGCCGATGAGAAAATCGCCCGCTTCCTGGAGAAGCAGGGGGGCAGTGTGGTGAAGACCATTGTGGTCAAGAACAAGCTGGTCAACCTGATCGTGAAATAATTTTGAATTTTTTTGAAAAATCTCGAATTATTTCTTGACATTTGGGTGAATCCACCATATAATAATCAAGCCGTATGGCCCTGAAAGCATCCAGGATCGAGCCGGATGCATCGGAGGGAGGGAAAACAATGTCTGAAATTCGCGTAAAGGAGAACGAGTCTCTGGAGAGCGCTCTGCGTCGTTTTAAGCGCAGCTGTGCCAAGGAGGGCGTTATTGCCGAAGTTAAGAAGCGCGAGCATTACGTCAGCCCCAGCCTGAAGCGTAAGCAGAAGTCTGAAGCTGCCCGCAAGAACAAGAGAAAGTTCTACTAATATCCCTCTTGAGTTGTGCGCTAGCCGCCCCGGAATTTTCCGGGGCGGCTTTTTTAGGTCTCCCATTCCTGGCTGAGAACCACGGCCAGCTCTGCTCCAAACGCTGCAGCCTGTTCCAGTATGGCTTCTATGCAGCAGCGATCCCGGTATAGTGTGAACTGAAAGCCACCATTGGGCGTTGGCTCAATGGAATAGTTGCAGCACAGCCCGGGATCTTTGAATTTTCCGGAAGCTGCCATTCGGGGCAGCGGGGTGCGCGTGCAGCCCTGCTTTGTAAGCTCCAGCCGGACGGCTGCCGGGGCGGTGTCCAGCCAGATCTTTTTCCCGGCCCAGGGAGAAAGCGCCTCCTCAACGGTTTGATCTGCTGCCACAGGGGGCAGAAAGAGACGGCAGCCCTCTGCTGCATAGGCCGGAGGCGCAGCCAGGGGAACGGCCAGCTCCCGGGCAAGCAACCGGACCAGCTCCCGCTGCGGTGCATTTTCCGCCTGCTGGAAGTCCAGCAGAAGGCCGGTGCAGGAGAGCTTCTCCAGAGCTTCTGCCAGCTGTTCAAGAATGTGCTCCGGATCCTGAGCCGCCATGGGTACCCGGTCATCCACTACCAGCAGCGCGCCGCCCGGCAGCACCTGCGGAAGTCCCACAAGCCCGTCATCCGAAAAATGGCAGCCCATTCGTGCAAGCCTTGGGGGAAGACGGGCACATGCAGCGATTTCACCATCCGTCATGGCCAGATATTGCGGGATTCCCATGGACAAATCCTCCTCACCGTGCTATAATAACCCAAGAATCGGGGATCAGCAGCCGAAGCGTGTTTCTCCGTTAGCATATGTTTGAAGGAGAGAAACTATGTCTTTTTCGCTTCTGCCCAGGTTTTTGACCCCGGAGCTGACAGATCTGACCCCGGATTTTTTGCTGGAGAAGGGGATCCGTCTGCTGATGATGGATTTTGATAATACCATCGTCCCCTATACCACCGATGTCCCTACAGAGCGGATGCGCTCCTGGCTGGAAGAGATGAATGCTTCCCCTGTGAAGATTGCCATCGTTTCCAACAGCAAGAATGACCGCCTGATCCGCTTCTGCGAAACCTATCATCTGGACTATATCATGCGGGCCCATAAGCCGAGACCCCGGGGGCTGCAGCAGTGCATGGCCCGGTTCGGCTTCGCCCAGGAGCAGTCTGCCATTGTGGGCGATCAGATTTTTACGGATACACTGGCCGGAAACCTGGCGGGGGTCACCCCAATTTTGGTAAAGGCCATTGATAATCACACCTTCTGGCTGAAGGCACGCCACGTTCTGGAGCTGCCTTTTGTCTTTGCGGCGAGAAAAAGGAGAATAAAAACATGAAAAATCTGGAAAAGTTCCTGTCCCTACTGGATGGCGAGGTCGACGGTCTGCTGCTGACCTCTCGCTACAGCCGCCATTACGGCGCGGAATTCGACATTGCCGAGGGTATGGCGATCGTAACGAAGAAGGGCTGCCGTTATTTCACCGACAGCCGTTATATTGAGTCCGCCCAGGCAAATATCAAGGGCTTTGAGGTCCTGGATGTGAATTCCGGCCGGAATTATGCCAAGTGCCTCAATGAGGCCATTGCGGACTTTGGCGTCACCGCTCTGGGCTATGAGGAAAACTATCTGACCGTGGCCGAATTTATGGGCCTGGAAAAGAACCTGAATGCCAAGCTGGTGCCCTTCAATGCCAAGATCAATGGCTTCCGGGATGTGAAAGAGGACTGGGAGCTGGACCTGCTGCGCAAGGCACAGAAGATCGCCGATAAAGCCTTCAAAGATACCCTGCCCAGAATCCATGCCGGTATGACCGAACTGGAGGCTCAGGCGGAGCTGATTTATGAGATGTATAAGAACGGTGCTCAGGGCCTGTCCTTTGACCCCATCGTTGTGTCCGGACCCAATACCAGCATGCCCCATGGCGTAGCAGGGGAGCGGGTCATTCAGGAAGGCGATTTCATCACCATGGACTTCGGTGTGCTCTACCAGGGCTACTGCTCGGATACCACCCGTACCTTTGCCGTGGGCTACGCCACCGAGGAAATGAAGAAGGTCTACAATGTGGTCCTGCAGGCACAGCTGGCCGGTATCGCCGTTACCAAGGCCGGTGTCACCGGTGCTGAGGTGGACGGCGCTGCCCGGAAGGTCATTTCTGATGCGGGCTATGGCGATTATTTCGGCCACAGCTACGGCCATGGCGTTGGCCTGGAGATCCACGAGGGCCCCAATATGAGCTTCCGCAATGAAAAGCCCATCCTCGCCGGAGCCGTTACCTCTGCCGAGCCCGGCATCTATCTGCCCGGAAAATTCGGCGTCCGTATTGAGGATGTAACAATTGTGACCGAGAATGGCTGCGAAGATATCACCAATATTCCCAAAGATTTGCTGATTATCTAAATTTTTTCAGAATACCCCTTGCAAAATGACGACATATGGGGTAAACTAACATGGTTAAGGATATAGATTCTTGTATCCCCCCAAGGGAACATAAATTAGGAGGATAAATCAATGATTTCTGCAAGTGATTTTAGAAACGGTGTAACCTTTGAAATGGATGGCAAGGTTATGCAGGTCATCGAGTTCCAGCACGTGAAGCCCGGCAAGGGCGCTGCGTTCGTCCGCGTGAAGATGAAGAACGTCATCACCGGCGGCGTGACCGAGACCAGCTTCAACCCCTCTGCCAAGTACCCCACCGCTTATATTGAGCGCAAGAAGATGGAGTACTCCTACAACGACGGCAACCTGTACTACTTCATGGATGGCGAGACCTACGAGCTGACCCCCATCGATGGCAGCGTCCTGGACGATTCCTTCAAGTTCGTCAAGGAGAATGATGTCTGCACCATCATGAGCTACAAGGGCAATGTCTTCGGCGTGGAAGCTCCCAACTTTGCTGACCTGGTGGTCACCAAGACCGAGCCCGGCTTCGCCGGCAACACCGCTACCAACGTCCTGAAGCCCGCCACTCTGGAGACCGGCGCCGACGTGAAGGTGCCCCTGTTCATCAACGAGGGCGACAAGATCCAGATCGATACCCGCACCGGCGAGTACCTGGGCCGTTCCAAGGTTTAATCACAGCTGTCTTGGCTGAAAGGAGAACGAATATGACGATTTCTGAAAAATCCGCCTACCTGAAGGGGCTCATGGACGGCCTGAAGCTGGACACGGAGACCAACGAGGGAAAGATGATCGCTGCCATCGTTGATTTGCTCGGCGATATGTCCAAGCGTATGGTGGACATTGAGGATACCACCATTGCCATCTCCGATGAGCTGGACGAGATCGAAGAGGACCTGGACGCCATCGAAGACTTCATCCTGGATGAAGACGACGAGGACGACTGGGACGAGGATTACGAAGATTACGAAGACGACGAGGACTACTACGACCCTGAAGAGGACGATTCTGAGGACGAGGAGGAGCCCGAGGAGGGCTTTGACTTCGGCGATGAGGATTCCACCATCTACGAGGTAGAGTGTGCCTGCGGCAATGTCATCGACTTCGACGAAGAAGTGCTGGAATCCGGCAGCATTGTCTGCCCCAAGTGCGGTGAGACTCTGGAGTTCTCCTTCGAAGACGGGGAAGACCAGTAATTGCAAGTTTTCTTCCCAGCGGCGGAGTCATCCGCCGCTGGGGATCTGTCAGAAGCCTGAAAGAAAACACTTGACAGATGAGCCAATTTATGCTATTATATCACCCGTGATGACAAGCGTCACGTTTCTGAACGGGCCTTTAGCTCAGTTGGTCAGAGCCTCCGGCTCATAACCGGATAGTCCCGGGTTCGAGTCCCTGAAGGCCCACCACAAAGCCAAGGTTTCATTCCTTTTTGAATAAAAGACATAGGGGTATAGCTCAATTGGTAGAGCGGCGGTCTCCAAAACCGTAGGCTCAGGGTTCAAGTCCTTGTGCCCCTGCCAAAACCACCGAACAAGATTTGTTCGGTGGTTTTCCTTTTTCTTGCGTTTTTTAGCATTTCTAAATTGAAAAAGTTTGATTATTACCAACCGATATTTTTACTGTTTTGTGTTTTCCCTTATTTTTTCCCTTATTGAGCTGCACTTGTTTCCCTTATGGATTCGTAGAACTTCTGCATTCTTGTTGCACTGTCTCGCCGCATTTGCTCCGTTACGTGACCGTAAACATCCAAGGTGAACGCCGCTGTAGCGTGACCTAAATTTGCCTGTACTGTCTTGATGTCATCTCCGGCCTGCAATGAGCTGACTGCGAAGCTGTGACGCAGGTCGTGAAAGCGAGCCCCTGGGACACCTACACGCTGCGCAACCGCCTTGAAGTGTTTCACGACAGCACGCCTTACAAGATGTTTTCCCAAGGCGTCAGTAAAAACAAGATTGTATGGATTGTCCCATGCTTCACCGGCTTCGGCACTTGCAAATCTTTGATTGCGCCACTCCTGCTGAAGTGCTTCCATCACAATGGAGGCCGGTGTGATCGTTCTTCCTTTGCCGCTTTTCGGAGTACAAAAGAAGTATTCACCGTCCTTACACTGAAGCTGCTGCTTCACAAAGATAACGCCCTTTTTGAAATCCACATTTTCCCAGGATAGCCCCAGCAGTTCGCCTTGCCGCATTCCCGTAAAGATCGCCACTGTGAACAGATTGCAATAGCTGTCCTGGTTCGCTTCCTTTAGAAATAGTGCTATCTCATTAGGCTCCAAAGGTTTGATCTCTGGCTTCTGTACTTTCGGGAGTACACAGGCTGCTGTTATTTACTGTAAGAGGCAGATATCGATTATACCAGTGGATATCGTGGAATATCGCGTATTCTGTATTCAAACGACGGGCTAATTTTTGTAACATACGATCATTATCAAACTTTTTCAGAAATCGTGTAAACGTGTAAAGAGGTGTGAAAATGGACGATTATGCATATACATTGGTAACAGATAATCCCATTGTTGTTGACTTTTCTGGATGCAAATATCAGGATGATCTCCATGAACGCATCCGAAAAAGTTTCGGATTTCCAGCGTGCTGCGGAAAAAACTGGGATGCAGTTTGGGATTGCATCGATGGATACTTTGATGTGAATGAGAGCAGGACAATTCAGATAAGGGGCTTCCAGTCGATGCCGAATGAATTACAGGAATACTGTAAACCAATGTGGGGTATCTTTTCCGATTTACAGAAAGAATGCAGAAACATTATTGTGTGTCGTGAATCGTAAAAAAGCTGAGCGCCCTGAGTTTAGCCTGCTGTACCTGCTGTGCGGCGCTTTGATGTTGACGATTATACTGAGCGTGCGTTTCAGGATTTTTCATAGCAGTTTAATTCTAGCGAAAAAAACCACATCGGCCAACCCTTTTTGGGGATGGCGATGTGGTTTTTTCTTTGGGGCGCATTTTGCAACGCGCCCGGCGCGGGTTATTTGCTACAGCAGCCGTTATCGGGCTGGCATCTGGGCTTGCAGTCGCAGCCCTTGGGGGTGAACTGGGCGGCAGGGAAGGGGATGCGGCTGAACAGCTCGCAGGGGTCCTCGGCGCAGCCCGGGGAGTCACAGCACTCCTTGGTAGGGATGCTGTAGTCCATAACGGGTACGATGAGCTGTGCGTCCCGTTCCAGCCGGACGATGGAGAACTGCCCCAGGGTCACATAGAGCCGTCTGCGGTCTCCTTGCAGCACCAGGTCCTCATCGAACATGGTTTTCACCCAGTCCGGCATCTGCATAGGACAGTCCCGCCCCCCGCACTCACAGGCTTCCCGAACCCGAGAGCTGAGCACCATGGGGTCCAGAGCCTCTATTGTTGACACCAATTAGGTAGGTAAAAATAGTTGTAATAATGTAGAAAAAATCAGTGAAAAGTTAATGTTTATGAGATTGAAAGTTCTGCTATACAATGTCCTCAAATTTCTTCAGGACAACACGGACATGCCCCTCCCGGTCTACGGAAATGTGGTCGAGGATACGGCGCATATCCACATTGGTTACGGTTTCCAGTTCAAGGAAGCGTTCGATCTCTACGGTATAGCGGCGGATGATTTCTTCTGCGTTATTGGTTACTGTCTTATTCAGCGCAAGCTGCTCCAAATCCAGATCCAGAGCTTTCAGTTCATCGGTTATGCCAGTGATTTTTTCCTTCAACTCGGCTAAGCTCAAAATGTCATTTGCGTACATTTCCTGATAGCGATCCTTTTTGGACAGCAGCTTTTTTCGCTTTGCTTCAATCTCTTTTTTGATATACTCCGGATTTTGAGAAGCGGGAAGCTGCTTTTCTAAGCTGGTCAGGATGCTTGCGATGAAGGCATCTTTATCCCCAATCAGAGATGCAAAGTATTCCCGAAGTTCCATCAGCAGTTCCGGTTCGTCCAGACAGGTTCGGTTGTCGCATTTTTCCGCAGTATATTGATCGTTGGTAACACACCGCCAATATACACGTGTGTTTACATAGGTATAGCTTTTTCTGGTAAAGGATCGTCCGCAGTGCGCACATTTGATAAGGGTGGAGAAGATGTGTTTGGAACTGTACCTGGCTTCCTTGAAGGGCTCTCCTGAATCGTATTTGGTGCGCCGGGATTCCATGATTTCCTGGGCCTTCTGAAATGTATCCGGGGCAATGATGGCCCAGGAGGGGCGCTCATGGGAGAACTGCTCTTCTTTGGGAATATTGATTTGCTTGCCTGTGAGGAAATCCTCAATTTCATATTTGTGATTTACCAACATTCCGCAGTAAATAGGGTTTACCAGAACACGCCGAACGCCCCGGGCATTCCAGTCGTTGCCGAACTTGGTCTTATCCTGATCCCGGTTGAGTTCCATGCTGATGGTACGGCAACCCAGACCTTGCTCATTGTAGAGCGAAAAAATCTTACGGACGATTCTGGCCTCGTCAGGGTTAATTTCCAGGGTGAAATTATCGATTCTGTCATAGCCAAAGATTCGCTGGGGGACACGGCCTTTTTCCGCATTGATCTTTTTCCCCCATTTGACACGCTTGGAAAGATTATTGCTTTCCTCCTGTGCCATGGCGGAGAACAAGGTCAGAATAAATTCGCTGTCGCCCATGGAATCCATATTGGCAGTCAGAAACAAGGTAGAAATCCCCATGGATTTCAGTTTACGAATGCTTTGCAGGGCATCCACGGTGTTTCGGGCGAAACGGCTGATGTCCTTGACGACGACCATATCAAATAGACCCAGTTCGGCATCTAATAGAAGCCGCTTAAATTCCTCCCGCTTTTTTAGGCTCGTTCCGCTGATGCCCTCGTCGGCATAGAGACGAAACAATTTGTGACCGTTCCGTTTGGCATACTCAATGAAAAAATCCTTCTGATGGTTCAGACTATCGATCTGTTCATCCTTATCTGTAGAAACACGACAATAGGCTGCAATTCTCATTCGTTGGCTGCTCCTTTCTAAACAACCAACCCATATCCATGATAATGATACCGCACTGACGAAGAATTGTCAGCGCGGTATTTTTGTAAGGATTCCGGTTGGCTATTTTTTTACAAAAGCGGTTTCGGATTGTTGAGAAAGAAGCTTGTCAATCAGAATTTTTTTGAGCATACACGCAAATGATTTTGGAGTGTTGGGATTTTCAAATGTAAATGTTAATTTTACACCTTTATTTGACATTGAATGATCCCCCTTCCTTGCAATATAGTATTGAGAAAGGAGGGGCGTAATGCCTTTGAATCATCAATGCAAGCACATAATAGCCCCTTTCATTTGATATTTTTTGGACAGCAGGACAAATGGCTGCTTGGCCTGTGGGTAGCCCCACAGCAGCTCCACGGGAATCTCACCCCCCAGCATCCCGCTGGGCCCTACCCATTGCCTGCGACGCTCTGAACGCTCGGACTGTGGCTATAGGGGAGTACCTGGCCTTCTGTGTGTCGTCGCCCATACGCTGCCAGGCGCATTTTGTGGTGCGGGTGGGAATCGCTCGCTTCGGAGAAGGTCACAGCGCACTCGCCGTCCGGCTCGGCACAGAAGGGATGTATTTGTCTGCCTTTATGCTGCGCCGGCGTTGTCTGCCGGGCTTTCTTTGTCAAAGGCCTGCCGCAGAGGGTGGAAAGGGAAACACCCTCTGCTTTTGGCTTTTACACAGGTAATACCTTGAAGGCAGTTACAATGCTGACACGCAGCTTCGCCTCCAGCTGATCCCGCATGGATTCGTCTACACAAAGAAACTCATTTCCATATGTATCCTTTACGGGACGGGTAGACAGGACGCGGATATAACTGCTGTAGTGCCGCAGGACAGCGTCCAGGGCATCCGTTTCGCCGTTGACGGCTTTCAGAATGGTCTGCACAGGAATGGACGGTCTTACAGTTCCGGCCATTCGTATCCCTCCTTCTCTAAAATCTTGCGCAGTTCCTTCAAAATGCCGATTCGGCGTTTGCTGACCGTCTGATGAACGATGTGGAGGTATTCCGCGATTTCCCGATCCGTCATTTCCAGAAAGAAAGATAGCAGGATAATATCCCGTTTTCCCTCTGGAAGCTGTGCCAGAATTTCCGCCAGAACATCCCCGGTCACAACGACGGGGACACCCAGCACTTCAAAGATGTGGTCATCCTGGAAGTACCGGTCCTCCACAGCGATTTGGGACAGCTCCTCCGGCCCCATATGGTCCAGAGGCTCCTCCCATTCTCGCTGCCGGCTGTAGCCGTTGTGAATACGGTTGGCCTCGTTTTTCAAAACCCTGGTGCAGAACCCACCGAACTGATTTTGAATGCGCTTTTCTTCGGAGTCTTTCATTTTCTCACCTCCCTTCGCAGCCGCGAAGGCGGGTGGTGATTTTCTCCCTTTCAATTGGGTAATCCGAAAGAGTAGATTTTGGCAACCAAATTCTGAAAAATTGCAAAAATTTAAGTCTGCATTCCCAACTCACAGAATTGGGAATGCAGACTCATACTTTGTTTTTCTTTTTAAAAGACACGGCCTCCTTTGATAAATTAGCCCAGACACCTACATATCAATCTATCGATTAGAAATATCGCATTTAACTAATTTGTGATCTTGAATTTGAAATACTTCATCACATAGAGTTTCTATCTCCTCCATGTGATGACTTGCAAGGATCACTAATTTCTTACTGGTTTTCGCGTCTTTAATGATTTGACTTACGTCTCTGATACCTTGCTGATCTAGTCCATTTGTTGGTTCATCTAAGATTAGAATACCAGGGTCATCTATAATAGCTTGTGCTATCCCCAAACGCTGGCGCATTCCAAGGGAATATGTACCCACTTTCTTTCGGCTTTCTGGCTCCAAGCCACATTTTTGCATTGCATGTCTGACTTTCTCCACATTGGGCTTATGGGTCAAAGAATCCAAGTAAAGCAAGTTATCGAATCCTGTCCTATTCAGCAAAAAGCCCGGTGTTTCGATGATCACGCCGCAGTTTTCCAGAAATTCCACATCTTTGCCCACCTGCTTGCCGTCACAGAGAACGGTGCCCTCCGTGGCGGAGGACAGTCCACAGATTATCCGGAGCAATACCGTTTTGCCTGCTCCGTTTTCTCCTATCAAACCGTATACCTTTCCGGAAGAAAAGGTCACGGAGATATCCTGCAAGATACACTTCTTGCCGTATTTTTTTCCAACATGCTCCAAAACAATTTGGCTCATAACCGCAGTCTCCTTTGCTGATAGATAAAGTGGGTAGTCATCAGGGACAGCCCTGTTACACCCAGGCACCCACCCAGGGCCAGGGGCAGCGAAATGCCCTGGGCATCGAAAACTTCCGTTCTGGCTGGCATTGCCCAGGAGGTTGGCAGAAATGGCCATCGAGGAGCCATCAGTTCCCCTACATAGAACACCATTCCGATAAGCAGGACCATGATCACCAGGGCGGCGGATACGGAGTGAAGGGCAAAATAAACAGCCAGGTACATACTCATCCACATTATGTGTCCCACCAGAACCACCAATACCCCCCTTGGGTCCGCCGGGTTCAGAGCAAGGGCTGTAGCCGAAAGGAGCAGTCCCCATAGGGAAGAAGCTGCCAGACAGGTAAGGACCAGGCTTCGATACAATCTTTTGTCGGAACGCACCCGTACCCGAATAAATACTGCCATTGTCCGCATCGTGCTGATATACCCGCTTGCAAACAGCAAGGGTGGAATCGTCAGCAAATGCCACCTGAAAAAGGACTGGATCGCCAGTTCTCCCTTCACAGCGGGGTAAGCTATGCCCCAGATCACATTTTCTTTCGCGGCAAAGAGAATCGTCAGCAAAGCTATGGCAGGGAGGTAAGACTGCATACCCACGGACAGCAATACCGTTTTCTGCTTCATGGCATCAATCGTCTTTCTAGAGTCCGGATAGGCAGAAGCAGCAGGAGCAGTACAGCGAATGTTATCCCCGACACAATGGCATCACCGTGGGAACTGCCCGAAAACTGCCAGGCAGGCAGGGCGCAGTTCAATAGAGAGAAACCGAAGCGGAATAGTATTCCGCTTCCGCTGTTGTGGATTACATAACCCAGGATATGAATTGCTGCCGCGATCACCCAGCCTTTTGTGTCCTTTAGGAGTATGTTACAGTTTACCATTACCAACGCCAATACCAAACAATATGCTCCGTTAAACAGGCTCGTGACCCCCACTGCTCCCCACGGAGACAGGCCTTGGGTAAATCCAGAGTAAGGAAAGCTCAGCTGAAACCTGGTGGCTGCCAACTGCCTGCCGCCCTCGGTCAGGTATTCCATAGCCGGGCTCCAGCCCTTCCATACCATAGACCGAGCAGAGCAGAAAGACAGCAAAACAGAAAAAAAGAGGACCAGTAGCTGGTACATCAAAATTTCCAGAACCACAAACAGAATCTTGGAGGTCAGCCACGGGTGCTTGCCCACCCGGACAATCTCATACACACTCCGATCAGAGAAAAAGGGAGCATCAAAGGTCAGCAGCATCAGAGGGAAAAAGGTCACGCAGGTAAAGCTCCCTTGGTCGGAGCCCAGGATAATAAAACTTTCCACCGGATTGACAGCCATGGTGTTCAGATTGGCAAAGCGAAAATATCTGCTTCCAAAGTAGCAGACCATCCCCACGCCCAGGAGGATCACCGCCAGGGATTTCTCACTTTTTGCATGTTCCGCCCCCTGGGCCGCGAGCAGTTTTCTGTGATTCATCGTCTCAGCCTCCTTCTCATAAGCACCTGTGCCGCCAGGGCTGCCACAGCGTTCCAGAAGATCTGATAACCAAAGGAAAAAGCCAGGGAGGGTAGCCCCTGAAAGTCTGCCCGGAAATAGTAAATTGGGTTGAAGATGGACAGTTCCAGCAGATACCAAGCGCTTTGATAGATCACAAAGGGCAAGATCAGGACCATATAGGGATTGGGCACCACAGCTGATACGATCAATCCTACCGTGGCCCACAGAGCTCCAAAGAGCATGGCAAGGAAAATCCGCAGCAGATAAAACCAGAAACCGTTCATAAGCAACGGCAGATCCTTCCACGGTCCGCCCTTGAGAAAAGACGCGCTCATCTCTGTCTCTGGCATTTTTGCACCCGTTAGGCACAGAGTGACTGTGCCCAGCATGAGAAAGCCCATCACCATAGCCCCGGACAGAGCCACGGATGCCCAGCGACCCCATGTATATTTCCGTATGCCAATTCGGCTGACAATGCTGTTGGCATAGTTCGATTTGCAGTCCATGCAGAAAGCTGTCCCATAGGGAAGCACCGCGAAAATCACCGCGAAGGGAGTAAAGTCACTGATACCCATTGCCATGGAAAAAAGCTCCAAGGGGGAAGCATATTCCCAAAAGCTTCGGTTCAGCAACACTGGATGGGTAAATAAAATCAGTCCGCCAAAGAGGGCCGCGTAAAACTGCCATCCGCTCACGATTCTTTTTAAGTCTGCTTTTATAATCATACGGTTCACACCCTTATATTGTTCAGCCACCGCAGATAGCCCCTGTATCTGCGTAAAACTGGACAACACGATCGATAGCATCATTTAGTGTATAGTAAAAAGTCCAGGCCGGACGAAAGGTATAGAGTCCCTGAGTATTCTCACCGTCATATTCACCGTAATATTCCAGCTGAATGCGGTATACGTTCCATGTGCAATTTTCGCTAATCAGCTCAGGCGCATTCTGCACCAAGACGGACAGAGCTTCATCCAGACTCATTACGTTACAGCTTTCTTTCTCCCGAATCTGCTCAAAGAGGGAAATGCCGCCGAAATAACTGATTCCTGATTCCTCAGAAACCAGATCTAGTTGGAAGCTAATTGGGGTCCCTTGGTACATCGGCTGCAAAACAACGTTGTAGCCGCTGCCGTACCGCATTTTCCGAACATCGGAAGGAAATAAATCAAAATCCGTGTATGGCTTCATAGTCAGGATTGCCTGATCCACTGACTCCTGCTGGGTGAAGGATCCTGTATAGGCCCCCGTTTCATCCGTGGATAGCTTGTACTGAGAAGAATTGTCGCTGATCTTGCCGTTTGTCTCCATATACAGGTCTTCAAAATACATTGTTCCGTTTCCCTCAATATATATGTAGCCTAGGATATTGGAGGACTTATCTTTCGCACACCACCCTTTGTGCGTAACCATAACCGGGTCGTCTTCGCTGCGAGCGTATTCATATTCATCTTTCTCCAGCACAGCGTCCGGAAAACGGGAGAGAAACAGATCCTGCAGCAGTTCTTCAAAATGCTGTTCGGAAACACAGGCAGTGATTACAGGCATTTGGTCAACCTCCGTTATGGGAAAACACTTGGCATTGATGGAAAGTCGCAACTCAGGATAGCTTTTTACCAATAACATGGATTCTCCGCCCTCTGAGTTTTCAATTATCGGAGCGGCCTGTTCACCCTGGTTCCCTTGCGCTTGAGCAAAAGGCAGCTGGAGTGATTCTGCTTGGAGCCTTTTATTTAATTTCTTGTTTGCTATTCCTACTATGAGTGCTATGGTCAAAAAGGCACATAGCAATATAGATATCCTTTTTTTCATTTCATTTCACCCCACTACGGTACAACGTTTAACATTTGGCAGACAGGACATTTCTGCCTGTCTGCCAAATGTAGCACCTTAGTGAGTAGGTGCCTCTGTATAATCAGCGTTAAATTCGCCAATTATAAAATATTTATAATGGTAATCGTTGTCAATTCGTCCCCATACGCAGTAGTCTTTCTCATTAGCATATGCCTGATTGACGTATGTGGGATGCCGCAGTCTATTGGTATTGTTGTACCAATAATTGTAAGTTTCAATCCCGTCCTCTTTGCTTGTCAAATGCAAATAATACCCCCATCCGGGTGCATCCGTATTCGCACAATAGATGGTCGCCGGATCATTGGGCTGGGTCTTATGATTGTATTTGGGGTTTTCTGCTCTACTGAAACTCGTACCTGTATTGCTAAGCTCAAAATAATATTCTGGATTCACAACCGCTGCAGAAGCAGGTATTGCAAGACTCGCAATCAGCATCAGGCAAAGAATACCCGATAGAATTTTAGTTTTTTTCATGTTATCTCCTTCTTTTACACAAGATAATGGAACATCATGTATAGATTATTTCTGCATGGGATTCACTCCTTCTTGACTTATTGTTCAACAAGAGTTTTTCTGTATATCATGAAACCATCGCACTCTTGTTTACTTGAGTTCCTTCGGCACATCCGGCTGATAAAGCATAAAACAGCAAGTGCTATTGACACTGGATACAGCCAACAGCATCGCAATGCTGGCACACATTTGCCCCAGCTTTATCAGAATCTTTTTATGTGATCCTTTCATAATCAATTCACCCCTTTTTATCTTTATTTACTACAGAAAGCAGTATAGAGAATCCCGCCATGCCACTTCCTGCAAAGTACATCATTAACCAATGATTGCTCCAATGAGCAAAACTGCACAGAACGCCCAATCCTAGATTAAGCAGCCCCAACAGTAAACAGAAACATCGATTAGCCATTTTGCGCTTAGCTGTCAAAGGTTTATTGGGCGGTACAACCGGCGCAAATAAGAACATGATGATTATATTTGATGCACAACTGAAGAGTAGAAAACTACTGGATATAATATGCGCCTTCTCAGCAACAAGGGATGCAGCATAAAGGAAAGAGAATGCTGTAATACAAGACCTATGCGTCTTGGCGTGATAACCTCCACCCAGTAATCGAATAGGGATAAATCCTGCAAGGTACGGAATCCACAAAAATGGGGTACGCAGAAATAATGATATGGTAACTAAGGCCAGTACACCCGCCAGTGTTGACAGGAGCAATTCAATGCCATACGCATAGATTGGTGCCTTTGCGGCATCTACCACATTGTTACATACCATCTGTGCAGTTAACTTTTGCGACATTTCTTTTACCATGTCTCAGATATCCTTCCTTCTTCTGCCTCCAATCTACTAAAAATGTGAAATTTTTTCAAGATGTCTGGCATGAACAGCGCTTTAGGCGGCACAAACAACAGTCTCTTCTTCGGAATAACAGTGTTGCTATTCTCCTATAATAGTACTGATAGCTTAATTTATTTTTGAGAAATCGATATAATGTGACTATCAAAGTTTGATTGCGAGGTGCCTGCTGTGGAATCGATAAGAAGCAAAATCGGTGGAGCGATCCGGGAGAGCAGGACCCAACAGCATATTACACAGGAAAAGCTTGCGGAAAGGGCTGGTCTTTCCACAGGTATGATTGGTCAAATTGAGCGTGGGGAGTCAATGCCAAGTGTGGAAACGCTTGACGTACTTATAAAAGAATTGGATATTGATCCGAGAGTTTTATTTGGCAATTCGCCTGTCCCAAATGACGAGTTAATAGAACTGCATTGTGTGATATCGTCGATGGATTCTTCACAGCAACATACGCTTCTCAAAATTGCAAGAGCACTTCGAGACGATTGAAATTGACCCTCTAGGCGCGAATGACGCTTTGGACGGCACAAACGGCAAATTGGCCGCCTTGAATTTGTACTTCAATTCTGATAAAATGAATTGAAATACATTTCAAGGCGGTCTTTTTTATGGATTCACTGCGAATTGGGATTTGCGACGATGAGGCGGAAGATTTGTCGCAGGTCATGGAAATGGTTTCCCGTTATGATGAAAGCAAGCAGCTGCATATTGCTTCCTTCCTCCATGCCAGTGATTTATTACTGGCGTTCAAACAAAGTCCTTTTGATATTGTAATTCTGGATATTGAGATGGAACCGCCTACCGGCTTTGATATAGCAAAGGTCCTCGTTTCACTGGAATCCCCGCCTGTAGTCATTTTCGCCACCAAAAGCAATGCTTACGCATTAAAGGGCTATGGGGTTGCGATTCGTTATCTGCAAAAACCAATTTGTCAGCCGGAGTTCTTTGAAGCCATGGACGCAGCTATCGCCGATGCGACTGCGCATCGGCTTACCTTCCAACTCGACTCGATGCTTATATCTGTCCATTTACGCGATGTCCAATACATTGAAGCCTTCGGTCACTACACTGTCATACATACATCGCAGGATCAATATCGTTTCCGAAGCACTCTAAAAGATATATCATCCCGACTGCCGAAAGGGTATTTTGCGGCTCCCCATAAGAGCTATATTGTGAATTTGGAGCATATTCGCTCTGCCTCCACAAGCGAGGTCACACTGGATTGCGGCGTTGTAATTCCTATTGGCCGCAAACGGACACAAGAATTTAACAATGCTTTGTATCGCTTTTTGGGGAGGTAAACATGTACATCGTTTCAGAGATAATAGCAGTTATTGCCGAAGTTGCGCTTGTTCATCTTTACATGAAAGATTCTTTTCCCACAAAGGACCATCCCTGGTGGATATATGGAGTGTTTTATACAATTTTCGGTGGCATTTTGGTGTACCTATCTTTTTTGCCTAACGCCTCATTTATCAGATTGCTCTTCTGCATTCTCTTTTTCTTTTTGATCCCTAAATATCTTTTCGTAGCATCTTTTTCACAAGCACTTTTTGCAAGCGCAAGTTTTTGCGGTATTTATGTCTTGAATGAATTGCTGAGCATCGGATTGTTTTCGTTGTCTCATGTAAATATTCAGGCCATCATGTCCTATGGAAGTGCACGGGCAATATCTATTATTGTCTCACATACCCTCCTGTGGCTTTGTGTCCTAATCATCCTTGCAATTACCAAGCAAAAACGCACCGCCATCACAGCCCCCTTTTTGCTGACATTGGCCCCAGGCTATATCGCCGGCATCCTATTGGGTGTAGCGTTCTGTAGGCAAATTCTTTCTGGTGACAACCGGATGACCGTTCCTGTCCTTGTGTCTGCAATAGGTCTGCTGTACATGAATATACTGATTGTTTTATATGCCGAGCAGGCAAAGGGAGCCTCTGATCAGCGACTGAAAGCAGAGCTTGCGGAACACCACTACGCCATGCAGGAGCAATACTATGACCAGCTTCGCGCTGAACAGGAAGAAACCAGGGCAATGTTTCACGATATCAACAAATCCCTCCAAGCTATGCGTGCCCTGGCCTCCGAGGCAAATTCTGAGGGGGCTAATTCCTTGCTTTCCGAAACGCAAAAGATATTTGAAGATTTAGGGACAGCTGTGGATGTTGGGAATAATGTCGTAAGTATTATTCTGAACGAATACCGCCAGTTGGCTGATGATGCCGGGATTACATTTGACTATGATGTCAGTATCCCACATACATTGAGCATAACAGCCGTTGATCTGTATGTTCTGCTGGGAAATACCCTTGATAACGCAATAGAAGCCTGCGAATCTCTGCCAGAGGAGCAGCGTTATATTCACTTACAGTTTCGGACCTTTCATGAGATTCTCTTTCTCCAAATCAAGAACCCTTATTCAAAAGACTATCCGCTGCGCATTCGAGGTAAAAATCATGGATATGGCCTTCAAAATGTTCGTAAATGCGTTAAGAAGCACAATGGCCATATTTCCGCTGAGCAAGAAAATGGGGTATTTACCTTGTCGTTGAGACTGGCTGACTGCGTACCTGCTACAACGAATATGCGCACATTAAGCCAGTGAACTATGGCTAGACCGCTCACTTTTGCAGTAATAGCACCAATCGGGATGACTACGAAATTCCTGATTGGTGCTTTTCGTTGCCAAAACTGCAATGTTAGGATTACCTATATGGAGGGCAAAAGATACGATAGCAAGCACAGCAAGTGAGTACCCACTTGCGAAATTTGTTATTGGGCAAATCCCAAACCCTTAGATGAAAATAGAGGCGGTAGATGGCAGTCAGAAAACGAAATATTCAAATCAAATTTTACGTCACGGAGGAGGAAAAACAGCTCATTGACAAAAAACTGACCCAGCTCCCGGTCAAGCGGATAGGGGCGTACCTTCGGAAGATGGCAATCGACGGGTATATCATTAACTTGGACACCGCAGATATCAAAGCCTTTACCGGGGAACTGGCCGCCATTGGACGCAATATCAACCAGATAGCCAAGCGGGCAAACGCCGGGGATTCTCCGTACCAGGCGGATATCCAGGAAATCCGGGAAAGGCTGGACGAAATATGGCAGTTACAAAGACGCATCCTATCAAGTCTACACTGAAAGCGGCCATTGACTACATCTGCAACTCGGCCAAGACGGACGGCAGTTTGCTTATTTCCTCCTACGGCTGCTCCGCTGAAACCGCCGACATTGAATTTGCCTGGACCAGGCAGCACGCCATTGACAAGGGCGAGAACCTGGGCCGTCACCTGATTCAGGCGTTCGCTCCCGGAGAGGTAACACCGGAGGAAGCCCATCAAATCGGCTTGGAGTTGGCAAAGGAGATTCTGGGCGGGAAATATGAGTTTATCCTAACCACCCACATTGACCGTGGGCACATCCATAATCATGTGATCTGGAATGCCGTCAGTTTTGCGGATCACAAGCATTACCATTCCAACAAGCGCAGCTACTACGAGATTCGCCGCACTTCTGACCGGCTCTGCAAGGAGCATGGCCTGTCCGTCATCGTTCCCGGGCAGGAGAAGGGCAAGAGCTACGTTGAGCATCAGGCGGTTAGAAATGGCACCAGCTATAAGGCAAAATTGAAAGCCGCCATTGATAGGCTGCTTCCGACCTGCACAGACCTGGAAGATCTGCTCCACAGATTGCAGGAGGAAGGATACGAGATTCGACGCGGAAAATACATTTCCTGTCGGGCATCCAGTCAGGAACGGTTTACCCGGCTAAAAACCCTGGGCGTTGATTACACAGAAGAAGCCCTTGCCGCCAGAATTGCGGGCCGCCCCCGTCCGTCGAAGCAGCCTAGGGCACGGGATGACCGCATTCAGCGGATTGCCGTCATCCAGGGCAACCAAAGTCCTGGGCTGCAACATTGGGCGAAGCTCCAAAAACTGAAAGAGGGTGCCAAAACCCTAAACTATCTGGCAGAGCATGGCATTGACAGCTATGAGGCACTGGGTAACAGGCTTGTGGAGCTGAACACCGCTGTTGACGATTCGCTCGCTTCCATCAAGGCGGTGGAGGGCAGAATCGCGGAGCTGAATCTGATCACCAAATATGCCGCCACCTACAGGAAGTGCCGCCCTATCTATACCCGCTACCGAAAGTCGGATGATAAGGAAAAATTCCTTCGTGGGCATGAGAGCGAGATCATCCTTTTTGAGGCCGCAGCACGGGAGCTGAAACGGCTGGGAGCTGTCCCAATGCCCGCCACTGAAAGGTTGGAAGCGGAGCTATCGGAGCTGACTGTACGGAAGGGTACTTTGTACGCGCAGTACACCGCCGCCAAGCAACAGGTGAAAGAGTACGATACCATCAAACAAAATCTGGACATTCTGCTCCCGCCGGAGCAGAGCATTACACACGAATTAGAGTAAACAAGGAGAGTACAATATGAACGAAAAGCCCGTTATCATCGTCACCGGGAAGGTGCCCAATATGCAAAGCTGGTATGAGGAAAAATGTAAGCGTGCTTTGGAGGAATTGGCCCATCTGTCCGATACCATCCACCGCCCGGGAGATACTCCCAATCGTGGCTGGGCAACCAAGGAGGAAGAAATCAAAACGCACCTGTTCAACGCCGTGCGCCTGGTGCTGGTCCTGACGAATGTGTCCTGCGGCCAGCGAAAAAACGTAGGCAGCGAGGATGTGGGGCGCATTGTGGATGAAGGATTTGCCGGGTACGAAAAGGTCTGGGGAAAATTTGCGGAATAGGCATCGTTCGCAGATTATTAGCGTCTCCTGAATCCACAGCTGCTATAATGGATTCCGGGAGGCGATATACCATGACAAGAAAAGAAGCTGTCTTTCAGTTTTTTAGAAAAAGCGTAATACCCATGGCTGGGGCGGCCCTGCTGGTGTGCATCTTCAAGTCTGCCTGTGTGAGGGATGGGGCGGTTGACTATCTGTGGCTCTGGATACTCTGCGGGCTGCCCTTCGGCCTCCATCGGATGTGGCTTTGGATCGTGCCGGACGGCTCCATGGGTAGCGGGATTGCCTTGTTTGCGTTGAACTTCATTGTCGGCGGTATCATCGGTGGATTTGTTCTGGTCTGGCGACTGATTGTGGCGGTATGCTATGTACCATTGACCATGTATCGAATGATAACGGGGTAAGACGGCCAATATACTCATATTCACGCTTTTTATGTACTTGGAATGAATCAGTAAGGGGTTCAAGGCGGTATATCATCGGTTGACCACATTGGCACAATTTGCTATAATAACAATGAAAGGCACAGGGGAATTGTTTTTCGTTAGCGTTACTGCAACGTCGTATATTAATGTCCAGGGGATATTCCCCTCGTTCACTGTCTCGTATGATCATTTGGCGCATTGTTGCCGGGTCAGAAGGTTGAATTCCCCTGTGTCTTTCATTGTGAGGTGTGCCATGAATCAGGAAGAAATTAGAGAGATGTTTTCCAAACTGCAGACAAGGCATGATGTGGCAAGAATTCTGGGGCTAAAGGAGAGTAGTCTCCGATATTTCCTTTACAAGCGACGCCCTGAGAGTATGTATCGTACATTCAGTATCAAAAAACGCAATGGAACTGACCGGGTAATCTCTGCACCCCAAAAGGAACTAAAAGCAATTCAGCGGAAACTTGCGTATGTTTTATCCTGCGTGTATGAGCCTAAGGTTTGTGCGTATGGATTCGTTGCAGGTAAGAGCAACGTTGGTAATGCATCGCAACACACCAAAAGGACGCTGGTCTTAAATATAGATTTGAAGGACTTTTTTAGTCAGATTCATTTCGGCCGGGTCCGTGGGATGTTGATGAAACCACCATATTCCATAGGAGAAGAAGCTGCAACAACAATCGCACAGATTGCTTGCCTGAATGGGATACTTCCGCAAGGGGCGCCATCATCTCCAATCATTACGAATATGATTTGTGTCCCTCTTGACAACGCGCTGATCCGATTGGCAAAAAGTGCAGGGTGTGTATATACACGATATGCCGATGATTTGACTTTTTCTACCTATAAGAGTGCCTTTGACAGGAATATTGTGTCCTTTGAAGATGATAAAATAAAAATCGGCAATAAATTGGCGGGTATCTTGGAAAAACATAGTTTCTCTATAAATCCGGAGAAAATCAATGTACGTCGACATTCACAACACCAGGAGGTTACAGGATTGACGGTAAATGCTTTTCCAAACCTCCGAAGAAATTATATTCGTAATCTCCGCGCTATTCTTCATCATTGCCGCACACAGGGAATTTATGAATCAGCCAAAGAGTATATTGCAAAGGGCTATTGCAAAAACTCTGATATATTAGCGGCGGTAAATGATCCTGAGAAACGCGAAACCATCGAAAAATGGTTTGAGTATGTACTTAAAGGAAAAATCAATTATATAAAGCAGATAAAGGGCGGCGATGACCTTACATATCTTTCTTTTGCGCAATGCTTAAATCAAATTCTTGGAAGGCAGGTGTTCGATGTTTCCAATCTGTATAAATTAAACCAGCTTGCACTGGAAAACACATTTATTCTGGAATGTGATATGGGAGATATTTATGAACAAGGAAGTGCCTTCTATATTCCCAATGTCGGTTTGCTCACTAGCTACCATGTTGTAGAGCACGGGGTTTTATATAAGGCATATACCTGCCCAGGGTATAAGAGGGATTCTTTCTGTGCCGTTGGATTGGATGCAAATTTGTGGACATCAGATAAAAAGATCGATTACGCAATTTTCAATATATCCCACCCACTATTAGGGGATAAGGGATTTAAAATTGGTGATAGTACGAATCTTTGCGTTGGAGATCAAGTAACGGTTATCGGATATCCCAATTACCAAGAAGGGGATTCCCCATACATTCAAAACTGTGCCATTACAAGTAAAAAGACCTTTATGGGAGTTCCCTTCTACACAGTTAGTGGACGTATTGTCCACGGTGCCAGTGGAGGTGTGGTCCTGAATTCCAAGAGGGAAGCCATAGGAATTATTAAAGGCGGCGTTCAGACACTACGAGATAACGAGGATGACAGAAACGATAACCAGGGATTTATTCCGATTCATTTAGTAATTGATCATATGATGCAAAGTGAAACTGAGAACATGGCACAGTGAATTGTGCGGCGGCTTGGACAAGGTTCCAGGCCGCCAGTTCTGTGAATAATAAGTATACGAAAGTTCTCCAATGTACCGATATATATTCCCGAATTACCAGGGTTCGATACAAAAATTGAAAAGTGCAATATATTCAGGTAGATAGATGCTATAACAAGAAAATCAGAAATAATTACTTGGGGTTGACAAAAACAAAAAAATACTGTAAAATGAGCTCACAATTTAATGTGGCTTGGAGGTTGTTCTTATGGCAACTTGTTTTTCTGATATTTTCACAGCTCGCCAGCTGGTTACATTGGCATCCATTGTACAAGTCGGAGACGCCGCATACCGAGATTTGATGGAAACACAGCGACCAATGTTCGCACACCCCTATTTTGCGGACACTCGTGGTCGCATTCGAACAAAGTTTGTTCAGATGCAATGCGAAATTGAAAGTCACGAACCCAATTTCCCATTTGAGTTCTCACAGCGTTACTTTGAGTATAATCAGTGTATACCTGAGTTGCGGACCAAAAATGTAATCCTTCATATTGCAAGAAGTACCGCTCCTGATTGCCTTCCTTATGAATCTAAATATAAGCTTCGCCTTTCAAACAACAATTTTGGAATGCAACGGCAAATGGTAATAGATACAGACTTTCAACCGCCTTATTCTGAAGCGCCATTCTATGGGCTGCTGGTATTTGGCGGTCGTGAGAGCACTTTTGCCGTTGTCCAGTTTCCAGAACCTGGCTATGAGAATATCGCAGAGATTATCACAATTCCTCAGATGTCACTTACTGGTATCCCTGAGGAAACTGTGGTGTTTGAGAGAAAGAAGGCTGCCCTCAAACAGGAGTTCCTTGCCCGTGGACTTGAGGAGGCAAAGTAAACATGGAAAAGGTTATTGCGTCTAGGATTACAGAGGCACGAGAATCTCGTGCCTTGTCCATGGAAGATCTTGCTGAGAGCATAAATGTAACTAGGCAAACAGTATCCAAATACGAAAAAGGTGTTGTAAGCCCGTCGCCAGATGTATTACTTGACATTTCACATACATTAGATTTCCCTGTTGACTTTTTTTATAAAAACAATCCAGGAAATGACACGGCGGATAGTGCCTTGTTTTTTAGATCAAATTCAACAGTTCGAAAAAAAGTGAAAGTAGCCTGTAACTATCAGATTAAGTGGGTAGATGAAATAAAGCAACAATTAGAGGAATATGTTGATTTTGTCGAGCAAAGAATACCTGTAATTGACGGCGAGTATGAGGATTTGACTGAAAACGATATTGAAGATCTCGCACTTTCTATACGGAAAAGTTGGGGATTGGGTGATTATCCCATCACCGACTTAATTGGGCTGCTGGAAAACAAAGGAGTAATCGTAGCGGAGTTTTGCCCCAATAAGCACTGTGAATTTAAAGGTGTGGATGCCTTTTCCTCATGGAAGAATGGTACACCTTATATTTTGTATCATGCCGAACAGAAAAGTGCAGTCCGAACAAGGTTTAGCATCTTGCATGAACTGGGACATTTGATTATGCATAGTTCGATATCGGCAAGAGATGCCGAAAAAAAGAATATCGTTGATTTGGCAGATGCACAGGCGGATAGATTTGCGGCCGCATTTTTACTGCCCGCTACATCATTTCCTAAAGACTTAAGAGGGACATCTCTTACAATGTTGGAAATTATAAAAAGAAAATGGGGTGCGGCAATGTCTACAATTATAAAACGCTGCGAGACGCTGGATCTGCTTACAGAAAGTCAAATCGATTATATGAAGAGACAAATGACAACCCAGCGATATTGGCATAGAGAGCCGCTTGATGATGTGTTGACGATTGCAGCACCGGAGATATTACGCGATGCTGTTACTATGCTGATCGATAATGGTATTATTACTAAAGAGATTTTTATTAACAAATCTGCATTTAACGCTGCGGATTTAACTTGCATTTGCAACTTGCCGTCAGACTTTTTTGGCGCAGAAGTAGCAAGAAAAAAGCCAATTTTACGAATTGTTTCTCCCAATAATGTAAGTTGAATTGATTTTTCTTTGATTCTCAATATACAGGATATCTGCTCCTCGGCAAAAGATTATAGTATTCTATATCGTCCATTTAACATAAAATCCACCGATTTGCGTATTTTGCTTGTTTATAAAATAGCGATGAAGGCAGATGTGCTCAAACCAGATGTGTCTCAAAGGGAGCTTATCAATCCATTCACCACGGCACACAGAAAAAGAGTGGGCGTGCAGCCTCCCTGGAGAACCGGGGAACTGCACGCCCGCTGTTGTTATACAGAAGTGTTGGAAATCGAATATTTTCTTTCTCTCAGTCTGCGAGAGAATGGGTATGGAAAATCATAAGAGGCTGCCTTTTATCTTCCAATACAGAGGAAGAAATAGCACTTTTTCAATCCATATCACTACATTTTTTGGAACGCCGTGAAAGGTATCGGGGGCAGGCAAGCTGTTTCACCCGGAAACTCTGCTTGCAGCTATGAACGCAGTTCCTACACAGGCTATGATACTGCCGCCGTCCGTTCCCGCCCAGGAAGAACGCCCATTCCAGATGCCATTTCTTGCTTCGGCTCATCGTTCCTCCCGTTCCGGCGTATCCTGACTGGGAGCGTCTACCTTTGGCTGTTTGGCACACTCCTGCCGGGCGGTTTCCAATCTGTCCCGGACGGAGGGGCGTTCCAAAGCTCTGGGGTCAGCGGCTACCGCAAAGGCACGGGTGCCGTTGCCCATGATAAGGAAACGCCGGTCATCGGAATGGTGGTGGACACCGTATCCCAGAGCCTCCATTTGCTTTTGGCTCAGAGCTGTTACGCAGAAGTTCCCCCTGGGAGTCTGCACATGGCCTCCGGTTTCAAACTTGTCTGGGAGATAGGCTTTCTCCTGGGCCTGCTCTGGCACTGGAAGCACAACCAGTTTGCCGTCCCTGGGGACAAACAGCTCTGGTATTCGGAACTGCTCCGTGTACTTCTGGATCAGCTCCGGGGTCAGAGAGGCGAAGTCCTCGTCGCCCAGGCCGACCACCAGGAATGTGCCGGCCACAATGTCGTAGAGGCTGCCGGTTTCATCCCGCAGGCCACGGTTCAGGTCCATGCCCACCAGCTTTCCCTCGTCATTGCAGACCAGAGCCACAGGGGCATCGTAGGGATAAATGGCCTGAAATGTTCCATCGACTTCCGCCTGCATGGATTTGTAGCCGGGAGCGATTTCCTTCACATAGGGTTCTTTCAGCGGCTCCACCACTAGGACAGTCATTTTCTCCGGCTCCCCGTAGACGGCCCGGGCCTGTTCCACAATATCCGACGGGGTCTGCTCATAGGCTGCTGCCTCGGCGGCATATTCCCGCTCCGCCTTTTCCGCAAAGGCCAGCATTTCATCAATGCGGGATTTGTCCGGGTTTTCAAGTCCTTCCCGGACAGCTTCCGGGTCAAAATCCAGCCATTCCTCATAGCCGGTGGCCTCCTTGAATTTCTCCAATTCAGAGGGAAGATAATCTGTGGCTTTCTGTCCTAGGGCTTCCAGTTTCTCGCTGTAATCCGCGATTCGTCCCGCAAGAAGTTTCTCCTGGATATTCGGCCATGCGTTTTGAGCGGTTGGGAAAGCAGCGGCGTATTGGGGATCTTCCTGCCGAAAAAGAGCGTCCAGATCATAGGCAATATCAGCGGCCCACTCCTCAATTTCTTCCTTGGAAAGACCTTCTTCGGGAACGGACATGACCCGGTATTCCTCCGGGATGTTTTCCGGGTTCCCGTCGTAAAACTCCACGAAAGAATCCCCGGTATCCCGGACATAGCCATAGTCGGTGAACTGACCGTACTCGTCCAACGCCACATCCCGCCCGTAGGCTTCATAGTCGATATAATTTCTCAGATACTCCGGCACCGGCATGGCATCCAGTTCTTCTATGTAGTACCGGCCCAGGTCGTCATAGTCGGTGATATTGGGGTTCATCTCATAGCAGTCCAGATTCTCCGTCAGGTTTATCATATCCTGCAGGCTGCCGCCGTGATCGCCCACTGACATGGCCGCCTGGAACTGCTCGTATTCGCTCTGGCTCATTTCGTCCAGCTTGGAAGCAAGATAATTCAGCTCGTCCAGATTAACGTATTCTCCCAGCTTGTCGTACAAGCCGTCCACATAGCAGTCATAGTCTGTAATGAACCATTCCTCATAGGCGTATCCAAAATCGTCCATTTGGCCAATGCCGATACTGTCCATGGCGGTCTTGAGTTCTTCCGCTGTGGTGGGAAATTTCACCCATTCGCCGATCAGTTCACCCTCATTGTATTTGCCGAGGTTCGTAATGAATGCGGCGAAGGGATAATCCCGGTTATATTCATATGTAGGCATTCTGCCGCCCCCTTACCGCTCCGGCCCCGCATGGCTGACATCCCGTTCCGGGGCCGCCTGGGCAGCGCACTCCTCTTTGGCGGCGTTCAGCCGATCCCGGAGGGAGGGACGCTTTTCCAACTTTGCCCGAAGAATACTGTCCAGATCCCGGTCAGAAAGATCCGAGAGGTTGTCCTGGGGCACCTGGAACATGACGGTGCGGTCCCCAACCTGGGCGTAGACCTCAATGGTCTGGAACCTACGATTATACTTATTTGCCAGGTCGTCAGGCAGAGAAGTGATTTTGTCCCCATCCATGCCGGCAACCAGAAAGGTGCCGGCAATTACGTCATAGACCTGGCCCCGGCCATTGTATAAGGCTCGGTTCCATTCCAGACCGGATTCTCTGCCACCCTCCCGGCATAGCAAGGCCACCTCTGGCCCGAATGGGTGGGTAACGGAGTAATCGCCGCCCAGAATGCTATGGAAATCACTTCCTTCCACTTCCCGCAGGCAGGGGGCTTTCCGTGGCTCCACCACAAGGACCTGGATGGTATTGAGCAGGTCATCCAGGGCAGGGTCGTAGGCGGTGAGCTTTTTGTAGTCCTGCAGGTCAGAGTAGAGGGCATCCTGTTCCGTCTGGCCCAGGTCCTTCAGCCTGGATTCCAGAAAGGCGACCTTGCCATCTATCAGCCAGTCATAGAAGGCTGCCACTTGGGACCGTTTCTCTGGGTACTTTTCGGCATACCCCCTGTCAAAATCCCGAAAGAAGCTGTCAAACTGAACTGCCAGGTCCTCCGCCCAATTCTTCTTTTCCTCGTCGGTCAGCAGAAGCAGCTCCGGGGTAAACACGACGTAGCCTGCCGGGATCGTCTCCGGGTTGCCGTCGTAAAATTCCGCAAAGGGGGAGTTGGTGGGAGAGATATAGCAATCGTCCTCAATAGAGCCGCCCTCGGATTCCGCAACATCACGACCAAACGCCTCATAGTCAATGTAGTCCTCCAAGGCCCGGAGCGTGGAATAGTCGTAGGTGTCCCGCTCGTGGAGGACGTATTGGGCCAGATCCTCGTAGTCTTGGATGTTCGGCTCAATGTCGTAGCAATCCAGATTCTCCGTCAGGTTGATAAAATCCTGGATGGTATCACAGTGACGGCCCGTATCCACAATGGCCTGGTAAGAGCCAAACTCCCCGTCCGTCAGGGCTTCCAGGGCAGCGGCCAGATAGTTTAACTCGTTGATATCCGTACAGTCCTCCACAGCGGCGGCGTTGTAAAGGTGGCAGTCTACCTCACCCAGATACCAGCCCTGCCGGTCCCCGCCGATATTTTGCAGCAGCTCCCGGAGTGCCTGCTGCGTGGTGGGCAGCTCCAACCACTGCTCCCGCTCCGGCTCCTCTTGGTTGACAATGCGGACAGAAATGGGGAAAAGAGACCCATCATACCGTTTTTCCAAATCGTGACCTCCTTATGTTTTCTTTTGAAATTCCAGCTTGTAGTGAACATATTTTTCGCCGGTGTCATCCAGCAACACCGCGGCATCGTAGGCAACGCCTTTCTTTTCGGACCACATGCCCTTCACCAGAACCCGCCCCTTTTTCAGAAGGTCAGCCGCCATTTTGGCGGTCAGCACCTTGTTCCGGGAAGTCCAGAACCGGTCATCCTTCCAGAGAACAAAGCCGCAGCTCCGATCCGAACAGGCAAAGTTCTTCTTGCCCTCATAGACAGGCTTCCCGCAGCGGGGACAGACACCCACACTTTCCCGTTCCGGGGCAAACAGCGTCCGGCCTTCCTCGGATACCTGGGCATGGTCGGAAACAAGGGTTTGTACCATATCTCGGATACCATCCAGAAAGGTATCCGGGGAGGCGGAACCCCTGGCGATCTCCGTAAGTTGCTGCTCCCATTCGGCGGTGAGCATGGGAGAGGTCAAAGGCTCCGGGAGAATGGAGAGCAGATTGATGCCGTCCTGGGTAGGAATCAGATTCTTGCCCTTGCGTTCCACAAACCCGGCGGCTACCAGCTTTTCGATAATGGCAGCCCTGGTAGCAGGAGTGCCCAGGCCCTTCCGTTCGGCATCCTCCGGGATATCCTCTTTCCCGGCGTTCTCCATGGCTGACAGAAGGGTATCTTCGGTGTAGGGTTTCGGCGGTTGTGTGAACCGTTCTACTATAGTTGGGGCAGCTACCTCGTAGGTGCTCCCCTCTGAAAAGTAAGGGAATGCCGCTGCTTTCTCCGGTGCTTCTTTCAAGAATGTATGGAAAGTCTGATCAATATCTTGCCAACCCTCGGAAAGAATCCGCTTGCCCTTTGCGGTAAAGGACTGCCCGCCGCAATCAAGGGTGGTCGTGACCGCTTCATACACATAGGACTCCGCTGCCGCGCACAACAGTTTGCAGCAGACCAGAAGCAGAAGATTCCGTTCACCAACAGGCAGGGCGTGAACATCTGCCTTTTCCAGTTCCATTGTGGGAATAATGGCGTGGTGGTCGGATACATTCTTGTCGGAAATGATGGCCTCCACCAGCGGGAAGAAGTTTGTGCAGCCATTGAATGGCGGCACACTGGCCGCCAGATGCAGGACACAAGAGGCTGTTTCCGCCATATCGGAGGTCAGATACCGGCTGTCCGTACGGGGGTAAGTCAGCAGTTTCTTCTCATAAAGGCTCTGGGCGTAGTCCAACGTCTGCTTTGCGGTATACCCCAACAGCCGGTTCGCCTCCCGCTGCAAGGTAGTGAGATCATAGAGCTTCGGCGGTTGCTCCTTTTTCTGTTCCTTTGTGACGGAAGTACAGATAGCGGGAACCCCCTTGCAGGCCGCCACTGCCCGTTCTACTTCTGTGGAGTCGTTGAGTTTTTCCGACACTGCCTCGGTTCCGTTCATTTCCAGCCGCAGAACATAGTATTTCTCCTTCTTAAACTGGGAGATTTTCCGCTCCCGCTCCACCAGCATTGCCAGGGTAGGTGTCAGCACCCGGCCCACGTTCAAGGTGCGGTGGTAGAGGACGGAGAATAGCCGGGTGGCGTTGATGCCCACCAGCCAATCCGCTTTCTGGCGGCAAAGGGCGCTCTGGTACAGGGCCTCATAGTCAGCACCGGGGCGCAGGTCCGAAACGCCCTCCCGGATGGCGTTATCCTCCATGGAGGAAATCCAGAGCCGCCGTACCGGCTTGCGGCACCCAGCCATTTCATACACCAGCCGGAAGATAAGCTCCCCCTCCCGGCCAGCGTCGCAGGCGTTGACGATGGTGTCTACGTCAGGACGGTCCATAAGGGCACGGAGATTTTCAAAGGCGGCCTCCTTGCCGGGAGCCAGCACATAGCGGAAGGGTTCCGGCAGAATAGGCAGGTCCTCAAAATGCCATTTTCGGAAACTGGGATTATACCCGGCGGCATCCATGGGGGATACCAGGTGGCCGACGCACCAGGAAACCAGCAGATTGTTTCCCTCATAAAAGCCGTCAGCCCCGGATGTAACACCCAGGGCTGACGCAATGGAAGCGGCGACGCTTCTTTTTTCAGCGATAATCAGTCTCATTCCTCGTCCTCATTCAGATATTCTTCGTCCTCCAAATCAAAATCGTCCAGATCCGAAGGGACATTCTTTTTCTGCTTGGGCTTCACCACCACGAAATAGTACCCGGTACCGCCGCCCGCGGCCAGGAGCAGCACCAGTGTGAACAGGGTGCTGCCAGTGGAATTATCTTTTTGCTGGACAGGCTCCGTAGCAGCCGGTTTTGCCTCCTTGCCAGCGCATTTTGACATACTGGTCATGCACAGCTCGCAGGATGTATTGATGTTTCCAGCCGTGCATTTTTCGGTACAGGAGCAGACAATGGGCGTTGTGGGCAGCTGTTCCTCGTCAATCAAGTCCAGCAGATCTGCCTCGTCCACCTGGTTCAGAAAATGAACGGTATTTTCGCCGCTGGCCGCCCGATCAATGATGATGTAGAAATAATGGCCGCCCTTGGATTTAACGGTAATAAACTGCTTGTCTGCATCCCCGTGGATGTCATCCACAATGGTCATGTTTCCGTCCGGGGTCAGCACATTGTCGTTGTGTTCCGGCTCCGAAATCTCCGAATCGCCGCTGGGATCATCCCCAGTAGCGAAGGCCGTCACGGAGAGACTGCCTACCAAAAGCACTAGGAGCAGGAACATGGTCAAAAGCCGAAAACCTTTAGATTTCATCGGTATCGTCCTCCATATCCATATCATCTTCCTGTTCCAATGCCGCCCGCATTTCCTCGGGCAGGACGATCTGCCCACTGGCGTAGGCCCGCAGGAATGCCGTCAGCTCCCGGTTATCCATCTTTACCGCTTTTACCATGCGGACAATTTCCAGATTTTCCTCCTCCGTCAGTTGAGTTTCCAGGGTGCGGAGCTTCGTCTGAAGCTGAGAAATCTTCTCCTTGGTCTTTGCGATATCCTTTCGGATCTTGTCAGTTGTTGCCATAAAATATCCTCCATTTTATTGATAGGGTGGTCTGGCAAAGGCGTAAAAGTGCGCCTGCCAATAGGTCGTGTTGATATCCACATAGCGGATGGGATCGCCGCAGTGCAGCATTTTCCCAGCCCCCACATACAGTCCCACATGGGAGATGCCGGGGGTATCGTAGGTGCCCTTGAAAAAGATAAGGTCGCCGGGCTGGGCGTTGCTTTTCGACACCGGCGTACAAAGATTGTATAGCCCCTGTGCGCTGGTGCGCCCCACATTCCACACACCGCTGTTTCGCATGGACCAGCAGATGAAGCCGGAACAGTCAAAGGAAGTGTTGGGGTTGCTGCCGCCCCAGACATAGGGCATGCCAATATACTTTTCCGCCTCCGTAATGAGCGCGGAAAAAGTCTCGTCTGCCAGCACTTCAGCGGGAATATCGTACTTGGGCGGTGTCTCGGAATACTTGCCCACATAGGACGAATTGGGAAATAAATCTTCCCGGTTGCCCAGGGTCGCCATATAGGCGGCGTACATACTTAACCCGTCCTCCCCCAGAATTTCCACAGGGATATGGGAGAGGTTCCGGTTTTTCAGCGTCACGGTGCAGATGGTGTAGGTGTAAGGCACCTCCACTTCCACCTCGTAATCCTCCATGATGGGTTGGCCCTTCTTGTCCAGCAGCACCTTTCCGGTTTTCGGGTTGCGCATGGGCCGCTGGGCGATCTCTGTTTCTGTGCGGTAACGGGTTTCGGTTTCCACAGTTTCCGTCAGGATGTATTGCAGACCGAACAGACGGTTCAGGTCGTCCTTCACTTGGTCTATGGTAAAAACGCCATCGTGGAGTGCGGAGAGAAGGGAAATCAGCACATAGGGGTCATGCTCGATGGTGTCCAGTTCAAAGTGGTATTCATCGTAGCTGTGGGTACGTTCATAGTTCCGCAAGCGATCCTGCAAGTCCACCTCCATGGCGCGATAGGCGCTTTCGGCGTCCAGCATATCCTTGTCCTCTGACAGATAAGATGTACTCACAAAGCTGCTGATCCCGGAACCGGCCATAACGGAGCAAGAGGAAACACCGCCAATCAGGAATACCAGCAGCACCCCGATACCCAGAACGACCACCAGATACCCCTTGGACTGCTTAACTTTCTGAATAAATTTCTGTAGGGGGCTTTTTACGCTACTGACACCATGTCCGGTAGCTTCCGTCGCCCTTTGTATCTGCCGTGTTTGCCGGATATACTGGCGCTGAATGCGCTTTTTCTGTAAATACCGGGAAACTGGGTTAGAACCGGCAATACCAGGATTCTCCTGTACCGCTTTCTGGTAGGCAAATTCCGCATTCGCCTGGTCAAATGCCCGCTGGGCTTTCTCTACATCCCGCCATGGCTTTTGACGCTGGTGTTCTATCGCCCGCCGTACACCGTGTTCTCCCAGTTGCAGTCCACGCTCCGCCAGCTCCTCGCCCTTATGTCCGGCCTCCACACCCACATTTTCCTGTTCGACCTTGTGAACCTCGCTGTGGATTTCCTGCTCCAATCTCTGCAAGGGCATACGGATCGGGTCGTGGCGCAGCTTGGTGTTGGGCGGCCTGTCTGCCTCCTGATAGACAGACACGGTTTTCGCCCTGCCGGTAGCCTCGTCATAAATCCGCTGCCGCACCTTTTTCCGCCGCTTCGGAATGTTTTCTTTAGTTGCGTCCAGTCTGTCCGCCGCGGCGTTGGAGCGGTGAATGGCATCCGCCAGTGCCGGATTCTCCAAATCCTCCTGGGAAAATTGGAGCCGGGAGGATTGGTGCTTTTTACTGCCAACGTCCGTTTCCTTCTGTCTGCCGCTGATATGCTCCACGTCTCCTGTGGACAGGTTTTCGGCCACCGCGCCGTCCTTGGTCATCTTCTGGACCACCTTCGCCCGGGCTTTTCGCTGGTCTATGGCTGTTCACCTGCCTTTTCATAAGGGCACTCGTCGCCGCACAGACCTTGCTCAATTTTGGAAATGTAGTGAAAAATGGGATACGCCTGGGGTGGGCAGACGGCATTGCCCAGGGTTTTCAGACGCAGCACCCGGTTCTCCATGCGCTGGGTCATGCGGGGGATTCCTTCCGGCTCTTTTGCCCAGAGGATACGTCCGTCCATCCGAGGGGAAAGCCCATGAGCCATTCCACCCAATCCGGGTTCAGGGCCGCATCCAGGCTTGCGTTGGGTGTCAGGTAGTACACCGCCGCCGACAGGCTCAAGCTCCAGATGGCCCCGCTCCGGTTCCGCTTGCGGAAGATCCCGCCCTCCGACAGAAACACATCCAGGTTTTGCGCATCCCGGTTTGTCGCCGAATCGGAGGCAAGGGGCGTGGGAAACATCAGCCGCGAGGATAAAAGTTCGCTGGCGTTCATGCCACGCACCGACACCGCAAGCCGGAAATACGAATGGGAGAACAGCGTATCCCGCTTTTGCCAGGTCAAAAATCGTTTTGTCGAGGCCCATATTGAGGAAGCCAGCAACATTTTCCCCAAGCACCCAATGGGGCCGCAGTTCGGCAATGACCCGGCACATTTCCGGCCACAGGTAGCGGGTATCCGCAAAGCCCTTTCGCCGTCCGGCTGTAGAGAAGGGCTGGCAGGGAAAGCCCCCGGAAATAACGGTAACGGTTTCAAGTCCAGTTCGTTCAAAGAACGCCTCCTTCGTGAACGTAGTAATGTCCCGGAACCGAGGCACATTGGGCCACCTGGCTTCCAGGACAGAATAGGGAAAATCCGCCCATTCGCATTGGCAGACAGTTTCAAACCCGGCGGCCTCCGCCGCCAGGTCCAGACCGCCAATGCCGGAGAACAGGCTGACGTGAGTTAGTTTGTGTTCAGTCGTAGCGCACCTCCATAATGTCGTATTCCGGGATTCTCTGGCAGTAGACCAGATACCGCTGCTTGCCGCCGGAGGCGTAGGGATGACAGGTGAGCAGTGTCACCATATCGCGCCCCGGTTGAATAAGGATGTTTTCAATTTCGTGGGGTTCAATGATTTTTGTCCCCACCACCCGATACCACAGACGCTCCCATAGATTGGTGATGACCACCTCGTCCCCAATAGACAGCTCCGTTATGTAGCGGAAATAGGCCGCACCGCCCCAGCCTCGGTGGCCCGCAATGACAGCGTTGGTGTTGCTGCCGCCAATGGGAACGCTGGTGCCGGAGAGAACGGCGGCCCCCTTTGCCATGTTTTCGTCGGTGGCACCCAGGTATAGGGGCATTTCCAGATTTAACTTGGGAATGGAAATGACCCCAAAGGTTTCATCCGGCAGGCCGTAATCCGTTAGAGAAAACAGGGTTGCTTGGTAGGCTCCGGCTTCGGAGAGCGTGGACTGTCCATCTATATAAATCTGCTGATTATAGGCTGTCACAGAATCCCACAGTTCCGGGTATGGCCGGGATTCTTTCGGCTCTGTTGAAGGGATAATGACGGTGGGAATATCTTTATCCGGGTCATCCTCCAAACGGGCCAGAAAGCTGTCTGCTTCCCATCCCATCCTTCGATCCACCACGATACCTTGAATGGACGGATAGAGTGCCAGAAAGAGGCCAGCCAGAAAAAGCATGAGCAGCACCATAAGGGAAAATGAACTCCACTTATTTCTTGACATATCTGCCGCCTCCTTTTCTTGCTTTTCGGTAAATCCGTGTGCCTGTTAAAATGATTATGCCTGCGCCCAGGGCGACGGCAATGCCCCAAAGAACACCTTGCAGATACTTGACTTCCCAGGTGGATGCAGTCGGTTCGACGCTGACGTTTTCTTCTTCCAGTACCGCCGCCTCCTCATAAGGAATCCGAGAGCCACGCACCAAAAGTCTGTGAGTGTTGATACCGTAGGGAGTGCAGGTGACGAGGGTACACAGGTCCTCGCCGGGGACATTCCCCAAAAGGTCCGTTTCATAGGGCAGGACAGTGTTGATCTCCGTTACCTGATACGCCAGGGTTTCGTTCAGCACGTTCAGATAGAACACATCCCCCTGGGTCAGCTGTTCCAGATCGGTGAACATCTTCTGACTTGCCATGCCGCTGTGGCCGGAGAGGATGGTGTGGGTCTTTTCGCCACCCACCGGCAGGGAGCTTCCCAGCAAATGCCCTACGCCACGGTCCAGTACCTCCGCATCCGTGCCGTGATAGATGGGTAAGTTTACTTGGATTTTGGAAATTTCTACATAACCCATAATCCCGTTTCCGGCAATGTCCAGCTGGTCATCGTAATTCTTGGCGGCAGACAGTAGTGCTTCCTCACTGTAAGCATCTGCTGTGCCAGGGATAATTGCCAGATTATAGGCAATGGCCCGCTGCTTTGCCTCCTGCAAAACGGAATCATCCGTCTGTTGGATAAGCTCCTGATATGCTGTCTGAATTTCAGAGGCGCATTTCTGGTTGACATAATTTGAAATGAGTGGGTACAGTGTCAGCCCCAATGCTGTGAGGAACAGCACCGCGGCGCAAAAGGTGATGATTTTCTTCTTCAATACATCCTCCATTTTCCCACCCGGAGCGGAAAACTCCGGGTGGGAAACAAGATCAAGCGGACTTCTTGCTGGATACCGCATACAGCACAGCCGCCGCCCCAACCATCAACAGAATGCCCACGATGGTGAAGATCATAGTACCGTTGTCACCGGTCTTGGGCAGGTCAAAGCCACGGGTGTTGACCACGGTCAAAGGAGCCTCGGCGTTGGTGCTGCCGTTGTCCTCCACCATGTTGACCTTCTTACTGCTGACAGTAGCGGAGGCGGTCAGGAGCTTGTGTTCCAGATGCTTCTGGGGGATGTTCTTCAGATCAGCGTCACTCTGAATGACCTGGGCATAGCGGGGATCGTTCTGGATCAGGCCCAGAGCGTCGGAGGCGTAGATGGTGCAGTTTTCGGAGCCTTCCTTCTGGGAGATGACAACCTCAATATCCTGCTTCAGCAGCACATAGCCGCTGTCCGTGCGAACTTCGGTCATGGAATAGGTGTCATCCTCCAGACCCTTAATGAGGATTCTGCCCTTGGTATCGCCGGTTTTTACGGGGACAAAGTGGGTAGCGTCTTCCTTGTTTTCGGTATGGCCGGTCACATAGTAAACACCCTCGTCCTGATTCAGCTTCGCCTTTACAAAGTAATTATCGGTCTTGTTCTGTACCAGGAATTCCACCTCGGAGAAATCGCCCTTGCCGTCAGAGAACAGCTTGGTGAGGTCAATGCCGTAGCTGAACACATGGCAGTCATCCACCAGAGTATCGTAGTAATTCTGGGAGCTACGCTTCCAAGTCAGCACCACCTTGTTATCGTTGCCTTTGTCGCCCACCACCAGAGAGTTATCGCTGTCTACCTTAGCGGTGTAGGTCAGGCGCATGGTGCAGTCGGAGAAGCCGGAGTTGACCATGCTTGCATCGGCATAGACAGCCTTGGACTTGTTGATCTCAGCCAGACCCTTAGCGGTCATTTCCACGGTCATGGCAGTCTTGCCGTCCCTGGTATCGCTATAGGAAACGGTGAAATAGCCGTCCGCTTCTTTCCAGCCGGTCACAGGATTCTTGCAGGCGGCATCGGGGAAGATTTCTAAGGTTACATCCCCCTTGGTGTAGGTCAGACCGGCAGACAGAGTATCAATAAAGGTGTAGCAGGACAGGTAGGTTGCCTCGGAGGTAATGCTGGGAAGGGTGGAAATGATCTGGTAGTCGATGGTGTCCCCAGCGGAGGCGGTGCCGGTGTGGGCGTAATCGTCCGTCTTGCCGGTGTCAGCCTTAGCTTCCCGCAGTGTCTTTTCCAGAGAAGGGATGCCGGTCAGGTTCTTGGGATACAGGGTAATGTCGTAAATCCAGCGGGTGCCGCCATCGTTGGCGTTGGTGCCGTTGACGGAGGTCATGGGGACGGATACCAGGAAAGGATCAGTAGTGGAAACAACCATTTCAGGGACTTTGGTTTCTGCAACCAGATACAGACCCAAAGGAAGATTCTCGACCTTGCTTTTGCCGTAGGAATCCGTCAGGGGCATGGCTGTACCGTTGGTGGCAGCATAACGCTCCATGGCGTTCTTGACAGTGGTAGCGTTGGCAGTCAAGCTGGAGGACAGGGCGGAGATCAGCACATCAGACTGGTAGAAATACTTGGTTTCATCCAGAGCATCCGCTTTTTCGTACCGATTCTTTCCGTCCGCCAGACCCAGAGTATTCAGGAGGTCAGAGCCTTTGGCCTTGTCCACGGCATACAGGATTTCCACATGACCGTCGGTGGTTTCGGTTTTGCCGTACTGGAAAATGTCGGCCACCTTTACATAGGTAAACTCGACACCCTTAATGGCATATCCGTAGCCGGCTTCGCCGTTGCCCAGCGTGGAGGAAGCATTACCGCCCAGAACATTGTTTACCCCGGTTTCGTCATAAACGCCGGTAGACACATAGCTGGAATCCCATACGCCGTCCTTTTCGGCGTTGGTCAGATCGTACTTGTAGATGGTCAGAGAGCCGGTTTTGGATACGTCGATGGTGGGCACATTTGCCAATTCCGCAGCGGAGGCGGCCACCGGGAAGGACAGGAGCAGTGTCAGAGCTAGGAACAGGGAAAGAATTTTTGTGATGCTTTTCATAGAGCAGTTTCCTTTCTTGAATATAATTTTGAGGTTGGATTTTGAATTTTGAACATGAAAAAACCAGGGCTTATCCCTGGCGTGGAAAAAATACAATGATTGCCCTTCTTTTCCACAGATTTTTTGAAAATAGATGTTGCTTTTTTCTAACGGATTGCATATAATAGTAGTGAACCGAGAGGTTCACAGCGGGTGTTTCGCCACCCACATCCCAAGTGCGAGGCTTTACAGCAGGTGTTCCGCCACCTATATCCCAAGTGCGGGGCGTTAATGATACGGAGGGATTTAGGTCCCTCCGTTTTTTTGAGAGGAAACAAAGAAATGACTGTAAGATTTGATAATTTAGGCTTCTATAACGTGGATACACGCTATTTGCAGTACCTAAACACCATAGAGCCGGAAGTGCAGTTTACGCAGGAAAAAGACTATACGCAAAAGCCGTTTCTCGGCATCCTCGTTATAATCGATACATATACTTACTTCATTCCTTTAACCTCTGGAAAGCCCAAACACGCAAAGTGGAAAAACGTGGGCCCCGCACATTATCTGATTTATGAGCAGGTGCCCAAGGCGGAACTTCGCAAGCGGGATATTTACAAATCTATCTCTGAAACCGATGCGCTGCAAATATTCGCCGCATTGGATCTAAAGAAGATGATCCCTGTTGCCGATGGTTTGTACAGCCGAATTGAATTTGCAAAGCTGGAAGATCAGAAATATGCGGACCTACTTGAAAAGGAATACAGATTTTGTCAGAAAATACAGGATGGCATCCTTTCCAAAGTCACCCAGATTTATAGGGAACAGAAAGAAACGGGAAAGGTTTATCCTATGTACTGTAACTTTTCAAGATTGGAAGATGCCTGCAATCAGTATCAGTCCATATGACTTTTGCCGGAAGCGGTTTGCTTCCGGCTTTCTCAATGCCTTTTTCTGGATAGAACAGAAAGCATACAAAGGCAGCTGATAGCCGTAGCCAACCCAAGCACCCGAAGAACGGCCTCGGATACCGCACCAGTTTCCGGCATGGTAAAGGTGCGGGCGTTGACAACGGTCAACTCTACGGACAGGGTATCGGCGGGAAGGGTCCCCGTGAATGCGGTTTCTGTAAGCAGCTTAAAGCCCTCCGGGGCCTTTACCTCTGTCAGGCGATAGCGAAGACCGGGATGCAGGCCCGTCCATTGGAGAACACCATCCTCACCACTGGTCAGGCAGCCATCCGTCAGACCCTTCGCAGAGCAGCCGCCCCGGACAATGGTTTCAGAGTGGGTTACGGGATGCCAGAGAGAACCGTCCTCACTCCATTCCAGCAGAAATGTGGCTCCGGCCAGAGAGCTTCCGGTGGTATCTACCTTTTTGACCGTAATGGTGCCGGGACGCAGGGCATTGACGAAAGACACTTCCGCTGTCTGTCCCTGGACAACTGAAACTTTCTGGGGATTTTCGCTTTTACACTGGTACAGGGTATCCTCCGGCAACAGCTCCTCCACAGTGTATTCACCGGGCAGCAGATTGGCGGTTAAGATTGTGCCGTCCTCGCTGGTGGTAAAGGGGGAATTCTCCACCGCATTCCCGTGGGCATCTGTCACCCGGAATACCCAGCCGGAAACAGGCCCGTCACCCTCCATGGCTTTCTGAATTTTCAGCTTGCCATATTGAACATTGGTAAAAGTGATTTCCGTATCCTGATGGGGCAAAATCTCAATTTTCTGAACAGTTTCATCCACCATCCAGTATTCATCTTCAAACCGTCCCAATTCGTCGCCGGTTTCCTTGGCATAATAGGTGCCGGGACTAAGATAGTGTCCCGCCTTGCCATCCGCATTGGTAATGACTGTTCCAACCTCCTTGGTGCATTCCGCATCCGAATAGATGGTGATATGCCAGCCCTCCACAGATTCGCCGGTATTGGTCTTTTTGTAAATCCACACCAGACCTTGCTCCCGGTTCAGCCAGGTATCCACAACATCCTTGCCGCCTGTGACCAAAACCGTGTGGAATCCCAGTTCACCGGCCCAATAGGCATCCTCCGTGGGCAGCTCCACCACTGTGTAGCGACCCAGAGGCAGGTTCCCGGTAATGGCATAACCGTTTTCATCCGTCGTAAAGTCGCCAACGGTTTTTCCGTTGGAATCTCGGACTCGGAACGTCCAGCCGCCCAGGTTGTTGCCGGTGTTCGTGGTTTTCACGATTTGAATACGGCCCAAATGGGTGTTCGTAAAGGTGACGCTGGCCGTTTGGTTTGCCTGGATCACAACGGTTTTGACTGCCGTATCGAAGTTCCAATAGGAATCATCCGTGGGAATTTCTTTGGCATACAGCGTTCCAGGATGCAAACCGGATACGGTCACAGTTCCGTCGCTTCCGGTAGTAAAGGGCGAGCCGGAGACAGGTTTGGTGCAGGCAGAATCTGTGTACAATCCAATCTTCCAACCACCCAGATTTTCGCCCGTATTGGTTTTCTTTACTAGCTGGACACTTCCGGTGTTCCGCTTGTTATAGAAGCTGACCGAAGTAGTCCCACCGGAGGCAATCGTGACCCGCTGGGGATTGGTGCTGGCGCAACTGTACAAGGCATCTATGCTGGAATCCGTATTGCCCAATTCTTTGACATAATAAGTGCCCACAGTCAAACCCGATACAGAAAGCTTGCCGCTGGAATTGGTGGTGTACGGCCCGGATACCAGGTTGGTGCAGGCAGCGTCACTGTAAATCCCGAACTTCCAGCCAGACAGATTCTTGCCGTCCTCTGTGGTTTTCGTCAGGCTGATATTCCCCAGGGAGGGTGCCTTGATCTTGAAATAAGCGTTTAACCCGTTGCTTCCGGCGTTATACAGGGAGATGGTCGTTTGATAGCTGGAGCCGGCCATATACCAGATGTTGTAACTGGAATTGGATGCAGAGGGAATGTACCGGGTTGCGGTGAATACCGTGGACTCGGAAATATTGCCGGTTTTTGTGATGTACAGGGTGTTGCCGCTTTTGCTGAAGCTGGCTCCGTTTCCGTTGGAAAAACTGAAATTGGACAGTACCCCGTTGGAATCGTAGGCGCTGCCGGAATCCCCGGAGAGCTGAATGGTGGGAGCGCTGCCGCTGGAGCTGCCGCAGAAGCTGGGGATGGTTTTCGCCGCCTGAATGGCCCAGACCAGATTGTTATAGCAGGTGGTGAAGCCGGACAGCGAGGCCGCCCCGGCGTTGTAGAACACATCCCCGGCGGTGCCGCATTCGTTGGTGCTGTTGCGGTTGAAGCTGTAGGGGTCCCGCAGGCCGCAGACGATTTCATAAATCAGCATCTGAGTTGCCACCCGCAGGGGCACATTGGGATTGCTGTCCTTCTTTACTGATGTAACGCTGATAGAATGGTCCCACTGCTGGTCACTGTACAGGAGGATAAGCCCGATAGCCTCCCGCCGAGCGGAAGGCAGCGCATACCAGACGTTGCTTCCAGTTGTACTGCCGCTTCCATTCAAAGTTACATCCCGGTCCACGGAGTTCCCGCTGGTGCTGGCCGCATAATTGCGCCAAGGCTCAATGCAGTACAGCGGTTCATCCGCATGGGCAACACCGCCGTACCTCGCAAAGTGCCAGCCCATGTTCTTGACATAGGTCGTCCGGGTGGTGCCGCTACCGTTGGGTTTATAGGCGCACGACACCTGGTAGTTCAGCCGGGTCGTGTAGTCGCCGTTGTCCGCAAAATCGAACAGCATGATACTTTTTTGCGTAGAGGCGTAGGCTTCGGCACCCAGATTACGGTCATCTTCCGATTCGTCCGGGGTGTCCTCCGCTGGAGGCACCGTTTCCTCTGTTGGATCTTCCGCTGGTTCCTCTGTGAAAGGCTCTGTAGCTTCTTCTATTTCTTCCGGTACCGTAGTTTCCACTACCGCCTCCGTTGCTTCCACAGTTTCACTTGCTTCCGGTACTTCTTTCTCCTCCGGCGGTGCCTCCGCCATAGCTCCCAGCGGAACGCTGAAAACCAGCATCACCGCCAGCAGCAGGCACAGCAGCCGTTTTGTAAGTCTCATGTGTTTCCTCCTTCCTCCGCGTTCTGGTACTTCGCCACCTCACTGGGCTTGGTTGTCATAATACTGTAAAGCGCATTGTCCGTTGGAAAATGATCCACGAAAGGCAGGATCACATTGTCAAAGAACAGTAGTCCTTCCCCCGGTGGGGCATTGCTGATATGGGCCGCCTGCTTGGCTGAGATGTTCAGCCGCTCACAGAGAATGGCCCTATCACCGCTGGCCTGGTTCAGCAGATAAATAAAGTCGCTGTTTTCTAGGATGTTCTCGATTTCCGGGGAACCCAGCAGGTCCTTTACATTCTGGGTGATGCCGGTGGGAATTCCGCCCCACTTTCGAAAGCGCTTCCAGATTTCCACACTCCAGGAAGCTACCTCCCCATGAAGCAGTAGGTGGAACTCGTCCACATAGTACCGGGTGGCCTTGCCCTCGCTGCGGTTCACTGTCACCCGGTTCCACACCTGATCCTGGATGACCAGCATTCCCAGATTTTTCAGCTGCTTGCCCAGGGACTTGATATCGAAGCACACCAGCCGATTGTTGATATCCACATTGGTCCGGTGATTGAACACATTCAGGCTGCCGTGGACATACAGCTCCAATGCCGAGCTGACCCTTTGGGCCTCCGGTTCCGGCTGCGTCCGGATCTCGTCCCACAGATCTTCCAGGATAGGCATATTCTCCGGCCTGGGGTCTGCCAGATAACCCCGGTACACCTTCCGCAATGAGCGGTCAATGATGGTTTTCTCCACCGGCGTCAACCCAAACTTGTCTCCCGCCGCGACCTCGCAGAAGGACAGAATAAAGTCGGATTTCAACGCCAGAGGGTTGTCATCCTCGGAGTAGTTCAGGTTGATATCCAATGGATTCAGGTAGTAGCTCCTGCCCCCGCCGCTGCCGGAGGGGGTGAGCCGGATGACCTGCCCGCCCAGCCGCTCCACCAGAGGGAAATACTCCGATTCCGGGTCGCAGATCAGAATATCGTCCTTCGTCACCAGGAATACATTCAGAATTTCCCGTTTGGCGGAAAAGGACTTGCCGCTGCCGGTGGTGCCCAGAATCAGACCATTGGGCGTTTTGTTCTGCTTCCGGTCTGCCAGGATCATATTGCCGGAGCTGGCGTTGATCCCGTAGTACAGCGCGTCCCCGCCCTGGAAAATCTCCTGGGTGGTAAAGGGCATGAGGATGGAAACAGCGGAAGTGGTAAGCCCACGCTGAATATGGATCTGGTTGACCCCCAGGGGCAGTGCCGACACAAAGCCCTGCTCCTGCTGGAAGTCCAGCCGGGTAATCTGGCAGTTGTACTGCTGGGCGACGCTGGTAGCCCGGGCAATGTCGTTGTCCAGCTTCCGTTTGCTGTCTGCCATATTCACAACCAGGAATGTGACCAGAAACATCCGCTCATTCCGGCTCTGTAAATCCCGGAGGATGTTCTTGGCCTCCACGGCGTAGGTGGCAATGTCCGTGGGGACAATATCCATATCGAATCCTTCCCGCACAGCCCGCTTCTGGGCATCGATCTTCATACCGTCAATGTCGGTGATCTTCCGCTTGACGGTCTTGATGGCCTCCGTCTGGTCCATGCTGCGGACGTGGATGCTCAAAAGCATGTCGCTTTCCGTGTTCAGAAGCTCCGCCAGGATACGGTCATCCATTTCCGGGGCGGTAATTTGCAGGAAGGAAGCCGCACAGAACTTAGTCCCCATCTGAAACTGCAGAGCAGAGGCAAAACGGAAGGCAGAGGGAGCGATAAAGTCCTTGACGTGCAGGCCGGAGGGTGCCAGCCAGTCCCAGTCAAAGGAGAACCGCTCTCCATCCGGGTGCAGGATGCCATGCAGCAGTTCCAGCCACTCCCGGCCATCCAGCACCTTTGCCAGAGCGCCCATGACTTTGAAATGGTTCAGCGCGTCCAGGGTGATCCGGGAGAATCGGGCCCTGGCCGCCCGGATATCCGATTCTGTGATGGTCAGAACCAGCAGCTTGGTTTTCACAATGCCGTTGTTGCCCTTTTCCAGCTGTCGCCGGAGCATTTGGGTATAAAGCTGCCGGATGCCGTCGAAAGCGTCCCCCTGGGCGGCGATCTCGATCCGCCTCAAAAAGTCCTCCTGATTCATGTGTCGGCATGGCAGGCTGATCTCCATGCCGATGGAGCTGTCATGGGAATTATACAGATCGCAGAGGCCTTCAAAGATGGCCGTCTGCTGATCCGGCTGGGCAAGCTGATAGTTCACATCCTCAAACTCAATGCACTTGGACCAGGTATTGTCGTCCAGCTTGCACAGGCCGTCCGGGTACATCTGCCGGAACGGCAAGGTGTCCTGGGCGGTGTGGGGTTTCCCGTCGCCCCGGGCCCGCTCCATGATGGCCCGGATCTCTTTCTTTTCAGCGGCGGTCAGCTTTCGCTTTTTTGTGGACTTTTCCTCTCTTTTGGACAATCGCTCGTACCTCCTGTTCTACTTGAATCTGCCGCGCCACGGCGGCGTAAAAATTGTTGGTTGCGTAAGGCCGCAGCCTGGGCCTTACGAACATGGCCTGGATCATCTGCCCCAGAATCACCTCCAATGGCTGGCCGTGTTTTTCGTACATAGCAAGCAGGAAGAAGGGTAGCATCACCAGGATCATGCAGAGGGTGGCCGCGCTGGAAGCCACCCTGTTTTTGAGCAAAAAGAAAAGCGGTACTCCTACAAGCACCGCCGCTCCAAAGCAAATGAGCTGCCGCCGGGTCAGGCCGAACAGCACCTTGGATTTTACTTTGGTCAGATCTTTGGGAATGGTTACATAGGCCATACATACCTCCTTAATGGGCTCCAAATAGAGATTTTGACAGGCTTCCTGTTTTGAACAGGGCAAAGCACAGCAGCACCGTATACCCCATGCAGGCCCAGATGGCGGCGGCCACGTTGCTTCCCACGCCGATGTTCTGCACCAGCACAGAATAAATGCCAACACACACCATAATCAGAAATGCCTGGAAGCCCAGGGCAAACAGGGAACGCAAATAGTTTTGTCCCGTATGTCCCCAATCCCGGTTGGTCATGGTGGCAAGAGGAATTGGTCCAACCGAGGCGGTCAGGTACACCTCGATCATCCTGCCGTAAATCACCAGCATAATGCAGATGGACAGGATGTTCATGGTCAGCCCCGCGAATATGGACTGGAACCACAGCCCGAATAGCTCTCCTGTTTCCAGGGCTTCCATCTGGGCATCCAGATTTCCCAGCACGCCGCTGATATCCACAGAGGTATTGCCGATAATCACCCCGGCGCTGCCGTTGACCACGCTCTGCGCCGCATCGAATATTCCCATGACGATGTTCCAGGTGTTGGTGACGATCAGCACGGCACAGAAGGTCTTGAATACCCATTTGAAAAACATCCAGGTATCAATATCGTGGAGATTGTTTCGCTCCGTGACCATCTGGATCAGCTCCACACACATGACAAAGGTGAGGATCACCCCGGCAATGGGGACAATGACCGTTTCGGAAAGATTCTGGATCATGGAAAAGACGCCCCCGTTCCAGCCCTGGGGCGTCTTTCCCACTTCTCCCGCAATCTCGCCTACTTTGGTATTGACGGAATCGAACATTCCTGTTAAATTTCCCTTGATGCCCTCTGTCAGCAGCCCACGGAGCCACTGGTCCAGTTTGTCAAGAATACCGCCCATAAGCGAATCACGCTTTCAGCGGCTTATCCGAACAAACCGGTCAGCAGGGGCACCAGAGTGGTGCCGATGAGGGCGACACCGCCGCCGGCCATCAACTGTTTTATCCCCAATTAGGTGTAAAACTCTGCTCGATGGCGGGCGGCGGCGTA
>ERZ791830.128-NODE-128-length-101188-cov-3.496168_pt1 | contig 101188 bp, 80 predicted proteins | sample MGYA00509945_ERZ791830 | MGnify/ENA primary metagenome ERZ791830 (study PRJEB30046, sample SAMN00792021) | human gut metagenome | study: EMG produced TPA metagenomics assembly of the A metagenome-wide association study of gut microbiota in type 2...
ATTTTATTTACTGCCAGAGCCGCTTAGGCGTGGCGAATTTTTAACGAACTATTGTTTCATATGAAATAAGGTTTAAGTTTTGTGATTGTCTGTTCTATCAAGGGCCAGTTCTGGTTATTCACCCAATCCCATCGGTTGGCCAATCCCAGCGCCTCTGCTAATTTATAGCGCAAATATTGCCTCTGCAATTTTTTTTGAGGTAGGTAAGCCATGATATATCTATCTTCAACATAAAGATACTTGTCTATATCCTTCATTGCTTCGTAACAATGAAGAAGCGATCGATATTTTTGACCTTCTATTTCTTCCCCTATAATACGATTCAATTTTACATTTGCCGGGATACAGTGAAGATGGGCATGGAAACAATGTATATGATCTTGTCCTTCGGAAACACATGAGCTAATCTTTCCATGTTCGTAAAAGATACAAGCTCCATAAACTTCCGTCAGTATATTGTATATTTTCTCTTTAAGTGCACAGAACTCTTCCATGTACTCTACAGGCAGATGCAAGCAGGCCCCAATATGCTCTTTGCTTATAATAAGTAAATATCCTTCTACAATCGGTCCCAGGGAAACCATTACATAGAAATGTTCTGTAGTATATATTATTCTTTCTTTCTCTGGGGGAAGGCAGAATCTACAAATTTCCTCCATTTGACAACACAAGTCTTCAATATTATGCATTTTCCCATTAATAAAATTACCAGATTTAACTTTTGTATATGTCTTTGACATAAATTCCATGCAGACAAAGATAATCAATTCAATTATATATGTATTAAATAATAATAATTTTAGATCGATATATTAATAATATTACTTTTGGTAAGTAGATGACTTTATTGAGGGATGCTGTCTGAGAATTTCATTAGCACCATCATTTTGTCATTCTAAACGCTACTGAAGAATCTGAATACATCTTTGTATTTACTACAGATTCTTCGTTCTACTCAGAATGACAGAGCATAAGAGATGTAAAAAAATAGTTCTCGGACAGAGTGGAGGTAGGACATTTAATTTGCATTTCTCCTATCATCCGAATATCCTTCGTTGCCATCTAAATAACCATCGCTTTGATAATCATAATGTATTAGTGCTCATGGAAAACTATTTTTCTATTTCTTTGATTCGCTCAGTCTGCCTAATCAAGAAGAAGTTAGTGTTACTCTCATTCTGTTTTTTATAGGTGCAAGATTTTTTCTATAGTTGCAGAATAATAACCATATGATAAGATGTAAGTGAGGCTCTTTTTAGAATAAATCAGATTATCTAAACAAAGGATTATTATTGATTATTTCCAATTATACTTCTTCCTGCATAATAGCGAATTTGCTCCTTCAATTCTTCTATTTCCTTACGTATTGAATCAGTCATATCTATTCCATGTCTATTCAAAAAAGATGTGAGTTTATATAATTCTTCCTGTACATCTACTTTACGAAGACTATAATAGTAGGTTGAAGTAAAGTCAAACTCGTCTTTAGTCATTAATTGCTTGGTTACGTCCTTTGGAGTAGTTATATCAGTTATTTTAATGCCTTTATCCAAAAGAGAAGATATATATTTCAAGTCTTCGGTGTTAGGGTTATATTGTTTTTTTAATATATCGAAATATGAATTAAACTTCTGTTCTTTGTCATCCCATTCAAGTTTCACCATTCCGAAGCCATGAATAGAATAGGCAATTACTTTCTTTATTAGGCTGTTTAATTCTTCCCTGCTCATAAGGATTGTATGTTTGTTTTCCTCTGAATTATCATTGAAAAAATAGGAAGGATCAATCTTAAAGTATTGTGCTATACTGATTAATGTTTCAATTTTGGTAGAATTGGTCTTAATGATTTTGTGCATAGCTTGTTCAGTCATACCTAAATCAAGAGCCGCTTGTTTCACTGTTACATTTTTATCTTGACACAGTTCTTTTATCTTCTGAAGATTAATCATCGATATGTATTTTAAAGTTAAATACTAAACTATTTGTTTAGTATATGCGAATTTTTTCTATATTTGTGGTACCAAATATACAAAATAAAGTTTAGTATTCGAATATTAAACAGGTTTTAAAATTAAAAGATGCAATAAAATGGAAACGATTATAGTAACAACGGAATCAGCTCTCGAGAAGATCATAGAAAGGGTACTGGACAAGAAAATACCTAGACTACCGGATAGTAATATAGAGAAGACATATAGTATCAATCAGGTAGCAAGGATGTTAGGACGTTCGCATAAAAAAATATCTGACCTTGTTGCTGCTGGTGTATTGAAAGTGACTTCTGATAATAGGGTTTTTGAGAGTTCATTAAGAGAATATAATGGTAAATAGTTTTCTATTGTTACAAAATAAGTTTAATTAATTACTTCTGTTGTACAAGAAAATAGGGACTACCTTCGTAAGATAGTCCCTATTTTATAAAAGTGATAGGTCATTTATTCTATATTCCTTTTACTTCTGTCGGTTTGCCAAAAACAGGGATATGTGAGAAATACGGTGAATGTTTATCATTTTCTGTGATCGACAATATCAGTTCTATTCTTTTTCACTATTTAATGAGAAACCATATCTGAAATATTCGTGAGAATCTGTCTCAGGCTAGTATTCGTTAATCCAAGCAGAGTGACTGATCTGCTAATCTTTGGTATTAATTTCATTTCAATAAATACCATTGATTTTGAAGAAAACCTCCTAAGCGTATCGCCTTTCATTATTAAGGACAGAATGCTAATTAAAGGAAAATTAAAAAACTTTCTTAAAACAATAATCCGAAAGCAGTGGATACTTTCGGATTATTTTCAAAAGTTGTCAATTAATACAGAAAGAACTATAGCAAATGATAATAAATATATTTATTGTTGGCTAAATTTTTCAGGAAATAAAGAGGGTATCATATCTTTGATTATTTTGTGATTAGTATTATCACGACTTTGTTTATATTTTGTGCCTATATAATTACTTAAAAAAAATGAGAAAGAAAGGTCCTCAAAAGGATAATATGATTTAAAAAAATTGTTGTTAACAAGAAATTGTTGTATAATAGTATGTAATTGTACTTTTTGATTTAAATAATCCATATAATAGATTAGAGTGTCTATGTTTATTATTACCAACGGATTTACTTGATATGTTCTTAAATAAGGATTCTTTTCTTTCAGTTCAGAAAGCTCTGCTTCAAACCATGAGTTTACAATCATATTTAAACCAGGTGTATCATATTCCATTTCGTAAGTGATTAGAATCGGATAAATTTTAGTTTTTATTTCTCGATATTGATTATCAAAAGGGAATTCTTTATTCAATACCTTTTTTACATTATTAATAAGTTGTACAACGGCGCTTATAATCTCTTTTCCATCTTTGTCAGTATGGTAATAGAATTTGTTTTCAAATTCCTTGTCATATATTTCGTAATCATAAGACATTTTTTTTTCTGCACTAATAAGGACATCTTTTGATTCAAATAAAAGAATGTTATTATCAACTCTGATATAGTAATCCGGTTCTCCGGTAATACCCATTTTTAGTATTTCTCTTCCTGGCTTTTTGACTTTACATTTAGGATAGATACTATCTAATACTTTATAGCATAATGTTTGTTCCGAGAAATTATCAGTGACAAACTGTCTGAAGTTTTTGCTAATTCTGTCTTTTGCGGGTAGAGAATCATTGATGTTTCTCAAGGTAAAATACAAACCTTTATAAAGTTTCTGAATCACGAATAAGTTAAAGATTATTCTATATTCTCCCTTATCAATTCTATATAACGGTTTTTCTCTCAGAGATCTGAAATCTTCTTCTTTACCATATTCTTCCAATATGATCTTTTCCAAAAAATCACAATTCTCATCAAAGCATTCGTCATTTTTAACTGATATTGTCGTATGTCGCTCATTATCGAAATTTAAAGAAGAAAGAGTTATCGGAATAAGTTTCTTCAAATAGTCTTGCCATGATTTACAATTATAAATATTCAGAAATGTATCCCATAGTTTCTTTCCTTTAGGATGGTCGGCAATAAACTGGAGAAAGAGGATAGATCTATAGAGTTGTGATAACCAGACTTGATTTACATCATAATTATCCTTATCAAAGGTGGGAAAAAAGGTGACGAGCAAATTCACAAGGGGGATGGATTTTACACCGTATTCTTCCGCTAATTCTTCTTTTGCCTTATCAACTGATGCCATAGCCTTTTCTTGCATTTTGGTCCATTCTGTGTTTAGCAATAGATAGGCTTTTAAAAGATTGATTTCAAACTCCGCTGGAGTCTGACTGTCTTCGGCGTCTTCGAGATCATAATAAATTTCAAAGAGCCTTAGGCTGCTATAATGATTGATTATGTTCACCTGGACTCCCTGTTCTTCAAATTCAAGTATCTTAGCATATACCCGTTCACCAAACTTTTTATTTTCTTGGCAAAATAATTCTTTGATTAATTTCTTGTTTGAATGGCTTGTATTAATGTTCTTGAATGATAAGAAGAATGTGGAGACTCCTCTTATCATTTCTTTACTGCAATCTTTCAAGTAATTTGCAATTGGTTGAGATTCTTCTCCTGGGAAGATATGCTCAAATTCTAATAAACGTTCTACCATGTTTTTATTATTATATTTTGTATGATATGCCATGCGTTATTTCTTTTTAAATTATTTCCTACTGCAAATAGGGAATACTACATAGTACCCTTGTTCTGATTTCATGTTTTAAAAGGTAACCTACCCCTAATTTGTAGATATTCTGGAAACCGTTAATTTTTCGTGCCTTTTGTAATAGGCTTTCTCCCTGGTTGAAGCGGACAAATTCCACATCATCTGGATCTTGTTTTTCTAGATAAATGATCAGGTAAGGATAAACTTCCGCTTTATTTGGGTTATCATTAAAATGGCTTATGATTTTCTTATCCCTTGCGTAACCACTCATTAATCTGTATAAAATTTAGGAGGAAGGGACGGTATACCCTCCTCCTGGTCTTGTTTCCTTCCTTGCTATTTATTTTTCCAAGGCGTCAAGTTTCGCAAACTATGTATCTTCCGATTCTGCACTCTTTAGTTTAGAGCTTGTAATGGATTCGGAGTGAAAACATAATTGGGATATCTTATAAGATTCTTCTCCTTCTTCATTTGTTATATTTCTTAATTTAGTTTTGAAATCATTTTCTCCGACTTTTCGTCTTTCCCTTGCTGTGATGAAATGGAAACGCTGATCACTATATTCATCGTTAAGAAAACATGTTCTGTTAATCATGTTTTTATAGGTTCGTCCTTCAGAATGCATTTCTTCGGCCTTATAATAAAACCTGTTGGCATTAGTCCAATTTGATATCTCCAGAATTTCAGATTTATATCTCTCTCCGATGAGATGTTTTAGCATCTCTTTGGTGGTCTTACTTGCTAATATCTCTTCGATCTGAAGCCAGTGCATCAGCTTATGGTGTGTATCCGCTACAAAAATATTGGTAAGTAGGTAGGTCTCTCCATAAATCTTGGTGAACTTGATTATTTCCATTAGATTAAATATGGAGTCTGAAACCAGTCTTGCAATAAGATTTTTATTATCGATGACTTTAGGGGTATCTTTAATTTCTGGATCGAATGTATGCCAGGTAGGCTTTACTTCATTTTGTAGTTTCTTAACGAAATTTCCCATATCAGAAACATAAAATGAGTCTGAATCGCCAGATATTTTGAATGTAAGCTGCAACCATTTATAATTTACTTCACTCTTGAATTTAAGAAGTTTCAGTCTATTGAAGATATTGGAAACATTCTCATAACGCACAGTACCGAATATTTTATAGAACTTTTCAATTTCCTTTATATCACTGATACATTTAAAATAGATACATTCATAAGCAATTATAGACTCAAAGACCTCGTCATAGAGGATATACTTACTGTTTAGTTTTCCCGTATTGATTTCGGCAGAAACTGTAGGATCGGTGCTATTTGTACAGGCTATGCTTGGATTTTCTGACAGTTTTTCAATTGAAAATCTATAATAAGTATTTTCTTCAGTGTTTGCTGTATGTATTCCTATGATACCATCATAAGTGTCTATTTCCGTTATATTGTCTGGATTCTGAGAGTTTGTGGTTGGATAAGTCGTTTCATCACTTCTGTTGAGAGTGAAGATGTTATATGCATCTTGCATGTTTTCAAAATGAATATCCTTAAATGCGTTTCCTGTATTTTGGATAGATTTATTCACAAAATATTCAGATATTTCCCTTATGCTTTTAATATCGTCTTTGCGATAATTATATTTGATAACAGTCAATATCCTTAAATATTGGAAACTTGCCATATTATAAGAAGTCCCTTTTTTGTAGAATAATGAGGCTAGAATATAGAATAGTACAGTATATGACAATTTACCATTTATAATTCTAACGCATTCATTTAATGCCTCTAAAGTCTTTTTATTACTTCGTTCTTTTTTATATTTACCAAGAAACTCATAGAGATTTTTTTTATCGTCATCATCCGTTTTTAAGGTAGATAATAATACATCACCAATATTGGTCAAGATGTTTGCCAGCAAGTTAAACTTTACATCATCCCAACCCTTGAAGTTGTTTCTATGGAGTTCTTTTATTAAGTCAAGAATCCTTATTGGACAGCCGCAATTATTATAGTTCAGACCGTATAATAACACCATAAGGCTATGTTTATAGAAATATAGTGAGTCAGATGTGATTTCTGAATCACACAGACCGCCACAATTTCTACATGAGGAGCATTTGTTTTCATTCCTTGGTTTACTTTTTCGACAGCAGGGGGATATTTGTTTGCATTTTTTGCATACATTGTCGCATTGGTATGTTTCATAATCATATACTTTGTCACACTCGTATGCCTCGCAATAATATACTTTTCCGCATTTCTCATATAGCTGTTTATTATTGCCGTCCTCAAATACTTCGAATGGGAATATATCTGCAAAGTCTTTCTTATCTTTGAAAAAGCTGGAATTTTTGTAATATAATATGTCTCCGACTTTGAGATAGAAAGTTGAGCATATCAAGTTTTTATTGTCCTTATTGAGCATATTGGCTAGGAAATAGAATTCTTTCAGTAGCCGGCGTATGTCAGTCTGTTGTATGCCTCCGAGTTGGGACTTTTCCAGCATCTGGAATTTAGCGAGTAGAGGCAGATATAGTAATCTTAGACTTTCATATACGGTTATTTTACTTACTATTTCATGAATTTTGGGGTGTAGGTGAGGCAATTTATCCAGAACTTCCATTAAAGGTTCTTTTTTAATACATGTTTTGAAATATATTTCCGGTTCCTTGTTTCTAAATGACAGCCAGTTTCTGGAGACGCCCATTCGTCTGTCTTCCATTTCTTCCGAAGTAAGGCCAAGTGTTGTGATGTCAGTATTCCTAGATGCCACCAAAATGCGAACTGCCTCTGAATATATCAGCATTGCCCGATCATTGAGATTCTGTTTTTCGTAAGCAATACCCAGACTCAACATTGTCTTTATCAATACGACAATCTGCTCCGAAGTCATTTCGGTAGGATCCAATGTGTAAAGAATGGATAGGGCCGAGTCAAATTCTACTGTGGCATCCTCTATGTCCTCGTCATATAAGCTCAGTTCTCCCAGTGTAAAATGCATGCTGGCCAATTCATCAACGGTGTTCTCTACCTTAATTTGGTCTGCGATATATTGTTCTCTCATCGTTGCCAATCTCCTTCGGTAGTATTGCTTTACAGCTAGTGATTCATCTAACGTGAAGTTGAATATAGCCGATGCTTGTTCGCTTACACGTGTCAGGAAGCTTATTTCCTGAGATATCTTTTTGAAGAATCGGAAATCATACAGTCCGTTTCCAATACTTTTCAAGTCATTCTGTGACAGAAAATGAAGCAAGTCTGTAATATGATCCCTTAGTTCCGGGGTCTTATTTACATCAATCAGTTCCGGGGAGCTTTCCAATGCTCTCCAGCTAAATGAGTGCCTGTGGAATTTGTACAGATGATCAAGAAAGAATAGAGTGGATACCATCAGTTTGTCTCCATACTGATGAATGTTTCCTCTATTAAAGCGATATATGATGGGACTTACCATACGTGCCATAATATTGATGGCATATTGTTCATAAAAGTCAAATTTCAGAAAGTATATTGTGTTGCGATAATATTTTCGGGTAATGGGGACTATCGATTTTTCCTCGTATTCTTTCATTGACAGGTTGTAATCATAGGGCTGCTGTCGCTTTACATATTTTTCGAACAGGCTTATCATTTTTTTCGGAGCCCCTTTACTAGCGTAGGTAAGATACACGATGAAATTGTGTAAGATGAATAAAATTTTCTGTCTTTCCAGTTCGAAGTTTTCATTCTCTTGGGTATTATGTTTTTGCGGGTTGTCTTTTTTTAATAAATACTCATAGTAGGTATTCAACGAAAAATCATTAGTAAGTAATCCGTCTGGAAGAAGATGTCTACATACATATTGTTCCGTCATGCTGCAAATATCATTGCTCTTGTCATCGGAGAAGTCGGACATGAAACTCGGTACGTTGATGACATCATTAAAGATACTGCTTAAATAGTGGCTTCTGTCAGCGGCGTCGGCTAACGAGGCTTCGTAAATTTCACGCCCGGCTACAAAGATGAATTTGGCTTGCATGGTAGTTAAAATGTATTTAAGGCTGGCCAGTAACTTGAACACAGCCTCCTGACGACTTCGTATGGTATCAGGAGAAAAGGAATCGGTCTTTATAGTTTTCTCCTTCTTATCTTCCGTGGATTCGAGTTTATCCATTTCATCAAAGACTATGATGAATTGGGGACGCAAGAAAAACCAGCCGTTTGCAATGTCGGAGAGTATGTCAATCAGTCTCTTTTCGATGTCATGCGCATCGGACATTGGATAATTCTTTTCTACATTCCGGCGGTAGCCTATACTGAAAAAAGAAGTCAAGGGGCTTTTTGTAGTTATGCCTTCCTCTCTTTTTATTGTTGCAGCAATGGAATCCTGTAGTTCCTTAAGTCTTCTTAAGTTTATAAAGGGTGCTCGTGTGAATTTAAGAAACGGGATATAAGCGGTGCTTTTATATATCAGTATCAACAGCAGGAAGAACATAAATTGTCGGAAAGGAAAATACTCCAATACATAATCTGAATTAATAAACTTTAGATTCCAATAATCTTTGATTATAATAGTGTAATATATAAAATTCCATACATAATCGATGCCACGGCATACATAGGTGTAAATTAAACTTAAGGTCCCTGATATTTCATGGTATTTCAGAAATTCCAAAATCTTTTTTCCTAATCCATTTTCAATGTCAAATTCATAATTTACATAATTAGCAAAGAACTTGGTGGTAAAAAAGCATATCAATATGATGAATAATGCTCTTAAGGTGTAAAATGACCCCGAATATAGATATTTCTGGTATTCAATCGTAATATTGTGTGATATAAGTCGAAGTACATCAATACTTTTCAGTTCTTCATAACCGAGGTTGATTTTCACAAATAGTTGTTTGGGCGTATTGAAAATATGCTTTATAGAATAGTGTCGTTTCATATTTTCCAATATGATCTTTCCTGCAGAATAAAATATTTCTAGTCTGTTGATCTTGTTTTCTTTATTTTGCTTGTTGTATATAAATACAAAACGGAATATTGCTATGATCAGAATAACTAATGTTATAACTAAGTATACTATCGAGTTTATGAATAATCCCAAAATTGCACTTACAATGCTGAGGATAGTGAAGAATATTATTGTGGAAGTGATGTAAGACAGACTTTTGCTGAAATTGACATTGTGCTTATAATCTTTATTGTTTTTTTTATTGGACCGATATAGCATATTATTGATTCCTCTTATTGATGCTATAATAAGGAGTATGATCCCAAACCACAAGCATAGGCACATTGGTTTCAAGAAAAAAGAGGAACTATCAATATATAAATGTATTCCAAGAATCAGTGCCAATATACCTAATCCCTTTATGCCATTATACAGTTTATTGGACCATGTGTTGTCTTTTCCCCACAAAAGGTATTCTTTAAAGATGCATTCTGCATACCCAATTAGTTTACTATGCTTTTCTCTATAAAGACTGAAATAGCATATATAAAAAGTACAAAGTGAAAATATGCAAAAACAGATTGTTGGTATGAGTTTTATACCCAAAGGCATTTTTATTTGGTTAATATCAGACGTTAGGTTTATAAGTATGCTGGCAACAAAAGTGCTGATAGCTAAATTAAAGAACCTAATAAAACCTTTAGGGATTCTTTTTGGGGGAGCTAACTCTTCAAGGACCTTATTTACTAGACTTGTTTTTCCAACACCTCTGTCGCCTGTGATTAGATATGTTCCTGAATTACTGTCATTATGGGTGAGTATAGCTCTAAGGCGGCTTCTGATATCGTCCCTCCCAATAAAATTTTGTGATGGGGACTGATATGTTCCGTGACGGAAATTGAACCGATGTAGTTCCAAGTATATAGTCGGTATTTTTGCATAAAAGCTATCTTTTATGTTTCGTGTAGGCCTTTCATTTTTTTTCTTCTTGATTATTTTAAATGCTACAATACCGCAAATAACAAGAAATAGAGGGTAAAAAAAGTTTAATACCATTACTCGTGTGTCCATAGTTCTTAGATTTAATTCTTATCAATTATGTAAGGGGGGAGTCAAAACTCACTATCTTGTCATCCCGGGCTTGCCTCGAGATCGCATATTACACTGTCTTTCTGCGTTTAGGATAAGATGGTGGACTTGATCCTCCATAACAAAATATAGTTTTGTTCCCCCCTTATTTTATATCGCAAAAATAGTTATTATTTTGTCTTTAGCGCAATGATTATAGTTTTTGAGAAAAAAATTATCTTCTTATTATCGTTACCACAGATCTATTCTTGAGGTGTTTCTTCTAATGTGTAATTCTCTATTCTTTAATTATGGTATCATTCCATGATCTTACAATCTATTAGAACATAGTCGTATCCTGACATGGATTGACTCTTTGAGCATGTTCATTGAATGGATATAATAGGACAGTAAGATAAAATTGCATGTCCAAGTCTTAAACCAACAGTTTGTTGGGTTTTCATTGTAGGATGGCACTGGAATATTTTTGCAAATTAAATACTTTAATTCATTGCTGACACAGTTTAATTATATTCTCGCATTTTACATAGTATCGAAATATTCCGGCATTCTCTTTTCGTAGAAAGCTGATAAATAATTAATGATGTAGCTATCTACATTATCTTGTGATAAGACTTCTTTAGTCCAAAAATTTTGTTCCCCGGTTCGATCCAGTTCAACTTTAGCTTTATAAAGATGACTAAAATGCTGTAATTCGGATATTCCAGATGCTAGATACAAGTTATTCAAACTTTCGATAACGTCCAAGGCCGCTCTATTTCCGAGGCGGTTTTCATATAAAAGAAAACCAATGTAATTGGTTAGGACATCGTCTTTATCAATATTGAGGTTAAATTCACAAATAAGAGCTTCCATCTGTTCTTTTAGAATTTTGTGGTTCTCTTTGGAAGGAACATGTCCAGCAAAATTTTTCATGTTCTCATTTATAAAACCAGCTTCAATCATTTTGTTAGCCCAATCCATCCACCTTTGGTCTAATTCTACATCAAAAGCTGTCATAGCCAGTATTTCCGGTGTATTATGAACTTCATTTAGAATAGCTAAAGGGCTATAAGTAGTACAGGCCTTTAAACCAAACCGTTTCATTACATATAGTAACTCCGTAATACTTTTAGTCAAATCCAACTTGGCAAAAATTTTGAATTCAACAGTGAAAAAGGCCATATCTTGTTTGATTTCGAAAATGCTTCTTTCCTTCAGGTAGCCAACCATATCATCCACGTACTTTCCTTTATTCTCTATCTCTTTTGGCAAATAGTAAGGAACAATCATACAGATGTACCATTTCTCACGTTATTTATTTTCCCATATACGGGCCTCTGTTCTGAAAAAGAATCCCTCCTTCATGCATTCGAATTCCCTTTTCCCCACTTGCATAATAGGACTATCCCATTGTTGTTGTTCCAATCCCAAAAGTATATTTCTTCTTAATTTCTTTGGTAACTTGTAGTTATAGAAAAAAGTTAGTGTCAATGTTAGGGGCAGTATGAAGATAAATGGGATTATTGATACTCCTATTAACAAATCCCAGGAAATGTTTCCAGAGAGTAACCCCGTAATTATAAGAAAGAGTACACAGGGGACACAAATAACGATCACCAGTGAAAGTGAATATAAGAACCATCCTTTTAATGAGCAGAATTCAAGTTTTGTAAACTCGTCCACATTATGTATCAAGAAGCCGAGGTATTGTTTGATTGTCGCTATTGTTATCTTATTTTCTTCTAATTCCATTGTTATTATATAGTTATATGAATCAATATGATTTGAATTTCAAATTTTGCAAAGATGGTTTATTTATTTGGAATGAACTGTTCTTTTTTTATCAAATTATTTACCTTTTTAAGGATTCCTGTGGAGGTCTTTTATATTGCATGAAAGGTTTCAAAGGGTGTAAGTTCTGCTTTTGAACGTTTTTTAAGTAGAAAATGACAAATATGTATATGATTGTACGACAGTTAATAACTTTATGTTATTTTTCTTGCAGTACTTAATTTATCTCTCTATTATTGCACCCGTTTTTATTAAATACAATTATGAATAAGAATATATTTGATGATGTTGAGCTACAAGATGTGTTGGCTGCAGATTCCATAAATCTCTTAAATGACTTTATTGCAGAATATGGAGTTAATACGGTTTCTATTGACAAACAAAGGAGCCTTTTGGAAATATGTATTTTAGAAGGTCGTGATAAGTTGGCCATGCATTTAATTGATCTTCCTGACATTGATTTGGATTATCAGGATGTCAATGGGTATTCAGCTTTACATTTTGCGGTCCAGTTAAACAACCTGGAATTGGTAGATGCTTTAATTGGGAAAAAGATAACAATAAATGCGACGGATAGATATGGTAACACTCCACTATATAAGAGCGTGACAGAGAAAGTCAATCCCGCTATCGTCATTCGACTTCTTGAAAGTGGAGCAGATATTGAACAGAAAAATGATTTTGGGTATTCTCCCATGCGTGTTATCAATACAAACTTGCCGGATATAAAGAACTGGATTTCTATGAACTGTAAATGAATGAACATATATTCTTAGAATCAGATTCATGAACATACCACAAGTACCTTAAAAATATGAAAGTGACCGGAAAGGAAACATCTTTAATATATTACAGTCACCTTCCCGATCACTGGATTTGCTATTTGATAGTATCAATCCGGATTAGATCCACTATGTTTTTACAGTCTTTATCATCATAGAACAAGATACAATTTTCACCGTTCTGGACTTTTGAACTCCGGTATATTATTCCATCAATTCTTATTTTACTAATTAATGAAAAGCCGTACCGAAAGTATTCGGTCATAATTTGTGTCGGTCTGTATTCACTGATGCAAACAGACGGACTTATCGGCTTTGATATTTCACGTGAAAATATTTGCAGGAAGTTCAGAGCTTCATCATAGGACTGATCAAAAATACTCCGGTTATAGGGCAATTTCGAGAAATCCAAAAGATTTAAGTCTTTCCGGGTGGAAAAGACTCCCATTGCAGTGTGGGGCTTGCTACCGTCTTGCGCTTCTATTTTACAGGTAGCATTATCCAAGGCTGCATAAAAAACTGATTCATAAGCCCGGCTCATCCGATTAGGGAATTTAACGGAATAAGCCGGTGGTGCGGCAATATCGGCAAATGTGGCAACTGATTCTGAAGAATCATAGTTTCTGGTTCTAAAGAGTTGTGTCCCTTTATGAAAGATACGGAAAAGTTTCTTCTTCAAAATTAATCGTTGAAGCTCTGTCAGGATATCATTTAAGCGGTTTTCTGAACTCTTGATATCTTTTTGAGCTAATTTCCACATGAGTGTAGGACGATCTTCTGTTTTTGCCATTTGGCAGTAAGATTGCCAGTCGTATTCCAGTTCTTCCGATATAGGCAAGCCAAAAGGATCTCTTTCGCACCAGGTGGTCATTCCTAATCTGTCTATAAATTCTTGTGCCAGATTCTCATCTTCAAAGATCCTTAATTGATCTTTTACCAGATCATAGGTATCTCCTAAAAAACGATCTTTAGGAGCCACCAAACCATTTTCTTCGTTCAGAAACTCGTAATCTTCTTCAGAATCGATCCAACTGCTGGCAGTAGGAAGACAACCATTGCCATCTTCGTAATATTTATAAATGACTTTCTCTATATAATTGAAAAGCTGTTCTTTATCCAATGCTTTTACTTTCTTGGAACAACAGCAATCACATGTTTGCAATTTTCCATGTTTACTGATATATTTTTTCAGCGCCGGATCAAATACACAGCAAACACCGACTTTCTTTATGTTTTTTTTATCTGAATTTATCATAACCCTTATGGATTTAGTAGATCTTATATTTCAATCTTTGCGTGAAAATTAAATATTTCTCCAAAGATATTCATTAATTTATTATTTCTATTTGATTTTCTTCAATCTTACTATTACTGATGAAATTTAGTAGAAGATACCGACCGGATTTGTCTACATATAGAATGGCTTTCAAAATAATAGAAGCCAGATTTAAATGAATTGACCTGAATGTCAACTTCTTTTTTAGGTGTAAGGTGCAACCTATATTTATATATAGAGTTACACCTTACACCTATGAATTAGATATTTATTCCATATCATTAACTTCGAGCCATGAAAAACCATACACAATCATGCAAGGCAAAACTATGTATGGTTCTATTTTAGTTTTCATCTGATATATCGATTGTTAATCTAACGATATACCGGTCGAAAGTGTTTAATGATGTGTAATTCTTTATAGCCGATGTTTTGTAGTTCACTATACAAAGACTGATATTCCTTAGAATCGGCAGGAGCGGTATCGGCTATTTCTCCCGTATAATCCGCACCTCCATCCCATCTCATAATATCTTTTACCATATTTGATAAGTTATTTATTACTTCATTCATGTAATCTCTTGCAGAATCATTTTCATAAATACCTGCCCTCCATGTTCCCTTAATTATTTTCATTTCATTTTTTAGTTGATAAATTTGTTTTATCTATTCTTCCAAACAATCTATTGTATTTAGATGTAATGAGGACTTTAGTATCACTGATATTATTCTATTAATTATCTATTATAAAGTCAATATTATATGTTTTGCATGACAGACCGAAAGCCGGAAAGATATCAGATTCTCTGTATTGATCCCTATTTACAGACATGGTGTACCCGTGCGGATAATTGTTTTGAAGGAATGTGTTTACTAAAATAGTGTCTTTATCTGATAGGTTGGCTTCTTCGGCACCATATTCAAGTGCGTAAATAGCCCATTCGGGAATATTATCCCAAGTCAATTTTTCTTGTTGCATTATTTTGATATTTTTATTGTCTATTTTTATTTTATTATTCAATACATCAGTTGAATAGTTGGAATACTTACTCAACTGATACTTGCATTTTTTTATTTTATCAGTGAATCAGTAAGATAAAAATAGAAAAATGCGTTCTTTGAAACATCGATTTAATTAACATTTGATACTTTCAATCTAGGTAACAATAAAAGAATTTAGATTTGACAAATATGATGTATTTGAAATAATAGTGACAATATCCGGTTATGTACGCATTTGACATATATGCAGCACCTCGGGAATTCATCGTTTGGTCATAGATACTTGTATTAAATGAAGAAATAGTGAGAATAATTGGCTTGTGATGATTTATTTTTCGCATTAGATTTGTATATCTGAAAAAAAATGTAAATATTGCATATCTAATTATATATCAGAATTGAGATCTTGAAATATAAGATGTTGTTAATGTGTATTGCATTAGTGACCCATTATAATAATAACTGAAAAACACAAATTGTATGTCTTTCTTTTTGCAAAAAATTGATATATTACCTCAGTGCAAAATGCTGAAAGTGTTGAAGCCTGGGGAATATCCCTTAGTCACTTTGAGGGATGATGAAAGTGACTTCTTTGGTAAGAATATCATGGTTTCCGCTATTGTAGGAATGAATGGTAGCGGAAAATCTTCATTACTAGAATTAGTATTTCGTATGATAAACAATCTGAGTGCCTTTATGAGTCAGAATTCCAGACGTCCTGCTGCGGTACAAATTTATTATGTGGAGGATATTTGGGCTGATTTATATTACCGAATGGATGATAAAGATGGCATTTTGCATTGTCGTGGTAATGCTATGGCTTTGGATTTTGGTAACAAGTATTTTCGCTTTGGAAATCAGTATCCTGACTTCAGTGATCCAAAATATGTGTTCTTCGAAAAAATGAAAGCTGAAGATAGAATCAACATAATGAAATGCTTCTTTTATACTGTGGTAAGTAACTATTCATTGCAGGCATATAACGATGCAGATTATAAAGATAGTACACTGGAAATTACTGAGAATGGGCGTCTTTACTCCAAGAGAAAGGGCGGTACATGGATACATAGCCTTTTTCATAAAAATGACGGATATTTGGCTGCGATTAATCTTAACCCTTATCGTGATTCTGGCCAGATCGATATGCAGAAAGAGGCGGGTTTAGCTCATAGCCGTATGGCTGCAATTTTGATAGATGCCCATCGTAGTGAAGGAAATGACCGTCAGTTCATTTCTGGTTATGACTTGGAGCGGATAGATTATAAATTTGATATCTCCACCTTTAAAAACAAGTTTAAAGCGACTAGCGATGAAATATATAAGAATGGTATCAAAATGAAGGTGAAACCACAAATGACCGTAGATGAACTGGTCGATAAATTCCGTAAGCAATTGAATAAGCAGGAGTCTATCGCTTACTGTATCTTAAACGAGTTCAATGTCCCCCCAAAATCTATCCATAATTCTTATATGAAGATATATGGTTATCTTTATATTGTCTATAAGGTACTTTCAATTGCTTCCAAGTATCCTGCATATAGTGACTATGCAGATGATTTAGGTGATCCTGATCTTTGTTTACAGGATGGTAATGCAGAATTGCGTAAACGAGCTATTTTATTAGCCAAACAAGTTGGTGCAGACCATTCACATATTACTACAAAAATAGAGCAGACATTACATTATTTGGATAAAATCACCACTCCCCAAAAGAGAAGAACGGGTATGTCTTTTTTAGAAAATGAGATATTTGATTATGAAACCTATTCCTCTCTTTCTTATAGGCAAAATACAGCTAAAGGAAGTCCTTCATTGGAGCGGCTGATGGCAATGTTACCTCCTCCATTTTTTGTTTCAACTATTTATTTGCGCAATGTAAAAAACATCGTGCACGATGATGTTCATAATAAAATGAGTCTTCCATTAATAAAAATGGAAGACATGAGTGCCGGTGAACGTCAATTTTATTATGCAGTCAGTACACTGATTTATCATGTGATAAACCTGAAATCGGTGCCAACAAATCGTGTACATTATCGTCATATCACGCTTGTACTTGATGAGATAGAACTTTGTTTTCATCCTGAGTACCAACGTACATTTATTTCACGCTTGATTAATTTAATAAAGCGACTCCATCTTAATACTTATTTGGCATTTCACATAGTGGTAACTACTCATTCTCCTTTTATTCTCAGTGATATACCAATGGAGAATATTCTCTACCTTTCCCAAGGAGTAACTCAGGATAGTAGTAATTTTATCAATCCATTTGGTGCAAATATTAATAACATTCTCAGTCAAAGCTTCTTTCTTGAGAACGGATTTATGGGGGCATTTGCGCAAGAGAAGATCAATTCCCTCATAGAGTTTTTGACAATGGAGAAAAGAGAAACGAAAGAATGGAATATGGAGAAAGCAAAATGGATGATAGAGAGAATTGGTGAACCTTTGATCAGTCAACAGCTTTGGATCATGTATGATAAGAAGTTTGTTGATGTAATTAGGATTCAGAGAGAGATTGAATCATTAAAATCACGTTTAAAAAAAATGAAGGAAAAACGATGAAACGGATCATTATTACCTCGCAAATAAGGACGTATGCAGAAGATTATGCGAAATCTTTATTTGTAAATCGCCCAGCTAGTTTTTATCAGCCTAAGAATAATTTAGATGACTTGAAGAAAAAACTATCTACGCATTTATCTGGAAAATTTTATGCAGACTATGTACAATGCATTTTAGATAAATATGATGATATTCTATTGCTTGAGCCAGAACAGTTTGAAACATATCGGAGAAAGTATCTGAACATGATTACGATGGAAGCTTGTCAAAAGCCTGTACCTGGGTTTGAAAATGTTACTGGCATTAAAAAGACTGAATTCTATAAATTAATAGTAAAGGCTATGCGTTATGACGCTGTCCGTGACAAAGAATTTTTGCCATATGTAAAAAAACTCGGTATTAAAACGTGTGTATATTGTAATGCTCAATACGCTGTTACAACTACTCCCGGCCAAGGTGGATTCGCTACCTATCAGTTGGATCACTTTTATCCTAAGTCAAAATACCCGTTCCTCTGTACTTCGTTCTTTAATCTACAACCTTCTTGTGCGCATTGTAATGGTTCAAAAAGTAAGAAAGATGCTCTTTTTTCAATCTATACCTATGATAAGGATGATCTTTATCCATTTGTTTTTTGTCTGGATATAAAGAGCATAGCCCGTTATATGATGACTCATGATCCTGATAGCTTGGATGTAAAGCTGAATGTAGCAAATCCAGATAAGAAGAATTTAGATTTGTTGAAGAACCATAATGATTTGTTTCAAATTGATAGTCTTTATACTGAATATCGTGATGTAGCAGAAGAAGTTGTCTGGAAAGCTAAAATTTATAATTCAGCTTATCGTAATCAACTCAGTAATTCTTTTAAGAAAATATTTCCTTATGAATTAAAGGATTTCCCCCGCTTTCTCCTTGGTAACTATACTTGTGTGGAAGATATACATAAACGACCTCTCACCAAACTTATGCAAGATATAGCACGGGAGATGGGATTATAGGAGTGAGCTGTATACATCTGGTTTGTTTTCTCATAAGTTTGTATACTTTTGTATCTAAAGGATTTGAATAATTGATATGAAACAAAAAAATGACTTGCAGATAGCCATATTGATAGATGGAGATAATACTTCTTCCGAAAGAATGGAAGACATTGTGCGCTTTGCATCCCGTTACGGTAATGCCATCGTGAAACGGATATATGGTGACTGGACAAAGAAGTCACTTGCCGGTTGGAAAGAAGTAGCAAAAGAATATTCATTCAAGTTAACTCAGGCATCTTCTTTCGTATCGGGAAAGAATACGACTGATATTGCGTTATGCATAGAGGCTATGGATATCTTTTATAGAGGACAGGTTAATTGTTTTTGTCTGGTTGCCAGTGATAGTGACTACACTTTGCTGGCGCAACGGTTTCGTGAAGCTGGATTGACCGTTCTCGGATAGGTGAAAGCAAAACTCCGCTAGCCTTAGTCCGTTCCTGTACCGACTTTCTGTTTTCAGACCGGAAAGAAGGAAAGGCAGTATCGGAGAACACGCCGGATTTTTTCATCCGGCGTGATATGGAATATTTCGATAAGGCTTTTGAACAGGCAGCCAATGGGAAAGGGGAAGTTACCTTGTCTATAATCGGAGGGGAATTGAAAAAAATGATGCCTAAATTCAAAGTGAAAAGATATGGCTGCAAGACGTTGGGCAAATTGTATGAGAGACTGGATAAATATGAGTTGGTTAAAACGGAGAAGGGCGTGGCCAGTTCAGTGCGCTTGAAAATAGCAAGGTGATTCCTGACAGAAGAGTTTAATTCAAGCAGAGATACTAGTAAAATTAAAGGATTGCCTTGGATTTAATTTGTACTATAAACGAAAGACAGTAAAATAGTTCTCTAATCCACTGTCTTTTCGGGGAATCTGAAAGCAGAAATGTTCTTGATTGCTAAAATAATTAATTCTTTGCTATATTTTATGCTCTAAATTTCATATTATCTCAAATATATCGCAGTATTCTTCTCCTCCGAAAATTACTGCAATTTTTTTATCATTTGTAATTATCGGATTACTGTATTCCGAAATTACTTCTACTTCAGTGCCATCCCTATCATTTAACCTAAGATACCATTTCTGTATAATGTCATCGGCTGTGATTTCATTGTGACTAAATGAATCATATAGGTGACGAGCAACCTCTCCTTCCAAAGTTCGAATATGGATACCATATAATTTATTCATAATTATTTTCTAATTAAACAACTTCTTTGAATCAAATAATACTTTTATGCTATCATTTTCACGTAATGCATTCCAATGGAAAGCACTACGTACTATTTCGCTCAAAAACAGTTCTTTTACCAATAATTCAAGAGCATTCTTTGATGATATTGAAGTGCTTTTTTCTTGATTCTTATATAAGAAATAGTTACTAACTCTGATAGCCTTTTCTATTTGAGGAATATCTTCTTCTGAATATCCCCATTCTTTCAGCATATTTTTATCTGTTTCTGTAAGCTTCATACTGTATTCCTTTCATTTTATTACGGTAGCCCGAAGGCTACCGATTTCTCAATTATCGAATAATGTTTATTTGTTTTCACCTAGTTTGTAACGTAACACATCACACAATTTGTAGGTGGACAAGGTGCCGGCATCGGTTATCCCGTATTCTCCTTCCAGTTGTTTTCTATGATCATATTCGTCGATCTCGACCAGGTATTCTTGATTGAATACTAATAATTTCCCTTGTGAGTGTTCCTTGATATATTCTTCATCCAACCAACCGCAGTTAGATTCGTCTAACGGTACAAGTTTCAGTGCTTCAAACTGCTGTAATATTTCTTTCGGGTTAATTTCATCATCGAACACCAGATAGAATAAGGTTTCTGCCTCCATAGTTTTCATTCTTTCCGAATCATACCGGTTAAGAGGGTTGTTTTTAATCCGGTCGTATATTTCTTTTGTGAATTCTTTGCGTATGGAACTGAACAGAGAAGATTTATTTTTCTCTGTCATTTCCCATTCAACTTCATGCCGGTATTTGTTACAAACTCTGAAATACGTACTCTTAACCACATTTTGAGCGAGTTTTTGAAATTGTTCCTCACTGTTGGAATAAGGAATAAGAGAATATGGTGCTACTAACAACATTTCATTATAAAGCGCATTGCCATCAGTGGGAAAGTCGTCCGGCTCAGGAAGAAAACAATCTTCAAATTGCTCGGGAAGATCCTTATACTTCTCAATTATCATATTGAAATTTCCGTGGTCAATTGCTGATATATCTTCTTTCAGATCCGCAATATTATATAAATGTATTTTATCCTCCGAAATACATTTCTGCAACGAGTTACGTTTGTTAGACAGTGAGGCTACCATTTTTTTACGGTATGCACGCCAATTAATTTCTTCTTTTCTCATAGGATTATAATTTATTATGGTAGCTCAGGCTACCGGATTATCAATATTTACAAGTGAATATGAACCATTTTCAAATTTTATTTGGTATATCCCCAGGCATTTACAACTTTGTGCCCAGTTCTTTACATCATGGACATATGCAGAGATTTTTGTACCGTTGTCTCGTATTGCCCAATATTGATTAAAACTATTCGTCTTTTCTTGTAATGAGGCTATAACCTCTATATCATAGGTGAAATCAGAAAAGCAGAATCGACCGTTGTTATGTATGATGTTGTGCATTTCTGCTATTAATTCTGATAGCTGTAATTTTTGTTTTTCTATTTCCATTATTCTACATTTAATAGTTTTACATTTGTATTTATCTCTTGTCGCTCCCCAACCAATAAAATTCCCCTCCGGAACCGACTGAGAAGAACATTGTCAATCGAAGGTCGTTTGACATAGCAGGGCAAATATTTATTTATAAAATACGAGCGCCCCCTTGTGGGGTGGCCTGGAGATTTTTGAATAAATATTTGAACAGCAATGGCAAATGAAATACCTTCGACAATGTTTTATCAGACGGTTCCCGAGGAAAATTTCATATCAATTGATAAAGTTTCATTGATTAAAATTCTTATGTGTAGTCTCCAATAAATTGTTGCATGAGAAAAGAAAAGTCTCAGAAATATATCAGGAAGTCGGCTTTAAGAATATTTCTCACTTTTCCACTGTTTATAAAAAAGAAATTCGGGTATTCTCCATCCAATGTAACTGTCGTGTAAAATGTAAAAAACTTTATTCTTGCGCCCCCTCGTTTGGATTTCTTCTATTCAGTGTATTACTCTGCGACATTGAAGCCAGAGATCCAAAGGCAAGAAACGGGAAAAACAGCTAAGATTATACGTAAAATCGCCATTTTCAATAATGTACGATCACCGTACCTTTGTAACATTGAAAATAAATAACTAAAAGATGAATGGAAACATTATGAAAAAGGAATTTTTAATCTTGCTCGGACTGCTGGTTTCAACAATGATGCCGGCGCAAAATGGAGGAAATATTATGAATAAGTATGAGAATCAATTGCCTCAGAAAGGCAGAGGAAATGTGCATGTAGCTTATCAAGGTAAAGCTATTGACCAGATGATTTATGAGTTTATGGAAGAACAGGGAATACCGGGCATGACCCTTGCGATCGTTCAAGCCCCTTACATTCCCCGTGTTGTAGGTTATGGAGTAACCGATTTTGAGAAAGGCAACCTTGCCGCAGCCAAAACACTATGGCCCATCGGCCCCATCTCGCAAGGTTTTACCGCTGTTGCCGTAATGCAGCTTTATGAAAAAGGAAAGTTGGATTTGAATGATCCAGTCGGTAAGTATCTGAAAGATATTCCTGAGAGCAGGAAGCCGGTAACTCTCTTTTAACTGATGCAACATAGTTCCGGTATCGCTGACTACCGGGAACAGAAAGATTTTAATGTATCTTCCGATTACAAACCGGAGCAGTTGGTGCAACTTGTCGAAACTGCCTCTCTTTCTTTTGAGCCGGGAACGGACGTAAAGCTGAGCGCTACCAATTTTTTGCTATTGACTTCCGTTATTGAAAAAGTGGCAAAGATGCCTTATCATGACTTTGTGAAGAAGAACCAGATAGAATATCTCGGACTGCAACAAACTTACTTTGGTGAGGATCTTGCCAAAGTGAAGCAGGAAGACGTTACCACTACCGCCAATGTACACCAGATTTTCAAGAAGAATAGAGACTATATCAATCCTTCTGAAACAACTACGGGCTAGGTGGAGAAAGACGGCAAGCTTGTAGAAGTGCCTTCTGTGAGCTCTACTTCACTAAAAGGTTTCTCTGATATCTGGGCTTCAGCAGAAAATGTAAGCCATTGGGACATCGGACTGGCTGGTGCCGTATTGATTGCCAAGCCTGAAAATCGCGACATCGTATATAAACCGACCAAACTGGCAAATGGAAAGGTTGTTCCCGCAATGGCCGGATGGCAGTTTTACGGACATAAAGGTTTGATGGACATAAAAGGGAACGTGTCGGGACATTCCGCATTCCTGAGCCGATTTACCGACGCTTCCGAACTGGTATGTGTTACACTACTTGCCAACAAGGAAGGTGTTGACCTCACTAATCTGGGACGCAAGATTGCTGCCGCTTTCGATAACGATAAAATGGAAACCGGTGCTAATGATAACTTGCTGTTCACTTATGAAAGCCAGTTCAGTGTATCAGAAACAATGGCAAGAATGGAACAAGTTCTTAAAACAATGGGCATTCCCGTATTTGCCAAGTTCGATCACGGCAAGAACGCAGAAGAAGTTGGTCTGAAGCTGTTACCTAATCAGGTGATCGTATTTGGCTCGCCTAAAGTAGGAACGGCTTTGATGCAGGAAAATCCAAGTATCTCGATAGAACTGCCTTTGAAGATCTCGGTATGGGAAGATAAGAATGGTAGTGTATGGGCCACCTTCCCGCAAATGAAGCAGATGGCAGCCAATTACGGAATGGAAGACAATCCGGTAATAGGCAAGATGCAGGAACTGTTGGTAAAGATTGTGATTAAATCGGCCAGCCAATATTAATAGACTTTCCATTAATAAGTTTCTATCTTTGATCATAAAGGGACTGCCAATGTCATGTCAGGCAGTCCCTTTTTGTATCAAAAAGAAGATATATTCTCTTCACTATTTTCCTGTAAAAGTGAATACAAATGATGAAGCAGACAGGAGATGGCTGGGTAAAGAAATTCTATATCTGCTAGGAAGTTGCTGGACTAGAATATAGATTCTGGCCGGTGCTAGCATCCTCTTGATAAATATGCGTTCAATTCCGGAATGATTGGAGAGATTTTGTAATTTGGTTATTCTTCATTCTTCAGTTTCTCAAGATGTTCTTTGATCTTGGTTATGTAAGCAGGAGTATCCTTTCCTGCATATTTTGAGAAATCTTCAAACTGAATATTAGTATAAGGACCATTGCTGATAATAGGATATGCATAATGACTGGTTAACTCCTGTTGTATATAGCCGGCATGAGTGTGCATATCATCTGAAGCTCTGATTCGGTCTTTTTTTAGTCTTCCATTTACCGATTTGACTCTATATTCATTGTACTTCTCTAAATGGTGCTGTAAACTGACAACGATACGTTCCAGTTCCTTAATCATTTTTTGTTTCTCATCCATGTTTTTACTAATTTAGATATGCGGCAAATCTAATTATTTTATTTGAATTTTGATTTTTAAAGCGGAAAAAATTGGTTGAAATTTCTATTATTGCATTTTATTTTCAAAAGAAGTTTGCTAAGTAAAAGGGAAAGCTATAGAGTTAAAATTCATTTATCTATTTTCTCCTTAAAAAAGGAAAAATTTCAGTGAAATCTGCAAAATGGAATACATGAGAAATGCCTTTCTTTGTTAATTAAAACACTAAGAATATGGATTGTGAGAATTGTTTACACCTTAAAGAAGAGGATTTTAAGTCCTGGGCTTATGATAAAGTAAAAGCTTATGAGAATATCCCTAATTTGGAATATTGGTATGATACGGGAGCTACAGAAGAAAAATATATTCCCATCAGTGATATAGTTGGGACCAATCATTATCACTATGGTGGAGATCCGAATCACGAAATGAAATGGTTTGAAGTGCTTCTGAACCTAAAGCATAAGACTTATGTCGAAAAAGAACTTCTAATTGAGCAAATTTGTGCTGCTGATCCTTCTCCTAGGGTCGGACAGTTTGGAAATGAATATTATATATTCGATGGTAATAACAGATTATGCAAAGCACGTTTTTTGAATTTGGCAACCTTTTATTGCAAGATTGATAAATATCAGTTTCGTACAGATGATTTCAATCTCAGTACCCGGCTGAAGAAACTCGGATTCTCATTCAATTATAACCCATCTTCAGAAAAGAAGTATGATATGATTGAGTATAATGAACAACTTTTCCTACTAGTAGATGATGGAGAAACTCATATAGAAGATTTTGTCGAAGCGGTCGAATCTATACGATATACCTGCTTTGATCGCTGGGGATATTCGTTGTCTGGCAGAGTGGCTACAAATGGGGCATTTATTTTCAGCAAGGATAAGAAAGTTCAGAGAATGTTAAAGAAGCTACTTTATCAGAAAGGTTACGGTTTGAAAGAACGTGACTAATTACTGATTATCCATGAATTGATTAGCAAAAGTATATGGAAACGAAAAGTGGTAAAACAATCATTAAATAGGGTAAACAAGTTTATTAAGAAAACACTTTCTTTGCACTTGTATTAGATTTAAGGCATAACTATAGACGCACTTTTGCATTCAATAACCTAAGCCTTGACTTTTTCTATTTCATAAAAGGCCGCCCAACTCAATTGAAGCATTTTGTCGTAACAAGGTTGTCGGATAGCAGGTTGTGGCGGCTTCTTTTTCCCAAAGAAAAAGATTTCTCTCAACAAAGTTTAACTGTCTGAGAGCCAGTATGTGATATATAGGCTGCTTGTACAAATCATATCTATCCCCTAAAGATGTGTTTTGTTTGTGTTATGCATTGAAGTCAAGAGTCTTTTTGTTATAAGTTGGGATATCTTGCTCTGTCGTGATGACAGATTGATGCAGTTCTGGATGAAACAGGCGTGTTTCATCCTTTTTTTGACATAAATAACGGTATATAAACCTTACGGAGAGAACATAATTAGGAAACCAAACAACCCTATCTATGAATCCAATTTCTAAAAGTTAACATTACATTTGCACATAAGAGGTTCTTTCTGTCTTTGAAAATGTTCACTAGAATTTTTCATCAAATAGCTTTTTGTTTGATACAGTTTCATTATTAGTGTTCACTAAGTATTTTTGTTCTGGATAGACGAATCCTGATAATCGAGATGAATTTAGTAACACTCATGATTTGTTAATATTGCTTTCTTTTTCTGAATTAATTTGAATAAAATCTTTGGCAAGAGTAAGCAAATCTTCTAAAAAAGTGGTATTCTCATTTCGTCACAACACAGTAATATGTCAATATGTCCTGAAATTGTCTGTGCTGTATAAGCTTCGATATATATGTCCCCTCGATATCCGGTTGCCAAGAGGCCTCCATTTTGTTCAACTATTTTCTTTAAAGTGACTTTTCTATTGAAATTTCGTTTTGAAAGTGGTAATTTTAATGATACTATCGCCAGAGTATTTTCAGCAAGTAGTTTCTCATGATAATTATGCCATGAGCCGTGATGTGGAATCTGTATTGCACCAATGTTTTCCCATACCTGGTAAAACGCATGATGTAAATCTAGAAAATATTTTTTTGCATTAAAATCACCTAAATATAAACATCCAACTTTTCCCTTTGTGCTTGCTTTGCATGGACCAGAATATACTGTCAGACATAAAGAGTTGATACTATGTCCTTTCAATTTGTCAATGTATGTTTGTATGGCCTCTTTAGGCATATTATCTCTTTTGAAACCTTTATCTAAACATAGCTCTTTCTTTTTCCATAGAGCCTTAATGTCGCCATCTTCAACTCCAGCTTCTATGCATAAAGATGAGAATTTATCTTTGAACGCTTTTTCTTCTTCTGTAGTCAATGTTTGGATATTATGTATCATAAATATCCAATCAGGATTGCTCTTTGGGTGAACTTTTATACCAGAATTTAATGGGTTTTCCATTGTAAACTCATAGCTTGTATTATTATACAAGTTTTCAAAAGTAATTCCATCGTTGGTAAAATTCTGAGCATTATTCTGGGTACTATCTATATAGACAATCCGTGTATTGGGAGAAATCTGATTTACGTAATCCACTGTATTAAGAACAAATTCTATATCATTTTCAGATACATCTGCTCTTTCCATCAGATTTGAATATAGAAAAAACATGGTAAATTTAGAAAGCAGGGGCAATATCAAAAGTCTGACCTCACAATGCGTCAGCAAAAAATGGATTCCATTGATATGGTCTCTGTCATAATGTGAAATAAAAACGGCTTCTATTATTTGCCCTTGACAAGGGAATGCTTTTCTAATTGCTGTTTCAGCATCAAAATTGTTTTGGGCGCCGCAGTCATAAATAAAATATTTATCATTAACATTCTCAACAATGAAAAGGGCATCACCAACATTATAAAAGGTTCTCATCAGTTCATAATTTAAATTTTACAAAAGTACTAAATCTTTCTGAAGAGCAATAAATTACCTTATAATAAATTTGATGAAATCGTTTATATTTTATTGCTTAGAGATAAATTTGATTTTCAGAGTCTATTTTGCTCCAGCTCCCTATACAACTATAAGTATTTACAGTGTACACTATTTAGTAGATCTAATAATTTTTGTGTTTGTTCTTAATTACGTTTTTCTAGTAGATCCAGTTGCCTCGTGATTTCTTAAATTGGGGGTTCGTGTAGTAGTCTCTTGCTATATATTTTTTATGTAAAGAGAGAGAATATCTTATGCTTCTGCCTACTACACAAACTTTTACCAAAATCATAAACGCAAAGTAAGGCAAACAACGGTAATTGATACTGAGGGTGCTGATAATCAGTTATTAAGAAGTATTTAAATTCTACATTAGCAGCATAATTTTAGTAATAACAATAAATTTAATTATGTATGGAAGTAGAATCTGTAAATAACAAAGTGCCACCTATTCAGGAACAAGAGACTGAATTGGAACAGAATAATAGAAATCCTTCTCCTGCCGAAAAGCAGGGACAGGAAACAGAATTACCAGATACGGAACAGATACCGGAGGAAAATTATTCAGAACAGGAACTTGATGATTGGTTCAAAGAAAACAACAGCAATGACTTTAGTGACGAATTATCAGACATGCTTCTTGTTTTGGATAGAGAGGAAAGGGATGTTAAGGCCGTAAAGGGAATGGGAAAAGACGGAGAACTGGAAACTGTACCACCGACAGCCGAGCACAATAATGAGTTTTTCAAGCTCGACAGTCATGGTGATCTTTTATCCAATTTCTTCACTAATTTTTTTAATCAGGCAAAAGATCCTACCCGCTTCCGTTTTTTTAAAGTACCTGTAAACTTAGCTGGTAAAATAGCCAACTTATTCAAGCGTCACAAAGACGATCCGGATCATGCTGTCACCAAACTCATGAAAAAGCATGAAATCGATATACCTCAATTAAAAAAAATATTAGAACAAATGGAACAAGAAAAAGAAAAACAGGGAAAACAAGAAGAAACTTCCCGGCAATCGACTCAGCAATCAACTCAACAAACCGCTGGCGATGATCAACAAAAAAGCGTTGGTGAAAAACAACCAGCAAGTGTCAGTGAAAACCAATCCAACGGAGAGAGTCAAACCCAAGGAGGAAAAGAGACTACTTATCGGTATAATGTAGATCAGATTGACTGGAAATCTGTTGAAGCTTATGGACTCACTAAAGAAAAGCTTGAAAGAAACAATGTTCTTGATACTTTATTGCAAGGATTTAAGTCTCCCGGTCTGCATTATGTATCCGTGAATAACGGAGGCGTGGTGTGTAACATGGACGCCCGGTTGAGTCTTCGGGAAAAGAACGACGGCAAGGTGTATCTGGCCATTAGCGGTATTAAAAGGGAACCCAGTTTTCAATTTCCATTTATGGGACATAAGTTTTCTGATGAGGATCAGACAAACCTGAAACAGACCCGGAATATGGGACGAATTGTTAATTTGGTGCATCCTTCAACCGGAGAAGTTATTCCTTCTGTAATCAGTATAGACCATCTGACCAATGAATATGTAGCTTGTCCTGCTTCTAAAATCAAAATACCTGAAGTGATCGGCGGAGTAAAGATCGATCAGGAGACTTATTCCAAACTCTTGCGAGGGGAAGCTACTTATATACCGGGGATGGTTTCTACCAAAGGTGAACCTTTGAATGTTCCGGTGCAATTCAATGCAGAAAAACGCTACGTTGAGTATTTATTGGGTGATAGAGGAAAACTGGCTTTGGATGCTTATAAAAAGGAACAAGGGATTCCTAATGATTTCAGAGATGTTCAGCTAACGCCGGAACAACATCAGCATCTTGAAGAAGGCAAGACTGTTTATCTTTCTAATATCATATCTGCTAAAACGGGTAATTCATACGATGGATACCTTGCATGGGATTCTGAAAAGAACAAGCCCAATTTTGTCATAGCCAATAAATATCAGGAAGCAGTCGAAAAAGGGGCAATACTGCCTTACGACGGTGAATCGGTCAAGCAGGCTACCCAACAGCAAACACAGGATGGCGTATCTCTTGAAATCCCGACTTCTTATAGAGGTAAAGAATTTACTCCCGGACAAATGGATACACTAAAAGACGGAGGTACCGTGTTCATGGGGGAAATGACCAGCAAGTCCAATAAAACTTATCAGTTGTATGTGACTACAAATCCTGAGACTGGGAAAATCGTACCAATGTTCCCGGATGAGTATCATAAAAAGGTGGATGAAGGATCGATACGTCCGGCTGTCAAAGAACCCAATAATGGAGAGGAACAAGGGCACCAGAATCAAAAATCCAACAAGAACACTGAAGGTGAAAGTGTTGATACCCATAAAAGTGAAGTACCGGCTAATTACCGTCATCATGAATTATCCGACAAGGATCAGAAATATCTGGAAAATGGCGGAACTGTCAAGGTCACCGGTAAGCAGGATGCTCAAGGTAATCCGTATGTCGGTTATATAACCTGGATGAAAGAGCTTGGTTTTAAGTATTTATATCCTAACCAATATGCTAACGGAGTGACAAGCGGTATCGTTCTACCGGTGGCAAAACATGAAGCACAGGTTGCCGTAAATTCAGAGGGTAAGACGAATGAAGCGACGAAATCTGTAAAGGAACCATTGAAGAGCGGCCAGTCTTCTCCCACAGAGGCTCAGGATAAAAACATAAAGGAAAAGAAGGATGAGCAGAGCAATAAGAATGGTAAGAAGAACAGTGGAGAAACAAAGAAGAATACACGTAAGGCTCCTAAACATAAGATGTAAGAAAGGATACTGATATGAAAAGTGTAATAAAGAATATGTTCTCCGGTTTAAAAGAGTTTTTCCGTTACAAGGAAGCATTTGCCTTTTTTCTGGTACTGACAGATAAGAATGAGATATTTGATTATTCTTGTGTCACCGGGGGGAGCGCTCGGAAGAGTAACGAGACGGATTATGCCTTCAGGGAGTTTTTATCCTATCATCTTGAACATACAAGAAAAGATTATTATACTCCTCCCTACAGAATCTTCCGATATGATTTCCCGGACGTATCCGTACTACCTTATTTTCCGGAGAGTAAGATTCCTGGCAGGTACGTGAAAGAACAATTGTTTCCCTGGCTCCTTCATCAGATTTTTGTTCCAATGAAGGAACTGGATTTCCGTCAGTTGTGCTTTGCCATTCAATTTGACGTATATACTCTCGACGCCGTTTGTGCAAGCATAGGTCTTGAACGTAAAGAAAAGCAATCAAGTGAATGCAGATATTATATAGTCAACCGTATTCTGGAGGACGATCTGAAGCAAAATCGCAGTTATAATTTTTATTGTGAAATGTTGGCACTACAAGATGAGAGGCAGATGTTGTGTCATGCCATTCCACCATTATAACATCTGTTTATCAGCTATTCAAAAGCAAAAATCAATATACAATAATTATATGGAAAATTTCAAACAAGTAATCATTGCAGAGAAACCGAGTGTAGCCAGGGAGATAGCATCGGTTCTTGGAGTTAAAAATAAAGAAGACGGTTATCTGTACGGTAACGGCATTGCTGTAACATGGGCTTTCGGACATTTAGTCGGACTAGCTTTCCCTGAAGAGTAAGGAATTACCAGTTTTCGCCGGGAAAGCCTGCCTATTTTACCGGAAAAATTCAAACTTATTCCCCGGCAAGTGAAGTCGGGTAAAGAGTATAAAGCAGATCCGGGTGTACTAAAACAGCTCAAAACCATCAAGGAACTATTCGGCCATTGTGACCGGATAGTTGTTGCTACCGATGCCGGTCGAGAAGGACAGTTAATATTCCAATATATCTATGATTATATCGGATGCAACAAGGAGTTTGACCGGTTGTGGATCAGTTCTTTGACTGAAAGGGCTATTCGCGAGGGATTCCAGCATTTGCAACCGGGAGCCAATTATAACCATTTGTCCGATGCTGCCAAAGCACGTTCAGAGGCAGACTGGATGGTGGGACTGAATGCAACCCAGGCTCTTACCGTGGCTGCGGGATACGGTATATACTCTCTTGGCAGGGTTCAGACCCCTACACTGATGATGATCTGTAATCGTGCTTTGGAACATAAGAATTTTGTTCCTTCGAAGTATTGGCAACTTCAGTTACAGACGGGAAAGTCCGATATACAGTTCTCTGCACTCACCATTGATAAATATGAGAGTCCGGAGAACGCACATACAGCCCTACAACAAGTAGAGTCAGCCGGAGAAGTAGTGGTACAGGACGTGGAACGTAAAACTGTCAATCAGGAACCTCCCTTATTATATGATTTGACGACCCTTCAGAAAGAGGCCAACACAAAATTGAATTTTTCGGCTGACAAAACATTGTCGATTGCCCAGATTCTTTATGAGAAAAAGTATCTTAGCTATCCCCGTACCGGAAGTCGTTATATTTCTGAAGATGTGTTTGAAGAGATACCTTCTAGAATCGAGCAACTTGCCGGATATGACCGTTTTAAAGAGTATGCCGGTAGAATGACCGGTAAATCACTGAATAACCGTAGCGTGGATGGAAGTAAGGTTACAGATCATCATGCCCTTATCATTACGGAAAATGCAGCCAGGGACTTGACCGGAGACGAGAAAGCTATTTATGAGCTGGTTGCGGGAAGATTGTTGGAAGCATTCTCAGAAAAATGTATCAAAGAGGTTACTACCGTCAAGATGGATAGTGGTGGCATTTTATTCACAGTAAAAGGAGCGGTAATAAAGTCTGCCGGATGGAGAGCTGTTTTCGGAGCGACGGAAGAGGATGAAGACAAGATCCGCTTGCCGGAATTGATACAAAAGGACATATTGCCGATTCATTCTTGCGAACAGGCAGAAAAGCAAACCAAGCCCAAGCCGTTACATACCGAGAGTTCCTTATTGTCCGTTATGGAATCATGTGGAAGAGAATTGGATAATGAGGAAGAACGGGAAGCGATGAAAGAAGTGGGAATCGGTACACCTGCAACGAGAGCTGCTATCATCGAGACGCTTTTCGCACGCGGATACGTTGTCCGGGAGAAAAAGAGTCTGGTTCCTACGGAAAAGGGATTGGCTGTTTATCATATCGTAAAAGATAAGAAAATCGCGGATATACAAATGACGGGAATGTGGGAAAACGCTCTTGCAAAAATAGAAAAGGGGGAAATGGATGCCAATACTTTCCATAAAGGAATTGAAGTGTATGTTACGCAGATTACAACCGAATTGTTGAATGCCCAGGTAGCTGTAGGCTCTGCCGACAGTTGTACCTGTCCTAAATGCAAAAAAGGGAGAATTCTGTTCTTCCCGAAAGTCGCTAAATGCAGCGAAGTGGATTGCGGCTTGACCATATTTCGTGAAAGATGCGGCAAGCAGTTGACTGACAAGCAAATTGTTACATTGGTAACGAAAGGAAAAACGGAAGTGTTTAAAGGACTGAAAGGGAAAAGCGGTAAAGTCTTTGATGCGTCATTCGGGTTCGATGAACAATTCAATGTTATTTTTATCTTCCCGGACAAGCCTAAAAAGAAGCGCAAATAACATATTTCAAATTTACTAAAAAATAAATCGAGTTTTTTTGCATAAAAACGGGACAAATATTATCTTTGCAGAAAATCAAATTGATATGGCTGTTACAAGTGAGGTGAAAGATAGAGTAGATGCTCTGGAATCTGATATAATCTTTTCATATCGGGATTTGAATCTACCTGCCGATCGTTCTGAGGCTGTTAAAAAGGCACTTTATAGAATGGTTAGGGAAGGAATAATTGAAAAATACTCCAAAGGCAGGTTCTATAAACCCGGTACACCTGGAAGCGGTAAAATGGAACCCGGACGTGAAGAAGTAATCAAAGACCTGTTGATTAAGGATGGCAAGAGAGTTGGCTATGTTACCGGATATGAAATTTTTCATAAGTTCGCATTGACAACACAGAAGCCTGATTTTATACAGATCGGGGCAACGGTGCGTAAAATCAAAAAGCAAAGGGGAATATACTCTATTGTTTTTTTATTCCAACGCAATGAGATTACAGAGGAAAATATTCCGTTTTTGCAGTTGCTGGATGTTATCAAACTGATTAAGACTATACCTGAAACCAACATAGACCGATCTTGTGTGAGGTTACAACATGTCTTGAAAGAGTTGGATAAAGATGATGTAGGACAAATCATTGGATTGGCTAAAAATTATCCACCCGGGACGCGGGCTTTGACCGGAGCATTGATCGAGCATGTCTGGGGAACCGAATGTACAGCCGGTCTTTATGAAACATTGAATCCTATCAGTTCATATTCATACGGGATAAGCGAAGACGTTTTGCCGGAAATAAAGAAATGGAGGATAAGATGATCTAGGTCAGTCTAGAAGAATTTATAATGTTTCTGAATGTTGAATTAATGCAGAATTAAGAATAATAGTGTATATTTGCCACAAGATTCCTTCTTGGGATGACTTGTTCATAACAAAAGGGATTTAGTGGTGGGCATTCGGTGGGGACACCGGGTGCCTTTACACTGAAAACCTGTTGAGAATAAGAATTTTTAATTTATATGTACCACTAAATCCATAAAGTTATGACAAAGAAGAATCAAACAACCGAAGAGTTGTCTTATTACCGACTGACTCTTATCGACTACCTGAGAAGTAGTTTTCCCGAACGTCTGAAAGACGAAGATTTCATTAATAAGCGCGATGAAGAAGCCTCGGAAGCATACGAAGAGGCGATTCGCAATGGTATGACTCAAGAGGAAGCTTCTACAGAAGCTAACGCTGTCCTTTTCGAAGGGCTTTACTTTTCCAAATTCGACACAATCATGGACGTGCTGACGGAAGAATTCACTGAAGAACTGGAGGAAGACCAATTCAGACCGTTTGCCATGCAGATGATGCCGGTATGTGAAAAGGTCTTTTCCAGATATGAATTGACCGATGATTTCGCTTATTCTCCGGAATACGACAAACTCTATACAGAGATTACAGGGGCAATTCAGATTTGGATTGAGGAAAATGGCGTTCAGGTTCAAACAGAAAGTATTTGAATTCTGTTTGAAGTAACTTTCCAGTCAATAGTATTTATGTGACATAATTACACTCCCTATAAATCAATGAGTAGAGTTTTTTAAACAAAAAACTCTACTCATTGATGTTACAAAATTAAAAATATATTTCAGCATATCTTCAAATATAGATATTTAATAAGATATGATAACAAGCGTGATATTAGACTAATCTGAAAGATTTTATATAAATCTTATAGTTTTATTCTTCAATGTTTGTATAATAATTTAATATATTAATCATTTGCTCTACTAAATCTTCTCTTGTACCAGTGTTAAGTAAAACATGATCTATGTTTGTGTTGTGTTTACAGAATGCATCATGTACATTTTTAATTTCAATCATGTCATTTTCAACTAAACTTGAAATATTAGTTCTTAATTCAGGATATTTATTTAATATTTGATCTGTATCTTTCAAAGAAACAATCTCATTTTTAAAAAAATCACAACCATTAAAAACCTCTTCTGTTCTTTTTTTTTCAATATGTTCCCTGGTTTTAGATTCATGTGTTGCATGAAGATATAAAACAACTATATTATCAGGGTAAAATATTCTAGCATTCTCAATTTGTTCCATATTTGAAATAAATATTTGAGCAATATTTTTTTGTATGTTATCTTTAATTTCAGAATGGCTAACTGCATATTCTGTTACACTATTATGAAAACTCCATTTCCATATATCATCTTTATTAGAAATATGATTTTCGAATTTACCATTTTTACCTATTGCAATCATTCCATCTCGGCCATCCGTAGATCGACTTCCTCTTCTTGCATACTTTTTAGTAATTGTAATATTATTATTTATATTACCTAAATCTCCAACAATTTCCATCAATGTTGCTTTACCTGAAGAAGGTGCTGCGCAAACCATGAATACAGGAGGAAAAGTTGCTTTTTTTCTAGTTTTGGAAGATGAGAGAATACTTCGTACCTGTCTGAACATAAAATTTAAATCATAAAAATTTAGAATAGAATAATCAATATCCTGAATGTTATCAATATAGCGATTATATAGCATTCTAATATTAAAAGATCGAGTTTTAATTGTTTCAAAATAGGGTAATGATTTATTCCACTGCTCATTTAGTAGAGGTAAAACTTCTTCTATTTTAGATAAATATCTTAATCTAGAAGCACTTAATAAGACAGAACTCATTTCTCTAATTTGATATATTATTTTTTCTTGCTCACAAAAAGTGACTACTTCTCTCTTTTTATATCTTTCAAGTAATTTCCTTTCATCAATAGAAGAAGCAAGATACAAAACTCTAATTTTTTTTGATAAACGAGGATCTTTTTTTAGTTTTTTTATTACATTAAAATCACTGATAATAACGGCTAAATTTGAAACAGATAATTTGTCACATATATCTACAACATCAATACCATATATGTTGTTATTCTTATAATATACAATACCTTTTCCATCTCCGCATCTGTTCTTGAGATATTGTATTCGTGCTAGTCTAATTTTACTTTCATTTTTTGTTTTTTCGGCATTAAGAACATTCGTGTCATTTATCTTCACAACGTCATCCTTATCAATGGAAGCTGTATTATTTTTATCACGATTATTTCTTGTTGAATACTTTGGCACTTTTGTCCAATACCCATCAAGAGCGATTTGATTAAGCAGTACACTCTTGCCTGTTGCACTTGCTGCAACTAAAATATATAGACAATATGAATTCATAGCGACAAATTATCTGTTAAAAATATACTTTATTGACTCTGAAAATTGTATTAATAACCATTTTTTTTCACTACAGATATATACCATATCATCAGTATAGTTGTCTGGATTAGTTTCTACATCATTTATAAGATCCTCAATTGTAGTTAGACGATGTGCTTCAGCAGCTCCATTTTCTTCAGCAGCTTTCAGTAACTTTTCCATTTGTTCGTTATTATCGATATATCCTTCTGGAGCAATGAATAAATACACATCACTAATAAATCTTGTAAACCAAGTTGTTATATACTCATGTTCACCTGTTTCTGTATTTTTTACGATTTTACTATTTGGAACCTCTGTTTTTAAATGCATAACCCTAGGTGACTTACGTCTAACAGTCATCGGAACAATTTCACCTTTGTCATTCTTATCAGTTGCTCTAAATACAATCCAATCAGCAAAGTCTAATGCATTAAAACTATCAATAAAATGACACTCTTCTCTTTTATTAATATTCCACTCTCCAAAATCAATAATATCACCTAAAGCAGCTTGCATATATTTTGTATACTCTGCTTCAGGAAGAAACATTTCTTCGACGAGTTCTCGTTTAGCAGTTATAATTGTAGAACTATCCATTAAGTCTACATGTCCTCCTGTTGACTTATCCCATAATGCTCTATTATCTTGGGTTGTAGTGCTTCGTCTTTGTAATAATAATTCCCCTTTACGATTAAAAATAAACCCCCAAATGGAATATCTTTGAAAGTCCGTAGTATAAAAGGCTTTACGTGGATATATACCGCGTGGATATGAATTATTGTCATACAGTTCTATAAGTTCATCTCCAGGTTTAGATAAATATTTACCTCCAGCATCAGGATCCAGAATAAATTTAATATAATTATCAAACTGTAGATACAGTTTTTCATTTTCAGTTGGTGATACACGTATATAGGATTCCAGTTTAGGAATTTCAAGTGTTGTAATGGAATAATATATAACATCATCTATTTTAATCAGATTAACATTATGCCGTAGGTTATTTTGATAAATATGAATTCTATCCCCAAGGCTTTTTACTCTATAACTACCATCTTCTGTTTTCTTACTATATTCGATTATATTATCCACGAATGTAGTTGTAACTTTTTCTTTAACATTTTTCTTTTTTCCACCTCCAATTAATCTTTTTTTATACAATTCAAGTTTTTCAAACTCAATTTTTCCTTTATCCTTGTAACCAAAAAGTGATTGATTGAAATTTTCGGTATCACTTTCATGAATAATTGTTATATGTAAATTTTCTTCTGTTATGAGCATGTCATAGCAATTCCTTGCAAATTCAGACATTTCTTCAATGATAGGATTTACCCCTAAAAATATCAACTCTTTTTTAGGATAATTCTTGTCTCCTTTTTTTCGATCTATTAAATCTGTGAATTTCATATTTTTTTATTTTATTGAATTAGCCAATGGTGATTCTATTGAATTTTTTTCTATATATTGTATTTCTTTCTTAAACAGTTGAAAGATACCTCCTGAAACTTCTTTATCTGTTAATTTAATCAAATATGATTTTCTTCCTTCTGTATTGCATAAATATGATCCGACATAAAGTGTTTTCCCATTGTGAAGTATGAAATGCCGTGGCATAATTTGTTTATTATATGTTCTAAATTCGATTATACTATTAATATTAAATTCATTATATCTATCTGTGGTCATTTTATCTCTACAGGCTTCTTCTAATTGCCTTTTAAAAGCAATCAAAAAATCTTGACCATTCGAAACATTTCTATCTATACTTCCTACTTCAGGTCTAATTATTTCATAATTATCTGGATAAACTATTGTAATTCTAAATGTAGATCTTTCAGATAATATTTGTTCAACAATGTTATTTATGACAGATGTGTTATTCAGAATTTCTTTCATAGTCCCAAATCCAATAGCAGAAATGAAAACATTCTCTTTCGTTTGTTTTAGTAGGTTTATGATATCCTCATTAGCTAATTTTCTTTCTCCCCAGTATGAAGCAATTTCATTAATTGACTCATCGAATATCATGCTTTCTTTTACTACATCTGAAAGTTCTTTCTGCTTTTTTCCTCTAAAGATTAATAATAAGCCGTATTCTCCGATACTTCGATGAATCTTTATAACAAATGTACCACTTATCACAATTAATAAACATATTGCAACAAAGCCACCTAGCAAAATCGTCCACCTCCATAGACTAATATATCCTGCATTTTTTAGCATATCATTAATGGTAAGTATTCCTACAATAGTAGATAACACAGCTGTATATCCAGTAATTACAGTTAGTGTTTTTTGCCAAAATGACAACTTGTAAAATTCATCATTTTTCATATCTATACATTTAAGTTAACAGTTGTTGTTGATTGTATGACTCTAGCTAATCATGAAGAGTTTAAGCTAACTTTAAAAGAAGATTGCTTTTAGTCATAATCTATTTAATCTCAATAGTTGTATTCTAAGATGATGTGTTAGTCATACTTCTGTTTTATTAAATTGTTAGTTGCAAATATAATATAAAAATTCATATACCGATAAAAAACAGCTCATTCATTTGCTATCATACATATTCTTTATCGAATATTGTGCATTACTATTGTTGAAATTACTCTAAATACTGGTTTCTAAGGGTATGAGCAAAGGTATATATATGTACTTTTTCATAATACTTCTTTTAAGATTATTCTTAACTCCGTCTGCAAAGTAAAGCATGTATTTGCAAAAGATACTGATAGCCATGCTATTATACTTCTCGTGTTAGCAAAGAATCTATTTTCGTGAAAGTAAATACTTACCTATCCCATTGTTAGATCAGAATTGGGCAGGAAAAGCTAATTATTTACTACTAAATCAAAAGTATAGGATTATGAGAACAAGAAAAGTTAGCGAAGATTATTATAATCGACAGGTAATAGCTAGATACAAGCGAATGAGATTGATTATATTGTTTACCGATGTTTTATTTTTCATTCTTTACAGATATGGCATTTAATAAAAAAGCTCATTTACTGGATAATCTGAAAGCGATAGAAATTGCTTTTCAATTGGATAAGGAAGGACGGCAACCGACGGCGGAAGAAAGGGAGGCAATGCATCGTTATGCTGGATTTGGGGCTCTGAAATGTATTCTTCTTCCTATCAATAATGTGAATGATATTATGTCCTGGAAGAGTTCTGATATGGAATTGCTTCAACCTATTCTGAAATTACATCAAGTCATTCGGGAAAATACCGAAAATGAACGGGAGTACAAACGGATCATCAACGGACTGAAGAATTCTGTTTTGACTGCATTTTATACACCACAACCTGTTGTGGCCGGTATAGCCGAAGTCTTACGTGAGAATGGAGTGATTGCCCAGCGATTTCTCGATCCATCTGCCGGAATGGGGGAATTTGTTTCCGAGTTCGATCGTAATGGCTTAACCGACCAAATGGAGGTGGTGGGATTCGAGAAAGATCCAATGACGGGCAAACTCCTTGAACAACTCTATTCTGAGCATGATATCCAAGTGAATGGATTTGAATCTATTGATTCTTCTTATGAGAATTACTTTGATATTGTCAGCAGTAATATTCCCTTTGGTGATGTGGCAACTTTTGATCCCGAATATGTGAGAAGTAATAATCCGGCCAAGAAACAGGCGGCACAAACTATTCATAATTATTTCTTTGTTAAGGGACTGGATTGTCTTCGTGAGGGTGGCGTAATGGCGTTTATTACGTCACAGGGAGTGTTGAATTCTCCTTCTAATGAAGCGATCCGGAGACACCTGATGCATAATTCCAATTTTATTTCTGCTATCCGGTTGCCTAATAACCTCTTTACTGATTACGCCGGAACAGAGGTCGGAAGCGATCTTATCGTTTTGCAGAAAAATACAAAAAAAGGAAACGCTCTTACTCAACGGGATCTTCTATTTATTGATTCTATGAAGGAACCGGATGGAACAATAAGTAATAAGTATATCGAACTTTCTCATAGTGCTGTTTTTACTCAACGAATACAGGGTACAGATCCTTATGGGAAACCTGCTACGGCCTTAATACACAATGGAGGGATCGAGGGTATAACTAAGGATATGAGAGATATTCTTTCTTCTGACATCAGCTTTTATCTGGATCAGAAATTTTATCGATCAGGTATCAAATGGGAGCGTTCAAATAAACCTATTCATTCTGCCTCTCCGGTTACTACAGCTTTAACTCCTGTTGGAGAATCTGTCATTCAAGAAATGGAACCAGGTAAAATCGAGGAAATATCGATAGCCGAAGAGGTTATTGAAACAAAACCTGAAATGACCGATTATACAACTCCTGATCAGAAAGAAACAGAAGAAATGGTTAGTGAGTTTTTGGGAAGGTCCTTGTTTGATACGGTTCCTGTAACTGTAACCAACAAGGACATCCCCACTCCACCAACAAATATAGTTGAAGAAATCCCGAAAGAATCAACAGGAATAGAGGATGAAGCTGTTACAGGAACAATCGAAGAAGAAATGACAGCGGGAAAGGTAGAAGAAGGCATAACGAATGGAGGCACCGAAGTAATGGAAATGGAATCATTATTTCCCGAAATGAATGTGAAGGAGGAAATGAAGGAGGCTGTGGAAGAAAAGAAAAATACAGTCATAAATGAAGATCAGGAAAACGAGAAGTTGGTGCAGGAACAGCCGGATGAACATCAAGCAGGACAAACAGAGGTTTTAACTCCTGATGAGACTATTTTTCCCGGTGGTTCACCGCTTATTTCACTGTATGACCTGTTCGGTATGAATCAGGAAGAACGCTCCCAGGTAAAGTCTAAAAAAGGGAGACGAAAAGAAAGTACTTCGAAGAATGCCGGTTTGGGAAATAAAACGGAAAGTAACAAAGGAAAGAATGACGCTAATGAAAAAGCAAAGGCCGTGTCTGACCGGAATCCTATCTCCGGTCAAGCAAAACAAACTATTGCTGACGAGAACAATGTTGGTTCAAAACCAGATATTGCCGATGATAAAGGTATTCCGGTTAATGACAACAGTACTGAAAGAAATAATACGTCCAATGTTACGGAATTAGAAAACGAAAAACCTGTTTCAGAGTTATCAGATGAGCTACCTTCAGATAGTAATAATAAGGTCAAGACCACAAATGCACGTGAAGAATCTATCTCTTCCGAGACTGAAACAAGACCCTCTTTCCCTAGAAATTCAATGCATTCCGAATTCCCTTTGTTTGATTATGGCAATTCCGAAATGCAAGATATGTTTATTGCTCCCGGAACATTTGATTCAAATGAGACTAAAGCAGAACCACGTGCTTTGACAATTCCATACCTGGAGCATTACAGAGAAGGAACTTTGGTTATGGATAATGAACAAGTGGGATATATCAAGGGGAACAATTCACGTACTGCCCGATTCCATCCTATAGAACTTCCGGAAAAGCAATATCGAAAGGCTTCTTTATACCTGGAAGTCCGGGATACTTATTTCCATCTTTACAATAATGAAGAGAAAACCAAGCAGTCCAATCCTGCATTACGGGAAATGCTGAATCGATTATACGACAGTTTTGTCGAACAGTATGGAAAACTAAACGATGCAAAAAATAATAAACTGATTCGTATGGATCAGTTAGGAAAGGAAGCTTTGGCTCTTGAACGGGTAATTAACGGAGAATCCGTTAAAGCTGATATTTTCGATCGTCCGGTTGCATTCAGTATTGAGGAATTGAAACATACGGATGATGTTCATGAGGCGTTGGCTGCATCATTGAACAAGTATGCTGATGTCAATCTCGAATATATGACCTCCATTACTGATAAGGGAAAAGATGAATTGCTGCAAGCATTGAAAGGAAGAGTTTATTATAATCCATTAATAAAGGAGTACGAGATTTCTGAAAGGTTCCTGAACGGGAATGTAATATCCAAAGCTGACGAAGTTGAGAATATATTAAAAAATGATCCGGACAATGAAGCCATAAAGGAATCTTTGCAAGCATTAAGGGATGCGGCTCCACGTCCCATTCCTTTCTCTGACCTTGACTTCAACCTGGGGGAAAGGTGGGTCCCCGATAATATTTATAGCGAATACGCCTCTTGGTTGTTCGATACGAAAGTGGATATCCGGTACTTTTCCAGCGGTGACGAATACAAAATAAAAGCAGCCGATCCCTGGAATGTCCGTATCCGGCAGCAATATTCCGTCAAGGGTCAAAAAAGAATCTTTGACGGAATAAGTCTGATGAAACATTCCCTTCATAATACTTCTCCAAATATAACCAAAGAGGTGGAGATCAATGGGGAAAAAGTAAAGATGCGCGATACAGAGGCCACTCAGTTGGGCAATAGTAAAATTGAAGAAATCCGTACTGGGTTTTCTGATTGGTTACAAGCACAGTCTCCGGAATTCAAAGAACGTCTGACGGAGATGTATAATCGAAAGTTCAATTGTTTTACTCGTCCCAAATTTGACGGTTCTCATCTGTCTCTGCCAGGTTTGAACCTAAAAGGATTGGGTATCCCAGATCTGTATCCCAGTCAGAAAAATGCGATCTGGATGCAAATAGTTAATCGTGGCGGTATTATCGGCCATGAAGTAGGTTGCGGTAAGACGTTGACTATCATTTGTTCTTCTTATGAAATGAAGCGCTTGAAGATACTTAATAAGCCTATTATTACAGGATTGAAAGCTAATATTCATGAAATAGCGCAAACCTATTGCACCGCATATCCAAATGCGAAAGTGTTGTATCCGGGTAAAGATGATTTTACACCGGAGAAAAGAGTGGAAATGTTTAATCTCATGAAGAATAATGATTATAATGCTATCATTCTTACTCATGAGCAATTTGGGAAAATTCCACAGTCACTAGAAATACAACAGGATATACTACAGAGGGAACTTGACGATGTAGAAGAGAATCTAGCGATACAGGAACAGAGAGGAGAAGAAGTCAACAATGAGATGCGGAAAGGTATAGAAAAGCGTAAAACAAACCTTGAAGCCAAACTAAAATCAATCGCACATGATATATCTGTTCGCACAGATGATGTAATTGATTTTGATAGAATGGGGATAGATCATGTATTTGTGGACGAGAGTCATCGATTTAAAAATTTAACATTTACAACCCGGCATGATCGAGTGGCAGGCATGGGGAATCCGGAAGGCAGCCAGCGGGCTCTTAATATGCTCTTTGCTATTCGTTCCATTCAAAAGAATATAGACAAGGATTTGGGAGCAAGCTTTTACTCAGGCACGGTTATCTCCAATTCACTAACGGAACTATATCTTTTGTTCAAATATCTACGTCCAAAAGAATTGGAACGACAGGGAATCACCACTTTTGACGGATGGGCTGCTGTATATGCAAAAAAAAACATAGACTATGAATTCTCCGTGACAAATGAAATTTTACCAAAAGAAAGATTCAGACATTTCATAAAGGTTCCGGAATTAGCTTCTTTCTTAGGAGAAATTTCGGACTTCCGGACAGCAGAAGATATTGGAGTTGACCGACCGGAAAAGAACGTAATTTTTCACAATATCCCGCCGACACCAGATCAACAAGAATTTACGTTGAAACTAATGGAATTTGCTAAAACGGGAGATGGTCATTTGTTGGGGCGAAGCAAGCTTACCGATAAGGAAGATAAGGCGCGTATGCTGATTGCAACAGATTATGCGAGAAAGATGTCTCTGGATATGCGGTTGATCGATCCTGACAAATATGGAGATCATGTGGATAATAAGATTACTCATTGTGCTGCGAATATAGCCAAATATTACGAAAAATATGATGAATATAAAGGAACACAATTCGTTTTCAGCGATTTGGGCACCTATAAACCGGACCAATGGACACCATGTGGGGAATTGAAAAGAAAACTTGTAGATGATTATGGTATTCCGGAAGATGAAATAAAGTTTATACAAGAGGCGAAGACAGAAAAACAACGGAAACAGCTGATAAAAGCTATGAACGAAGGTAAGGTCAGAGTGCTGATTGGTTCGACAGAGACTTTAGGAACCGGAGTCAATGCTCAGGAACGATGTGTGGCCATTCATCATCTTGATTGTCCTTGGCGACCATCGGACTTGGAACAACGTGACGGACGCGGTGTTCGAGCCGGCAACTGGGTTGCCAAGCTACATGCAGACAATAAGGTGGATGTGATTATTTATGCTGTCGAACGTACATTGGACAGTTACAAATTCAACCTTCTTCATAATAAGCAGGTATTTATCAGTCAAATTAAGAATAATACCTGTGGCAGCCGTACTATTGACGAAGGAAGTATGGATGATAAAGGCGATATGAGTTTCAGTGAATATGTTGCTATTTTATCAGGAAACACCAGTTTACTGGAGAAAGCCAGACTGGAAAAAAGAATCACTGTCTTGGAAAGCGAACGTAAAACATTCAACCGTAGTTTGAATGAATCACAGGGAACACTCTATCATCATCTAGCGGAAATAGACAAAATAGACAAACGCCTGGATGCACTTACTACAGACTGGAACAAGTTCACGGCTGTCGCACAAACAAATGATGAGGGGTATTATAAAAATCCGGTCCTGTTGGACGGATTGCAAAGCAGTAATCCCCAAATAGTCGGGGAACGGTTGAATGAAATCAATAAAAATGCAACAACAGAAGGTAATTATTCACCGATCGGTACATTGTACGGCTTCAATCTTGTGGTTAAAACGGAAAGTAGCACAAAGGATGGGTTCGCTTTCAAACAGAACCGGTTCTTTGTGGAAGGCAGCGGCGGCATCTATTACTCGTACAATAATGGATATATGGCTACTGAACCGACTACGGCGGCAAGGAACTTTATCAATGCCATAGAGAAGATCCCTTCACTTATCAAGAAAGAAGAATCGGATAAATTAGAGTGGGAAAAGAATCTGCCTGTTCTTAGAGAGATTGTTAACAGTACTTGGCGTAAGGAAGATGAATTAAAGGAGCTAAAAGAAGAACTAAAGAAATTGGATGCGGATATTCAAGGCTCTTTAAATAAAACTTCTGACAAGCCTTCTGTGCAGAACGGCCAATATGGTACAAAGTCGGATATGGATACCAAGCAGGTAAATGGAGGAGTAATAACCTATGAAAATGGTGAAGCAAAGGAAAAAGCCCTGGCTTCTATCGGAGAAATGTTTTCGGCCAGTTCAAAAGAAGAACATGGCAAAAAGATGATGAATGAGTTACCATCCAGTATTTCTATAAAATCGGCTTTGCGGAAGAAATTTTAGAACTACAGCAGGGGGCAGTAATCTGCATGAATGGATGATGTTCTTAAAATTAAAAGTTATACATTTAATGGTATGGGTGATTCTATATCAAATTGAATCACCCATATTTTTAGTTGTTTTGTAAAGTGCATCCTATTTGAATGAAAAAATCTTTCAAATAGTTATTGAATTTTTTCTCATCAAAACTATTGATAGCTTGTGAATATTTTAATTTATTAAGAAACTTTGAAAGTGTATTAGCTATTATATTGTATCCTTTTATTTGATCGGAGCGATAGAAAGATTCAAAATCTAAATCCATACTAATAAGAAGCATTTTGTAAAAATGATTTTTTTCACCTTGAATAAATGAATTATTCAGGATTACATCGTTATAATATTTAGTCTTTTGGGGCTTATTGAATGGTCTAAATAAAGGACTTATGCATATAAATTCTATATAATAACTCTCTACTAAATCTGAATAGAATCTATCTTTAAAATAAAGATTCATTTTTTCTTCCAGTGACAATATTTCTTTAAATTTGTTTGTATTGTCAAATTCTATAGAAAGTACAGGTGGGATTAATGCTATTTCCATGTTAATATATTGAAATATTTGAAGTTTAAAACAAAGGTATATAAATACCTCCATCCGTTAATAGTCATAATCCATAAATTCACAATCCTTAATACATATGAGGATTGTGAATTTATAATTTATCTAAAGATGCGATTGTCTGGAGGTAGACTACCATTTCTGTAGTTGTATCAAGATACCAGAAACGATAATGATACGGTTACGTTCTATATTCAGGCGCATATTGGCCAACTCTATCTTTTGTTTTTGGTATTTCTTTTCTGTTTCGACCAACTGCCGGTCATACCGGTTTTCTACAATCGAATCCTGGTATGCGTCGGACTTTTCCAAAAAAGCTAATGCGGATTGGTAATTCCCATAAGATTTATCTATCTCGTACAATCTGTAAATGAGCATACTTCGTTCTGTAAGGTTTTTGGTCCGGTCAAGTACGGTGAGTAACCATTTACGAGCATGATCGTAATCGTCCTTTGTCACACAGATGTTGGAGAGTGAAAATGATGCGGAACTGTTGGACGGGTTGAATGCGAGCGATTCTTCGAAATATCTACGAGCCTGGGCATAATCCTCCTTCGTCAGATAAACGATTCCGATATGACAGGCAAGGTCCGAACATAGTATACTGTCGGAACTGCCTTTCAATAGTGAATTTGCTGTAAAATACAACTGCAAGGCTGTTTCATACTCTTTTTCCAGTACATAGGTATCTCCCTGATCCCGAATGGCAATAATGTAACTACGCCAATTTAATAGCCCATATATTCCGATAGCAGAGAGTCCGGAAGCATTGGCAAATGCACAGAATCTCGTAATTCACAGTTGCTATAGCATAGAATGGCTTTGTCTTGTGGAGATAAAACATCAGAGTCCAGAAGGGAATCCATCGCTGAAAGCATAAGCCGGGATGACGGATAACTCATGCAAATCTTTCAGTAATTTGTCCGGATCGCATTTCTTCTGGCAACTGAAAGACAATATGCCAATGGATACCAGTAATGTTACTACATTTCCTAATGTAAAACTCTTGTTCATACCTGATAGATTATAGATTGGTCAGGTTGGTCACCTTATATCAGTCGCATTATCGATACTTCTTTCTATGAACCAGCTTTCTATGGATCGAAAAGTCGTATCTTTTAATAAGACTGTCTTGTCTTTATCCAGTAAATAAAGTGTCGGGATAGCTTTCAGATCGTATAAATTACGATTTGATATAATTTGTTTTTTGTCGTATGCGTTCAGCCAGGTATCCGGAAAATCTGAAAGGTGTTTCTGCCATTCGTCCAGTTCCGTATCGGTATAAAGTGCAAGTATCTTCATTTTGTTTTCTGATAACAACTGATTGAAAACAGTCGACCTTTTCATACCGGCAATGGTTTCCGCATAGGCATGGCAACCGGGGGGGTTGATGAAAAACCGTGTAGTCAGCAGAAAGACCGTGAAGTGTCCCTTGTTTTCCGGAAGCTAATGTATAGGTAAAATCAAGTGCCTGGGTACCGGGGCGGTTTTTCTGCGCCAGAGCCAGACGGTCACGGGGACGAATCTTCCCGGTATCGTCTAGTAACGGAGAAGTGACCATACATTCCAATACGGGGATATAGAATTCTTCATTTCTTATGGGAGAGTTGGGATCATACAGATATTTGTCGGCCAATTCGGTAAAGTCAGATTTATCCTAATAATGCTCAACCATATAATCGGCCCGTTGGTCGGGTGTGGTCAATATCGACGGTATTTCAGGAAGGATGGCTGCCTGGAAGGTGTCTGAGTTAACAATCTGTGCCGGTTCTGCTCCGGATTCATTATTTTGTTGTGAAACTTTTCCGTGATTGCACCCAGTTAGAAGGGCCACGGAAAGGATGAATAAAAATTCTTTTTGTTTCATTACGATCTAAGTTTTGTTGTCTAATTAATCGGGTATAAAGGTAATGAAATGTTCTATAAATAACCGGCTGTTGTGAAACTATTTAATGTTGCGTGTGCTGATAATCAGCCGTTTTTGAAGCTTGTGTTTTTAATTGAAATATTACCGATGTTGTGAATTTGTAAAAAAATCAATTGGTAATTATCTTTTTTGCAAAATCTGAGAGAGCTGTAATTTGCAAAAAAAGTCTTCGTGAAAAATATTATTTTTCAAAAAATTATTTTGTGAAATAATGGTGCAAAAGTGGACTAGGATCGAAAAAATCAGTTGCAGAAAATGAAAAATGCAACTGAATTTTTCCGATATGTCCAATGTTTTACCGTTAGAATACATATATGGCAATGATATTAGTAATCGCTGTTGTTCTTTTTCTTTTCATTATCCGGACAAGTTGTGGTAGCAGGGCGTTCACAATTGCCGTCGAACGACTGGCGGATAAACTGATGAACGTCAGAGGACTTGTAATAGACTTTGCCAGCGATCTTGTAAAAAGGCAATTTCCCGGCAGACCGGTAATACTGTAGTGAGCGCAGGCTGATCTTTAAAAGCAGGCATACGTCCTGATTATCCATTAACTCATCTCCATCCAGACAGTTCTTCAACCGTTCTTTACGGGATATCTTTCCGTCGATCTGGTCCATCTTATCTATCAGACGTTCCATCCAGGCGATAAATTCTTCTCTTGAAATATTATACATATTGTTACTTTTGAGGGTTATCCGATTATTTAATGCCTATAATGAAATGCGTGTTGTTAGAAGGATCACGCAGGATGATTTCTTTATCACGCATATATTTGATATAGCTCTTGGCGGTACGTTCCTTTACATCCATGACGGACTGGATCTGTTCACAAAGGTCGATGTAGGTGATATAGGGCTGTTGGCCGAGAATCTCCCGTGCTACCTTCAGAAGCTCCATCTCTTTGCGCTTTTCCTTCTCCTCACGGGGTTTCTCTCCGCAATAGATATGCATACCTAGCTCCCTGTCCCAAGCAAACTGCATAAGTGGAACGTCCAGAGGGCTGCCATCACGAACCTTGAGTGCTTTGACAACAGATATTCCCGTATCATTGCCATCCTTTTCAATCGAGAGAATTGCCGCCGCCTTGCGTTGGAGTTCGCTACCCAAGTGCCCTCTTAACTTCAAACCGTTCGGAATGAAATGGAGTACTGTAACGATACATGTTTTGTAGATACCTGCCAAGCGATAGAGTTCTTCTACAATAGTTATACTCTCCGCCTCGTCATTCGCTCCGCGAATGAGATCGGCAATTCCATCAATGACTATCATGTAAATCCCATTATATTGATAGTGAAATTTGTCTATGCTCTGAATGATGGAGACAAGACGCTCTTTCCGGCTCATTCCCGTCAAACAATAGGCATGTAAGTAATCCGGTAGTTCTTTCCGTCCTGAACGCCGGAGCAGGTTACTCATGTTCTTATAGAGCTGTTCGAGGGATTGCTCGGTATCGTAGTAAAGTATTGCCTTGGATTTTTCATTTTCATGTACGGTAATGCCTAACGTATCAATGTCAAGCCCGTGCGGACGGATGGCACCGGCGATCATTGCGGCAATGTAGTTACTCTTACCGCACCCTTCACCACCGGTAATACACAGAAGATTCCCCTGGGTACCGAGCGGAACTTTCCCTTCTGCCGATATAATAACCTGGGCAATGGGAGGAGGGTTTGTGAAATCTATTTCACAGGACTTTAATGCAGACATCGTTTCGTTATATTTTAAATCAAGATGGTTGAGAAACAGTTTCATGAGTTCTTCCCGGGTATGGCCCAACCGGAAAAAGTCGGTGATATCCTTTTCCTCTTTTGTGCCGGGTAAGGGAAGAACCAGCCGGGAGATACCATAGGCGGATAGCTTTTCTTCCTGAAGGGCTGAACTTTCGATGCCGGTCTTGTCGGTGTCGAAAAGCAGAACAATGTGCTTGAAGCGGAAGGAGAACCGGCGGATCAGATCTTCCGGTATGTTGGCTGTTTCAGAATTGAAGCAAATCGCTACAAAGCCATGTGAAGTAAGTGACATTACATCTTTTTCCCCACCGGTAATGAATAGCAGATCGCCTTTGGCAGGCAGTTGTTCTAAGCCAAAGAGGTAGCTGTTCTCTTTGGTTGTTTCATAGCCGTATATAAACCGGAGGGAGGAAAACGGGCGATATATCTTTACCATTCCTTTCTGCTTGTAGGCGAACATCGGTTCGGCCAGTGAAGAAACGATCTGGAAAGTATTGCCATCCTTGTTCACTCCCGAATATTCTTTCAATGATACGACCGAGAAGCGGTTGAGAATATCAGGCGTTATGCCTGAAGCTGCCCAAAACTGGAAATCTGAATCTTTAAATGGTTGTTCCGTGAATTTCGGCATTTGTTTGGCCGGTATCTTTCGAATCTGCTTTTCCTGTTCTTTGGGGGGAAGCGGCTGATTCGGGCAAGACGGATACTGCGGAGCTACGGATGCCTGTTTTGTTCCTAAGCTGAGATTAAGATCTCTGTCGATGATCTGAAGCACGGATACGAAATCTCCTGCATTGCTACAGTCCAGGCCATTCAATTTTGCGACAAGAAAGAAACAATCTCCGCCATATTCGGGATTACCGAAGTCTTTCATCTTATATGTGGCACTTCTGCGGTCATAATATATGTTGCAGGATGCTTTGCTATCCGAGTATAACGGATTGAGAAAGTTCCGTCCGACACGCCAGTTACATGTAATGTAATGGCGAAACACGTCCAGACCGTTATTGGTCTTTTTTAAGATCTCTTCCTTTTGCATATCTGTTCTTCCGGTTATTGGCTACTAAATCTTTTACATACTCCCGGTTGGATTTGATTAGTTTCTCTTCCAACATTCTTTTGATCTCTCCAACCTTGTAATAATGTTTGCCGCGAACGGTGGAGAATGATATATCTCCAGATGCTCTGAGGCGTTGGAGGGTACGAAGACTGACATGGAGATACCGACTCACATCATTGTTATCTACCCATATTTCATTTTCTTCCTGTTCGTCGTTTTCCCGACTGAGAATATAGTCGGCAACAAGGTGGATTTTGCCAACTAATTCTTTCCAGATTTTACTTTCGATGGTGATTACTTCCATACTATATTCTTTTTTACTTTATTTTGATTCCAGATGCAAAGATGATGGATTGAAATGAATTAAATTTATACAATGGTACCCATGTACATAAAATTTCTTTTTGTAAAGAACAATATATATAACTAGCTTATAGCCAATGTTCAACGAATGTTGTTTTGAAGTTATAAGTAAAAACAAAGTGTTTGTTCTATCGTATGTAAAAACTAGCAATGTATAGCCATATTGCTAGAATGAAAACTTGATTATCATGTGTCTTTGCGTAAAATCTTTATCTACAAAATGACAAATTAATAGTGAAAACCGGATATTTATACAAGGACTATTTTCTTTCTATATAGCAGAATAAATATTTGAACATAAATTAAATAGCATTAGGAGAATGTTATTAAATCAGATTTTCACTCGATTTCACTCTTTATGTTTTTGTCGATAATCTAAATATCTATACCGAATGTCTACGTGAAGCATTGATTAAATTCCAAGAATAAGAAACCGTAGATAATGAAAGGATGTTCGTTGTTAACTAATCTAAGTAAGTCCCAACTATAATCAGATTTTTTCTGAAGAGTATTGGGTATTCAGTTTTTTCTGAATGCGTAATGCATCTCCGTCATGCCAGTAGTATGTAATGGCTTTCGGGTAATATTCCATTTATCTGTGAGGCACCTGTCTAATAAACATAACCCTTTCTTTTGATTGAATGGAAGAGTTATCAACTGCATTTCATCCATTAAATCATTACTCAAAAGAAAGTTCACAATATCCGAGTTAATACCGGACAATAAAACAGATATTAATCCTTCTCCTTTTTGTTTGATTCTTTTAATTGCGGTTACTTGGTTATCGGTAATGAAGGTGACAGGGGCTTCAGGAGTAACGTTCGTATAGGACGACGCAAGAACATATGTGTGTGTCTGTCTAAACGGCCAATATCCATTACGTTGAAATATTTCTGCATAGTCAATGTCTGATGTCAGAAGATAGTCTGAATTACGGTAATGTTCAAGTATCCTGAAATGCTTCATGTAGGGGATGGTGACAGGTCCCGGATGAAGCCAGCAGCCATCCATGCTGATAAATGCAATGAGCCGAATTGTTTTCATGACTGACATGGTATAAATGAGAAAACTTAGCCTACCTGTATCTATATATAGGTACTGACATACCCATTTCCAATATAGGGATGCGCATACGCATTGTTTATGTTATAAAATAAACATAAAAAGCTTTTGGCATTTGTGTTTCTATATACTATTTCTATTCAAAGATATAGAATTGTCTTAGATCGAGCAACTTTTTTGCATCAAATTGCTTCATTCTTCTTCCCTTTGCATGTATTCTCTAAGTCTGTGTATCATTTTTTCCAGAAATGCAGTAGGTGATTTCTTTTTTATTTTGAGAGCGAGGTACGCATGATAAAAATCTCCGATATCTATGTTGAATATCATAGAAAATATGCGAGCTAGATCTCTTATTTCAACCTTACCATTATTGATACAACCTACAGTAAAAAGACCGTAAATCAATTCGACTAAAGCAGCCTTAGTTTCGGTCCATGTGTAATGAAACTGTAAAATCTTATGGAGTTCTTTTTCTCCTTTTTCCTTAAGAGCCTTATCATTCAATCTTTCAAAAAGATAATTAAACAACATTTCGTTTGAGATAATAATTGCAACTTTATAATCAAAGTAGGTCGAAAATCCTGTATCGGTTTCAAAAAAAAATGCTTCGGTAAACATGTTAACATCTTCTTGACCACGAGTAAAATAAAGTTTATCGTAGAGTGTTGATCCCGAACGATAATAACGATAAAAATCTATATCCTTGTTCAACTCGATCTTTAATCGCTCGACTTCATCTATGTAGTAGTTTCGTGCAGCGTCTCCGAAAAAAGGACATCCAGATTCGATCCGATAAACTTGATTAAAGAAAATTAGATGTGCTAAGATAACTGGCTTTTTATTCTTGAAAAAGTCAATTTCTTCATTAACGTTCTCAAAGGTATAGGTTATGACAAATTCTTTTAATTTAAACAATTCCGCTTTGATGAAATAAATCATTTGACGGGAATCGGTAATCGCATCGTTAGAATTCATGTCAATTGCAGCAACTTTGGCGTTAATGCTATTCATTGATGAATCAAAATAAGTTGATAGATCTTTCTTCATCTAATCACATTTATATTATTAAGGAATAACTATCGAGTAAACCAAGAAGCTAAACAACAACGGATTGTAGAGTCTAAAAAGTAAAGCAACAAAGTGTTAGATTTCATAGGAATAATGATATATTTTTAATAGCAAATGTGGAAATATTTCCACATTTGCTATTAAAAATATATCATTTAAATTTTATTTCCTCATTTACTTCATTTAATGCAGCTATAAAACCGTCAATTTCTTCAATCGTGTGAGTTGCTAAAACACTAATTCTAATTCTTGCTTCATTATTACTAACAGCGGGATAGCAAATCCCAATTGAGTGATATCCTTTTTGTAACAATTTCAATGAGATTTCTTTAACAAGGTAATTATTCCGTACCATAATAGGAATAATAGGAGACATAGTATTTTTTATATCATATCCATATTCTAATAGTTTTTCTTTCATATAGTTTGTGTTGTGCCATAGTCTTTCTCTAATTTCAGGATGTTCTTTTATAATGTCAATTGCTTTAGAAACAGAGGCTGTAGTTTGAGGAGTTGGAGCAGCAGAAAAAGTACTAGTTCGACAATAATATTTTAGATATTGTATAATTTTTTGGGATGCAGCTACAAAACCACCTACACAACCGAATGATTTACTCATTGTTCCCGTTAGAATGTCTACTTCTCCTAAAATATTAAAATATTCAGTAGTTCCTTTCCCTTCCTTGCCCATAACGCCAATACCGTGTGCATCATCTACCATTAGTTGAGCTCTGTATTTTCTAGTGATTTCAAGATAATTGGGTAGAAGCCCCAAATCTCCATTTTGTGAATATACTCCATCTATAATAACTAGTTTTGTATCATATTTATCCTTTACATTTTTGAGAGTCATTTCTAAATACTTTAAATCATTATGACCTATATTTTTTACATTTGTTTCATGTAAGCCATCATAAACGCTTGCGTGAATAAAGCTATCGGTTAATGCTATATCATTTTTACCTAGTAGCGCACTTAACACTCCGACATTTACACCAAATCCAGAAGTAAATATACAAGCAGCTTCATATCCCAGAAAATCAGCAATCTTATTCTCTAAATCGTGATGTAAACTAAGATATCCTCCTATGATAGGTGCTGCACAAGCTCCAGTACCATATTTTCTAATAGCTTCTATACCGGCAGCAATAGTCTCCGGATTTTTGGACATACCTAAATAATCATTTGAGACAAATGCTACAATTTCTTTTTTTTCATGTGTATAATTATCTTCTACAATCATTTTGGAATTGATACCTGTTAATGATTGCATATAATATGGTTGATGATGATCCTTATCCAATTGATCAATATACAATTGGAAGCGTTTGGCACGTTCTATGAAATTCAGACCTGTAATCTGATTAAAGTCCTTTAAGGAGTACTGTTCTTGTTGTGTCATTTTCGTTTGAAGTTTTAAGTTTATAATGTTGTTTTACCAAAAGTCTAATACCGCAACATTTTTTTATAGTGGATTCTATCATTTGGTGTGATACAGTAAAATAACACTATATTTTTTGATACGTAAAGAGTCGTGTGCCAAACCATTTTTTTAATAGAGAAAGAATGCAAGACTTCTTGAAGCCCTTCTATTTTATTTCTTCTATGCCAATAATTTAATGTTTTCTCTTCTAATGCAAAGAAAAGAAAAAACTAATTAAGCAGTACATCCTGTATAGTATTTAACAGAGCGTTAACACTAGTATATGAGTATCTGTTGATAACAACTTTGCTTTACTTAATGTTATGAAAGATATAAATTGTTGTTATGTAGGTATTTACTTTTACTTTTAGTCTTAATAGTTTCTGAATTTTAAATAACAATAAATTTGTTTTAGTTATGGATTAAAATCAACAGGAAGAAGTTGTGTCTATCGTTGAGTAATCTGTTGCGAATGAATAACGGGGGATGCTTAGACCTTTTAAGCCGTGTGAATTTGAAGCGACTCGTTTTTCTGTGTATCATGTGTGAATCTTTGAAGTAGTACTGCGTACTGTCAATTGGGTTTCCGATCGAAGAGTCTGGTTTGATCATTTTCTCCGCCGAGAGAGTAGTTTTGATTCACTAAAGAAGAGCATGATTGAGCCTATACACTCTTAAAATTAAGGTGTATATATCAATACCCTATTAAGAACTTAAATAACAATCTACTTAAAACAATATGTTTTTCATGATAATTAAAGGTATATTTTAAATTTATTTTTATATCTTCGTCTCTGTTTATTTTGTTTATAATAAAGTTAATTATGGCTGATAGAAAGCGGATAAGAAGATCAAAGCAGGATATAGAGAGCATTATATTGGAAGCAGCAAGCGATTTAATAATTGAGTCGGGGTTTAACAATGTAACAATTTCTTCCATAGTCCAAAAAGCAAAAATTGAACCTGCTGTGTTTTACAAACGTTATAGTGATGTCAATGATTTATTTGATAAATTAGTCAGAGAGTTTGATTATTGGTTGAATGATGCTTTCAATTTTGATCCATTAAATAACAAGCCTCAGACTAATTGTGAAAATCTACTGATTGGACTTATTGACTCCATTAATTCCAATCCTACAATGCAAAAATTATTAATTTGGGAACTTTCAGAAGATAACTATATAACAAGGCGTACGTCGGACAATAGAGAAAGACATTCCCAGCCTCTGGTTGATTATTTTGTGAATAACTATTCAGATCCAGAATTGGATATTAAGGTCGTGTCAGCCATTATTATAAGTGGAATTTATTATTTAGCGTTGCATAAAAATAGATCTACTTTTTGTGGAATAGATTTTGAGTCTAAAGAGGGTATATCTTTATTGAAAAAAAATGTTCATTTTTTAGTTAATCGAATATATTCAACTAAATACAACGATATAAATAATAGAAATATTGAAATAGCATGTAGGTTGTTAGCTGATAATGTTGATGCTAGAATTGTAAAGAATGCTACAGGGGTGTCTGATGCGATGATAGACAGGTTGTTAAATTCAGGCAAGAATTCTATTAATGGAAAACTGAGCAAAAAAAAGGGCTAATTTTAGCCCTTGCTTAGTATGCCCATTTAAGGTAAATTGCTCCCCATGTGAAACCAGCTCCAAAAGCAGTCAATATTATTTTATCATCCTTTCTTATTTTGGATTCTGCTTCATATAAGCATAAAGGGATTGTTGCTGAACTAGTGTTTCCATATCTATTGATATTAATAATAGCTTTATCTTCTAATCCTAAACGGCTACCTACTGCATTTATTATTCTAAGATTAGCTTGATGTGGGACAAACCAGTTTATTGTATCTTTAGTCAAATTGTTTCTTTTCATTATCTCCTCAGACACATTCGACATACAAGAAACAGCTTGTTTATATACAATTCGTCCATCTTGATATAGATAATGCATATTATTACTAACTGTTTCGTGAGATGCAGGAAACATTGATCCTCCGCCTTGTACATGTAAATATGGAGATCCTGCTCCATCAATATGGAGTATAGAATCAATAATACCGTGATCACTTATAGTAGGTTCCAGTAATATTGCACCGGCGGCGTCACCAAACAAAGGGCATGTTGTCTTGTCATTGTAGTTTGTGACAGAAGTCATTTTATCACCAGCAACAATTACTACCTTCTTGTATTTTCCGGTTTTAATAAAATTAGAACCAATTTCTAATGCATAAATAAAACCAGAGCAAGCTGCTTGAATGTCAAAACCTAATGCATTTTTTATGCCACATGCTTCTGCTGTTAGTGCCGCTGTTGAAGGAAACAGATAGTCCGGGGTGGTGGTCGCAAAAACCAAAACTTCAACTTCTTCTGGTAAAGTATTAGTCTTCTTCAGTAATTCCATAACTGCTTTCGTTCCCATATAAGAAGTCCCTTTTGCCTCACCTTTCAGGATATGTCGTTCTTTAATACCGACTCTTGTTGTAATCCATTCATTCGTTGTATCAACCATGAGAGATAAATCATCATTGGTGATAATATCTTTTGGAATATAGGCTCCAATACCTGTAATTGCCGCTTTTATCATATTCTTAAAAGTGGCTTCATTATTTTATTACAATAATGAAGCCTATATAATTTATTAAATATCAAACTCTCTTTTTATCATATCTACATAGTCGAGTTTTTCCCATGTAAATAACTCAACTTCGATTTTTACTGGTTCTAACGAATAGCGAGAAACGAAGGTTTTAGTGATTTTTTGCGGTGTTCTTCCCATGTGGCCGTACGCGGCGGTTTCGAAATAGATAGGTTTACGCAGGTGCAAACGTTCTTCAATAGCTTTAGGGCGCATATCAAATATCTTGCCTACAATTAAAGCTATTTCACTATCTGAAACTTTAACGTTTGATTTTCCGAAGGTATTTATATAGATATTCATAGGTTTTGCTACTCCAATTGCATATGAAACCTGTATTAATGCTTCATCCGCAACTCCGGCGGCAACTAAATTTTTAGCGATATGTCTTGCTGCATATGCAGCACTTCTGTCAACTTTAGAAGGATCCTTTCCGGAAAATGCCCCACCATCGTGAGCGCCTTTACCTCCATAAGTATCCACTATGATTTTTCTTCCAGTCAAACCAGTATCACCATGAGGTCCACCAATAACAAACTTTCCAGTTGGGTTAACATGATAAATGATATCTTCATTGAAAAGGTTATATATGTCTAATCTATATTTATATTTTTCTTTGATCCTCGGTACAAGTACATTTATTACATCTTGACGTATTTTAGACTGCATTGCTAAATCATCATCAAATTCATCATGTTGGGTAGAAATAACAATTGTATCAATTCTAAGTGGTTTGCCATTATCTGCATATTCTATAGTAACTTGAGATTTAGAATCAGGTCGAAGGTAAGTCATCAAATCTTTCTCATTTTTTCTTATTTCAGCCAATTCCATTAGAAGTATGTGAGATAGTTCCAATGGAAGAGGCATAAAATTATCAGTTTCCTTACTCGCATAACCGAACATCATGCCCTGATCTCCTGCTCCTTGATTTATTGGATCTTCTTTCTCTACACCTCGACTAATATCGCAGCTTTGTTCATGGATAGAGGAAAAAATGCCACACGATTTTGCCTCAAATTGATAATCACTACATGTATAACCAATCTTCTCAACAACATTTCGAGCAACATCTTGTACATCCACATAAGCTTTTGATTTTACCTCACCTGCTAAAACTATTTGCCCTGTTGTTACTAAAGTTTCACATGCAACTTTAGACATTGTGTCGTATGCCAAAAACTCGTCTAAAACAGCATCGGAAATTTGATCTGCAATCTTGTCAGGATGGCCTTCTGACACAGATTCTGACGTGAATAAATAACTCATTTTGAACTTTTTTAATTAATAATTATTTTACTATAATCATCTTTACCAATTGCTCTAATTGGGGAGATAAAGATGAAAGAACTTTTTGCCAGTCTGAAATGCCAGAATTCAATCTGTCTGACACTATTTTAAATGATGAGAATTTAATTCCGATATTATTACACACTCTTGCTAATGCCGCAACCTCCATATCAAAACAATTATACTCATTGGCTATATTATTAAAAATACTTCCTTGAATTATGTCTGCAGAAATAAAGAAGTCACTACTTAGTACTGAGCCTTTATAGTATTCGACGGGTGACATAATGAAGATTTTATCCAATTTAAAACTTGTGGAAACAAAATCCGCTCCAAATTCTTGGCATTTTGTCACAGATATAATGTCTCCAATATTATATTTGCTTGATCCACAGGTGCCTACATTAATGATATGGATACTGTTTAAATCAATGTTATTATCTTCATACAAGTGCCTTAGCAAATTAATCGCAGAATTTGTTTTGCCCACTCCTGTATATAAATAACTGACATTTTTCAATCCGTTTAGAAAAGAAAAATCGATTTCCTCTTTTAGTGCTGCTACGAATAAGTAATGCATAATTATTAGTCTTTAAACTTTATTATTGATGTTATTTCAAATTTGTCTTCAATATGTTTACGTCCATCCAGAGCTTCTAATTCAATTATAAAATTGATAAATATTTTTTGTACACCCAATTTTGATATCAAATCACAAGCTGCTGTAACAGTACCGCCTGTAGCTAACAAATCATCGTGGATCAGTACTATATCATCACTACATAAGGAGTCTTTATGAATTTGTATTCTATCTTCACCATATTCTTTTAAGTATACCTCTTCTAGTATCTCTCCAGGAAGCTTATTGGGCTTTCTTATAGGAACGAACCCTGCTCTTAATCTTGATGCAAGAATTGCTCCCATGATAAATCCTCTAGATTCTATGCCTACGACTTTTGTAATACCGTAATTATAGTATTTTTCGACTAATATATCTGTTAGTATATTAAGCTTATCAGGTTCTTTAATTAGAGTTGTTATATCTTTAAACTGTATACCTTTCTGAGGAAAATCAGAAATATTCCTAATACAATTTTTTAAATCGAGTAATTTTAACTCATCCATAATATTGTCAATTTGTTTTAGATATATACATACTACCTAGTATAATAAAATCGGTTACAAAGTTATCGATGGTTGTGTATGCTTTATGTATTCTATGATCTTTTTTTCATGTATATTATTCGTGTCTGATATATATGGTTGAAAATAAGCTTATTAATAGCGTGCGTATGTATTGCTAAGTGGTTTGTTTTTGTTTGAATTATATAATTTAATATTGAAATTGTATTATGGGGGTAATTTTACTGTTTTTTATATGCATAATATATTGCATATAATATATTAAACTATAACTTTGTCGTTAAATTCTTCAAGGTAGAGCATAATTCTCTACCGGCGACATGGCCTGCGGTTTCCTATTTTGGATAGATTTGGCGAGATTCTAAAATCAATAATTACAGCCAAATATAAGCACGACCTTAGTTTATGCATACTCTTCCTTATTATTATAGAAGGTAAGGATTAGCCATAATTACCCCAGAATAAATAACAATAAAACAAGTTAATATGAGAACAATCAATGATTTCGGAACTGATTATCAAACTAGAGTTATAAACGCAGTCAAAGCCTTAAAAAAAGGTCAAGGTGTTATATTATTGGAAAATAATAATATGGACACATTTAAAGAAGTCGGAATAGTTTATCCTGCTTCAACTATAGATGAGATGAACATGGCATCCATTCTAAATGAATGTAGCGATAATATATTATTCTGTTTATCCTCTAAGTCGTCCATAGCTATGCCGACTATATCCGATAACATAATTGATGATGGAGCGGTGAGCATTGAAGCATCTGCCTTTAGTCGTGTCATGACAATTATGTACAATATTGAACACCAGCGGAATAAAGGGGCTTTATTAAACTCAATTTTCATCTCTCCCTTTATTACAAAAGAAAATGGATTGTTAGGGAAAAGGGAAATAGAAGAAGGTAGTGTTGATATTGTTAAGTTGGCGAATTTGGGAAACGAATCTATCCTGGTTAAGCTCAGCAACTTAAAATATTCAGTGATCAATGAGCAGGATATTATAAGCCTTGTTTCGAGGTATAATTCGGCAGTTGTATATATTAATGATATATATAAGTATATAATAGACAATACACCAACTATAGAACGTGGTCAAACTGCACTCTTGCCAACTGAGTATGGTTTTTTTAAAACAATACCTTATAAAGATCTTACAAACGGTCTTGAGCATTTAGTTTTATTCAAAGGAGAATGGAAAGAAGACGATGCTGTATTAGTAAGGATTCATTCTTCATGTGCTACAGGAGATATATTTAGTTCATGTCGATGTGATTGTGGTAAACAGCTACATAAGTCATTAGCAATGATTGAAGAAGAAGGCTGTGGGGTTGTAGTGTATCTAAATCAAGAAGGAAGAGGAATAGGTTTGTGTAACAAAATTCACGCTTATAAGTTGCAAGATGAAGGCATGGATACAATTGAAGCAAATATAGCGTTAGGTTTTAAAGCTGATGAAAGAGGCTATGCTGTTGGGGCAAATATTTTAAAAGACTTAAAGATCAAAAATATTCGACTTATAACTAACAATCCAGACAAAATAAATGCCATGCAGAATTGTAGTTTAAATGTAAAAGCAAGAGTTCCAGTAGTTATATCGTCTAATGGATATGATGAACTGTATCTTAAAACCAAGAAAGAAAAAATGGGGCATTTTTTATAAATAATGTTTCTGTCAGCATTGTCTTTTTTTAATTAGATACCTAAATTGTGAAATAAGATGCGATTTATGCATATTGAATTGTTTATATTTATATATCTAATATTGTGGGATTAAAATATTCAAATAAAATATAGGTTCATTGAATACTGATATGGTCTAGTTAATTCATTGGTATTAAATGCATTAACTAGGCTTTTTGACTCTAACTGCAAAAATAAATTGATATTTATATAATACCATATTCGAAACCTCTACCTTTGTCAGGTAAGTATTATACCAAGTAGTCTATATATAATTTTGCCAAACTATATATTCCTATGTAATTAAATGTTTATATCTAATCTGTTAATTAAGTGTTTTGTCTGAAAGTTAGTTTTAAATTAAATAATTTATGAATATGGAAAATTATAAAATTATTGAATTCAATAACCCAGGAATAGACTGGTGCGGCTCTACTCAAGAGCTTTTCTCTAAGATAACAAAACTAAAGATCGATGGCTATCAACATGAGTATGGGCAAAATGTTATGCCAATGAGTTCACATGATTATTTTTCTTCACACATTATAATATGTGAGGAGAAAGATAATGACCTATTCCCTCTAGCAATATCTAAAGTAACAAAGTATAGTCTTTGTCAGTATTTTAATCAACCCTTTCCACCTATTGAGCTAGTAAGAAAAGGAGGGAATGAAAAACTTGCAGTTGAAATTGAAAGTATTATCAAAGATACCATAGATAAGTATGGGGAAATTACTTATGATTCTTCTTGGACTATTCGTCCGGATATTAGAAATACCAGAGCAAATACTATTGTAATACGAATGATGCTTGCTGAATGGATAAATTATCATATTGATTCAGCGCTAAACGATTTTCTTGTTTCCGCAACTTTAAAAGTTGGGACTGATAAGATATTCCTTACAACAGGATGTGAACCAATATCGGATGATCCTTACTACCAGTTGATTGAAGTTGATAACCAGAAGGCTATGATGTTACATTGCATGCATATATCAGATAAAATGCTGTATAATGCTAGTAAGTACCGTAGTCTATGGGATAATCGAATTGTAATTGGTGAACAAGTAAAGGTGCCCGTGAAACAGATAGTATAACTTTGAAAATGATGTATCATCTCATTTAAATATAGGAGACAATAAAATGAAATTAGTAGAAAAAGAATTAAATCGATTTAGAAAACAACAACTTCTTCCTTTTATGGGAAGGGATGGACTAATAAAGCTCAAAGACACAGCTGTTTTAGTGGTTGGACTAGGTGGTGGTGGATGTGCAGCAAGCTTACAACTAGCTACGTCAAATGTTGGAAAACTTATTTTGTGTGATTTTGATATAGTCGGTGAATCAAACTTGGGGCGTCAGTTTCTACATAATGAGTCCACAATAGGAATAGACAAGGTCGTTTCTGCAAAAATAGCACTTAAGGCAATAAATCCTTTTCTTGATATTGAAACAATCGCTAAACCAATTAGTGAAGACATTCTGAAGGAATTAAACAATAAATATGAAAATCTTGCCATATTTGTTGCTGTAGATAAGTTTGAAGCTCATTATTTGATAAATAACTTTTGTATACTAAATAATGTTCCTGCCGTACATATTGCTCAACTTGGCTATAAAGGATTTGTTTATACTTATGATCCTCAAAGAAGTACAACTTGTATTGAACATGCAATCAAGCAGGGTTTTAATAAAGATATTAATGAAAGTAGTTTTGATGCAGAAGAACAAGATTTGCCATATTTTGCTCCTATAATTTCTATTGTTTGTAGTATTGCAATAATTGAAATAATTAAAATGAGGATTGGCGCAAATGAAAAGTCAATGGCAAATATTTTTTGCATTTTTAGGGCTATAGAACATGAAGATATTTTTGAGACTAAGCAAACAGATAAGCCTTTCTTTGAAGAGCTTCAGTTGGTAGGAAACATTAATTGTTCGAAGTGTAATCAAATCAAATAATAACAAGGATATGAATAGCGATTTTATTTATGATGGGAGACAAGGTGGGTTTATAGAACAAACTTATAGCCTTTTGGGTAATCCAGAAATCCACGAGGATTTTTTTCAAAAGTACATAACGATTTGGATGTCAAGAGAATGTAATTCTAAATGTAAACACTGTTATCAGCAAGGTGATCCACGTGGACGGGGATGGTCGTATGAGCAGGCCGATGCTGTGACTGATTTGTTTTTGAAAGACGGTTATATTGTACATCCGATAGTAAATGAATGGCTACCTAGATATTGGGACTTTCTGAAAATCAAAAAAAAGTGTGGTTCTACGGAAATTACGACAAATGGTATTTTAATCACTAGTCGACATAAAGAATTTCTTCCAATGCTCCACGAGAATAATATCACAGATATAAAATTCACTATCTTTCCCAAAGAATGTCATGAATATATAACTGGAAGAAAACGAGAAAATGTCTTAACTGCGATAAATCTATCCTTAGAATCAGGATTTCGTATTACATTCAATTATGTAGTAATGAAGGACACGTTAAACCTAATTCCTAGTTTTGTAGAGGAAGCTTATAATTTAGGTGCACACGAGATATATTTCATGTATTATTTTTGTGTTGATCCTAAAAATAATATGTTTAGTCAAGTGCTTACTCCACAGGATATTAAAGTTTTTTGGAAATATTGGGCAGAAATCAACTCTAATCCCAAATATGCAGATATGAAATTTAGCAATATGGCGGCTTTCGGCCCAAATCCTATTGGAGATAATCAATATAAAAGGGCAGCAAAACACAAAAAGTATTGTCTTGCTGGAAATTGGAAACATCTCAGTTTCTTATATATGGATCCTGAAGGAAGAATATATCCATGTAACATGTTAAGTGGAGAAAAATATAAGATAGGCGAAATCTATCAGGATAACGAGGAATGGAAATATCGTTTTATAGAAAATGATTGGCAAAGTAATCTTAAAAGATTTAATAGGACTATTTGCGCTGGATCTTTAGAAACTAATAGAATTTTAAAAGAATGTAAGGTTATCTAATATTTGCTATACATTGAGGTCGATAGCTTTTTACTATTGACCTCAATGTTATTAGGATGTTTGAATATCATAATTTATTGTTTGAATGCTATTATATTTTTTGAAAAGAAATATCCATCTTTGCGTAATATAATTTTAGAATAACATGGAAAGAAATTACAAAAGTATTATTGCAAGCAAAGTAGATAATTTAAGATTTGACTACCTTTTAAATTTAGAGGGCAGTAAATTTAGGATTCTCAAAAAGGATAAAACTCAACCATTCTCTCCTTATACGAGGCATAACTATTACAAAATTAGCCTTTCAAAAGTGATTGGTAAGTTGAGATATGGGAATAAACTAATTAATATTGATAAACCTACTATTGCATTTTTTAATCCGCTCATTCCATATGCATGTGAAATAGATTCTAGCATAGGTAATGAGTTTGTATGCGAGTTATGTCTTTTCTCTCCTGATTTTATAGGACCGGATTTGACTAAATCGATGTTTCAAGATTCACCATTTTTTAGCAACAAACCAACTGTTACTTTGGATAGTTCATCATTTGATGAATGCTATCAGATTTTTATGAGGATACATGATGAATTTGAATCTGATTATATTTACAAATATGATCTCATCCGACAATATTTGTATGTACTACTTCATCATACAATGAAAATGTTATCCCCGGATAGGAGTAAGCTGTTCGGAAATGCAGCACTTAGAATTTCAACGCATTTTATTGATCTTTTAGAAAAACAATTTCCAATAGATTCTCCTTCAAAGCCTTTAAATTTAAAGACTGCTCAAGATTTTGCGAGTCGTTTATCTGTTCATGTTAATCATTTAAACCGGTCTGTAAAGGAAATCATGGGAATAACAACGACAGATTTGATTGTAAGTAGAATAATTCAAGAAGCAAAATCATTATTGCAATGCACTGATTGGAGTATATCTGAAATAAGTTATAGTCTTGGATTTGAATATCCATCTTATTTTGATAATATGTTTAAGAAGCATACTGGATTGAATCCAACTGCGCTTAGAACTAAATAAATCCGAACGACTCTACAATTAATTTTGTTAGTTTATCCAAAGATAGCATTTAATAAAATAAATTTGATATAATTACTTCCTTAGTATTAATACAAGATTAGATTAAAATAATTGACTAATCTTATACATATAATATTTAAACATGTAAAATATAAATATATGAAAATGAAGATATTTGTATCAATCTTTTTATTTGTTATTATTTTAATATCTTGTAAGAATAATGATAAAGAAAAAATTAAAAATAATAATACTAAAATAGATTATGGTATTATTAAACTAAATAAAGAAGAGGCCATTTTGAAACCTTCCTTTCCTATAACTATAAAAGGTCAAGAAGATGTAGAAATAAGAGCGAGAGTTGAAGGTTTTATTGAAAACACTCATGTTGACGAAGGTTCTATCGTAAAAGCGGGACAAATATTGTTTAAAGTAAGTTGTCCGCAAGCAGAGCAGGAATTTCGCAATTCAAAAGCAGCAATTTCGCGTGCTAAAGCAAAAATCAAAAATGCTAAAATAAATGTTACCCGTCTAAAAGAATTAGCAGATAACAAAATTATAAGTACAATACAGCTACAAACCGCAGAAAATGATTATGAAACTTCGTTAGCTGAACTTGAAAGTGCTGAAGCAGCCTATGAAAATGCGTCTGCTAAATTAGGTTGGACAAATGTGACTAGCCCAATTGATGGAGTTGTTGGTTCCTTGTACTATAGAAAAGGTAGCTTAGTAAATAGCTCAAATATTCTAACAACAGTTTCTAATATAAGAAAAGTATATGCATATTTTTCACTTAATGAGACTAAGCTTGTCGATTTTTTGAGTAAGTTTAAAGGTAAAACTGTGTCTGAGAAAATCAATAATTCTCCTGAACTTACTTTATTGCTATCCAATGGTTCTACCTATCCATATAAAGGAAAAATAGAAACAATAACAGGCCATATAGATACTTATACCGGATCTGCAAGTATACGTGCAGAATTCTTAAATCCTGAAGGTTTTTTAAGAAGTGGTACTAGTGGCCGTATTGTGATCCCTCAGAAAATAGATGATGTATTTATTATTCCTCAAAGGTCAACAATCCAACAGCAGAATAAAACAATGGTATATAAAATAGATAATGATACAGTAAGGCTAGTTGTAGTTTCTATAATACCTATTTCTGATGGGCAGAATTTTGCTGTAACACATGGTTTAAAGGAGGGGGACTATATTGCAACAAAAGGTATATTAGGACTTAAGGATGGGATTATAATTAAACAAAACTAATTAAATAGACATGCTAAAGATATTCATTGAGAAACCGGTATTATCGACTGTCCTTTCGATTATTATAGTGATTTTAGGGTTAGTTAGCTTAATAATACTACCTGTTGAGCAATATCCTTACATAGCTCCTCCTACTGTTCAGATTGAGGCACAATATCCTGGTGCAAATGCTGAAGCAGTAATGAATAGTGTTGTAATACCCATTGAGGAACAAGTAAATGGTGTGGAGGGTATGACTTACATGACTTCTACCGCGGCTAATGATGGTTCTGCAAATATTACAGTTTTTTTTCGACAAGATATAAATCCCGATATTGCTGCTGTTAATGTTCAAAACTTAGTGTCTAGAGCCAACTCTATATTGCCTCAAGAGGTTACCCAGGTAGGAATTACTGTTAAAAAGCAACAAAGTGGTAATATTTTACTTATTGCTGTTGAGTCTGCTAATCCTGACTACGATGATCAATTCGTAGCAAATTATGTCAATATAAACCTGCTTCCTCAGATCAAGCGAGTATATGGTGTGGGATCTGCTATTGTATATGGTCCTAAAGACTATTCGATGAGAATATGGTTGAAGCCAGATAAAATGTCAAGTTATAGCTTGAACCCTTCTGAAATAATTGCTGCTTTACAAGATCAAAATATTGAAGCTGCCCCAGGCGAATTAGGGCAAAATTCACTGCAAACATTCCAATACACAATAAAATATTCTGGGAAATACAAAACAGTAGAAGAGTTTGAAAACATTATAATCAGACATGAAAACTCTCAAATATTGAAGCTTAAAGATATTGCAAAGATTGATTTGGGAGTTATCAATTATGACGTATTTAGCAAAATTAATGGAAATCCAGGTATTATACTTGGCATTGGGCAGACGGCTGGTTCTAATGCGCAAGAGGTTATTGACAATGTAAAAGATGTGATAAACAAAACTTCTAATAACTTTCCTAATGGAATGAAAGTTTCTTATCTTTTAGATATAAATTCTTTTTTATCAGCTTCTATTCATAAAGTTGTTATGACTTTATTGGAAGCATTTGTGGTAGTTTTTTTAGTAGTATTCGTTTTTCTACAAAATTTTAGATCGACTATTATACCTGCAATTACAGTTCCTGTTGCTATTATAGGTACTTTCTTTTTTCTTCAAATTTTTGGTTTTTCAATAAATCTTCTTACCCTATTTGCATTAGTTTTAGCAATTGGAATTGTTGTAGATGATGCAATCGTAGTAGTTGAAGCAGTTCATAGCAAATTTGATTCAGGAATAATGGATAGCAAAGAGGCTACATTAGCAGCAATGAAAGAGATTGCACCGGCAATAATTTCAATAACCCTAGTGATGTCATTTGTGTTTATACCTGTTAGTTTTCTGAGAGGACCAACAGGGATATTTTTTAGACAATTTGGATTAACATTAGCCTTTTCTATTATAATATCTGCTATAAATGCATTGACTTTAAGTCCTGCTTTATGTGCTGTTTTTTTAACGAACGAACATGATAAGAAATCGAAAGAAAGTTTTATTAATCGTTTCTTTAGTAATTTCAATTTACTTTTTAATGCAGGAATAATAAAATACAGAAGTTCATTATATTTTTTAGGAAAGAAAGGTAACCGGTGGATAACATTGTCAATTATTGCAATAAGTTCCATTCTCTTGGTATATCTTATGAATATTACACCAAAAGGCTTTGTTCCTCAGGAAGATAGTAGTGGAATTTTTGGATTTATTATGCTTCCTCCAGGAGCCTCTCTTGAAAGGACAGACTCCATAGTCAATGAAGTAATAAATATTGCAAAAGAAGTTGAGTATGTGGATAATGTTGCTTATATATCAGGATACAATTTGATGATTGGAACAAATAGTTCATATGCTACAGTACTTATTAGAATGAAGGAGTGGGGGGAAAGGAAGACTACAATGAGCGATTTTATAGCTCTTATGACAAAAAAGACTGCTCATATTAAGGATGCTTCATTTATGTTTTCGGGGCAGCCTACATTGCAAGGTTTTGGAGCAAATCCTGGTGTAGAACTAAAACTTCAAGACAAAATGGGAGGTGATATTAATAAGTTTTTTGAAATCACAAATAGTTTTTTAGCTGAAATGAATAAAAAGGACGAAGTGTTTTTAGCAATGACAACATTTAATCCTTATTTTCCTCAAAAACAGGTAAAAGCTAATATTTCCAAAATAAAAGAAGCTGGTATAACTTTAACAGATGTAATGCAAACATTACAGGCTTATGTTGGAAGTATGTATATTTCCAACTTCAACTTATATGGAAAGCAATTTAGAATAATGGTTCAAGCTTCTCCGGAGTATAGATCAAAGATTGATGATTTGGACAAAATATACATTAGAACTAAAAAGGGTAATATGGCTCCTATCACAGAGTTTTTAAGTATAACAGATAAAACAGGAGCTCAATCCCTAACTCGATTTAACATGTACTCCTCAATCAGTATAGTTCTAGTTCCTAATATCTATAAAGGTTATAGTACTGGAGATGTTATTAATACAGTGAGTGAAGTTACAAAAGAAACACTACCAGATGATTATAGTTATGAATATTCAGGAATGACTAGAGAAGAAACAAACAGTGGAAATCAGACTTATTATATATTTGGACTCAGCTTGATATTTGTGTATTTATTATTGGCAGCTTTATATGAAAGTTATATTTTGCCGTTTGCTGTAATCATTTCATTACCTATAGGATTAGTAGGAGTCTTTATATTTATTTTGTTTGCACAAATTGGAGGATATTCCATATCGAATAACATTTATGTCCAAATATCAATTATTATGCTTATTGGTTTGCTTTCTAAAAACGCAATTCTTATAATCGAGTATGCAATACAGAGAAGAAAAAGTGGATCAAGTATTGTTGAATCTGCCGTAAATGGTGCAGTAGCACGGTTAAGACCTATACTAATGACTTCATTTGCTTTTATTTTGGGACTTTTCCCATTGGTTTTTTCGTTCGGGGTAGGACAAATTGCAAATCGTTCTATAGGTGTTAGTGCTGTAGGTGGAATGTTGCTTGGAACTGTAATTGGTATCATTGTGATACCATCATTATTCATTGTTTTTCAAATGTTACATGAAAAAATTAATAACTCTGCAAAATGAATAAAATTATTATCGCTATTATCTTCACAATATCATTATGTTCTTGCAAAGTTTGCAATGAATATCATCTGCCTAAGATTGTTGAAAAAGTTGATTTTCGAGATATTTATAGTACAGAAAATGAAATCTCAATTTCTGATATTTCTTGGTGTGATTTCTTTTCAGATCCGTATCTGTACAATTTGATAAATGAAGCTCTTTTAAACAATTATGATATGTTGATCGCATCTGAAAAAATCAAGCAAGCAGAAGCTATTAATGGCATGGCGCGGGCAGCGTATTTCCCTGATCTAGATATGTCGGCGAAGTTCGAGCAAAATAGATTAAGTAATATTAATCCTACAACTGGAGAACTTCAGAGCAATAAAAGTTTTGCGTATCATAAGGACAATTACTCTTTGGGTATAGTAACAAGTTGGGAACTTGATTTATGGGGGAAACTGAAACATAATTCAAAGGCTAAATATGCAGAGATGCTTAACAGTTATGTCGGGAAACATTTAGTAAAAACCTCGTTGATATCAAGTATAGCAAACTCTTACTATACTCTTTTATCCCTTGATAAACAACTTGAGATAACTGAAGAAATGATAAAATCTATGGAAGAAAACTTAAATGCTACTATAATATTGCAAGAAACAGGTTATTCAAATAGTGCAGCTGTAGAACAAACAAAAGCTCTTCTATATGAGACAAAAGCTACAATACCGGAACTAAAACATGATATATTTCAATTAGAGAATAGTATTTGTTCTTTAGTTGGTCGTATGCCAGAAAATATAATGAGGTCATCCATAGATAAACAACATTTTCCAAGTAAGATTTCAACAGGAATACCCATTAAGATGATTTCAAGACGTCCCGATGTACAAGAAGCTGAATTAAATGTAAGAATTGCTTTTGAACAAACTAAAGTTGCGAAAGCTAACTTTTATCCAGCAATAGTATTAAATAGTGGTACAATTGGATATTCATCTATAAATTCTATATCAAATTTCTTTTCTCCGGAAAAAATGTTCTTAAATATAGTAGCTGGTATAACGCAGCCGATTTTTAATAAGAAAAAAAATATAACTCAGTATAAGGTCGCAAAATCTGAACAACAAATTTCGCTTATCTCTTTTCAAAAAAAAGTTCTTGATGCTACCATTGAGGTTTCAAATATTTTTGATTTATATTTAACTACAATAGAAAAATATGATTTGAGAAATATTCAAATTGAAGCTTTATGTAAAGCTGTTAAGCATACAGGTCTATTAATGAGAGCTGGTGAATCTACTTACTTGGAAGTTTTAACGGCTCAACAAGGGTTACTAAAAGCAAAATTAGCACAAACTGCCGACCAATTACAAAAGATGCAAACAATAACTGATTTATACCATGCATTAGGAGGGGGATAAAAGATAAGGATGGGAGGGTTTAAAGTATCCTCCCATTCGTTAATTATGAAAATAAGTTATTATGAATATTTATTTTCAATTATAACAATCGAATTGCGAGTTGGTTTATGAGTATATTTGTCACTAACTTTGTTTAGTACAGCAATTACCAATATTACGAAAAAACATATCATAATAAGAACCTAATTGAACTTCTGTACCTATACCGAATGCGGATTTTAGAATTTGAGAGTACCCCAGATCTGTAACAAGTAAAGAGATAGCATTTAATCTTTCATCTGGAATACTATCTAAATTCTTTGATTTTAGAAAATTGTATATTATATCTTTTTCATGAATCAAATATTTTTCTAAAATTGCACTAAAATCAGGGTAATATATATTTGCTTGGGATGTCAAATGTAGAAAGGCCTTTTCTGACGATGTTGTTTCTAATTTAATAGTATCAATATAAGTAATTATTCTTTGACATGGATTTGCGTAAGATACAAAAAAGTTTTTCAAAGAATAATCATCTTTCGACAACGAGAAGAAATCATCTTTGAAATGTATGAAATACATATTGTCGATTACTTCTTTAAAAATATGAAGTTTAGAATCGAAATGGTAAAATATAGAACCTCTGGTACAACCTGTTGCCAATTCTATATCTTTGATAGTTACTCGATCAAGATTTTTACAAAGAAAGAGTTTAAGAGCCCCGATCAAAATTCTCTGATTTGTAGGAAGCATATCTGTGTATTTCATTATTATAGTAAATTGAGTACAGAACTATTCAAATTCCGATTGATACCCATAGGAAGGTTGTAAGTAGAATGAGAATAGTCTGTACTCTTTCTATTATCTATTTTGATATAGATAGACTACAATCTATACATTCTCACCTTGACTTACTAATAATTTCCTATGTTATCAATCCAAGTTGAAATGTAAAAAAACAGGAATGCTCATGCTATTTAAACATTCCACTGCAAAAGAACGAAAAAAATGGCAAATATGAAAGCAAATTAGCTGATTAATATATAACTTTTCTAATCAACAATATTCCTTATCTTCTTTCAGGATTTTAAAAGCATCTTCCTGATTGAAATATCAGTATCCATAATTTAACACAATAGGTTGTATATTAATTCTTTATAATTTAATTCTTCAAGCAAATAGTTTGACTTTTTTCAATACTTTGTTATGGTATTCTTATTGTTTGTATTCTTAGAAACGGATCTTTCCGTAAATATCTTTCTGAACCTTTCAATAACCAACATTACCGTAAGTAAAAAAATGGTTGATTTTTATGCACAATCAATATTACAATGGCATATATTGTAGACGTTGAGGGGAGTCCCTTTTATGTTCCCTGTATCATTTAGTGAAGGGTTATCGTATTAAAAGAGTATAAAGAGATTATTAAATTATAACTATTATCGGTGTGACGAACTGCGGTTTTGTGATCGGTTTATGGCTAATCAATACTTATCCTAATAGTGCGATTCCAAACTTGGCTCTTGTCAGTTTTCTTTAAAATCAATGCATTATATATTTAGGTGTGACCGAGATTTGATTTTGCTTTTTTCGTGAAATAGAAGCAATATCCAATGGATAAAAAGAGAATTTGGAATCATTGAGTAGGAAGAAAGATTATAAAGTATAAAAGGCTTTGGCGTTCATACCAAAGCCTTTTTTATGTTTGTCCAGCATGGTTCTATTCTAACAGGTGCAAGTCCTCAACACGCCCTGATAGTGGGTCCAGCCAAAGACAAGGGGGGCCATCGTGAGTAGGAATCTGGGAAGTCGGAGGCAAATATCTGACCTGACGAACAGAAACTTGATATAAGGCCCAAGAACGTGGATTAGTTTACAAAGCAAATCAAAGCCCGATAGCTATTCGGAACGTTCATGGTAAATCAAGCAGGTATAAGATGGAAGGAATAGAGTCTTAACTGGGGAGATCTCACAGACGTGCGGATGTTTTTTTCAGATGTACGGAGTAAAGCTTGCTGTGAGAAGTCAGCAGAAGCCACAGTAGAAACGGATACGAGTCTGCCCATGAAAAAAATGTATAGCAGGAAGTCTTACCAAGTATCGAAGGGCAGAACCTTATTGTAAGTGAGTAGTGAATGAATGTTACCTGATGAAAGAACGAATGCAGATAATGTCAACGAGTAGTGATCGCTGCCACGATGGTGTAGGACGGAATCCGAAGGCTATGGTGGAGTGCAGACTTTTCTTGGGATAATTGAAAACAACCTCACGGAAGTACGTTTTACGGAGAACACTCTACTGGAACAAATCCTTTCACCACATAACCTGAACAAGGCTTACCAACAAGTCGTGTCCAATCATGGAAGCGGGGGAGTCGATGGAATGGAAACCGAGGCACTCTTACCTTGGCTCCGGCTTCACAAAGAAGAGTTGTCGTCAGCCATTAGCCAAAGTAAATACCGGCCTAATCCCGTCCTTCGTGTAGAAATCCCCAAGAATGACAGCAAGAAACGTCAACTAGGCATTCCTACGGTAGTAGACTGTTTTGTTCAACAGTCTATATCACAAATTCTTTCTTCCCTGTACGAGCGATAATTTAGTGATTCCAGTTATAGGTTCCGTCCTCATCGGAGCTGCCTTGACGCATTGAAACAAGCTCAAATTTATAAAAACTTCATGTACCGTATAGCAACAGTATTGGCTGACCTTATCTCGGAGAATCGCCGCTGACCCAAAGAATCTGAGAGGTAACCTTTATAAACTATGGAGCCGTATGGGTTCTGGCTGTTACTTTCCTCCATCGGTTAAGCTGGTTGAAATACCGAAGAGCACTGGTGGTAAACGTCCATTGGGTATCCCGACGGTATCTGACCGTGTAGCTCAAATGGTTATAGTAATGCTGATAACTCCATCTATCGAATCTTATTTTCATGAGGATTCTTATGCCTACCGCCCCCATCGCTCGGCTCTTGATGCTGTAGGTAAAGCTCGTGAGTGTTGTTGGAAGTATGCATGGGTTTTGGACATGGACATCAGTAAATTCTTCGACACGATAGACCATGAACTACTGCTGAAAGCCTTGAAGCGGCATACTCAAGAAAAATGGGTATTGATGTATATAGAACGTTGGTTGAATGTTCCTTATGAGAAAGGAGATGGAAGTCAAGTAGACAGGGTTCTTAGGGTGCCCCAAGACAGTGTTATAGGTCCGATTCTAGCGAATCTGTTTCTTCACTATATCTTTGACAAGTGGATGGAAAAGAATTTTCCCCGTGTCCCATTTGAGAGATATGCTGATGATACGATTTGCCACTGTCATAGTCTTAAACAAGCTGAGTATATGCAAGCAATGATTCAACAACGATTTGAGTCCTGCAGGTTGCGGCTCAATGAAGAGAAAACGAAAATCGTCTATTGCAAAAGTAGCCGCCAAAAGGAGTGCTATCCTAATGTGACTTTTGATTTTCTTGGATTTACGTTTCAACCTCGGGAATCGGTAGATAAGTATGGTAACCGTTTTATGGGTTTCCTTCCGGTTATCAGCCAAAAATCAATGAAGCGAATCAATGAAACGATACACAGTTGGAACCTGAACAGGCATTCAAATCTCACATTGGAACGCCTTGCGGCTGATATAAATCCTATTGTACGAGGTTGGATGACTTATTATGGTAAGTTTTATCCTACCCGTTTGAAGTGGTTTATGCAGACGTTGAACGGACGTCTAGCCCGTTGGGTAATATGTAATTCGAGCGTTATAGACATCGTTTCTATCCTGCTCAAGAATGGCTTGCCCGTATTGCAGAGAAAGAGGGACTTGTCTTTTACCATTGGAAATGTGGCGTTCTGCCAAGATTTACCAATAAAGAAAAGGTGAGTTTTCAATTGATAATGGTTAAATAAGTAAAGCCGTGTGAAGCGAGAGTTTCACGCACGGTTTATTGAGAAGCTCGAAATGAAATTCCCCTTGTTTACTCGGCGGTCGGAAAGCGAAAGTAGGAAGAAAACTACTTCGTTGTCCTCCTACTCGATTGGGGTATCTTCTGTTCACGGTTATTGTTGTAATAAATGCGCCAGGTTCGGATCATTCTTTATACGTTCCAACTCATCCTCTACTATTTGCTTACATTCCGCTTTGATACGGTCGTAGTTTTCCTGTATCTGCTGCTTCATGGTATTGTTTCCGTTCTCGTCCGTAAAGTCAATAATTTGAGGGATCGGTTTGTAGGCTTTGGTCTCAGCTTTGACTTTTTCATTATCCACTACAATTTCACAGTGGAAGATTTTTTGTTCTATCCGTTCGTCAAAATTGTCAGCTACCGAACCTACGAATATTCCTTGTGTCAGATTAGAAATTTTACTGGCAGGTATCAGGCTGTCCATCTGGGTACTGATGGAAGTTGACTTGTCATTGCTGTTGATCGTTAATGATTGGCGCTTCTGCAATACTTTCCCGAATCGTTCGCTTAGCGATTTTGCCGTATCTGCGACTACCTGACCGGAAAAAACATTACCGACCGTATTGAAAATTACGGCCGCCTCTTTGTCACCGTAATCTCTCTTTAGCTGGGAAAGGTCCTGAAAGCCGAGGCACACGGAAACCTTGTTGCTTCGTGCCGTCGCAATCAGGTTATCCAAACCCCGAAAATAGATGGTGGGTAATTCATCAATGATTATACTGGATTTGAGCTGTCCTTTTTTGTTTATCAACTTGACTATACGTGAGTTATATAATCCCAATGCGCAACCGTAAATGTTCTGGCGATCGGGGTTGTTGCCGACCACAAGTAATTTGGGCTCTTTGGGATTGTTGATGTCCAAAGTGAAATCATCCGCACTCATCACCCAATATAATTGTGGAGATATCATGCGGGAAAGAGGAATTTTGGCCGAAGCGATCTGGCCCTGGAGCTGATCGGCTGCACCTCCCAACCAGGCATCGAGGAAAGGTGACAAATAGTTTTCCAACTCAGGATAACTTGTCAGAATAGGGAAAATATCTTCGTACCTTTTATTCAAAAATTCAATCGCATGTGGAAATGTGCAATACTTTCCTTCTTTGTAAATCTTTAAATACCAGATGATTGCGGCAAGTAAAATGATAGGTGACTCGACAAAAAAGTCCCCCTGTTTCGTGATCCAGGTCTTGTTGAGGTTAAGCATGATGGTATACGCTGCCTCATAAGCGTCCGAGATATCGGTCATAAACCGGGGACTTAACGGATTACATCTGTGACTATGTGAAGGATCGTCGAAATTAATCACATAGAATTTGGGTTTGACCTCATACGCATCTAAATGGTTGAGCAGATGGTTGTAAGCTATGGTGGAAAGATCCGGGAATTTAAAGTCGTAAATGTATTGAGTATATCCTTTTTCTATTTGTTGTTTTATGAATTGATTTACAACCGCATAGGACTTTCCGCTCCCCGGACTTCCAATAACGATGCAGGCTCGTTGAGGATTAACTACGTTTATCCAGCCATCGTTCCATTTCTTTTTATAATAGAAACGGGTCGGCAGGTTGATGGAAAACTCGTTTTCTATCAGGCGCGTTTCCTGGGCAAAACTTTCATTTTCTACATTAAAGACATCTTCCATCAAGTCCGTTTTCATCAGACGGGAAATCCAGATGCCTGCAGCCAATAAACAGAGATAACCGGCTGTCATTGTGGAAATATAAAGGACGGAATTACCTATTTGGGACAAAGGAAGTCCCAATATCCACCAATTCAGGAAGAATAAGATAAATCCTGCTGTCAAGGCGATATAGATCTTATTCCAGGTAATGTTCTCATCTTTTACTCCTTTCGATCCCAGGCAGGACAATCCCAGCATGAGTACACAACCTAATTTAGTATATATCATGTGATTGAAAAGTCCGGTTGTTCTTTGAAAGTTCATCAGGATCTTGTCTACTACCCTGATAGTTACATTCCATTCTAAAAAACTCTGGTAACAATACCAGTAAATATGAATAACTACAAATATAATGCTTATGGCACGCATAAAATCCATGATTTTTGCGAGTGCTCTTAAATCATCTTCCTGTTGCATTATAAATTTGGATTTAGTGGTGAAAAATTAGTCTTGTCTGCCCGGGTTACGTTTCTTCTTTTTCCGTTTCTTGCGAGGCATCGGCTCATCCGTCGGGCTACCCGGTACCGGTGCAAAAAGACTGATCGCATCGCCTTCCGGTGAAGTAGTGTGTTCCGAATCACTACCCGGAAAATCCTGAAGAGGCTGGCGAGAGTTATCTCTACAATCCGTCCGGGAGTCGTTGGTTTGCCAATCATCCGACCTACCGGAAGTGAGAAAAGGTTCGACCGCATCAGGGTGAGTAAGCACTTCAGTCTCCGGAGGAATATTATTTACCAGCCAATCGTTGAATTTGTTGGCGGAATAATCTTTCCCTAAAAGAGAACCGTTCATGACCTGGCGACTATTATGGTTAATGAAAGTCACGCCGTAGATACGCCCCGACTCGTTCCTGCGGAAAACGACGTCGAGATGCTGTGAGCGAAGTTGGCAGCGAAATTCGTTTTCTGTAATGGCCGATGTCATTGCTTGTGCGACTTTGATACGACACCGTTCTACTTCCCGTTTCCCCTTGAGGGATTTAAACAATACGACATTATCCTGCATTAGTAACTTTAAAGCCGAATATCCCGGAGCTTTGCCAAATAAAGAGGATTTTAACGGCGGTCCATATTTGTTCCCATCCTTATCCAAGGCAGAGTAAATCAAACCATTGTATTTCCTACCCTTGCTTTCTCCTTTTACTTCTTCTACCGCAATATTATATAAGGAGAGCAAGGCGCGATATTCACCTATGGTCCGGAACCTGTACATGTCCATGATGGGGGCGAGTATATTGGAAATCTGATGTTTCAGATTCCCTTTTGTCGTATCTACCGGAGAGAACTCCCACTCTTCCTGCGGATTGTTTGTATTTTCAGCCGGATGTAACCGGTATTTCCGTTCTATATTTTGGGTTATCTCTTTGCTGCGGAGATGCTCGAAACTATCGTCGATTTTCTTTCCGTTACTGTCGACACACAGCGAAACGATATGGATATGGTGCCGATCGATATCCTCGTGTTTGTATATCACATAAGGCTGGGAACCGTAGCCCAGTTCCTGCATATATTGTTCTCCTATTTCAAAAAGCTGCTGATCGGTCAGTCGGTCATCAGGATGCGGGTTGAGCGATATATGTACCACCGGATTCTCTGTTCTGTAATGTGAGGGCATCCAATTCTTAAAATCCTCCATACAGTCACTGATACGGAACTGACCATCCAGGGGCTGATTGATGATATTCGCTCCAAGTACCTTTCCCACCCCTTCGTCTACCTTTTCCTGATTGTATGTCAGTGCTCCGTACAAGGAGCTTCCTTTGCTGATCCTGGCAATCATCGGTTCTTCAATTCTGTGGTTAACTCTATTATCTTACGACTGTTCTCTATCAATTCTTCGGTCACCTTTTCCAGTTTATAAAGAAAGGCGAGCGCTTTCTTTTCCGAAAAGTTGCAGTTCAGGGCATGAACAACCTGGTTATAATTCACGCCGATTGCACGAAATTGCGCAAAGAGAGCTGTGAGTTTCCCTACATATTCGATTGTTCCGCGATCCGTTTTTACTACCCGGAATTCGTTGGAAAAGACACGGGCTGCAATGAATTGGGATTTGGACTGTACGCCGGATTCTTCCCAAAGGGAAAGGAAACGGGCATTTTGTTCGGACGTGAAATTGACGGAATAACGATGCAATACTGTATCCGGCTTGGGTTTTCTTCCGGCCTTTTTCTTTCCGGAATTCTTTTTCTTTTCTTCTTCCATAAGAACTTCTTTAAAAGGTGAATAATTCAATTAAAAATCGGTCAGACATATTCGACTTCGGAGAATATGCCACCCCAATCGGGGGAAGCGTTTTTGCTGCAGAAAGTATTTTATGCAGCAAAAAACACAGCTTGCTATTTGCGTTGTGCAAATAGAATCCATCCGTCCCCGGACGGATTTGGGTTAGCGTCATAAAAGACCTGTTCAGCATGTGCAGATCGTTGCTACAAATCGGATTCCTGCTAGCCGGATGCAAAGTAAATAGGTAAATAAATGACATTTGCTATGGTGTAAAACGCAAAGAAACGCAACTAAAAGCATAAGGTAACAACAAAGTGTTCAATGTGTTATATGGAAGTTGTTTTCTGTTTTTCTTTGCCTGAAAAATATAGGTGCAGGTATGGAAATAGATAGGGAAAGATGGTTATATGCATGTCGGTATATTGATCTATTTGTGCGTTGGTACGTTGCAACGTACCAACGTTTGTATGTACCAACGTATGTCCCCAAATACATTCAGATAAACAGCTTTAATTATGTATGTATTTCCGGACAAACAATTGTATGTACTGACGAATATAACTATTTCTTTTCGTATATGACTACATGTGTCCAACTGGATAATTGTCCATACGCATATACTTTCCATTATACAACCAAACGCACCTATTTATCACTATTCGTAACACTCCAAAAAAAAGAAAAGATGGAAAAAAAGAATCCTGTTTACGTTGCCATCTCCACCCAAAAGGGAGGGGTCGGTAAAACAAGTTTTACCGTATTATTAGCCAGTCATTTTTATTACCGTTCCGGTTATAACGTACTTGTGATCGATTGCGACCGACCTCAATATTCTATCATAGAAATGAGAGATCGCGATAGCGAGGTCGTGATGAAAAACGATTATTACAAGCGAATGGCGTATAACCAGTTCCGGGAACTGAACAAGAGAGCTTATCCTATTGTCCGCGCCAAAGCGGAAGAGGCTATTGAGGTTGCAGAAGAACATATAGAGAAATCGGAACAATCGTTCGATCTGGTTCTTTTTGATTTACCCGGTACAGTTAACTCAGCCGGTGTACTGAAGACCATAGCGAAGATGAATTATCTGTTTTCACCCATTTGTGCAGACAAGCTGATCTTGACGAGTACGCTTTCATTTCTGGATACGCTGAACAAAGAACTGGTCAGCCGGGGGCAAACGGATATCAAAGGTATGTATCTCTACTGGAACCAGGTAGACGGGAGGGAGAAGTCAGAACTGTATGCTATCTATGAAAAAGTTATCGGTGACCTGGGGCTACATCTGATGAAGACGTTTGTACCCGATACCAAACGATTCAGAAAAGAGATGTCGGAAGGTGCCGGAAAAGCCGTTTTCCGTTCTACATTATTTCCCACGGATCGTCGCTTGATGAGGGGAAGCCGACTGGAAGAACTATTCGACGAGATTAAATCAATATTGGAGATATGAATATGGCAAAAATAGGACTATTAGATGTAGACGGGCACCACTTCCCCAACCTCCCCCTGATGAAGATCGCCGCCTATCACAAGAAAAAGGGAGACCATGTGGAATGGCTCAACCATTTAGATAAATATGATATCGTTTACCAATCGAAGGTATTTACTTTCTCACCGGATTCGGATATCAGTGTGCAGGCACCTGTTGTCTGCAAAGGAGGAACCGGTTATAATATCGGAAGCAGACTACCGGATGATATAGAACGGACACAGCCCGATTATTCCATATATCCCATGTTCAAATTCAGTATTCAGTTCTTCTCGCGAGGGTGCATCCGACAATGCCCCTTCTGCATCGTCAGGGAGAAAGAGGGAATGATTCGTCCTGTCGAGCCGATGGAGCTTAATCCGGCAGGTGAACGTATGGAGATTCTTGATAATAATTTCTTCGCTAATCCGGAATGGCGTTCTGCGGTGAAATGGATCGAGCGGTCCGGACAGCGGATCAACCTTCACGGCGTCGATGTAAGAATTATGGATGAGGAACAAGCCTATTGGCTGAATCGTATGAAAATTGCCGGTTCGATACATATTGCCTGGGATTTTCCCCAAGATCCAGTTCTTCCGAAGATCAAGGAGATGTTAAAGTATATCAAGCCCTATAAAATAATCTGCTATGTTCTCATAGGTTTTAATTCTACTATCGAGCAAGATTATGGGCGGGTTATTCAGCTGAAGGAACTGGGAATACGTCCTTTTGTGCAGCCCTACCGTGATTTCAATAATCAACGGGTTCCGACAAAGTATGAACGTGATTTCGCCCAATGGGTGAACAAGAGAGAGATCTTCAGTTCCTGTGATTTTAAGGATTTCTCACCGAGAAAAGGATTCAAATGTAAACATTATCTCACACCCCATTTATCTGATATAGAATGAAAAAGTATAAGATTAAACAATACCCGCAAAACAAGGATATGTCTTTGGATTCACTTTCCATTGAACAAATATGGATCAGAGACAGTATGAACTCGATCCAGGCAATGCCTGAAGATACAACTGAAAAAAGAAAGTGCAAGTGTTGTGGAAAAGAGCTTCCGGCCAGTGAATTTTATTTCAAAAACAGTGAGCGTACAAGACTGGATACAACTTGTAAAGACTGCCGGTTGAAAAATGCCGGTATCCTGACTGTCGGAAAAGTAAGGTTCAGCAAGGCGCTATTGAAGAAGAACTTCAGAAGGTGCTCCATCTGTAAACAGATACTTCCCTTAAGTGAATTCAATCCGAGTTCAAATAGCTATGGGGGATATGCCAATACCTGTAAGGAGTGTAATGTTACATTAACCAAGTATTACCGTCAAAAACAACAATTGAATCCGGGACGATTCTATCTCCGGCAATATGGATTACGTAAAGGAATCAGCAACTTTACGGACGAGGTATACGATGAACTCCGGCAAGAGATAGAAGATAAGAGAGCGGAACGTTATTTTATTGATGGTAAGGGGTTCGTGACGGTTTCTGATTTTGCCGATTATATGCTCTCCGCGTATGGAATACCTGTGACTACCACTAAAAAAAGGATAACGGAAGGGTATACTACGGAACAATGCCGGTTAAGTAAAAAAGAGGCACGTAGCCGGGTGCATACTAAAGGAAACATAGTTGTTACCGATACCCTTACGGGAAAGATATTCCACTTTAAAAACACTCGTGATGAGGGATTGAGAAAGATGTTCTCCACCTCGGCGATCACCCGTTGTATCCGGACGGGCGAACCTACTAAAATCACTCAATTGTCCAAATATCCCAATCCATGTACCATTCAAAGAATAACAGAAAATGAAAGAAAAGAATAAAGAAGCTATCGACGAGCAGTATCTGATTTCGATGATGGCTAAAGAGGAACCGGCCCCTACCATTCTTCCTGTCAGCCGACAGGAGGAAACAGAACCGGAAGAGAAAAAAACTGAAGCTGTTCCTTCCCGTAATAATCGTGACGGAACAGAAGGACGGAAAAAGAAAAAACAACCGACGGGTGATTACGAAGAACTGTTTCTGAAAGGTTCTGAAGAAACAGCCCGATATGGCAAGACAATCTATATCCGAAAGGAATTCCATGAACGTATCCAACGTATCTGTCAGGTGATCGGAGAGAATCAAGTGTCGCTTTACAGCTACATTGACAATGTGCTTTTACATCACTTCGAATCCTACAAAGAGGATATTCGTGATGGATATGAACGAAAACAGAAACCTATTATTTAGAGAAAGGAGAAAATTATGTTTGTCGGATTTATTATCGCACTGGCTATGTATTATTCGCTACTGGCTATCTGGTATCTTTCGCGAAAGGGAGACACTTCCGTTCCTCCCGAGAAAAAAGCAAAAATATCCACTTTGGAAAGCCAAATTATGGGTGAAAGCAGCTATGTAAAACGCAAAGAAACGCAGGTATGTGCAAACGCTACTACGAACGGTAAACCTGTTGAAAATGAGTATATATTTGTCGAAGAAAGCGATGCGGAACCTGTGATTTCTTCGTCCTTAGAAGAGGATAAAAATGAGGATTCTTCCACTATCGTGATTCCATTTGAAAAGTTGGACAAGGTATTTTCCAGTACAGCGGAAAATGAGACGGATGGAAGAATTACAGAAGAGGAAGCGGGCGACTTTTCCAAGGAAACGGATCATGACCCGGATGAAGAATTTGACGAGGATTTTACCGAAGAGTTCGATTCGGAGGAGGATGACGAACCTGCACCCACTGTGGATTGGGAAGAAGAGGAAGAGAGGTTGAGAGCCTATCAAGCCGAAGATGACGGAGATCTGAATCTTGCAAGCGGGGTCAGCTTTGAAGAACTGGAGCGGCTCGACCTGATTCTGAAACAACCGGAGAACCCGGTAGAGGAAATAGCAGAAGCCGGAACCATACTGAATAAAATATCAGGAACAGAACTTTTCGAGCATGTGCTATCGGCTTTGCCGGACGCTCTTGAAAGGATCTCCAAGCAGATAGAAACGCAAGTAGCTATTAGTCGTGCTGAAAAGAAAAAGATTCCGGAATGGATGAGTTTTGATATAAAGAATTACATATAGAATTAATTTAATTTATAAACAATGAAACAGAGAGATTACGGATAAGAAAGTGTTCCACCACTAAATCCAACATTATTATTAACTCTGCTGAAAAGCCTATCCAACTTTTCAGTAAATACAATTATTTTATGAACAAGAAAATCCTTTTTTGTGTAGTCATCTGCCTGATGGCTACCTCTTCTATCTATGCCGTCGGAGATGGTCAAGCCGGTATAACAGAGGCTACTAAGATGGTCACTTCCTATTTCGACCCGGGGACAAAGTTGATATACGCGATCGGAGCTGTGATCGGTCTCATCGGAGGCGTTAAGGTATACGGGAAGTTCTCTTCCGGTGATCCCGATACTTCGAAAACTGCCGCCAGCTGGTTCGGCGCCTGTATTTTCCTTATTGTGGCGGCTACTATATTGCGCTCATTCTTCTTATAAGGTAGAAACATATATTATGCAATTAATATAAATATATGTCTAAATATTCTATTAATCGTGGAATAGGGAAATCTGTCGAGTTTAAAGGATTGAAATCCCAATACCTCTTCATCTTTTGTGGCGGGCTGTTGGCTGTATTTGTCGTATTCGTAATCCTTTATATGATGAATGTGGGCCAGTGGATTTGTATCGGGTTCGGAAGCATTACCGCTTCCGCCCTGGTATGGTTCACTTTCACTCTCAATCGTAACTATGGGGAACACGGACTGATGAAACTGTTCGCCAAAAGACAGCACCCCCGATATGTCCTTAACAGCAAGGCGATTATCCGACTATTCACCCCTAAAAAAGAGAAGAAATGAGAAATATCTTTAAAGCTGCCACTTTGGAAAGCAAGTTCCCTTTGTTGTCCGTCGAAAACGGGTGTATCGTCAGTAAAGATGCGGACGTAACTGTTGCCTTTCAGGTTGAACTACCCGAACTGTTCACTGTGACGGGTATCGAATACGAATCCATTCATTCGTCCTGGCTGAAAGCTATCAAGGTACTTCCTACCTATAGCATAGTGCATAAACAAGATTGGTTCACAAAAGAAAGCTATGAGCCCGATGTGCAAAAAGACAATCAGAGTTTTCTCAGCCGTTCTTTTGAACGTCATTTCAATGAGCGTCCGTTCCTGTATCATACTTGTTACCTCTTTCTGACGAAAACGACTAAAGAACGTAGTCGCCAACAGAGTAATTTCAATACGTTGTGCCGGGGATTTATTGTTCCGAAGGAAATTCGGGACAAGGATGTCATCCATAAATTTCTGGAATCGATCGGACAATTCGAAAGTATCATAAACGATTCGGGATTTATCAAACTCCGTCGGCTGACCTCTGAAGAGATTACGGGAATGTCCTCAAAGGCCGGGATCGTGGAAAAATATTTTTCCCTGTCACAGAGTGATACGACCGTTCTGAAAGATATTCAGCTAAATCCTGAGAATATGCGTATCGGTGATGATATCCTTTGCCTGCATACCCTCGGTGATACGGATGATTTGCCCGGAGAGGTGGAAACACATACCCGATATGAACGACTATCGACTGATCGCAGCGATTGCAGGTTGTCTTTTGCTTCGCCCGTCGGAGTCATGCTGTCGTGCAATCACATTTACAATCAATTCATATTTCTGGATGATTCAACGGAAACCCTGAATAAGTTCGAGAAGATGGCCAAAAATATGCAGTCACTTTCGAGATACAGCCGTTCAAACCAAATCAATAAGGAATGGATCGATGAATATCTTAATGTGGCCCATAGCCAAGGGCTGATTCCGGTACGTTGCCACTGTAATGTGATTGCCTGGTCGGATAACAGTGAGGAACTGAAGAATATCCGTAATGAAGTCGGTTCTCAGCTCGCCCTTATGGGGTGTAAGCCCCGGCACAATACAGTCGATACTCCCGTACTGTTCTGGGCAGGTATTCCAGGTAATGAAGGAGATTTTCCGGCAGAGGAATCTTTCTATACGTTCGTTGAACAAGCCCTTTGCTTTTTTAATGAAGAAACGAATTACCGGAACAGCCTGTCCGCTTTTGGTATCAAAATGGTTGACCGGCTCACCGGAAAACCAGTACATCTGGATATCTCCGATCTACCGATAAAGCGTGGTATCATCACCAACAGAAATAAATTCATTTTAGGACCTTCCGGAAGTGGCAAGTCGTTCTTTACCAATCACCTGATGAGACAGTATTACGAACAAGGAGCACATGTCTTACTCGTCGATACCGGTAATTCTTACCAGGGTTTGTGCCAACTTATCCATTCTAAGACGAATGGGGAGGATGGAATCTATTTCACGTATACGGATGCAGATCCCATTGCCTTCAACCCGTTCTACACCGATGATGGAGTCTTTGACATTGAAAAACGGGAAAGTATCAAAACGCTCATATTAACTCTCTGGAAAAGAGATGACGAGGCACCGTCACGGGCGGAAGAAGTTGCACTCTCCAATGCTGTGAATCTATATCTAAAAAAATTGGAAACAGATGTCGTACAGGAACCCTGCTTTGATTCTTTCTATGAATTTATCCGGGACGAATACAGCCTTCTGCTCAAAGAAAAGAAAGTCCGTGAGAAAGATTTTGACCTGGCTAATTTTCTGAATGTGCTGGAACCCTATTACAACGAAGGTGAATACGGCTATCTGCTAAACTCCAAAAAACAGTTGGATTTATTGTCTAAACGGTTTATTGTCTTTGAGCTGGATGCCATAAAAGATAACCGGGTGCTATTTCCCATTGTTACCATCATTATTATGGAAACTTTCATCAATAAAATGCGGAGATTAAAAGGAATCCGTAAGATTTTATTATTGGAGGAAGCCTGGAAAGCCATCAGTAAGGAAGGTATGGCCGAGTACATAAAGTACTTGTATAAAACGGTCAGAAAGTACTTTGGAGAGGCAATCGTTGTCACCCAGGAGGTTGATGATATTATCGCATCCCCCGTTGTCAAAGAGTCCATAATCAACAATGCCGATTGTAAAATTCTTCTAGATCAGAGGAAGTATATGAACAAGTTCGACTCTATTCAGGCTCTATTGGGATTAACCGACAAAGAGAGAGCGCAGATATTATCAATTAATCTAGCCAATAATCCTTCTCGACTTTACAAAGAAGTCTGGATCGGACTCGGAGGCACACAATCCGCGGTCTACGCAACAGAAGTAAGTGCTGAGGAATATCTCACGTATACCACTGAGGAAACAGAAAAACAAGAAGTATTCGCCCTTTGTGAAAAACTGGGCGGTAATCTTGAATTAGCTATCAAACAGTTAGCCGAATCAAAACGGCTGAAATAACAATCAAGTAAATCAACATTTAAAATTTAACAAAAATGAACAAGATTATTTTTATGGCGGTCATATCCGCTTTTGTATTAGGATTCAGTAGTTGTACTAATGATGAAAATCCGGTGGAAGAAACACAGAAATCCACTGCTCTCGTTGTCCGGACGGATATCCAGACCAGAGCTACTATTTCCGAATTTACACGTGGTGCGGAGTTGGGATTGTTCGTTACTGCCGGGGCATTGGGGTACGAATATAATTCCAAGTCAAGTAATTCCAATGTATGCAGTACTTATGCCGGAACGTACTGGGAACAGTCACCGGCTGTTTATCTGAATAATGTACCTGCCCAAGTTTTTGCATATTACCCTTATGATGCTTCGGTATCTAACGGTAAGGCTCTTCCAGTCGAACATCTTACACAAAAGGACTATATGTACGGTACTCATTCCGAAGGACAGAACAGTATCAATAATTTAAATCCGGTCGTTCAACTGACCATGCGTCATGCACTGGCACTCATTGTATTCCAATTCGATAATTGTGATTTCTCCGGAACCGGAAAAGTCACGCAGGTTGGGATAATGAATGCACCAGATAAAAAGATTTTGTACAGTGAGGGAACAATGGATATCTCCACCGGAATAATCACCGGTTCCGAAGGGAAAAATGCGGCAGCGATAACTAATGAAATTGAAGAGAATCAGTGTGCGAAATTGATGGTGCTGCCAACAAAAGTTGCATCAACCGGAGCTCTTATCGTTCAATTTATGATAGACGGCAAACTCTATATGTGGAAGGTACCGGAAAAAACGACCTGGGCTGGAGGTACCAAAAATACTTATACCGTAAAATTGAGTGACAAGAAAATCACTGTCGGTAACGTGATTATCAAGGATTGGGAAGCCGGGATAAATGAATTAGCCTATCTGAACTAACTCTCATCCTTCGTATCAGCAAGGGAGTTTTTCTCCCTTGCTATCTTTTATTAACTTTCAAACAACAATTAAGATGAAAACAAGTTTTTATTTAATAGGATTGGTTCTTTTCGCCTCTCTATTCTCCTCTTGCATTAAAGAACCGCCATGTCCACGTAACCTGCAAAAAGTAGAATTCGTTCTTGATTCCGACCATGTTTCATTGGCTGATTTCATTTCAATGGAACCCGGAGATGAAGTTGTCATCTTCGAGGCGGAACACCTTTCTTTGGAACAAACGGATTGGGCACAATTCGATAGAAGTAATGCTATACCACTAAAATACCGGTTCGATGGAGAGGCGTTCATTCCGGTAGACGGCCAATGCAGTTCTGAATTGGGAAAGGCAGACTATTATTATTGTACGGAGGATACAGAACAGCGAGTACAGGTGTTGATGTATGACAGTATTGGTGAGTAAAACGATTAATAATCAAAGAAAACAGAAATGTATATGAAAACAAAAATTATAATGTCGCTCATTATGTGCTTTAGCCTTTTAAGCAGTACGCACGCGCAATGGGCCGTTTTTGATCCGACTAACCTGGCACAGGGGATTGTCAATGCTTCGAAGAATATTGTTCAGACCTCCACTACGGCCAAAAATATGGTTTCGAATTTTCAAGAAACCGTTAAAATATATCAACAGGGAAAGCAGTATTATGATGCGTTAAAGTCGGTTCACAATTTGGTAAAAGATGCCAAGAAGGTCCAGAAGACGGTTCTGATGATTGGAGAAATATCCGACATCTACGTAAACAACTTTCAAAAGATGCTCGTCGATGAGAATTATTCTCCAGAAGAATTATCCGCCATAGCCTCCGGATATACCAAAATTCTTGAAGAGAGTTCGGATATTTTTCAAGAATTGAAAACCGTAGTAAGTGCTACCGGACTATCCATGACGGATAAGGAACGTATGGATCTGGTCGATCAGGCTTATAATGAAGTGAAACATTTCCGTGACCTGACCAATTACTACACTCGTAAGAACATTTCAGTGTCTTATCTAAGAGCGAAAAAGACTAATGATCTGGATCGTATCATGTCTCTTTACGGAACGGATGAAAGATATTGGTAAACATGATACTGACAGCAATCGAATTTGACAACCTGCATCAAATCCTACGAAAATTATACGAGGATATGATGCCCCTTTGCGGTGATATGGTAGGAGTTGCAAAAGGTATCGCCGGATTGGGCGCACTCTTTTATGTAGCGGCCAAAGTATGGCAGGCGCTAGCACGTGCCGAACCTATCGATGTATATCCGTTATTAAGACCATTCGCCATAGGATTGTGTATCATGTTTTTTCCCGTATTTGTTCTGGGAACTATCAATGCGGTCATGTCTCCGGTCGTAAAGGGATGCAACAGCATGTTGAAGGAGCAGACATTTAATATGAATAAGTACAGGGAACAGAAGGACGAACTGGAACGAGCGGCCATGCTCCGCAATCCGGAAAAAGCCTATCTGGTCAGTGACGAGGCTTTCGATAAAGAGATCGATGAGTTGGGAATCGGCCCCAAGGATATTGCGATTATGGCCGGGATGTATGCAGAAAGGGCATGGTTCAACATGAAGCAGAGTATACGCAAAATGTTTCAGGAACTATTGGAATTGCTCTTCCAATCGGCGGCGTTAATTATCGATACCATACGTACGTTCTTTTTGATCGTGCTAAGTATTCTGGGACCGGTGGCTTTTGCCATCAGCGTTTATGACGGTTTCCAGTCCACGCTGACGCAATGGATAACACGATACATAAGCGTTTATCTATGGCTTCCGGTTTCGGATCTGTTCAGTTCGGTGATGGCCCGCATACAGGTACTGATGCTGGAAAAGGATATCCAGGAAATGAGTGATCCCAATTTTATACCGGACAGTTCGAACGGGGTATATATCACATTCCTAATCATTGGAATTATCGGATATTTTACGATTCCTTCCGTTTCGGGTTGGATCATTCAAGCCGGTGGCATGGGCAATATGAGCCGGAATATCAATAACACCGCATCCAAAGCCGGAAATATCGCCGGTGCCGGTGCCGGAGCTGTTGCCGGAAATATAGCCGGACGCTTAAAGAAGTAATAATTAATCAGAATTAAATCAATGAATATGGAATTTAAGTCGCTAAATAATATAGAGACCAGTTTCCGCCAAATACGGTTTTTCGGAATGGTATATGTCTGCCTGTGTGCTGCAATCATGGGGTATACTATCTGGAGCTCCTATAATTATGCAGAGAAACAAAGGGAAAAAATATATGTGCTCGATAATGGAAAGTCTCTGATACTGGCACTTTCACAAGATATCGCTCAAAACAGACCTATTGAAGGAAAAGAGCATGTGAAGCGTTTCCATGAACTGTTCTTTACTTTGTCGCCGGATCGCAAGGCCATTGAAAGCAATATCCAACGGGCTCTTTTCCTTTGTGACAAAAGTGCATTCCGCTATTATAAAGACTGGAATGAGAAGGGGTATTACAACAGAGTGGTATCTGCCAATATCAACCAGTCCTTGCAAATAGACAGCCTGGTCTGTGATTTCGATCATTATCCTTACCGGATATTGACCTATGCACGACAGAAAATCATTCGTGCAAGTAACATTACGGAACGAAGCCTGGTGACAAGCTGCCAGTTGCTGAACTCGGTTCGAAGTGATAATAATCCCCAGGGATTCACCATGGAGAGATTTGAGATTCTGGAAAACCGTGATATCAAAGTAACGGAGAGATAAACTATGATACGAAGTTTGTTTTATCAACTATCATACCGGGCAGAGCAAGCTCTGCGCCGGTTATGCGGACGTTTGACTCCCGGTAAACGCCTGGCTGTAATTGTAACTATGCTGATATTTTTCAGTGCCTTCTCCCTGTTCATCACTATCTATTCGATCTACAGTATCGGGAAGAAAAACGGTGAAATGCTACAAATCGATCACATCGATCAATTGGAACTGCAACTGAAGCAGGATAGTCTTCAACATATAAAGGAAAAGGCGTATGGATCGGACACAAGGGGATAATAAAAAATCATTCTAAAAGATTAAAATCATGGAAGATAATAAAAGTACAGAGAACGAAAAAAAGGAAACGGTACCTACAGAAGATACCCAACCGAAAGAACAAGCCCCTTCCTCTCCGGGGAAACCTGAAAAGGAAGAGAAAAAGTCGAAAGAACTGACTCCCCAACAAATCCAAAAGCGGAAGAAGCTAATGGTTTATCCGCTTATGTTTCTTGTTTTTGCGGGTTGTATGTATTTGATTTTCGCTCCTTCGGGAGAAGCAGATAATACTGAGACAAAGGGATTTAATTCCGAGTTGCCCATGCCGGATGACGTAGGTATTGTCAGTGATAAGATTACGGCCTACGAACAAGAACGCTCCGTCGATGTGCAGGGTGAACGAATGAAGACTTTGCAGGACTTTATGTTAGAAAATCATCCGGAGGGAGATAAGGGAGAAGTCGCTGTCATTTCTGAAGAAGCCAATCATGCAAGTGAGTCCACGCAAAATTCATTTGCCTCTTCCAAACAAGCCTATCAAAATATGAACCGGCAACTGACAGACTTCTACCAACCCGAAAAAAATGATCCTGATGATGATCAGAAAACGCTCGAACTGGAATGGAGGATTCAGGAACTTGAACGCAAGCTGGATATGGCCCAACAGGAAAAAAATACAACGAATGAGCAACTGGCACTCATGGAGAAATCTTATGAAATGGCTGCCAGGTACATGGGAAATACTCCCGGAAATCCAATTGCTGAAATTACTCCGGGTGGTAACCTACAACATAAGCCTTTAGCCAGCCAGGTTTCAGCAGTTAGGGAACATATCGTTTCGGGGCTGGAACAACCTATGCCGGATTCGACTTTCCTCATGGAGTATAGCAGACCGCGTAATCTCGGATTCAATACGGCGGTAGGTACCGGTTATGCGATGCCCAAGAACACTATCAAGGCTTGCGTGTATAAGGATCAGACGGTTACTGACGGTCAAAGCGTCAAATTACGGTTACTGGAACCCTTACAAGCCGGTGATATCCTTATTCCCAGAAACTCTCTAGTAACGGGAGCGGCCAGAATACAGGGTGAACGTGTGGATATCGAGATTACAACCTTGGAATATGCCGGAAATATTATCCCGGTGGAACTTGCCGTACATGATGCAGATGGCAGTAAAGGAATTTATGTCCCGTCTTCGATGGAAAGGGAAGCTTTGAATGAGGCAATGGCCAATATCGGTGCCGGACTGGGCAGCAGCTTCAGTTTTGCCCAAAGTTCCGGCCAGCAATTGACGATGGACGTTACGCGCGGGCTTCTGCAAGGTGCATCCGGCTATCTAGGCAAAAAGTTCCGGACTGTAAAAGTTACACTTAAAGCCGGTTATCAGGTCATGCTTTATGCTAAAAAATAAAAATCAATCCATTAATAATTTACCACTAAATCCCAAAAGTAAAATGAAAAAGTTATTCATTCTGTTTGCCCTTATTTTGGGCGTTGTCAGTGCCAATGCACAAAGTAATCCCGGAAATGATCTGTATAAAGGTCTGACGGAAAAAATACCTTACGGTCGTATGGTCATTCCTTACGGAATTGAGGTAACGTTCAGTAAAACCGTACATATCATCTTTCCGACACCAGTCAGGTATGTAGATCTTGGTTCCAGCGATATTATTGCAGGTAAAGCCGATGGTGCCGAGAATGTAGTCCGTATCAAAGCGGCTGTCGAAGGTTTTACGGAAGAGACAAATTTTGCCGTAATCTGTGAAGACGGCAGTTTCTATTCATTCAACGCAAAATATGCGGACGAACCGGAACTGCTCAATGTCGAGATGAAAGATTTTTTAGAAAACACGAACACAAGTGACTATTCCCCAACCCGGATGAATATCTATTTCAGAGAGCTGGGAAATGAAAGTCCTTTGTTGGTGAAACTTATCATGAAGTCGATCTATAAAAATAATGACCGGAAAATCAGACATCTCGGATGTAAACGCTTCGGAGTCCAGTTCCTTATCAAAGGTATTTACAGCCATAACGGGCTTTTCTATTTTCACACCCAACTAAAAAATTCTTCCAATGTTCCGTTTCAGGTCGATTTTATCCGTTATAAAATAGTGGATAAGAAGGTATCCAAAAGAACGGCCATTCAGGAAACTTTCGTAACTCCCGTAAGAAGTTACAATGAAGAACTTATCATTGACGGTAAATCAACTCTACGTACTGTTTATACCATACCTCAATTCACGATTCCGGACGATAAAATCTTATTAGTGGAGCTGATGGAAAAAAACGGAGGACGTCACCAGACTATACGTGTGGAAAATGCGGATATCGTTGCCGCCAGCGTGATCAATGAACTTAAAATCAAATAAACAGATGAAACATACATTTATATATATGCTCTTATTGTGCCTGTCCCTTGCGGGACAAGCACATGCCCAACGGTATTTACCCGGAATGAAGGGAATCCAAATCACCGGCGGCCTTTCCGACAATATGCGCTTTCATAGTGGTGACGGATCCGGCTATCACGCAGGACTCGCGATGGCAACATATACTAAAAATGCCAACCGATGGGTAATCGGTTGCGAATATCTTGAAAAAAAGTATTCTTATAAGAATGACCTTTATCCTGTTGCACAAATCACCGGCGAAGGAGGATACTATATGAAATTCCTTTCGGATGCAGGTAAGAACGTGTTTGCTTCTTTAGGGCTGTCGGCACTGGCCGGATATGAAACCGTCAATTGGGGCGAACCTCAATTACCGGACGGAAGCCGGCTAACCGATGAAGATAATTTCATTTATGGCGGTGCCCTGACTTTTGAAATTGAAACTTATCTGACCGACCGTATCGTTATTCTTCTCAATGCCCGTGAACGGATGATGTTCGGGGGAGACTGCGGACGGTTTCATACACAAATCGGAATCGGACTGAAAATCATTATAAACTAATCTTATGGTATTACTTGAATTATTCTCAGGAATCGGAGGTTTCAGCAAAGGTATGGAGCTTGCCGGATATTCATTTGATAAAGTTTATTTTTCTGAAATCAATGAACATGCTATCGCTAATTTCAAATTCAATTTTCCTCATGCAGAACATATCGGATCAGTTACAGAAATCACAGGTGCCGACATCGAACACCCCAACATTATCACTTTCGGATCTCCTTGCCAGAACTTTAGCGCAGCAGGAGACGGAACCGGATTGCAAGGGAGCCAAAGTTCCCTTATCCAATACGCCATCGATGCCATTCAATATTTCCGACCAGACGTTTTTATCTGGGAAAATGTTAAAGGAGTGCTCTTCGCCAAACATCGCACAGACTTTTGGGCAATTATCAAAGCGTTTGGCAACATTGGGGGTTACCGACTCGAATGGCAATTGCTTAACACTAAATGGTTTTTACCCCAAAATAGAGAGCGGATATACCTTGTCGGACGTCTTGCAAAAAGATGTTCCGGCAACTTATTTCCTATCAGCCCGCAGGGTAAAGAATCTTCTTCACTCAACGATGGTAAAGTTCCTGTATGTGGAACCTTGACAAAGAGTTATGCCAAACAGCCGAACCTGGCTTATTATGTAGCTCATGCAACTCCGGCAGAGCTATATAAGGCCAAGATCCAATCTATCGACTTTACGAAAATCCGGATGCTGACCGAGGTGGAATGTGAACGTTTGCAAGGATTCCCCGATGATTTCACCCGATTCGGTAACTATGATGGAAAAATAAAGGAGATTGCCCGTTTCCATCGCTATGAGATGCTGGGGAACGCAGTCAGTGTTCCTGTCGTGCGATCTGTTACGGAAAAGGTAAAGGAAAATACCGATTTTACTAACAACACAATTTAAAAAGTGAGAATGAAAATGAGAAAAGCTATAGGAAATATGTTGGTAGTCTGTTATATTATGGCTACCATGTTACTTGTTTTTGCGTGTAATGACAAGTTGGATATTCAGCAAGTGTACCCTTTCGAAGTGGAAACAATGCCTGTTCCGAAGAAACTGAAAGCCGGTGAAACAGCGGAGATCCGCTGTATGTTGAAACGTGAAGGACGGTTCGAAGACGCCCGCTATACTATCCGTTATTTTCAAACAGATGGCACTGGTATCTTGAAACTGGATGACGGTACGGTCTTTTTACCCAATGACCGCTATCCGTTGACGAGAGAAATATTCAGACTTTATTATACATCTCAAACGTCGGACCAGTCTGTCGTCGATGTATATATAGAGGATAATGCCGGGCAAATAGTTCAATTGACGTTTAATTTCGCCAACGACAGTTCTAAAGAGGAGGGAGAAAGCGATGGCAATTGAAATAACAGACAGACCGCTCTTCCCGGATGAGTTTCTGCTCAAGATCGATTTGCCATCGGAGTATGCCGATAAAGCGATCCATGATTTGGACCTGTCATTTGCAGGTCCAAACATGATCGGTAATCCTCTTTATGTGGCAGATAGAACTATTTATCCGTCCAGACGTACCGACGAAGAACTGCCGGAGTTCAGGCTCAGTGATCTTCATGAAAAATTCCAACAGCGAGAAGAGAAAGATATACAGGCTGTCAGTCATTCATTGCCTGAAATGCAGCTGTTTGCCAATCTTCCTGAAGAAAGAAAAAACAGAGCAGTCTCATTAGAGGCCGTCAGACATTATTCTCCTGATTTCCGATTCGTGCCTGACAGCCTTTTAACTGCTGACTTTTTACAGGAAGCGGTCGAGGCAAATGGGGAGGTGCTGACTTATATAGACAAGCAAAAAAGGACTGATAAAATGTATTGGGCAGCAGCAGAAGATTATCCTCCTATTTATAAAGAGATGCCTGATCGTTTGAAAACGGAAACCATGCATGAATTAATTGTCAGGGATAACGGTTTCTTTCTTAATCTACTGGACGAAAAGGACAGAACGTCACGAGTCTGCGAAACGGCTCTTGAAAGTTTTCCAGAACTGGATACCATGTTCGCCTATAAGATGATAGAGTATATTCCCCATCCGGATATCTGCCTTAATCTACTCGCCAACCTCGGTCCTCAAATTGGAGCATATACGTTACTGGAGGCTATGAATCCGAAAGTGATCAACACCGAAATCGCTCTTGAAGCCATCAGGCAGGATATCAGTTGTGTCGCTCTACTTCCTGATTCTATAAAAGATGAGAAGATACCGGTGATTACAGAACAAGAAAGACAAGACATCAAGAGTATTGCGGGGATGCCCTTCGAAGATACGTCCTGGTTTGCCAAACTGCCTCCGGAGCGCAAAACGGAGATTGTTTCAAGATCGGCTGTTTCTACAGATGCAGCCCATTTGCCTCTGGTTCCACAAGAGTATTTGAACCGGGAAATGTATCGAGCAGCCCTAAATAATGATCCCAGCTCATTAAGTATGATAAATCCTGAAGCCAGGGATCTGGATCTACTTATTTATGCCCTTCGGGTACAAGCCGGAAAGTTTTATGAGAGGCAGGAAGAAATCTTGGATTTATATCATCCTGCTATTTATAAAAAGGAACTGTACAAACAAATTATAGATGCTTCTCCGAGCAACTTACAGTTAATCCCGAAAGATGACCGGAGTCCGGAACTGTGTCGACGCGCTCTTTATAACTGCACCTCTCCCTCTGAATATGGAATAGTAAGGCATATACCTTATCCGGAAGTCACTTTAGATGCTCTATATATGGATTTGTTTACAGGGAAAGACTCTCCTGTCGGAGCAGCCCAACTCATGAAAAATATGTTGCCGATAGCCATTGATGAAAAAGTGGCAGAAAAAGGAGTTTCGCTCGACGGGCATTGCATAAGATACGTGCCTCCTCAATTGCAGACGGAACAACTGTTAATGGAGGCCATGAAAACTGCCGGACCTCTTATCATTCTATCCCATAATCTTAAAAATGGGGTGAAAACGCCCAATGTCTATGAAGCAGCAAGTCGTTTAGATCCTAAGAATTTTAATTTTGTACCAGAACAAAAGACGGACGGAATACCCATCTATGCCTCCTGGAAAGAGATGTATCATGTGTCACAAATGAAAAGTATGAGTGAGAGAGAGGCAGTCAGCTATTTCTATCATTTAAAACCTGAAGAACGCACCCGATATGTATCGAAAGCTGCGGTGGATATTTCCCCGGATTGTTTTAATGATGTTCCCCGTGACTCTCTTACTGAAAATATGATGTTGAAGGCTATTGAAGGGAATGCAGGAAATCTAAGACATATTAAATCTTCAGATATTACGGAGGAAATGTATCTGACCGCTTTCAGTCGTGAACGATGGTTGGGGAATTTGCCTACTCACCTGATCCGTTATGATATGTGTTTAGAGGGTGTTGCTCATGACTGTGATAATTTGAGATTTGTACCGGATCATCTGATGTCAAGGGAATTATGTGAGCATATAAATAAAGATGAACTGAGATCCTGGGATAGAAGTAAGCTCCTTAATTATATACCTTATCCGGATATCCGGCTACAAATATTGAAAGATCATCCTAAAATGACCTTTAAAGCCATGAAGGAGCTTCGTTCAGAATATCTCGATAAAGATATAGCAACCCTGGCCATTGCGCAAGATATCCGCTGTATCTCCATCGTGCCTGAAAAACTGGCTGAAAACTGGCCGAAACTGACCGGACAGGAAAAGAAGGATATCCAGATGTTAATCGATACGGTATGTTATTGGAGTCAAGCTTATAAAGACATACCTGATAAACGGAAAACGGAATGTGTCTCGTTTGCCGCCGTTTGTGCAAGTGCGGAAAGTCTGAGTTATGTCCCTCCGGAAAGCATGTCCGACCGAGTTATACTCAGCGCACTGGAAAGAGACGGATCAATGCTTCTGTCCGTACCCGAAGAAAAACGGACAGAAGAAATGTATCTGACTGCAATCAAAAACAATCAGGGGTGTGAAGGTATTTTAGGAGAACTTCCCAAAAGTATGCTGACACCCGAACTATGCCAATGTGCAGTCGAATCTTCAGGTTATAACCTGGAATTTGTGCCCGAAGAAATGAAAACGCGGGAAATGTGCCGCACTTCTCTTTACAGTTCCGCGGATCTTGGTTATGAGGACTGTGATATTCTTCAATATATTCCCTACAGCGATGTCTGTCTGGAAGGATTGGACGGGTATATAGCCGGAAGAGACGCGAAAGAATTAATAGATCTTGTTCATCCCAAAGCCTTTGACTCTTCCATTGCCGGTTGGTTTGTGGAACAGGAACCGCTACTTTTTAAACGGTTGCCCGAGCATTTGCAGACAGAAGATATTGCAGAAAAAGCGGTTAAAAGCGTCGGTGGAGAGAATCTACTCGATCTGATCGAGGATTGTTACAAGATGCCTAAAGTTTTTCAAGAAGCTGTAATGAAAGAGTTCGCCTCTAATTTGCCCCCAAACTCGACATTGGCAGAAGTATGTCTTGAAATAGAAAAAGATAATCCGGGATTCTGGGATGAACATCGGAATATGTTACCAAAAAATGTAAGTGAGGAATGCAATGTCTTTACACTCAATCAAAAGTTGGAGAAAGTTACTTCCGATAATTTATCCGTTGAAGATGTTAAAACACTTTTCCAAGGCGAGCCTTTGCTTGTAGAGAAAATCCAGACTCCCCAGGGAGTGCTGGAGGATCAGTATATCCGATTTGATAAGAAAGAGAGAACTCTTTCGGTCAGTCCTAGTCCAAATCAAAAGGAAACTACCCGACAAGACCGATTGCCCGAACACAAGAAAGAAAGTAAAAGACCGGAAACTCCTAAAGGAAAAAATAATCGAAATCGCAAAATAAAATTTTAGTTCTGTCTTTGTGCTAACAGTTTGAAGACAGATATGTTTCACCTGATATCCGGACCAACATCGTCCGGATATTTTTTATCACAATTATATATGAAAGAAAAAATGATGCCTGCATCCTGTGCAGGAAAACCATTCGTCAAATGGGCGGGTGGCAAGAGTAAGTTATTGCCTGTTATCCAGGCTAAGTTACCTCACGACTTTGAGAGTTATCACACGTATGTAGAGCCTTTTACAGGGGGAGGCGCAGTCTTTTTTCGTATAAAGCAATGCTATCCCGGTAAAAGGTTTGTTTTGAATGATTTTAATGAGAAGCTGGTTCTGTTGTATCGGATTGTAAGGGATCACCCAGAGGCATTCATTCAAAAATTACTGGAAAAGCAGAATCGTAATTATCAACTGATGAACCTAGAAGAACAGAAACTTTACTTTCTGGAACAAAGGGCGCTGTATAATAAAAATTCTTCGAATGAAATGAAAATGGCTGCATTGATGTTGTTTTTAAACAAGACTTGCTTTAACGGGTTGTATCGAGAAAATAGACAGGGAATATTCAATGTGAGTTTCGCCAATCTAAAAAGACCCTCTATTTGTAGTCCGGAACTAATCCGTAAAGATAGCGAGTTGTTACAGGGCGTTACATTGATGTGTGGAGATTACAGGCAAACCGAATCTTTTGCAGAAAAGGGATATTTCTTTTATTTCGATCCCCCGTACAAGCCTATAAGTAAAACGTCCTCATTCACGTGCTATACAAAACACGACTTCGGAGATGACGAACAGATTGGCCTTGCACAGTTCTGTTCGGCTATACGGCAGAAAGGAGCATGTTGGATGCAGAGCATGACGTTGTGTGTATGTATCCCGTACAGAGGTAATGATAGGATGGGATATTTTTTAATTTTGACAGTAACAGGTAAATACTGCCGAAAGTTTGCAAATGAAAGTAGGAATACATGTTATTAGGCATAAAAATTATATAATTCATCTGACAGGTGTCCTTTTCTGAAAAATAAAAGCTATATTTGTGATAAAATCTCGAATAAAGCAATTAAATTATGGTTATTCAATTTACAATAGGAAATTTTCTATCTTTCAAAGAACAATCTACATTGTCATTAGCGGCATCGGCTTTGAAAGAAGTACAGGTTCCGGCTGAAGATATAATCTTTAGTGTAGGGACTGCCGGATTATTGTTAATGAAGAGTGCGGTGGTTTATGGTGCCAATGCATCCGGTAAATCCAATTTCATTAAGGCTTTTGAGTTTTTTAAGTGGTATGTGATAAATTCGTCGAAAGATATTCAGGCAGGGGAACGTGTTAATATAGAAAGTTTCCGGTTAAACTCGCTTACTGCGGGTGAACCAAGTTATTTTGAAACCATATTCTGTGATGAAGATAATCAATATCGTTATGGATTTGAAGCTGATAATTCTTTGGTACATTCGGAATGGCTCTATCAAAAAGCTAATAAAAAGAGGGCTAAGGAGGTGGAACTATTCTACCGGGAAAAAGATAGCTTCGATATTCATACCAAGTTTATCGTTGGTAAAGAGCTTGCAGGTAAACGAATGGTGAGAGCAAATGCATTATTACTTTCTGTTGCGGCACAATTTAATGATCCGACAGCAGTGGAGATTATGAAATGGTTGAACGATACCACTATTATTTCTGGTTCTAATGATGAGAAGATATGGAATACCGCCACTATCCAACTGGATGACATCAGAATGAAGCAGAGAATTGTAGAGTTTTCCCGCTATGCTGATTTAGGTATTGAGAATATTGAAAAAATTGATAATACTATTGTCAGTACGCATACGCAGTACGATGATGAAGGTAATGAAGTCAAAGCTGTTACTTTCCCATTCAGGAAAAATGAATCGGAAGGTACAATTAAGTATTTTTCTTTAGCGTACCCTATTATTGATGCTTTGGATAATGGCAAGCGTCTGATTATAGATGAATTTGATTCCAAGATGCATCCACTTCTTACATGTAGAATTATTGCCTTGTTTAATTCAAAAGAAACAAATCCGAAAAATGCTCAATTGATTTTCACTACCCACGATACAAATTTGTTGAGTGCTAATATATTCCGACGAGATCAGATTTGGTTCACACAAAAAGACCGTTATGGGGCAACCGAACTTTATTCATTAGCAGAGTA